>Ga0073908_1001985_pt1 | contig 26431 bp, 30 predicted proteins | sample MucameincwithD2O_FD_65484 | JGI IMG/M metagenome (GOLD analysis project Ga0073908, IMG submission 65484) | Mouse cecum microbial communities from Vienna, Austria - Mucus amended microcosms incubated with D2O | ecosystem: Host-associated > Mammals > Digestive system > Large intestine > Cecum...
AAAAAGAAACAAAAAGATTTGAAGAGCTTCATCAAAAAAGCAGTCAAGCATCCCTTGATCTATAATCTGGCAAAATCAGTGAAAATGAAAAAAATGCAATTGATAATTACGTCTCTACCCAATTATTAAGTGAAAGAGCTTTTCAAAGAGTTCTTGAACGAGTGAACTACGTCCTTGAAAATCCTGATTATCCCATTATTTACGAAACTGGATATTTAGAGTTATTTGGAAAAGGCTTTGATAATTATAAAACTGATTTTACTTTAATGCTACTTTTAATTTTAACACTTATCATTTTATTTACACCTTTTATTGCTAGCGAATATTCTTCTGGTATGATCAAACTCATTAGCGTACAAAAAAATGGAAGTAAAAAGTTATTTAAACAAAAATGGAAATTATGTATTTTGATTTCCACTCTATGTACATTTATTACATATACCCCTCAACTTGTTTACATTATCCAAAAATATGGTCTATCTAACATAACTGCATCTAATCAGGCTATTTTAGAATTATCAAATATTGTTTTACATGTACCTTTAATTTACCAAATTATCTTACTCTATTTAATTCGCTTATTTATGATATATATAACAATAACTCTTATCTTCATGATTTCACAAATATTAAAAAATACATATCCTGCTCTTTTTATACTTTGTGCCAGCCTAGCTTTTCCTTTAGGCATTGGAATCATAGATATCCCCTTTATCAATAAAATATCATTAAATAGTTTCTTTTCAGGCAACTTTATTATTAATGAATTTTCAGTTATACATGTGATTATCCTCTCTATATTTATTGTCATATTTATTATTTTATCAAAACTTAAAAATCGAAACCTATTTAAATAAGGTTTCGATTTTAATTTAATCTAATTCTAAACCACCAGTATATAATTGATAATAAGTTCCTTTTTCTTTAATCAATTTATCATGATCACCACGTTCAATAATTCTTCCCTGATCAAGAACCATGATTGCATCAGAATTTTTAATCGTTGATAAACGGTGAGCAATAACAAATACTGTTCTACCCTCCATCAATTTATCCATACCACTTTGAACAATACTTTCTGTTCGAGTATCAATGCTTGATGTAGCCTCATCTAAAATCAATACTGGCGGATTAGCAACTGCAGCTCGAGCAATAGCTAATAACTGACATTGTCCTTGTGATAAACTTGAACCATCACCACTAAGCATTGTTTGATAACCATGTTCCAAATGCATAATAAATTCATGTGCATTTGCCAGCTTAGCTGCTGCAACACATTCTTCATCAGTTGCATCAAGTTTACCATAGCGAATATTATCCATGATCGTTCCTGTAAATAAATGTGTATCTTGTAAAACTATTCCTAAGGACTTTCTTAAATCAGCTTTTTTAATTAGTTTAATATCTATACCATCATATGTGATTGAACCCTTTTGAATATCATAAAAACGATTTATTAAGTTTGTAATTGTAGTTTTTCCAGCACCTGTTGCTCCTACAAAAGCTAACTTTTCACCAGGTTTTGCAAATAAATTCATATCATGTAAAATCGTCTTATTATCATTATAACCAAATGCCACATCATGAAAACGAACATCACCTGCTAATCGAACATATTCAACTGATCCATCGGGTCGTTTATGTTCCCATGCCCAAATACCAGTACGATGTTCCACTGGTATTAATGAGCCATCTGCACTTTCTTTTGCATTAACTAGTGTAACATGCCCTTCATCAACTTCAACTTCTTCATCCATTAAAGCAAAAATTCGACTAGCTCCTGCTAAAGCCATTAAAACCATATTAACTTGTTGAGAAATTTGACCAATTGGCTGATTAAATGATCTATTTAACTGTAAAAATGAAGCTAGTGTTCCTACTGTTAAATCAGCATAACCATTAATTGCAAGTACACCACCAATAATAGCAACTAATACATAACTAACATAACTTAAATTCCCTATTATCGGCATTAAAATATTAGCATATTTATTTGCGGCATAAGCACTTTGAAATAATTGTTCATTTACTTTATCAAAATCTAATTTTGCTTCTTGTTCATGAGTAAAGACTTTAACAACTTTTTGTCCTTCCATCATTTCTTCAATAAAACCATTAACTTTACCAAGATTAGTTTGTTGATCAAAGAAATACTTACCACTTTTATTAGTAACATGTTTAGATACCTCAAGCATCACAAAAACCATAATCACACTAATAATAGTAAGAGGAATACTGATAACCAGCATGGAAATAAAAACGCTTATAATTGTCATTGCTGATACAATAACCTGAGGGATACTTTGTGAAATCATCTGCCTTAATGTATCTGCATCATTTGTATAGATAGACATTATATCTCCATGATTATGAGTATCAAAATATCTTATTGGTAACTGTTCCATATGTTCAAACATCGTATCTCTTATTTCTTTTAAAGAACCTTGGGATACCTTGATTAGGATCTTATTAAATACATAAGTAGCAATAACTCCAATTCCATAAATAGCAATCATTTTTAAAATCGCATTTAATAAAGGATTAAAATTTGGATTTGACATACTTAAATATGGTGTAATATAGTCATCAATTAAACTCTTTATAAAGATAGAACCTGCAACATTAGCAATCGTACTTATAATAATTAAAACTAACACCAAAATACAAGCATTACGATGTCTAGAAATAACAAAATCAAATAACCTTTTTAATGTTTTCATCTGATTTTTATTCACTTAGACTCCCCCCTTTCTTTTGAGTCTGATATATATCTTGATAAATTTCACAAGTTTTCAATAATTCCTGATTAGTTCCCATAGCACTAATTTTCCCATCATCTAGTACAATTATTAAATCAGCATCTTCAACAGAACTTATTCTTTGAGCAATAATAATCTTTGTTGTCCCAGGAATTTCTTCCCTAAATGCCTTACGAATCAAAGCATCTGTCTTTGTATCAACTGCACTAGTTGAATCATCTAAAATCAATATTTTAGGCTTTTTCAATAATGCTCGAGCAATACATAATCTTTGTTTTTGACCTCCAGATACATTACTTCCTCCTTGTTCTATATAAGTATCATATTTATCTGGGAAACGTTGAATAAATTCATCAGCTTGTGCTAATTTACATACATGTTCAATTTCTTTATCTGTAGCATCTTTTTTACCCCAACGCAAATTTTCTTTAATAGTTCCAGAAAATAATACATTTTTCTGTAATACCATAGCTACTTCATTTCTTAATGTATCTATATCATAACTACGAACATCTTTACCACCAACAAATACTTCTCCTTTAGTAACATCATATAATCTAGGAATTAATTGAACAAAGGTTGATTTAGCACTTCCAGTACCACCTATTATTCCTATTGTTTGTCCAGATTTAATATGAACATTAATATCTCTTAGATTAACTTCATCCTGATCATCAAAATATGAAAAATAAACATGATTAAAATCAATTGAACCATCTTTTATTTTATAATCAGGATTACTAGGATTATGCAAAGTTGATTTTTCATTAATAACTTCACTAATTCTTTGAGCTGATGCAATTGACATAACAATCATCACAAAAACCATTGATAACATCATCAAACTCATTAAAATCATCATTACATAAGTAAACATACTTGTTAATTCACCAGTAGTCAAAGTTCCTCCAACAATCATATGAGCCCCAAACCAGGAAATCATAATAATACAGCCATAAACTGTAAATTGCATCAAAGGCTGATTAAAAACTAAATAATTCTCTGCTTTAAGAAATAACTTATAAATTAAACCAGATGTCTTTTTAAATTTTTGATCTTCAAATTCTTCACGTACATATGCTTTAACAACTCTAATCCCACTAATATTTTCTTGAACAGATGCATTTAAATCATCATAAGTTCTAAAAATACGTTTAAATAATGGATGAGCTCTTGTCATAATAAAAGTCAGAACAATTCCTAAAAAGATAATTGCAACTACAAATATTAATGCAAGTTGTGCATTAATAGTAAAAGCCATCACCATTGCACAAATCAACATTAATGGTGCTCTAATACACATCCTAATTATCATCTGAAAAGCATTTTGGACATTTGTAACATCTGTCATTAAACGAGTTACTAAACCAGCAGTTGAATATTTATCAATATTAGCAAAAGAGAAATCCTGAATATTATAATACATTGCCTTTCTTAAGTTTTTAGCAAATCCTGTTGAAGCCTTAGCAGCATATTTACCAGCTAACGCTCCTGCTAATAATGAAACAAAAGATGCAATTAGCATTATAATTCCTATTTTTATTACTATATCTAAATCATTCACATTAATTCCTTTATCAATAATCATTGACATTAAAAAAGGAATAGCAACTTCTAATATAACCTCTAAAATAACTAATATCGGGGTTAAAATAGCAACTTTTTTATATTCTTTTACTTGTGTTAAAAGTGTTTTTAACATTTACCTACCTCCTATATATAGCTCGCTATGAATTTGATTAAAATAAATATTAAGAATTACTTCTTAATATTTTAACCAAATATTCACCTAATCTATCTATTTCTTCCAAAGACAAAGAGCTTACTAATTCATATTCCGATTCTTCAAAAGTTTTACGAATTTCTTTATCTAACTCAATTGCTTTTTTTGTAACCTCAATGTATTTAATTCTTGCATCATGAATGCATGGAACACGTTTAATCAACCCTTTTACCTCTAAGCGATTTAAAATTCCTGTTACTGTAGGATTAGAAATATCTAAGATTTTTTCTAAATCTTTTTGATTTAATTTTTCATTTCTTTCTCGTGCCTTAAATAAACTAACTAGGGTAAATGTTTGAGCACCAGTTAAACCAAACCGTTCAAACTTTTTATTTAAACGTTGTTCTTGAAGAATATGAACCTGTTTAATTAAAAAACCAATTTTATCATTAGGCATATTGTCTCCTCCTTAAATAGATAGCATGCTATACATTATAATCATATCAATTAAATTGTCAATACTTATCTAAAGAAAAAAGAATCCTATGATTCTTCATCCTCTTTTCCCCATTGCTCAATCCATAATTTAGATGAACGTGTCATTTCTTCAATAAAAGGGTTAGTCCATTTACGATTATATATATCATCTACAAAAACCCTCCCACTACTACGATTAGCAAGTTTAGCACGATCATCAAACATCTTCACTAATTTTTCATTATCAAACTTTTCATATTGATCAACACTAACAACATATTTTGAATTAAAACGTGCTGGCTTACTACGACGAAGCTGCTGCTCAGTTGGATAACCCATTACCAGCATTCCTACTGGAGCAGTATACTGTGGTAAATTTAACAGTTCACGATGAATCTCATACTGTTCTATGATATCACCAATAAAACAGCTTCCAATTCCCATACTTTCAGCAGCCACAACTGCATTTTGAGCAGCGATCAAAGTATCGCTATATGCTAAAAGAAAATCCCCATATGATGGTGAACGCACTCCATCTTCACTATGATAATATTTAAATGCATCATACCACTTTTGATAATCTGCCACAAAAATAAGTACTAGTGGTGCTTTAGCAATAAAAGGCTGATTATCACATGTTTTTGCTAATTTATCTTTAATTACCTGATCTTGTACATCAATAATTGAATATAAAGTCATATTTCCTGCTGTTGGTGCTTGTATTGCAGCATCTAAAATTAACTGTTTTTTATCTGCTTCAATTGGTCTATCCTGATATACTCGAACTGATTTACGATCAAATAATTCTTTAATTGTATTATTCATAATTGTCCTCCTTGATCACTTATTTATATTATACACAAAAGAAAAGTAGATACCTAGACCTACTTGTTATTTTCTTTGTATTCTAAATATTCATCATATGTAGACAAACGATCCAAAATACCAAATTCATTAAATTCAATAATTCGATTTGCAATTGTTTGAACAAATTGATGATCATGACTAGTAAATAAAATATTTTCTTTAAAATTAATTAAACCTTGATTTAAAGCTTGAATTGATTCTAGATCAAGATGATTAGTTGGTTCATCTAAAACCAAAACATTAGCCTCTGCCATCATCATTTTAGCTAGCATACAACGAACTTTTTCTCCTCCAGATAATACTGAAGCTTTTTTTAATGCTTCTTCTCCAGAGAATAACATTCTTCCCAGCCATCCTCTTAAATCTTGTTCATATTCATCTTTAACTGAAAATTGACGTAACCAGTCTACTAAAGTTAAGTCACAGTTATTAAAAAATTCTGAATTATCTTTAGGAAAATATGATTGTGATGTTGTTATTCCCCATTGGAATGTTCCTTCATCAGGTTCTAATTCTCCCATGATGATCTTAAAGAAAGTTTCTGTAGCTTTAACATCACCAACAAAAGCTACTTTCTCTTTAGGATTGATAGAAAAACTAACATTATTTAATAATTTAACACCATCAATTGTTTTTGATAATCCTTCCACTTTTAAAACAATATTCCCAACTTCACGTCCTGGTTTAAAAGCAATAAATGGATAACGACGAAGTGATGGTTTTATGTCAACCATTTCTAAATTATCTAATAATTTTTTTCTTGATGTAGCTTGCTTAGCTTTTGAAGCATTAGCTGAAAAGCGAGCAATGAATTCTTCTAATTCTTTCTTTTTAGCCTCAGCTTTTTTATTTTGATCTTTAGCTTGTTGTAACTGTAATTGACTATATTCATACCAAAAATCATAATTACCGACATACAATTGAATTCTTGAATAATCAATATCTGCAATATGTGTACAAACTTTATTTAAGAAATAACGGTCATGACTAACAACAATAACGGTATTTTTAAAGTTCATTAAAAAATTTTCTAACCAGCGAATACTATCAAGGTCAAGATGGTTTGTTGGTTCGTCTAATAATAAAACATCAGGATTACCAAATAAAGCTTGTGCAAGTAAAACTTTTACTTTTTGATTCCCATCTAACTCTTTCATTTTTAAATTATGTAATTCTTCGCCAATTCCTAAACCATTAAGCATGATTTCTGCATCAACTTCAGCATTCCATCCATCCATTTCTGCAAATTCACCCTCAAGTTCAGCTAATTTGATCCCATCTTCATCATTAAAATCAGGTTTAGAATATAATACTTCTTTTTCCTGCATGATTTCATAAAGACGTCTATTACCCATGATAACTGTTTCTACAACACCATTTTCATCATAAGCAAAGTGATCTTGTTTCAAAACTGATAAACGTTTATGGGGCTCTAAAACCACTTCACCTTTGTTAGGTTCAATTTCACCAGCTAAGATTTTTAAAAAAGTACTTTTTCCAGCTCCATTAGCACCAATAATCCCATAACAATTACCATCAGTGAATTTAACACTTACATTTTCAAATAAAGCACGATCGCCATATTGTAAAGATACATTTTGTGTTGATATCATTAGTTTAACTCCTTTTTATTAAAGTCATATTATTATGTCACAAAGTCACGATTAAATCAATATAATTTATCTTTATTAAATAAATATTATTCAAAAAAGAAAGCATGGCAGTTTTAAATCCTTCCATGCTTTCCTATCAATAATGTTTAATTCTAACAATATTTATTTCATCTACTTACTGTCGAACCTTTTTATACACTTTCTTCACACATCAACTGTTTTTAAAATTCATTTGCTCCTCTTTTATAATACATATCCCTTAAATGTTCATCTTCATTAAACATTCTCAACTTCTTTTTCATAATCTTAACCACTTTGCTATTTGTTAAGGCATTTACTTCATCATCAATTCCGTTTTTTAGGATGTAAATTGCCAATTCTATTTCTGTCATCTCTTTTAATCCTTTTTCTTTCTTAATGTTATTTATATATGGCAGTTGTACATAACTTCTAGTAATAAGACTATACTTTTCTATATTTCCATCCTCATTAGCATTTCTATATGTATCAATAAGTTCTAGATTATTTTCATCAATAACATCAATAAAAATAATTTGATATACAGGATTCACTGTTTCAGTATACTCCTTTCCTTCTTCTATTTGTGATATGAGTAAATCCATTCCATTTTCCCATAAACGATAGTAACAGCTTTTAGAAACGGGGGAATTCAGCATTTCAATATCAATGATATCGCCATTATCTATCTTCACTTTAACATCAAAAATCATATCTTGTTCAGAGTTAAGAACAATCACATGTTCACATTTGATATTAAGGATATTTTCGATAAAGAGCTTGAGCATAAAGCTACAATCAGAATCTAAGTCATCACGCAGTAAATAATTGAATAAAACATCATTTTTAAAATCTTTACATAATTCTTTTGTCATAAAAATTACCTCCATTATTATATACACTAAAATTATTCATATTACTTTATTTATTAAATAAAAACATAATGGTTAATTATGTAATAATTGTTATAAACAGGAAGGAAAGATTAATTTAATTATAATCAAGTGTTGCATTATATATTTTTAAAGAAGGGAAAAAAAATGAAAAAGATTTTTAAATTAGTTATTGTAGCAACTTTAACATTATGTGGGTGTAGCAATGCAAAGAATCCTAGTGATTATTACGATTTGTTAAAAGAAAATAATTATCAAATTTTAGCTAGTTTTGATTATAATCACTATTATAATGAAGATTTAGATTGTTATGATGAAGAAGATAAAGAACTTGGTGATGTTCGTATCATTAATAAACCTGGTAAAAAACCAATGTATCTTCTAATCAACAAAAATAAAGAATATACATTGACAATTTACTTTGATAAAGATACTAAAAAACCTGGTCAACTACATTTTTCAAATGAAGATGGTTCTTATTGGGTAAATTTTAAAGAAAAAACAAGAAATGCTAGTATTTTTGATAAAAGATGGTACAGATATCGATCATTGTACTGTTGATTATGAAGGTGATTCAGGTGAAACTAAATGTCATAGTAAACAAATCAAAATAGCTGATAGTGTAAAAAAATATGAAGATATGCTTAATGATTTAGAAATGAAAGAAGAAGATTTAATGGACACATTAGTTTGGTTCGATACTGAAAAATCACCAATAATACAAAAGGAATTGACTAATACTTATAATGAACAAAAACCATTAACAAATGATGAGGTTATTAATGCTTTTAAAAATAACAAATTCATATTTGTAGAAAGTTCAGATGGGGATTTAAATTTTAAATATATTAGTAGTTTGACTGATTCAGAAGATATGACTATTACTTCATTAATGAATGATAATGAGTTATTTGGAATAGTTTTCTTATATAATCTATATTATGAACCATTTGATGAAAATACTCCAAGTATGATGTATTGTTATTATGTTGACTATGATAAATCTGTAGTTGTATCTACAGATGGTAAGTATGTTTATAATTTAAGTGATAAAAAGTCTACTGGTGCTCTAGACTGTAATAAAGATTTTATAAAAAAAGCAGGCACACTTGAATTTGTTTTTGAAAAAACATTAAATAAATCATATGTTACTAAAAAAAGAATTGATTAATTTCTTTAAAACTTATAAAAACGGCAATCTATAATAACCTGTATTTCAGGATATACTAACAATTTATAAACTGTACAAAAGAATCTTGATTAAAGAAAGATTGTGATTCTTTTCTTTAGTATTAGACATAATATATATCTAGTTAATATTCATATTGTTGATGATAAAATTACAAATAAAATACATAATAAGTCTATGCCTATAAATCAAAACTCAAGATTTTTACAACTTATAAACAATAATATTCCAAATTCAAGATAACACCATCGCTAACAGCTCGTAATTCACTACACTTGGCGGTAACTACCTGTGATTGGTTTATCTCCAACTGAATTCATGCCATGCTTATCACACTACTGCAAAATAGGTCTACAAACAAGTAGACCTATTTACTCTATTTTCTACATTTACCATTTCTAAATGCTGGATTAAAAGCATAATAATTTTCACAATTCAAATTCTTTTTGACAATTTCTAATGCTTCTGCAAATCTTTGATAATGAACGATTTCACGTTCTCTTAAAAAACGAATTGGTTTTTTTATTTCTTCATCATCAACAAGTGCTAAGATATTATCATAAGTTGTTCTTGCTTTCTGTTCTTCGGCAAGTAACGATGAACAACTGTTATTGTATTTTTTTAATCCTTTTTCAAGGATTTCTTTATTAAAAATTCCATTCAATTTTGATGGGTTGTATTTTATTTTTTCTATCATTTGTTCCAACATAAATAGTATCTATTAAGATTTCAACCATGGTGCGGTCTAATTTTTCAACATTTAGATAGCGTTTTACTATTTCTTTTCTTTCATCTGCATTTTTTAAACGCTTTGTTAATTCCTTTATTTTGTCTTTTCCTTCTTTGATAGCCTCATTTTTATTCTCTCTTTCGGTTTGAAAATCATGGGAGAATTTTTTATATTCATATTCTGATAGGGTACCATTTAATTTATCTAAATATAGTTGTTTTAAATAATCATCCGTTTTTTTAATCTCTTTTTTATTTTTATTTATTTCATTTTCTAGCTTTTTTATTCTCTGTAGTAAATTATCATTTAAACTAATACCTTTTTCTATGTCCTCACTATTAAGTTCTTCACTTAACTTTTTTAATTGCTTGATGATTTCCTTTTCTAACTTTTCGGTGCTAATAAAGGCTCCTGGGCAAGCCTCTTTATGAAAAAATCTTGTTTCACATTTCAAATAATGTTTTCCATGATTTTTACTACTTCTAAGGGAAGAATGACAATTCATACATTTAACTTTATAGGCAAACAAACCTATTTTACCATCGCCAAAAGATTTGAATTTTTGTTTTAGTTTCTTTTGAACAGTATTCCAAAGTTCTAGGTCAATAATTGGTTCATGTGTTCCTTCTACAATAATCCAATCGGATTTAGGAATTTGTTTTTTCTTACTATTTTTGTAAGAGATATTACATTGTTTATTTTGAACCATATTCCCAATATACATTTCATTATGAAGAATATTATCAATGGAAAAATATTTCCAAAGTATACCCGTATAACCTCCAGAATGCTTATATCTTAATCCTTTTTGCCTTTTGTATTCACTTGGATTTGGTATTCCCTTTTCATTTAATATTCTTGCTATATTGGTTTTTCCATATCCTTGGGCATATAAATAAAAAATTTGCTTTACCACTTCTGAAGCCTCTTTGTCTATAATTAAATGTCCTTTTTGCTCTGGGTCTTTTTGGTAACCATAAACCGCAAAAGAACCTATATGATGACCTTGTATTTTTTTATTTTCAAATACGGTTCGTATATTTCTTGATAAGTCTTCTAAATACCACTCATCACTCATAGCAATAATCTGACTTGATTTTTTAGTTCCAATTGAACTTGTGTCAATATTATCTACTATGGTCTTAAAATGGATATTCCATTCTAAAAATTTATCATATAACAATTCTTGAATTAAGGAAGAATCTCTAGCAAATCTTGCTTGTGTTTTGGCTAGTATCATATCAAATTTATGCTCTTTAGCGTCTGCTATCATTCGGTTAAAATCGGGTCTTCCTCTATCTGAACCTGAATAATCATCATCTGCATAAATGTCATATACAGTTAGATTTTTGATTTCACAATATCGTAATAATAATTCTTTTTGGTTTTTGATACTTTCACTATCATCTCCCTTTTTTGCTTTTTTCTTATCCTCTTCCGATAATCTACAATATAAAGCTACTTTATATGTTTCATTCATATCTATCACTCCTATTTACTTTGCGATAAATACAAACTTTCTCCATAGCCACATTATACTATATAGGAATTCAGTTTGTAAATTGTCACTTATCACTTTTTTCTTTTTGATTGATAATTTTTATCCATATTTCTTGTAGCTTTTGTTTACGTTGTTCTTTATTATTTGATTTAAATTGATTTTCACATTGTATTTTGGAATGGTTAGCCATATTGCACCTCCTATTTAAAAATATGCTGGAGAATGCAAAAAAACACCTCAAATATGAAGTGTTTTTTTGTTATCTTTGTAATTATTATCTCTATATTTTAATGATATGTTCTGTAAATCCCGCTTCTACTAATTTTTCAAATGCTTGCCACACAGAATTTGGAATTTCTTGCGGAATGGTAAAACCTTTCTTACTATATTATTAATATTACAAATATAGTATATGTTATTGTATAAATAATCAATAATACAGACATTAGTAGCATATAATTTAAAATTTTATTATTATAATGGTAAGTTCTTTGTTTTTCTTTTAACTCATTTTTTATATAATCTTCACTATACGAAAACTTTGACATATTCTTAAAATGTCTTTCTATTCCAATAAATTTATCTAGATAAAATGGAGCTTTTTTATCAAAATTTATGCTATCATACATTCCTAATAAGTACTCAATTTTAATCATAATAACAGTATTTTCTAAAAATTGATTGTGACAAATCCTATTTATTTTTTTAGCATAATAACAAATAAATATTATTAATACTGGCAAAATAATTACTGCTTGTTTCACTTCGTTTACATAATTTGCTAAAAAATAAGCTGTGAATAGTGTAATATTAATAGTATAATAAAAATTCATATATGATAAACATTTATCAAACCAAAATCTTCTTTCCTCTTTTACCTGTGAATATAATATTTGTAATTTACTTTCTTGAAAATTATTCTTATTATAACTACACATTTTTATTTTTCATCCTTTTTTTATAACACGCTGGGTCTATCCCTTTAATATTCTTTGTATAATATAATTTTACTGCAAGGCATTCATTGTGACATAATATACCTCTATTACAATTTTTACATTCACTATTTTCTATTTCTCGAATCATCTTTATAATTGGAGAATTATCCCAAAGGTCTTTTATTGTATTGTTCTTTATATTTCCCATAATGAAATCATTTCCTAAAAAAACACATGGTGAAATATCTCCATAATTATTAATATGTATAGACCTATATCCCGCACCACAATCAAAAGAATTAAATATAATTTTATCCTTTTTAACATCATTATCATTAAAATTTATTTTCATAATATCTTCTAAATCACATAATGGTAAATTATTTAAATATTCTATTTTCTCAAAATAATCATTATTATATGTTAATAGTTGTTTATTGTTTAAACTAGTTTGCTTATACCTCCTTACTTTTAAAGTAAGTTGCATTTTCTCACATATTTCATATATTTCATTAACAAACCTAATATTCTCATCCATCAATGTTAATCTAATAATAGGATATATCCCATTATTAATTAGTTTCTTTATATTTTTATACACTATTCCAAAAATATCTTGTTTTCTAATAGCATTATGTATATGCTCTGTACCATCTAAACTAATAGATATTTTACAATTATACTTAATAATCTTATTTATTATATCTTGATTTATTAAAGTCCCATTTGTAGAGAAAGATATTCTTATATTAGAATTCCGATTAAAAATATATTCTATTATCTCCCAAAAATATGGATATAATAATGGTTCTCCACCTCCAAGTTTTATTTTAAAAATGCCATATTCTATACATTCATCTAAAATTTTAGTTACATCCTTATATGATAAATAAACTGACTTTAAAGAAGAAGAAGCCGAAAGACAATGCACACAATTCAAATTACAATAGTTAGTTAAATCTAAAAAAAGTTTAAAGGGAAAAGAATAAGAATTAACAGTCTGTCTGTTACAAATCATATCGATTTCCCTGTTGGAATATTTTTCTTTTACATCTTCTATTTTTTCAAAAATACTAATTTTATTTTCTTCCAAATCATATGTGATAAATTTACTATGTTCCTTTCTACAAATAATTCTATTTGATGATACTATATTAATTTTTTTTTTAAGTTTATAAAACTCTTAAATGTTCCAAAAGGTATTAACTTTGAATTAATAGGTATAGGTTCTTTAGTAAAAAACTGCACTCCTAAAGCTATCCAATCTTCATAATCCATACCATTACTATTAACATCTGGTAAAATCTCTTTTCTAATTAGTACCAAGCCTGATACATCTAAAATATTAGGAAGACTATCTAAAATTGAATGATAGCTGAATACAATTGTATATGGGTAATTATTATAAGATTTACTATTTTTAATTTTTGTAATCGCATATGGTGATGGAAAATATTTATTTTTCTTAATATTTATATAGGTAATACTATTATCTTCATCTATATAAAGAGTTGATTTTTCTTTTTTTAAAAGTACAGTTGTCCCTATCTCTTCTAAACATTCTCTATTAATGCTTTGTACAATTGTTTCGTTTTCTTCAACTCCTCCGCCAATACCAACTAATCCTATATTATTAATATTATTTTCTTTTCTCCATTTTTCCTTATTTTGTACACTAAATAAATAGTTCCCCTGAAATTCTATTATTATCCCAGTAGCTACATTAAATTCTTTTTCATCTAAGTTTACAATATCTGATATAAATCCCTTCATATTTCTTTATCCCTCCAAGTACATTTATAAGTTTATATTATAAAATTCTTATACATTATCTACAATCATTATACATTAAATTTGAAAAAAACACTACTAATATATTTATATTGATAGTGTTAAAATTAATCATTAATCATTAATTCATCAAAAAAATTTTCTAGTGCATTTTTAACTTCATCTTTCCTACTGTTGCTTTTTCATTTTTTGTCATTTTAATTTTCTCCTTTGATATTACAACATTTAATACTATAATATATTCATTAAAATTCATCCATATTCCTTATTAACAAAAAAATTCACAACCCACTCTTATTATATGCATTAAATCCCAAAGATTTAATGCACTTATGTTTAATAAGGGGTTATGAATTATTTTGTATATCCTATACCAATATTAATATTTTATTGTTTATCTCTTTTTTTAGGACATAACCTATCAAGTCCATATAAAAATAACAAGGTCGCAAGTTCTATATGAGTCGTTTGAAAATCTTTTTTCAAACAAATTGCTAAAAGATTAATCAATTTAATTGTATCTTTTATCGTTTCCTTTTTTTCATAATAATTAAATTCACAACAAACGATTCTTTGTAATTCTATGTAATTTTTTTTGACCCAATTATTAAATTCTTCCCGAATTCTATTGGGTAATATTAAATCATTTTTAAATGGTGCTTGTTCTACATCTGTTAACTCTTTAATATTGCTTTTACTATACCATGTACTATATAAAAAATTCTCGTTTTTCATATATATTTCTATTAATCTTTCCATTTTGTCTCCTGATTCTTTAACTGTTTCAAATTCATTTTTATTTTTTAGTTTATATATGTAAAAATACTAGGAGAATATAAAATCCTCCTAGTTCTTTTTTATCCATCAGATATTCTACATTTTGGACAATGTTCATGTGGATTACATGAAACTGCTTCTCTTTTTAGCATATCAGTTATTTGATTAACTGTTACTTTTTTAATTTTTTTCATTGTCTATTTCCTCCTTTCTGCTTAATTCTTTATAGTACATATATATTAATTGTTCTATAAAGTCCTTTATTGGGGTGCAAGCTCCTTTTTTGTTATATAAAATTCTATTGGCATTGCAACCGCCTTGACAAATTGGTAATAATCTACAATTATTACAATCCTTGTCAACTAAATTTGATGTACAAAAACTTTTATATATCTCGTTTTCTTCTACACCTTTAAATATATTGCCACAACTATATTGTTTTCTTCCTAAAAATCTATGACACTTATATAAATCCCCATTGTTATCTACTGCAAACCGATATTTATAACTCATGTAACAAGAAACAGGGCTAGGGGCTATCATAAAACTATTTAATAATTTGTCTGTGTTATCGTCATTTTCATTTAAATAACTGTTATATTCATAGCCATAATCTAATAGTTTTTTCATAAATCCTAAAAATTTATTGTCTACTAGTTCTTCTTCTATTTCTTTTAAATCTAATGGAGCAGCATACATATAAAACAATGGATTTTTATGATGTTTTTTATAAAAATATTCTAGTGTTCTTTCTGCTATTTCTGTTTGTTTTGGATTATAATTAACTCGAATGTGTACACGAATTTTATTTTTTAATAATAAGTCAATATTGCTTTCTACTAAATCAAATGCTTTTTTATTTAATTCCCCTTGGTAGTTTTTAATTTTATTGTATTCCTCTCCTATACAATCTACTGTAATTTGTATCCGTCTAACATTCCATTTCTTAAATTTTTTGATTATTTCATTATTTACCAAAGAGCCATTTGAAGTAATAGTTGAACTGATTTCTATTCCTCTTTTTGTTAATTCCTTTGTAATATAATCAATTGTATTAACTGCAAGTAAAGGTTCTCCACCAAACCAAGAAATAGCAAGTTTTCTTTCAATACAATTTTCATCTATAAATTTTACTAATTGTTTAGCCACTTCATAACTCATATTCCCTTTTGTAGAACCATTTTCAAAACAATAATAACACCTAGCATTACATGACATAGTAGGGGCTATTGTAATGCTTTTCATGCCTCTTTCTTCCTCTACTAATTTTTGCCTAATGTCTTGTAATTTTTGATTTTCATCTTCGCCCACTTCATATAAAATTCCCATTTCTAATAATTCTGGAATATATTCAGGGTATTTTTCTATATTTTGTTTTTCAAATATATCTACATAAATTTTGTATTCTAAGACAAAAATTGATGTTGTTAATGTACTATATACTAACACTTCATTTTCATTTAATTGATATGATACAAAAAATTTAGTTACTTGATACATATTTTTTCCTCTTATTTTGTGATTTTGATTCTAATTTAAAGTGCTTCTTCTAATCTTGCTATTCGTTTTTCAATATGAGGGTGTGACATTGTCATTTGTTGAAACATTGTTAATTTATTTTCTCCATTATATTTTTCAAGCAAACATAATGATGATAATAGTTCCTCTCCATATCCAATATCTAGTGCAAACTTATCTGCTTGAAATTCGTTTTTTCTAGAATTAGCTGATAATAATAATCTCCCTATGATATTGATTACAATAATATAAAAATTTAAGACAAGAATAAAAATTTTAAAAAGACCTGCAAACAAAATTACTACAATATTTCTACTTTCATCAGCACAAGTGGTACTAATAGTATCTACTACTTGTAAAATTAATTGTACAATCGCTATAATAGCTGAAAATAACATATTACCAACAACAGTTATAATACCTGCTTTGGTATGACCATGTTTTAAATGCCCAATTTCATGAGCCATAATTCCTTTTAATTCATCTTCTGTAAAGAATTCAATTGCTCCTTTTGTTACTGCAATTGTATTTCTACCACAAGCAAATGCGTTTGGATACATACTATTTGAAATATAAATTTTAATATTACTGCTTAAATTTTCACTTTTTCCTTTTGCATTTTTATATACTTCTTTAAAAATTCCTTCTAAATATTCCTTTTCTTTATTTGTTGCTGGTTTTCTCGCACCATTTATGAACCGAAATAAAACTTCTCCCAAAGGACTAAGTGCTATTCCTATAGAAACACTATATATGATAGCAACCTGATAAAAGGCGTTCCAATCCCCTCCAAAAAATAACCACGCTATTAAAAAATAAAAGGCAAACCATAAAATATATAAAAAGTTATTTTTTAAAAACTTCATTCTTATTTCCTCCTATCCTATTTTATTAATTTTTAACTTTGTATGATAAGACAAATCTTTATTAACATAAATACCATTTCCTACTTTTAATGATTTTATTTCATCTGGGTGGTATAAATATTCTCGTACTCTTCTAGCTGACCCTAGACCCGTACTATTTGTGTTGTATCCTTGTTGACTTAATTGATATGTTATTTCTAATGTTCCTCTTGTTCCAATGATATTTGCCCATTTTTCAGCATTTTGAGAACTATTTTGACGTAAGACAATATAATTGTTACAATTCTCTATTACTTGTTCTCTAAATGCTTCTGATATTTCATCTAAATCACTTAATGATTGTGTCGCTAAAATATTGGTTACATTAGCACTTCGTGACTTATTTACTAAATCTAAGAAAACTTTACTTGCATATACATTCATCTCATCAAAAATGAAAAATATTCTTTTTTGATTGCTAGTAAATAATTTACTAACTGCTTTTTTACTATCAATTGTGATTAAACGACCTAATAATGGCGATAATTCAGGATAAATTAGAGGATTTAGAATAAACAAAATAATTGCATTTTCTTTTATTGCTTCATAAATATCTATACCATTATTAGAAAATACATTACCAATTTCACTTTCTAATATGGTTGAAAACCTAGCTACTGCACTTTCTGCAATTTTCCCACTAATTTTAGATAACTCTATATTGTCAATATGTTCTTGCTTAGTAATGACATCATTTTTTAGTAATAAAGAACTTAATTCTATAAATTTGTCAATACTTACATAATATACAATTGTTTTTAAACTTAACTTGTCTTCTACTTTTAAAAGTAATTGAATGACACGTTGCAAATATCTTTCTGTATTTACTTTGTAGTGTTCTTCGCTCCAATCCGTCAAATTTATTAACATATCTTTTATCATAGTTGCATTTGCATTTTTAAAAGGATTATATTTATCTGAATTTTTAGGGTCTGTTAAATTAATCACATATACTTTTCTATGTTGTTTTAGTTTTTGTAAACTTTGTAAAATTGACCCTTCCCCTATGTCTCCTTTACCGTCCATAATCAACATAGGATATTGATTACTAACCCCACTATTAATAAAATTTTCAAGCACAACGGTTTTTCCGCTTCCCGTTGTACCACAAATAAATATATTTTTAGAATTATTTTCTACATATATTTTTTTATGACCTTTGATACCAAGTAATGTACATTCAGAAATATCTTTTTTCTTTTGTATGTTTTCTTTCATTCTGATTTTAGAAAACTCCCTTCTAAAATTAAATAATTTATTTAAACCTCTTTGTTTATACCATTCTATTAGTACAATAGAGATTGCAACTAACATACATATCACAAAAATCACATTTTTATATTGAATAATCCCGTAAAACTAAATTAGATTGACTTAACATATTCTTGTACCTCATCTAAACTATATATCTCAATATTTGGATACATAATTTTACTTTCTTCTAAAATATTTCTTATTTTCCTTTTACTGTTTGGTACAATCCATATTTGCTTATCATATTCCATAAAATTATCTTTTATGTTTTTTATAAATCTATCTTTTGACTTTAAATTCATTTCTACTTCAATACAAATATTTTTGTTATCAATAATAATAAAGTCAGGTCTATGTTTGCGATTGCTAAATCCATCTTGCTTATGCAATTCTTTTTCACTTTTTATCTTATCTAATAAAACATTATATTTGTATTGAAACCATATTACTGTATCAAGAACCGCAATATTATGCATAATCAATTCAAGCTTGACAGCGTCTTTTTTTAAGTTTAAATTTAACATTTTTCTTGATTTATTGGTTAATTGATAAATTTGTGGAACACCATAAATATAATGTTTTCTCTCTAAAAATCCATTATCAATTAATACTTTCAAACGCCTATCACAACTACGACTACCACTAAAACCAATCAAACACTTAATATGTCTTCCTAATGTCCACCTCCACCTATCTATCTCTTTCATTATTCTATAATCCCTATCTACTAAACGTATCCCCATATACTCATCTTCAACCCCCTAGTACTAACTTATCTAATCTACTACTATCCCCACGTACTAAGATATTTTTTTATTTGCTATTTGTATCTATATGTTGGTTGCTTGTGGTCTCGGGTAATTTTAGCCGAGACCACAAGCAACCAATTTATAAATAATTTATAAAAATACTTAGTATGTGGGGAATTAAATTCAGTTTTTATTAGATTATTAATTTATATGTACTATCCTATGTAGATAGAACACTTTTGCAATGGGTAAATAGAATATGAGAGTATTCAAAATTTTCTACAAATTTTTCCTCCTTTAAGAAATATTATAGTCATACAACTATATACTGTCAAGCATATATACGTTATAACCTAGTTATCGTTGGTTTAATCTTAAGATAAAATGTTACAATAGGAGTGATACCATGATACGAATTACATTAGATGAAATTTTAGCTATTAAAGGAAAAACTAAATATTGGTTAGCTAAAGAAACTGATATTAATTATCAAACTCTTTTGTTACTCCAACAAAATAAAACAATTAGTATTAGATTTGAAACATTAGAAAAAATTTGTATTGCTTTAAATTGTACTCCAAATGATATTATTAAAGTTGAAGTTGAAAAATAAATCAAAACGATTACAAAACAATAATACCTTTTGCCATTTGGTGGTCCTGATGGTGAATTAGCTGCTGCACTTAGATATTTGTCACAACGTTATACTATGCCTTATCCTGAAATTCAGGCTTTATTGACAGATATTGGAACTGAGGAATTAGCGCATGTTGAAATTATCAGTGCTATTTTATATCAATTAACTACAGATTTAACAATTGATGAAATTAAAGCACAAGGATATGATAAATACTTTGTTGATCATACATTAGGTATTTATCCTCAGGGTGCTAACAATGTACCTTTTACAGCTGCTTATTTCCAATCCAAAGGGGATCCAATTACAGATTTAACTGAAAATATGGCAGCAGAGGGAGCATACATAAATGAACAACCATCAAGCAAAAGATAAATATAAACTTTCTACCAAAAAATAAAAAAGCAAAATGTTTTTTCTTTCATTTTGCTTTTTTATTTATCCTCTTTACTTTTTTCTTATCCTCTCTAATGGGGTATCCCAATTTTTAGCTAAATATTCATTCAACTGTTTTATCTTTTCTTTTGCTTCCTTTTCTGTGGGGCTATTAACATTTATCACTTTAATTTGTGTAGCCTTTTTTCTCATCCCCCTACCTCCTTCTTTCTCCTTAAGTTTATGTATGTAAATTGAACAAATAACTAATTTAACAATCACAATTTCATATATGATTCATAATTTAATATATTTATATGAGGTGTTTTGTGATTGATTAAGAATTTATGTTATAATAGGCTTACGATTACAAAACATTTCTTTTCCATTGGGAGAAAGGAAGTGTTAAATATGTCACAATTTGCAGCTGCATACATTAGAGTTTCTACTGATGACCAATTAGAATTTTCTCTTGATGCCCAAATCAAAGCATTAAAAGACTATGCTAAAAAAAATGATATGATAATACTTAATGAACATATTTATGCTGACGAAGGTATATCAGGAAAAAGAGCAGACAAAAGACCTTCATTTATGAAAATGATTGCTACTTCTAAAAAAAAGCCACGCCCCTTTGATGTTATCTTGGTTCATAAATTTGACCGTTTTGCTCGTTCTCGTGAAGACAGTGTTGTTTATAAATCCATGCTTAAACGTGAATCAGGAATTCGTGTTATTTCGATTACAGAACAAATGGAAGATGACAAATTTTCTGTCATTTTAGAAGCTATGCTTGAAGCCATGGCAGAATATTATTCTTTAAACCTTTCTGATGAAGTAAAAAAAGGAATGACAGAAAAAGCCACAAGAGGAGAACTACAAACCTGTCCTTGTTTTGGCTATAAAGCTCAAAATAATCAATTAGTTATCATTCCTGAAGAAGCCCAATATGTAAAATTCATTTTTGAAAAATTTGCAAATCAAGAAATGGGAATGCGACAAATAGCCATATACCTAAATGATATTGGAGTGAAAACACATCGAGGAGGTAACTTTGAAAATCGTACCATTGATTATATCTTAAATAATCCTACTTATATTTCTATGCTACGATGGAACCCAGCTGGTAAACTTACCAGAAAGTGGAATGATGAAAATATTATTCTTGCTAAATCTACTCATGAACCAATTATTAGCCAAGAATTATGGGATAAAACACAAGCCCTATTAAAAGACCGTAAACAACTTTATAAAAAAGGACAACACAAAACGGTTACCATTAAGCATTGGTCTCAAGGTTTAGTCAGATGTGGAAATTGCGGAAAAGCCTTATGTCTTTCCTCTCTTGATTATTATCAATGTGGTGGTTATGCGAAAGGAAAATGTAAAATCAGCCATGCTATCAAAATTGAGAAATTAGAAACACTTGTATGTGAACAATTAAAAAAAATTTTCCAAAATGAAATCAAAGTTACGATTGTACCAAAAGAAACAAGTCCTTTATCAACAGAATACGAAATATTGTCATTTGAATTATCTCAATATGATGATAAATTAAAACGTATTAAAGAAGCCTATCGAAATGGAATTGATACTTTAGAAGAGTACAAAGAAAGCAAAGAAGCATTGGAAAAAGAACAAACATTGTTAAACCAAAAAATGGAATTACTAAAAAATCATCTAAAGATAGAAAAACAAGAAAATATTTATCATCAAATTAAAAGTGTTTACGACTTATTAACTGATAAAAGTATTCCCATTGATGTAAAATACAAAGCCTCTCATTTTCTCATTAACAAAATTACTTTTTATAAACAAAAAAATATAATTGAAATAGAATATAAATAAGTCCAAAGTTTTAAAATACCTTTAAAACTTTGGACCACCTAGTTGATCAATGATAACAGCAGCAGCTTTTGCATCAGGTTTAGTAATATTTACTGGATATTGCAAGCGTTTTTCATACAACCACATTTTCTGTCACCTTCCCATGGCCAAGGACTATTCAAATAACCATTTTGATAGGCATCAATTTCACGGTTAACTAAAACATTTCCTTGATTACGATATTCTCTTTTAGCATTTTTCAAACGTGTTGCTGCTTCATTAAAATACCTCATTGCTTCTTCATCACAAGGATGAGTATCTAAAAACAGTGATGCATCTTGAACTGCAAAATCTAACATCATAATTTGCATTAATAAATCGTTATTTCTCATCTTCGAATTTCACCCCATGGCAAATCCAATTCTTCAAAAATTGTTCCTCTATGAAAAGCTTTCATAATTGGATATATTTTATCAAATCTTTGACACTTAATTGATGAAATAGCTAATTCTAATCTATTCATTTAATTCCTCCTTCTACTTTATCATATGAATAAAAATAGAATTAACATAGGTTATTATCATTCCTTAAAGACAATTAATTTACTGAATATATAATTCATTATAATAACTATTACATTAGAAATAATTTTAATTACTAAATCATTAAAACTTAGCCAAGTACAAAATACTACCATAATAAATAAATCTATCAATCCTGTTGTTATACGACAACTAACAAAACGCACAAGTTCAATTAAAATAGCTTTTATTCCATTATGATATGAAGAAAAAACCCAAATCTTATTTGTTACATAAGCAAAAAGTACTGATAATATCCAAGCAATAACAGTACTTAAAAAAACAGATAAATCAAATATATGACCACATATATAATAAACTATTATATTTACTAACGTAGTTCCAACTCCAAAAAACAAATATAAAATAATCTGTCGATATTTTTGATAATATCCTTTAAGCATCCTTTTCACCTAGCCAATCTTTAATATGATATCGCGGTCTCCTTTTTGTCTCCAGATATACTTTTCCTATATATTCACCTACCAAACCAATCCCAAATAATTGAACCCCGCTTAAAAACCAAATTGAAATCATTAATGAAGCCCATCCAGCTACACTGTGACCATTTATATATGAAAATAAAGTATAAATAATCGCTATTATAGAAAAAAGCATTATAATGATTCCTAATAATAAAATCATTGTTATTGGCTTTATACTAAAAGAAGTGATTCCATCAAATGCAAAAGAGAGCATTTTTTTTAAAGGATATTTTGACTCACCAGCTTCTCTTTCTTTACGGGAATAGTATACACAATCACTATTTAGACCTAATAATGTAACCATTCCTCTTAAAAATAAATTTCTTTCTGGATACTCTTTTAAAAATTTCAAAGCATGTTTATCCACCAAACGAAAATCAGCATGATTATAAATTGATTTAACACCTAAAAACTGCATCAACTTATAAAATGTTTGAGCAGTAAAACGTTTAAAAACAGTATCACTGCTACGATCATCTCTAACTCCATAAACAATATTACAACCTTGATAATATTTATCAATCATTTGCTCAATAACATTGATATCATCTTGAAGATCTGCATCAATTGATATTGCCATATCACACTTATCACTAACATGATGCATTCCAGCAAGCAAGGCATTTTGATGACCTACATTACCTGCTAAATTTAATCCTTGTAAATGTTGATACACTTTATAATTATTCTCAATAATATTCCATGTATCATCATTACTACCATCATTAACATATATTACATAACTATCATTAGCTATTTTTTCTTTTTTAATTAATAATGTTAATAATTGATCGATTTGTTTTATTGTTGTTAAAATAACTTCTTGTTCATTATAACAAGGTACAATAATTGCTAATGTATCCATGATAACTTACTCCTCTTTATCTTTTCAATAATACTTTCATAAAATATCATTCCATCTAAAACTAAAATATTAAATATTGGTAAGAAATTTACAAGATATTTAGGTTTAGATTCCCAAATCAACAAAAACAGCATTAAACCAAATAATAAAACTCGAAGAAAACTTAATAAATCTAATTTCTTTTTTCTTACCCCATTAAACATCGATAACATAAACATCATTAAAATAAAGATATTATAACTATTTGCAAGATAAATTGTTTTATTTATATACTTTCCATTTTTTGATAATAAATTATAACCTAAAGAATCTGTATTTATTGGTTTACGTGCTAAAAGAGAAACTGAATAATATGTTCCATCTCCATAAGTATAATTTATTTTAGTTCCCAAATGTTTAACTAAACCACTAAATCCATAATCATTTAATCTTTCGCCAATTATTTGAATTGCTGCCTCTTGTTTAGCCTTTTTTCCAATTATCGATTTAGAATAATTATAGTCTTTTCGATTAAATCCTCCTGTTTTATTCAATCCCATCATTACCCAATGAATATATGGAAGTGCTTCTGCTTCATAATCTAGTTCATTAAAAAGATTAGTACTATCAATTACTTTATTATAAACAAACATCGAAGAAATAAATGAAGCTATTACTAAAGCTATAATAATAAACTTTTTCATTCCTTCATTAATAAACAAATAATGAAGAATAACAGCAACTAACAATATCAAAATTGTTGCTTTTAATTCAAAACCGATCAATGCACAAATCCCAATTAAAACTGCTTCAATATATTTTTCTTTAATACTATTTGTCTGATTAATTTTTATATACAATAAAACAATTAAAGAACCCCAAATCATTGGATATGTATCTGTATAAAAAATAGGAACATATGTATATATTGGTAAACAAAACATCGTTAAAACCATAAACATAATGACCATATTACGACCAAATAACCTTTTTACACTAAAATAATTAATAACTAATGGTATATCAATCATTAACATATTAATAAAACAACTTGCAATTGTATAGTTATTAATATTAAACCATCCTAATAATTTATATATTCCTGTCAACATCAATAACATTAAATTATTATTTGTATAAGTACTAAAATAAGATGTATTTGTTATCTGATTTGTTTTAGTAGCTAAACTAATTGCTTCACGATGAACAACACCAAAATCCCAACTTGGTTTAACACGAATAGCATAAATGCTATATATTTGTAATCCTACAATTACAATTGCAATAATAGTTAAAATCAAATAATATTTACGTTTATTTTCTAAGTCGATTTGTTTTATTTTCTTATATAAAAAATACATTAAAACAAAAACCATAATAATCACTATTGGTGCAATAATCATATTATATTTGTTATTAAGATCATATGAGCTAAAATATATTCCACCAATCCAAAAATAGAATGAAATTGTGGTAACTACACACATTAATAAAACAATTCCTAAACTATGTCCTAATTTATTTATTATTATAGATAGTTTTTCATTCATTATTTCACTCTCCTTGTAATGCTATAAAATAATACCTCACATATTATAAACCATGTTCTTACTCCATTCAATTATAAAAATCTTACGAATTTCTTAAGAATTTTATAATTTTATCTATTAGGACAAATATTTATTTTTTAAAACATTTTATTTTTTTATTTACAAGTAAAAAAAATTATGTTATTATAATAAAGCAGTTAGAAATAGAGGTATAGTTCAATGGTAGAATACCGGTCTCCAAAACCGTTGATGTGGGTTCGACTCCTACTACCTCTGCCAGTATATATAAATAAGTAGCTTAAATAGTTACTTTTTTTATTTCAAAAAAAATTATTTAAATATATATTTTCTTTCATCATTAATTCAAGTAGTCTGTGTACTACTATATGTTATATTCAAGTAATAAAATTTATAAATATAATTATCAAAT
>Ga0073908_1001986_pt1 | contig 26410 bp, 24 predicted proteins | sample MucameincwithD2O_FD_65484 | JGI IMG/M metagenome (GOLD analysis project Ga0073908, IMG submission 65484) | Mouse cecum microbial communities from Vienna, Austria - Mucus amended microcosms incubated with D2O | ecosystem: Host-associated > Mammals > Digestive system > Large intestine > Cecum...
TTGTTAGTCGTTAAAGAGGGGCGGGCTCCCTCGCTGTCATTCTGAGCCGCAGGCGAAGAATCTCGCCCTTAATTCCCTGAATAAAAGGGCAAAGAACGAGATTCTTCGTCAAGAAAGCTATAACTTTCTATGCTCCTCAGAATGACATGGGGAAAATAGGCGGGTCACCGTCGGTCGGGTCAGAAACCGATTTTCCCTATCAAGCAGCTTCGCGAGTGCCCGCAGCGCAGCTGCAAATTCCAATTTATTGAACAGTTCCCCACTGTCATTCTGAGGAACAAAGTGACGAAAAATCTCGCCCTTAATTCCCTTAAAGAGGCAAAGGACGAGATCCTTCACCGAGAAAACAAGGTTTCCTTGCTTTCTGTTCAGTAATGACAATTTGGAGGTTTTTCCCTTTTCTAACAACCAACTACTTACTTACGGCTAACAACTAACATGGTAAATTCCAATTTAGCGAACTAAGCCCTTAAATTGCTCATCTCATTGCTAATTCCTCATTCAAAGTCGGCTTCGACATCAAAACAGCTCCGGGTGCATGCGGCTGTAGTGGAAGAGATATTGCTGGGCAAGGCCCGCGTTTTCTCCGAACTCCTCGGGAGTATGGCCCGGCAGAAGAACAGCCATGGCCCGCTTCATCCATACGTCTATGGGAAAGCATTCGGTTTTGTGAAAGCCGTACAGCAGGGTGCACTCTGCCACCTTGGGGCCTACGCCCAGGATTTTTTGAAGCTCGATTCTTCCGAAGGCTGCGGAGGAGCGGGCTATTTCTGTCAGGTCTATTTCGCCGGAGGTCACCTTTTTTGCCGCATCGATCAGATATTTTGCCCGGAACCCGGCCCGCAGAGGAGCAAGATCTTCCACAGAACGCTCCGCCAGCCGCTCCGGGCCGGGAAAGGTGAAAAGCTGGGAACCGGGGATCGGATCTCCCAAAAGGCCGCAAAGCCGCCCGATGATTCCCTGGATCCGGGGGATATTGTTGTTCTGGGAAATGAGAAAGGAGCACAGGGCCTCCCAGGGCTCCTGGCGCAGAATGCGAATGCCGGGGGCAAAACCCGCTGCGGTTTCCAAAATGGGATCAATGGCGGAAAGAGCCTCCTGTTTCGCCTGATAGTCTGCCTCCAGGTCAAAATAGGGCTGCCAGAGCGCTTCAAATTCTTCCTGAGAGCAGAAAAAAGAGACCATGTCTCCCTGTTCCGTTGGCGTTTTCCGCAGCCGAAGAATCCTTCCCATGGCGGCTCCCTCCCAGAGAGGCAGGCTATCTTCTCCCAAAACCTCCCGCCAGCGGAAGGTCTGGCCGCAGGTCAGGGTCTGGGCGGGATCAAACAGGGCCGGGATCGTAACGGGCGCGCTCATCTGTTTTTCTCGTCCGCCTTCTGGGCAACGTCCGGCTCTCTGGCGGTCAGCCAGAAAATGGCCCGCTCAATGGCGTCCTTGGAATTGCCCCAGTCCGCTCCGGCGTTGCGGTAGTCAAACATGCGGCAGAAATGGGTGACGTCCCCCGAAAGCTCCTTCAGGTAAGCCCCGGCAAGCCGGGCCGTTTCCGCTTCAAAGGCGGCAAGCTCCTTTTTGGGCAGCAGCTTTTGAGAAGCCTCCAGCACCATGCCGTAATGGGGCAGGCAGAGATGGGGCTGTTCGCTGTAAAGCCGGCGGAATTCCGGGTCCGTCTGCCACAGCTTTAAGGTGTTTCGTACCAGATTTTTCATATTGGTCTCCAGGCTTTCGCAGACAAAGCAGTGCTCCTGCCTGGCGTGAACGGCGGCGCTTATTTTTTTTGCGGAGGACTTTCCCTCCGGGAAAACCTCTTTCTGCACTTCGGCCAGCAGGCTTTCTAAAATCAGAGCCACGGAAAGCCTGCTGCCTCGCTTCAAAATCTGGGCAAAATGCTCCCGGCAGAAGCCGAGGCGATTGGTTTCGATGCGAACGTCCGGCTCCATCATGGCGGCGCCGGTGATGTAGGTTGCCATTCTGTCCTCCAGCATGTCCCGCATGCGGCAGAAAGGGCAGCCCTCCTTCGGCAGGAATACGTCGTTGACCGGAATGGAACAAATGTCTTCTCTCATAACAAAACTCCTTTCTTTGCCCGGTGGAACGCTCTCTGCCGGCGCCCCGGGCGGTCAGATCGCGCGGCAACGATTTTTCAAAGCATGTACCGGCGATCTTACCTTCTGTATTGACCGGAATAGACGTGTATAAATATCCATTTTTCCGCAAAGGAAAATCCGGCTTGCTTCCGGAAGCTTTTTGAAAAAAACACCCATTTTTTCATTGGTTTTTCCTCAGTATACCATAGATTTGAAGAAAAAGGTAGCATTTCTTTCCGGAAAGAGAGTTTTGCTGAAGAGAAGAAAGGCTGCATAGAGAATGTGGAAAAAAACCTGGAAAAAACGTCTGTCCCAAAAAAGGTATTGACACAAAATGCAGATGAAGAAAAGTTTTATCATACCGGATATTGCGAAAAAAAGGGGTGAAAGAAAAATGCCCAAAAAATGGGCCGGAGAGAGCGCAAAAACTTGCCGTTAACATAAATTGCCGGAGAAAAAAAGAGCTGTGGAAAGAGAAATCCGCTTGGGACAAGGTGTTTTTAACATTTTCCACCGAGTTTTCCACAAGCTGGATTTCCAGATAAATCTCTTTTATGTAAACGCAGGGAAAAGTGGAAAATACTGGGAGTAAAAAAGAATTTTCATGCAAAAAACAGTAGAAAATGAATTTTTACACAGAGCCGCGTCGCGGAAAACAGAGGGGTGGGGAAATCCGTCGGTTTTCCATTGCATTTTTATTTGAGATTTACAGAAGAATGTGCTACAATAAGAGAAACTGTGATCGGAATCTGCGTTTGGCAAAGGGTGTGTGCCGGAAAGTGGACAGGCAGAGAGAAAAAAGAGAAGCTAAAAAGGAAACTTTCGGCAGGACTTCCGAAGAAAAAGCCAAGCGGGAGGCTCCGGCCCGGGGCAGCGATCTGATCGCCGGGCGCAACGCGGTGAGCGAAGCCCTGCGGGCCGGGCGCACGATAGACAGCCTGTATGTACAGCGCGGGGAAAAAAGCGGGGCCTTGGTTTCACTGATCGCGAAAGCAAAGGCAGCGGGTATTCCCATCAAGGAAGCGGATCCCCGCAAGCTGGATCACCTGTGCGGCGGCGCGGCCCATCAGGGCGTGGTGGCCGTGGCGGCGGTGAAGGAATTTTCCACGGTGGAGGAGATCTTTGCCCTGGCCCGGGAAAGAAATGAGCCGCCCTTTCTGGTGATCTGCGATGAGCTGGAGGATCCCCACAACTTAGGGGCAGTGATCCGCACGGCGGAATGCGCGGGCGCCCATGGCGTGGTGATTCCCAAGCGGCGCAGCGTGGGTCTGACCTATGCGGTGGGCAAGGCCTCCGCCGGGGCGGTGGAGCACCTGCCGGTGGCAAGGGTACAGAACCTTGCGGCTTTGCTGGAAGAGTTAAAGCAAAAAGGGGTGTGGATCTATGCCGCCGATATGGACGGCAGCCCCTGGTGTGAAACAGATCTTACCGGGCCCCTGGCCCTGGTCATCGGCTCTGAGGGCCGGGGCGTGGGCAGGCTGATCAAGGAAAAATCAGACTTTGTGGTGTCGCTTCCTATGAAGGGACAAGTCAATTCACTGAACGCTTCCGTGGCGGCGGGTATCCTCTGCTACGAGGTGTGCAGGCAGAGAAGCGGACTGCACGCAGTCGATCCCATAAGGAGGGATTCCTGACCCTATGGCAGAAAAAAAGGAATTTACATTGGAAGATATTTTAGAGGAGCAGCGCAGCCTGCGGGAAGAGGGTACGGCTTCGTCTCCGTCTGAAAAGGCGGCGGCGCCGGAAGAGTTTCCGAAGGAGGCTCCCGCCCCGCGCCGTCCCGCTATGGAGGACACGGCGGATTTAAACGCTTTCGCCACAGGGAATTTCCAGGTGCCGCCGGAGGCGGCAGGGGAAGAGCCCCTCGTCGGAAAGCAGAAAAAGAAAAAGCGCGGCCTCTTTGGCAGAAAGAAAAAGACGCCGGATTTTGATGAGAGCGAGGATATGTACTACGGCCTCCAGCTCAAGCCCATCGATGAATACCGGAAGGGCTTCGACCCCGCCACCGGGGAATTTACCCTGGGCGAAGAGGGGTATAAGGCCCTGTTCGATGATTCCAAAAAGGCCATTGACGACGAGGTGGAGCAGAATTTCCAGCGGCTTCAGAAGGAGCGCCGCCGCCGGGTGGCGGAAGCGGTGCAGACTGCTGGCGTGGACGAAAGCCAGATCGCCGATGAATTCGGCGTGGTGGCCCCCATGCCGGTCACGGCCTTTGCCGCCGACCCCTATGCCAAACAGCACGGGATCGAGGTAGAGGGAGAAAACCTCGAGCAGGAGGGGATCTCCAGCCTGCAAAAGGCCATGTTGGAAACCTCCAGTGATCAAACCATGGAGATCAAGCTCAATGTATTAAACGATACCATCGAACTGCAGCGGGTGAAGGAGATGCCCGCCGTCAGCGAGGAATCGATCGATAAAATTCTGGAATCTGTGGAATATGGGGCTGAAGAGGCTGAGGAGACAGTCTATGAGGAACCTTCGCAGCCTACTCCGGTAGAGCTGGCGGAAGGCCCTGCGGAGGGAGAAGAAACGCCGATCGAGACGGTGGAAGAAAAGGCACAGGGGCTTTCCCAACAGGAAGCGGAGCGGCCCCAGGCAGAACCCAAAGCCGCCCCGGCGGAGCAAAAGGTCATTTCTGGCAGGCCCTTGGGAGAAATTCCCCAGATCGCCAGTATTTACGAATACCGTTCCCGCAGCATTCCCACCCATGTTATCAATGCGGACGTGCTGCAAAGCGCCCTGCTTTCCGAATCGGAGGGCCTGCGGCAGGCGGCAGAGGAGGAAGAACTCAGGCATGCGCCTCGCCGCCGGGTACGGAACAAAAAGCTGGAGGAGCAAAGAGAAGAGCAGGAACCGGTGGTCGATACCGGAGAGTCCATTGACGATTACACCGGCCCGGAGGACGCGAAATCCATTTCCCACGAGTTAAGAAGCGATATGCGGGAGCTCACCATGCGCATGATGATCACCGGCGTGTGCACGGCTCTTCTGGCCCTGGTGAATCTGATCTTCGGCGGCGGCGCCTCGGCGGACGGCGGCTCCATGACCATTGTGTACGTGGTGCTCACCGTGGTGTTTTTGTTCGTGGCGGTGGGCGTGTGCTACCGCACTGTGATAAACGGCCTGAAGGCTCTGTTCGCCCTGAATGCCAATTCCGACAGTGCCGCTGCCGTGGCGGCCGTAACGGTGGCAATCCAGGCGGTGGCCTCTATTTTCTTCCGGTCCGAGCTGGCGGATGGAAAGCTCCATCTCTATGCCGTGGTGCTCTCCGCGATCCTCTTTGTCAACGCGGCGGGCAAGCTCACCATGATCCGCCGGATCCACAGCAATTTCCGGTTTATTACCTCCCGGGAGCAGAAGTACAGCGTTCGGGTCTATGACGATTACAATACCTCTTTGAAAATGACAAAGGACTGCGTGGCGGAAAAGCCCTTGATCGCCTATCAGTGCAAGGCCGGCTTCTTAAAGCGTTTTTTGGAGCTTTCCTACAGCCCGGATCCTTCGGAGGCGGCCTCTCAGCTGCTGGCCCCGATCGGGCTGATCTCCTCCCTGGTGGTATGTATCGCCTGCCTGCTCATCACCCGGAACGTTCCCACTGCCCTCAGTGCCCTGTCGGCGGCCTCTTGCGCCTGCGTGGCGGTATCCAATATGGTTTCCGTGAACCTGCCCATCAGCCGCCTGTGTAAAACGGCCCGCCGGGCCGGAGCTATGGTAGTAGGGTTTGAAGCCGTGGAGCAGCTGGGCAATGTAAACGCCGTATTGGTAGACGCGGACGAGATCTTCCCCAGAGGCACGGTGGTGCTGGGCGGCATTAAAACCTTCGGCAACCGGGCCGGGGCGGAAAGCGCCATTATGGCGGCGTCGGCTCTGATGAAGGAGGTGGGCGGCCCCCTTTCCGGCGTGTTTGACCAGGTGATCAGTGAAAACGAGGACGCTCTGCCTGAAATAGAGGATATCACCTATGAAGCGGGTGGCGGCATTATTGGCCGGGTAGACGGAAGGAAGATCTATATCGGAGACCGCTCCCTGCTGATCAATCACCGCATTGAGGTGCCTGCCAGAGAAGAAGAAAGCCAGTATTCCTCCGGCAATAAGGTGGTAGTTTATATTGCGGTGGACGTAGAGGTGGCCGCCATGCTGGTGCTTACCTATTCCGCGGACCGCCGCCGGAAAAACGAGCTCCAGCGCTTGGAAGACAGCGGCATCAGCGTGTTGATTCGCACCACAGACCCCAATGTGACCGCCCAAATGGTGTCTAGGCTCTTCGGCATTGACGCCGCCTCTGTGGGAATTTTGGAAGGGGAGCTGGGCGATACCGCCCAAAAGCTGATAGAGGAGACCATTCCCAGGGCAGACGGCATTGTAGCTACCAAAGGCCGCGTGGAATCCATGATGAGCGTGGTTTCCGCCTGCGTAGAGGAAAAGCGTACCGCCGGCGTGGTGGTCGCCATTCAGAATACGGCGGTGATCCTGGGCTTTGTGCTGGTGGCCTTCATGGCCTGCTTCGGCGGCCTGCGCCAGCTTTCTTCCTTTATCCTGTTCGCCTTTGAGCTGTTCTGGCTTTTGGTGGTCATGGTGATCCCAAAGCTGAGAAAATAGAAAAGCGTAAAATAGAAAGAGAAAAAGAGTCGCTGCGAAAAGCATCATTTTGCAGCGGCTCTTTTCTTTCAGACGGTTACCTTGGGTTCTGGATTTTAGACGGTGATGCAGATGTAATGAGGAAGAAACAAGGAAGAAACAAGGAAGAAACAAGGAAGAAACAAGGAAGAAACAAGGAAGAAACAAGGAAGAAACAAGGAAGAGCAAGCGCCTCTCTGCCATTACTGATCAAAAAAGTGCAGAAAACCATCGCTTTCTTGGCACTTTCTCGAAGAATCTCGCCCTTTCTGACGACTAACTATTTACAGCTAATCACTAAAAAGCGGGATTCTTTGCAGCAGCAAAGCTGACTTTGCCGGGAAAGCGAAGCGTGCTTCGCTTTTTGCTCAGCAATGACAGGTGGAAAGTAAAAGCCTCGCCGCTAAATTCCAATTTAGCGAGCGTTGTTTGCAACCGGGCGCTGCTTGCAACGCCTGTGCCTTTGCCTTTCATTGCTCCTTTCAGGTTGCGAATGATTCTCCCGTTTCCTTTGCTCTTTTTAACTGCAGCAAGCCAAGCACTTTGCGGCTGATAATTTACACAGACATTCTTCGCTTATCGAGCGCCTTTTTACAAGCTGATTCTGTGCGTGGCCTATTTTGACTTGACTATCAAAATTTTAAGTGCTGTTTTTAGGAAAGTAAAAAGAGATAAAAACAGAGAAGCGGCCGTCCGTAACGCCATAGGACAGCTGCTTCTCCGATAAGAGAGGTGTGATTCACATACCGGTAACCCTCACCTTACAAAATTCATTATAATAAGGTGAGAAAGAATTGTCAAGACAACGCAGAATTTTTCGTTTTTCCTGCGGGAGCTTCCGTACTCCACAAACCGGAAATTTTCCGGAAAAGCTCGGAAAGCTCCGGCTGGCCGCTGAGCTTTGACAGGGCTTCTGTCCCTTCCTTCAGTTGGGTATGGTCCCTCGGTTTCCCTTCCTCCCGGTAGACCACAGCGCGGAAATAAGGCTTCAGCGCCTCCAAAAGCTTCCATGCGGCTTCTTCTCTGGCGTCCTTTTCCTCCAAAATCAGGATCAGCCGCTGTGCCTGCTCAGAAAGCTCTGGGAGGCGGCTTCCGTTTACTCTCTTCGTGAGGGAAGAATTTTGATAGCAGGAATTTAGCAGAGTGAGTTTGGTGGAAAGCTCCGTGAAGGCTTCCCTGCTGTCGTTTCTGAGAACAGCTTTTTTCCAGTCCTCCGATTCCAGAATGGTTTGAACACGGAGAACGCTTTGAAAAATTTCCCCGGACATGGCGGATTTTCCTTCTGCCAGCTTCACCCAGGGAAAAACCATGGCGGCCAGCAGGAGTGCCGCGGCCAGTAAAAAGGGAATCAGGTGAATTTGTATTTTTTTCATAGTGTGATTGCTTAAATGATAGGGTCGGTTAACGGCCTGTTGTGTTTTAGGGATCATTACGCTTTCTCTGAATAGCTGTGGATCATAACGCAGAGCTCTGCCCGGGTCGAGTTCTTTTTCGGCTTCAAATACCCATTGTCCCCCACAATGATTTCTTTGCCACCGCCCATTTCATGGCGTTCTGAGCAAAATTGCTGACGCTGCTTCCATCGCTGAACTGGCTGAGATTTGCGGAAGCGCTGACATTCTTTCCTTTATATTTCGCGTAGTTATAGAGCATGGTAATAAACTGCTCTTTGGTCACAGTGGAATTGGGGGAAAATTGAGTGGAGGAGGTACCGGCCACAATTTTGTTTTTTACTCCCCAGCTGACTGCTTTTGCGTAGTAGGAAGAGCTTGGCACATCAGTAAAGGGGGTGCTTGTCTCCGCGCTGGGGCTTCCCGCCATACGGTAGATCACGGAAATTGCCATAGCCCTGGTAGTAGTGCCCTCCGGCGAGAAGGCGTGGGTGCTTGTTCCCGCCACATAATTTTTATCATAGGCCCACTTAATATGTTCTTTTCCCCAGTGATTTACAATGTCGTAGAACTGATAGGTCAGGTAGTTGGAGATGCCTTGATTTACCAGTGCGGAATTGCTGAGCGGATAGCCGTCTACTACCGCACGATGCTTAAATCCGTATTCTATTCTGCCTGATTTTGTATTTAGCAACCGGTAATACGCACTGATCCTGCGGGTAGTAAAATATACGTTGTTTCCGGCAGAATTCACACGTACTTTGTAGTCCGCAGTCAGGTTATAGGAATCTACTTTTACGGAAAAAGCATATTGAAAAATTTCTCCTACAGCGTAAGCACTAACTGACAAAAACGCACCGAGCAAATCTCCCCTTAAATAGGAAGCGAGAGCGCCGTATGCGGCAGTAACAGCAGTGCCTACGTTTATTTTATAAGGTTCTCTTACTTGTTTGTCGTAACTCAGTGAAATTGTTTTTCTGTATAAAGTACCAGTATAGCGGAGAGCACTGTCTATTGCCAAGGTATTTGAACCGAGTTTATAATAGCCTGAATCGCCGCTAAAAGAAGAAGGGGACAAGCCCGTGTTGGTTGCCGGCTCTACCTGCATGGGATCCTCAGTATTATCTGCGGCAAGAATGTTTAAGTCCGGGCAGAGAACGGTTTGATCTTCAAGTTTTTCGGAAGAAATCGGCTTATGAACGGTAATATAAACAAAGCCGTTTTCTTCTAGAATTTCAGGTGCTTCAGTTTCGTCGATTGTTTGATGATTTCCCGAATTTTCTGACAGCTCTGACTCATCTCCTGCTTTGGGCTCAATATCATACCACTCTGTATAAATAATGTTGTTATGTTGATTTACCAATGATTTTTGCCTCAGAATGCCATCAGCGTATAATTTTGTTATTCGACAATCTTCGTTGCTTCCCGTTAGAATCGTATAAAGCTTTCCTTCACTTTCATAGGTGAAAGAATTCTCTTGAGTAAAAGTTATCATGGGTTCCTTTGGTATTTCATAGCCATTGATCGTATTATCGTGCTCTTGTGAGTTTTCGGAGGAGTCTTCTAGGTCATTAGACGTTTCAGGGCTTACAGGAGTTGGTAGAGCACTTCCTTCATTTTCAAAAGAGGGAACTGACTCAGATTCCAATGCACTAAACGCTTCATTTGCAGTAAGTTGTTTCTCAGTAGCATTTGAAGAGCGATAAGTTGCAGCATATACGGAAATAGTTGTGCAGAATAAAATTGCCAGCACAAGTACTAATGAAATAATTTTTTTCATATGACAATTCCTCCTATTTTTCAATATGATTTTCCGGACTTTCCTTTTCCGGATCTTCTTTCAGGCAATTCTTACTTTTTCGGTTTTGTGAAATATCACGACCAACATTTAAAATTGAATAAGCTAAGACCAAAAAAATCAAAGAGCTACTGTAAAATAATCTTACGTGCGATACGACAAAGCAATCAATGATGATAGCTATGGTAAGGACGGAGCAGTACAGCCAGTCTTTTCCATTTTGAGATAGCACGAAATTCCTCCTTTTATAGAGATACTACAGATGAAGATTTTACATTGGTTTATTCCTCCTTTCTCCCCCAACAATTTTCCGTTTTGAAATGATACCGCCTCCTTTTCCTGCGTTATTTCCTAAAGACTAGTTCCTATTTTCACTATGAGAAAACACTTTGTCACTATTTTCTCTTTTCCTCATCTCGAAACACAGAACTATCTTGTTCGTTTTCGGATTTTTCCATGATTTCTCTAATTTCACGCTTGCTTTTTGCCTTTTTCCACCAGAGATAAAGCAGTGATCCAAGAAAAAACAGCAGTGAGATCGCAGTGACTATGATAGCCCCGATCGAGCCGAAGCTTATGATGTTAATACCAAGCGAGCAAACACTGCAAATCAACCAGCTTTTGTAAAGGTCTGATACGGTAGGCTCGTATCTGTACGGCAAAAAGATCTCCCCTTTCCTGAAAGAAACTACTAAGAAAACAACAAGTCGTTATTCCTTTTTTTCTTCATCTTGAAAAACTGGGGAACTGTCCTTTTGCTCTTCTTGCAATTTTTCTCTCACCGCTGCTTCATCGGCCTTATTCTTTTTGACTCCATAGATGAGATAGGCGAGGGAGCCGATTGCAAAATCTACCTTGATAAAAATATCCAGTGGAGAGCGGTGGGTAAAGAAATCGATCATTGCCCACAAAAACCAAACTGCGGCGCTGATTGCCGAAAAGATAATACCCTGGCCGGGATCGGGCTCATATTTATATGGCAAGAGAATCTCCCCTTTTCTTAAAAATAAAAAGCTTCATATTTTATTCAGTTTCATTGTATTTCCGTTTTTTCCACAAGGTTCTCATGACCAATCCCAGGCAAACGCAGGTATAGAATGACCAAAATATCAAAGCTACCGGAGAGACGATATCCTTTAAGGAAAAATAAATGACGTTAAATACTCCGGCAAACAGAAGGCAAAGCCTGGAAAGCACCTCTCTGTTTTTGCTAAACCAGTCTTGCACTTAAGGAACACCCCTTTCTTGAAAAAACTATGGGAAAACAGACTGCCGCTATTTCCTTCTTTCATCATCTTGAAAAACTGGAGAGGTATCCTCTTTTTCCTTTTCCGGCTCTTGTTTCAGGAGATTCTTGCTTTTCCTGTTTTGTGAAATATCACGACCAACATTTAAAATGCAACATAAAAAAACGAAAATGATTAAATAGCTGCTGTAAAACAGTTTTACGTGTGATACAACAAAACAATCAACGATGATGGCTGCAACAAGAACAGAACAATGAAGCCAGTCTTTTCCGTTTTCAGATAACACAGAATTCCTCCTTTTATAGAGATACTACAGATGAAGATTTTACATGGGTTTATTCCTCCTTTCTCCCTCAACAATTTGCGTTAGAAGAAAGCCGCTTTGTCCAAAATCACTTTACGAAAAATTATTTCGGGCATTGTTAAATTTTCAAGGGCTAAAAAACAAAAATGTGATAAGACATTTTTCAAAAGGACGCGTTAATATTGCTCTGTACTGATTTTACACCTCAATCAAGGAAAAGTCAATAAAATTCACTAAAAAATTAAGAAAACAGAAAAATACCATAGAAAATTTGCACTAAGCAGGAAACCGCCGCGGCAGGGAAGAAGCAAAGGCATACCGCCCAGATTCATTTTTCTTCTGTTTTAGTTTTTTAGATATCTTGACAATTTTTTCCGCCGCCGATACAATAAGAGAAAAGGAACCTCGATGTTTTTTGAAAGCGCCGAAATGAGGAAAGCTGTACGCTTTCTCTGTTGGTACAAGTTCTGAATCTTGCTTGACGGAAAGGAAGATGCCGCGTGGAAAAAAAGCGCTCAAAGGACGGAAAATTTGTGATCGTGGAAAACAGGAACGGTCCTGCCCTGGGCTTCAGCCCGGATTCCGGGGTGGAGCTTCTGGAGCGGGACGGCTGTTATTTTAAGGACCTGGCGAAAACCGGGGAGCTTCTGCCCTATGAGGACTGGCGGCTTCCCCCGAAGGAAAGGGCGAAGGATCTGGCCTCCCGCATGACGGTGGAGCAGATCGCCGGGCTGATGCTCTATTCCCCCCATCAAATGGTACCGGCCATGCCCTTTGGCCCCTTCCCCGGCACCTATGGCGGAAAGACCTTCCCGGAAAGCGGGGAAAAGCCCTGGGCCCTGACCGACCAGCAGAAGGCTTTGCTGGAAAAAGACAATATCCGGCACATTCTGGCCATGAAGCTGGAAAACGCCGATACCGCCGCCCGGTGGAACAACGAAATGCAGGCCATGGCGGAAAGCCTGCCCCTGGGCCTGCCGGTGAACACCAGCAGCGACCCCCGCCACGGCGCGGCCTCCTCCGGCGCGGAATACCGGGGCGGCGCGGGCGGCGACGTTTCCAAGTGGCCCGAGGGCCTTGCCATGTCCGCTACCTTCTCCCCGGAGCTGTGCAGGCGCTTCGCGGAGATCGCTTCCAGGGAGTACAGGGCCATGGGCATCGCCACCGCCCTTTCTCCCCAGATTGACCTTGCCACCGAGCCCCGCTGGATGCGTTTCGGCGATACCTTCGGCGAGCACGCCGGGCTTTCCGCCGATATGGCAAGGGCATACTGCGACGGCATGCAGACCACCGAAGGGGAGAAAACCGGCTGGGGTCGGGACAGCGTAAACGCCATGGCGAAGCACTGGCCCGGCGGAGGAACCTGCGAAGGGGGAAGAGACGCCCACTACGCCTGGGGCAAATACGCGGTGTATCCTGGCAATAATTTTGAAGAACACCTGAAGCCCTTTTTGGAGGGGGCCTTCCGGCTTTCCGGCCCCACCGGCGCCGCCTCCGCCATTATGCCCTACTATTCGGTTTCCTGGGGCCAGGATCAAAAGAACGGCGAAAACGTGGGAAATTCCTACAGCGAATACATCATTCACGACCTGCTTCGGGAAAAGTACGGCTATGACGGCGTGGTTTGCACCGACTGGGGCATCACCGCCGACCATGGGGAAGGCGTAGAGGGCTTTGCCAGCCGCTGCTGGGGCGTGGAGGAATTAAGCGAGGCGGAGCGCCACCTGCGCATTCTCATGAATGGTGTGGATCAGTTCGGCGGCAACGCGGAGGCCGGCCCAGTGCTGGAGGCCTACCGCCTGGGCTGTGAGAAATACGGGGAAGAGACCATGCGCAGGCGGTTTGAGGAATCCGCCGTGCGGCTGCTTCTCAATACCTTCCGCTGCGGGCTTTTTGAAAACCCCTATCTCGACCCGGAGGAGAGCGCGGCTTTGGTAGGCTGCGAGGAATTCTGCCGGGAGGGCTATGAAGCCCAGCTGAAATCGGTGATCCTGCTGAAAAATAAAGAAAACGTGCTGCCCCTGAGAAAGGGCGTGAAGGTTTACGTGCCCCGCCGCCACATAGACGCCACCCCCGCCTTCTTCCGCAACATGGACGAGGCCCGGGACTTTGACCCGGTTCCCAAAAGCCTGCTTTCCAAATATTTCACCGTTGTGGATACCCCGGAGGAGGCGGACGTGGGGCTGGTGTTTGTGGAAACGCCCATTACCAATCCCTATGAGACCAGCGACCGGGAACGTGGCGGCAACGGCTACCTCCCCGTCAGCCTGCAATTTTCTCCCTACACGGCGGAAAAGGCCAGAGAGCACAGCATTGCCGGGGGAGATCCTTATGAAGATTTCACCGACCGGGGCTACCGGGGCAAAACGGTGCGGGCCGCCAATGAGCAGGACCTTGCCAACATTCTGGAAACCAAGGAGCGCATGGGAGAAAAGCCGGTCATCGTCATTGCCGAGCTGAATAAGCCCATGGTCATGGCGGAATTTGAACAGGAGGCGGCAGGAATTGTAGCCCATTTCGGCGTACAGGCCCAGGCTGTGCTGGATATTCTGGTGGGAAACGCGGAGCCCGGCGGCCTGCTGCCCGTACAGCTGCCGAAGGACATGGAGACCGTGGAGACCCAGCAGGAGGACGTTCCCTTCGATATGCTTCCCTATACGGACGAGTGCGGGAACACCTATGATTTCGGCTTCGGCCTGAATTGGAGCGGCCCTATTTCAGACGGCAGAACAGAAAAGTATAAAAGATAGTGTTTGTCAGGCTTGCGGGGGCCGGCAGCTTTGGCGGCCCGCAAAGGGAAAAATATTGTGGGAATGGATAAGGAGAAAACTATGATTTGCAGAAACTGTCACAAAGAAATACCGGAGAATACACGGTTCTGCCCGTTTTGCGGAGCGCCCGTGCAGCCCGCGGCCCCTGCCGCCCCTGTTTCTCAGGGAAGACCGGAAGCGGGGCATCAGCAGGTTCCCCAGAACGCCTGTCCTCAGCAGCCGGTCGTTCCGCCCCAGGCTCCTTACATACCCCAGCAGGGGCCTTATGAATCTCAGCAGGCCGGACAGGCGCCCCAGCAGCCCGGCTATGGCTATGCGCCTGCGCCGTCTGCCGCGCCTCAGTTTGCGCCGGGCGGCTTTCCGAAGCAGCCCTCCAAAAAGAAGACCCGCTGGATCGTCCTGGGAAGCGTTGGGGGCTTTCTTGTAGTGGCTGGTATTGCTTTGGCCTGTTTTCTGGGGTGGTACAACGCTCCCCTCCAGGTCTACAACCGGGCTATGGGGACGGAAGACTATGAAACGGCCGGGCTTCAACTGGAGCTTTTAGATGACGAAAACAGGCTTCAGGCTATCGACCGGTTCACAGAACTGGCAGAAAACGCCTATGAAGAGTACAACTGGGGAGAAATTGCGTATGAAGAAGCGGAAGCGCTGATTAAAACCTTGTCCACTTACTGTACAGAAAACGGACTGCCGGGGCTTGTGCAGGATCTGAAAGTGCTGCGGCAATCCAAAGTAGATTTTGAGAAGGCTGTAGAAGCGGAAGAGAAGGGAGAGGGTACAAAAGCCTTTTCGTACTATAATAAGGTGGTAGAGGACGACTTGCAGTATGAAGCGGCCCAAGGAAAGGTGAAAGCCTTTTGTCAGTCGTACAAGCGGGATCTTTTGCTGGCGGTAGAGGTGTACGATGCTCAAGGTGATTATGAAGCAGCTGCCAGTGCGCTGGAGCAAAGTTTAGAGATTTTGAACGGTGATGAGGAGATTTATGACCTGATTGGAAAATATGAGGTAAAGGCGTGGAAAAAACAGAAAGAAGAGCGTGGCTTTACAGCTGAGGGCAAGTTTAAGACCATGGAAGAGTATGTTCAGTCTGATCTTGTGCAATTGCAGTTGAAAAACTTGCGGGAAATGACAGATCCAGACATCCTAGAAGTTGAAATATCTGGGCAGGAAAACAAGCTTATTTATACTTATATTTATAAAGACATATATGATGTGGATGAGAAGGCCTTTGTGGAAGCTGTGAGAAGTTATTTAGATGATAAAGATTTAAGCGAAAAATATGCTAGCATGGCAAATCTCTTAAAGACCCTGGTGGAAGTAGAAGACCCCGTTATTGTCCTCAAATATATAGCGGAAGATGGCACAGAACTTTACTCTAAGGAATATCGAGGTTCCTGATATGGAAATAGAGCGGATCGATACTTACAAGGACTCCCGGTTTCGGGAAGAGGCTCTGCGCCAGCACGGGTGTTTTCTGGTGGACGGCATTCCCTGCGAGGTGGAAATTACAGGGAAAACCACAGCCGTGATCCGGCTGGGAGAGCTTCCCGAAAGCGGGGAAGCGTACAAGGAGCTGATAGAAACCTTTCGCTTTTACGCGGAGCATATTACACGGTTTCTGAAAGAAGATGGAACGCTGATCGCCGAATTTCCCCCGGTGGAGCTGTTTCCGGTAACGCTTTCGGAAATTCAGCCCTCTCAGTTTTTTGTAGATGAAGAAAAGCTGCGGGCGGTGGAGGTTTTCATCTCCGACGGGGAGGAAATCGTCATTCCCTTGATCCGTTATGGAGAACGGTACCTTTCCTGCGACGGCCACACCCGGCTGTACCTGGCGGCAAAAAAGGGGTTTTCCAAAGTTCGGGGCTTTCTGGCGGAGGAAAACGAGGTGCTGCTGGAATTCGCCGCGGAGGCCCAAAAGCGGGGCGTGTTCACCCCTATGGATTTGAAGCTTCTCCCCCATGAGGAATACGAGCAGCAGTGGAACCGCTTCTGCGAGGAGTTTTTCAGGGAACGGGAGGAAAGGAATCATTAGCAATTAAAAATGAGCAATGAGCAGGCACACATGTTCCTGTTTGGTACGGGAGAATATAGTTATTTTGCCGACCACAAGGAAGATGATAATAGTCGTTAGCTGTTAGTTGTTAGTCGTTAGAGAAGGGCGAGATTCTTCACCGCCTTTGGCGGCTCAGAATGACAGAAGTGAAATATGCGACTTACCCTTAAATTATGATTTAGCGAACTAGTTGTTAGTCGTTAAAAAAGGTCAAGGTCTCTTCTTTGTCATTACTGAGGAAAAGAAGTTTCACTTCTTTACGAAGAATCTCGACCTTAATTTTTCCTTGGAATATTTAACGAAAAAAGTGGGTGCTTTCGGGGAAAAGCATTGTACTATAAGCCCCAAAAACAAGAGAGGGAGGAGCTGCCAATATACGGCGGTTCCCCCCCTTTTTTTTCTGAAAGAAATTTTCACGGTTGTTTTTGATTGAACTTAACGGGCCGGTTCCGTCCTTGCCCTTGATTTTGCCGAAATCATTGATATGGCTGCAATACGCCATATCCGCATTGTATAAGAAGCCATTTCCCTGCGCAAGGTATTTTTTGCGGGGGCCAGCCACTTTTTTTCATAGTCACATCGGTCATAGGGAACAAGGGGAATAGCGGAAAGTGTGTATACAGCCGCCTGCCCTTCCGTGGAAAGCTCTTCCTCGTCCGCATAGTGAAAGGCGTTTTCCATGCCTATCATTTTCGTGGTATCAAAGAGCAGAAGAAATCTGTAAAGCAGAATCGCGGTGTCTTCCCTGGTCATGGGATGCTCCGGCTGGAAACTTTTTTGGAAAAAAGGATCAAGAAGCCCCTTCTCTCTGGCCCATATGGCATACCGGCTGTAAAACCTGCCGGGGTCAATATCCGCAACGCTGTACGATTCTTCCAGCTTTATCCCGGAAAGCTTCTCGTATACTCTTCCCAGAAAAGTAACGGATTCCGCCAGGGTCACCGGTTTCCTGGGAGAGAATTGTTCCGGAGCGGTTCCATAGAAGAAACCGAGCTCCCACCCAGCATATATGACGTCATCATAAAAGCCCTCCTTCCCCAGAGAGACATCGGCAAACCAAGAAACGGCAGATTCTGTTTTTGCCAAGGCTATGGAACTGCTTTGCAGGATCAGAGCCGTGGAAACGATCAAAAGCAGAAGCTTATGCAGGAGTCGTTTCATAAATATTCCTCTCAACCGGTAGGGCGGAAAAATAAAACTGCCGGAATAAAGCTTGCAGAGAGCTATCCCGCTGTTTCAGAAGAGCCGTTAAACTCTTTGAAGCAGGGTTTTCATTAGAGTGCCCTCCCAGATTATTCAGGTAGAGCCTGCCAGATTGGTTCCTCCGTAACGTAATATTCCAGTTCCTCGCCCTCGGCAACAAGTGTGCCGTTTTCGTAATAAACCTCCACATGGTCTTTCCCAGAGCCGGTCAAACATAACTTAGTTTCCGTATTGTCCGGGCGCTGATAGGAAACCTCAAATTCGGAAAGATCACCGTCCAGAATGGCGGTGCCGCTTTGGAATAACACCGCTTTGGTGATTGCGGTGGCGGAGACAGTGACGCCCGGAGAGGGATACGTGCATCTGCCCGTATAAGCGTTTGTATCGTTTATGCTGAGAGAAATGTCCGTGCCTGGGTTCAGGGAATATTCAAACATGTAATACCGGCTGGAAAGGACCTCCAATTCTGTCATCGCGCCGAAACCAATCGCAAAATGAGCGCGATAGATTTTCATATTCCCATAATACAAGTAAGTAATACCATTACATAGATAGTCTCCGTCATAGTGAAAAGTTTCTTCTTCTGCGTTGGTAATACATAGTCCCTTGTAGCTGTTAAAATATAAGTTTGTATAGTCAGCAGGATTGTAGTTATCAGGCCGGGGAGAATACCCTTTGATCCAAGGCCTGGAAGCTAGATCGCTTTCGCAGCCGCACAGAAAACAAAGCGTCAGAAACAGCAGGAAAAGCTTTTGGAGCAGGGGTTTCATTAGAGTGCCCTCCCAAGTTATTCAGACAAATAGCTTTCTTCCGGTTCAGGAATCAATGAAGAAGAGGCTTCCTCCACCACCGTTTCAGCAGTGTGAACCGTTGTATGCCTGACGCCGGACGCATCGGTTTTGGTTACGGTATACTGTTCCATTTCTCCAGCGGCGCTGAGCAGACCATTGATATAGTCAATTTTTACAGAATGTCCGTTTTTTCCGGAAAGCCTTTGAGTATCAGCTTCTTCCGCACAGTAATAGCCCACTTCAAACTCCTCCAGGCATTGTTCCAGCTTCATGGAACCGTTGCTGCTCAGTACAGCGGAGCCGGAAAAGCCAGTGGCGTATTGGAAGCGGTATTGATCTACAATGGTAAAATACTGGCTCTGTTCTTCGGGGCTTTTCACTGTAAAGGTTTTACTGAGGGGAACCTCCAGCTATACCTGAAAGGGGCCGTTTCCAATGATGGGTCGGAAGTCATAAATCTCCATATCACCAGTAAAGCCGTTTTCTCTGCTCCTTTCCAGAGTTTCCCCGCAGTCGTTGGTAATAATGAGGCCGTCCTGAAGATAGAAGCCGATCGTGGAGTAGGTGTTAGGGTCACGGCGCTCCTCTTCCATAGTGGCAAAGGCCTCCGGCAAAGTATTGCTTTCCATGGAAGGCTCATCTAAAGAGAGTGTTCCAGAGGAGTAATTTTTCAAATTTTGATATCCGTCAATATCAAGATAGTTAAACTTGTTTAGTTCATTGATTTCCTTCCCGTTTTCAGTATAATTAGCCAATGCGTGTAAGGTTAAAAAATGGGTACCGTCAGGAAGGTGATAATAGCCATCTTTTATAGTAATAGTCCATTGGCTTGTCTGTGCGGTGTTGGGATCATAAACCTTCCAGTAATAGCGATCACCGGTACTGTTCCACGTGCAGGAATTCACAATAACAGCGTGATGCACTTCGTCAGTTTCATTCACGGAAATGTAAGACAATAGAGCGGGTCCTTTTGCAAATTGCAATTTTTTGACGGTATTGTTAAATTCTTGTGAAAGATCGTCCCATGGGTTTTTGGAAAGACCGCTAGGTTATCATAATACTGGGCAATGTGATAATAGGTTAAGGCACTTTCCTGTTCTGTTCCCGTTTTTGCACCAACCTGAGAAATCGAAGGGGTTCCTGCTCCGTAATTCTCGTTAAATGCAATTTTACCGTATTTATCTAAGATAGAGGTAGCGCACATACCAAAACAATGGCCTTTCCAAGCCGTGTTTCTCAAATCATCTAAAGCTTTTAGCGAGGCATTATACACGTTCCTATCTACAGTGTAATATTTTTTGCGAAGTCGACTTTGAGTTTTTGAATAATGATTGTTTGTCATATAGTATGTAGAAGAAAAGTTACTGCTGACATTTCGGAACTTAAAGTGATCCTTCCCGGAAAGGATCCGCTTCACATTGGTGCCGAAGGCGGTCAGGGCAAAGGCTGCTTCTCCTCGGGTCATATGGGAGGTAGGCCTTATTTTGTTAGAGGGTGTTTCCAAAAGGCCGTTGACAATAGCCCAGCCCACGGATTCCTTGGCAAAATTGGAAACGCTGCCGGAATCGGCATATCCGGTGTAGGAATCGCTTTTTGTTACGGTAGTGGTAGTCTTTTTGGAAAAGCGTTGGAAAAAGCAGGAGGCTTGTTCTCTGGTCACATTTTGGTTGGGAGAAAAGGTGGTAGCAGTCGTTCCGGCAACAATTCCCTGGTTTGTCGCCCAGATTACAGCCTTGCGATAATAAGCGGTAGCGGGAACATCCGTAAAGGGCGTGCTGTTGGTGGTTACAGCAGGAGACCCGGCTTTTCTGTAAAGAATGGAAACGATCATAGCCCGGGTAAGGCCGGTACCGGGGGAAAACTGGGTGCTGGTAGTTCCCACCATCAGGTTATTGTCGGAAACATAATTGATCGCGTCCAGGTAAGCATTTGATCCAGAGACATCGGAAAAGGCGGTAGCTTCTGCCGGTATGGCGGCGGTTGCAAGCAGAGTAGAAGCAAGAAGAACCATACTAAACAGCTTTTTTGCTTTTTTGAATCGTTTCACAAACCAAAAATAGTGGTTCTGTCTTTTTTCTTAATTTTGAGTAAGAAAAGCGTCAAAAAAAGATTTCTAGACAGTTTTTGGGTTCACATTAACCATATCACAAATTTCGCTTTGTGAATATTCGCAAAAATTACAAATTTTGGAAGAAATATTTTACAGTAAATAAGGGAGTGTTTTTCGGGAAAGCGTTGTAAAAGATAAACCTTAAAAAAGAGGGCGAAGCTGCCGGTATACGGCCGCTCCGCCCTCTTTAAGAATATTTTCATTATTACAACCGAACCGTCACGTCCCGGAGCTCCGGGTTTACGGCCAGGAGAACGCCTTCCCCGGTCTGCTCCGCGGCGGCGCCGGAAACTTCCTTTACGCTGCTGATATTGCGAAGCAGGAGCTTCAGGTTTTCGGCTTCATCTTAACTATAAATGTGCATATCAATAAATGTCACTAAATTTATTGTCTGATTTGTACAATTTAACAATTTACAAACTCTGCAAAAAGTGATAAGCTTTTAAGTGAAAAAGCGAGACTTTTAGTAGCTTTCTCGGAATACTTTGGGAGTATGAGCAAAAAATAATAATCACCATAATCAAGGAGGAAGAAGCGTTATGAAAAAATGGAAAGCTGCGGCCCTGATGCTTATTTTTGTCCTGTTTTGCGTCACAGCAGGAAACCGCTCTGCCCTTGCATCGGACAATGTGATTTCTCAAGCCGATGCACCGGAAACAGTATCCGCCGCGGAAATGGACGAGCTGTTTCAGGAAAACGGAGTGGACTATTATGCTTACATGAAGCTTGCCGATGCGGAAGCTTCTCTTGAGCCTGTCATTCTGGAGGCTCGCCGAAGAGTGATGAACCGTTTTGACGGCTGGGCCGCCGATGGCATTGAAGCTTACGTAACAGATCTGGAGGGAAATATCATTGAAAGAGTTCCGGAATTTCATGAGTTGTTCCCTTCAGACTGGGAACAGCCAAAGTGTTTTTAACGACCAGGTTTTCTATGACTTTTACTCGTTGCTTAAATGATAGGAGGAGCTATATATGAAAAAACGCATTTAGCGCATTCGGTTTATATTTGCCTGTTTCTTTTAGTTCTATTATCACTACTTCTCTTTCTGCTGTTGCCAAAGACCTTGGAGAGTTTTACACAATTCGTCATTACGCATATATGAACCTTGATAACGCTGATTCTATAACTAAAGCTAAAATATTGGAAGCTAGAAATGAACTGATTTATGCAGAGTCTTGGTCAGCCGATGGCATAGATGCTTATGTAATGGATTTAGAAGGAAATGTGCTGGAAAAGCTGCCTGAATTCTCTGAGCTTTTCCCTGCTGATTGGTCTGTTCCTGCTGGTTTGCCGAAAGCGGAAGTTTATTCCGAAAGCTCCCCCTACTCAACTACAACAGAAGTAACTCAATATGTTGACAGCGTCTCTCTTCGGAAACCGTCTGAAACTGCGGCCAGTAAGCCTTTCAGAACGATTTCTACCACAAGGTACATTGAAAACAAGGTTCGGTTTGATACGACCATGATTCGTTCTTTTACGCAAATCGTCCCCGGAACTACGTATAATTTAGGATATACCAATTTAAATACAGGCTCTGACCTTGCTCACAAAACGAATATGAAAAGCGGAGAAAGCTTATCTGTATCTCCCCCAAAAAACATTAAAGTAGGAATTCGAGCCAGTTCCTACAATACTTGGGGTACTTATGACTTTATTACATACGAAACGTATTCGAGAATTGTCCTTTGATGGATCAAATGTGCCGTATTGTTTATCTCAATTTATCACATTCTTAAAGAAAGAAGCAGGGCTGCCTTTATCGACAGCCCTGCTTCTTTCTTTAAGAATAGTTTTTCAAAAGCGATCGTTACAACCGAACCGTCACGTTCCGGAGCTCCGGGTTTACGGCCAGGAGAACGCCTTCCCCGGTCTGCTCCGCGGCGGCGCCGGAAACTTCCTTTACGCTGCTGATATTGCGAAGCAGGAGCTTCAGATTTTCGGCTTTGCCCTCGAAGTGGAAAGTAAGCGTGCCGTTTTGGTTTTCGGCGGAGACCTGCAGGAGATCGTCCCCGTTTTGGTCCTTGATATCGGTATAGGCCTTTGTCTTCAGCTGGAACACGTGAAGGGTCAGATCCTTGCCGTAATCGTATTCCACGTTCTGGTCGTCCGCGCCGATGGGGAGAAGGGTATTTTCCCGCACCATCAGGGGCAGGCTCATGAAATCGTGTACCTCGTGGAGCCACCGGCCGCCCTCTACCGTGCGGTTATCCAGGAGGCCCGTCCAGGTGCCGGCGGGAAGATAGTAATCCACATCGCCTTCCCTGGTGAATACCGGAGCCACCAGCAGGCTTTCTCCCAGCATATACTGACGATCCAGATCGGCGCAGGGAATGTTTAGAGGATCGGCGTCCGTGGGAAATTCCAGCACCATGGCGCGCATGGTGGGTACGCCGGTGCGGTGGGTCTCCACGGCGGCGGAATACAGGTAGGGCATGAGAGTGCATTTCAGGTTGGTGAATTTCCGCAGCACGTCCACCGCCTCTTCATCGAAGAGCCAGGGCACCCGGTAGGAATTGGAGCCGTGAAGCCGGGAATGGGTGGAAAGCAGGCCGAAGGCCGCCCAGCGCTTGTATACGTCAGCCGGGGCGGTGCCCTCAAAGCCGCTGATATCGTGGCTCCAGAAGCCGAAGCCGGAGAGGCACAGGGAAAGCCCGGCCCGCAGGGATTCGCTCATGGAGGGGTAGTTGGAGGAGCAGTCGCCGCCCCAGTGTACCGGGAATTTCTGGCCGCCTACCGTGGCGCTGCGGGCAAAGAGGCAGGCCCCGTTTTTGCCCTTGTATTCCTCCAAAAGCTCAAAGACGCACTTGTTATACAAATAGGTATAATAGTTGTGCATCAGCTCCGGGTCGCTGCCGTCATAATAGACCACGTCGGTGGGAATGCGCTCGCCGAAGTCGGTTTTGAAGCAGTCCACACCCATCTCCAGCAGGGCGCGGAGCTTTTCCTGATACCATTTCCAGGCGGCGGGGTTGGTAAAGTCCACCAGGCCCATGCCGGCCTGCCACAGGTCCCACTGCCACACATCGCCGTTCGGACGCTTTAAGAGATATCCCCTTTCCATGGCTTCCCGGAACAAGGGCGATTTCTGGCCGATGTAGGAGTTGATCCATACGCAGATCTTCAGGCCCTTTTCGTTCTTCATACGGGAAAGCATGCCCGGCACGTCGTCAAACATGGCCTCGTCCCAGGTGAAATTGCACCATTCGTTTTCCTTCATCCAGTAGCAGTCGAAGTGGAACACGTGCAGGGGGATCTTCCGCTCCGACATGCCGTCCACAAAGCTTGTGACCGTTTTTTCATCATAGCTGGTGGTGAAGGAGGTGGTGAGCCACAGGCCGAAGGACCAGGCGGGGGGCAGGGCAGGGCGGCCTGTGAGGGCGGTGTAGTTTTGTAGCACGGTTTTGCCGTCTCCGCCGCCGATGACCATGAAATCCAGCTTCTCTCCCGGCACGGAGAACTGCACCCGGGTGACCACCTCGGAGCAGATCTCATAAGAGACCTTCCCGCTGGTGTTTACCAGCACGCCGTAGCCCTTGTTGGTCAGATAGAAGGGGATATTTTTATAAGCGATCTCCGAACAGGTGCCGCCGTCCTCATTCCACATGTCCACCACCTGTCCGTTTTTCACAAAGGGCGTAAAGCGCTCGCCCAGGCCGTAGACCTTTTCGCCGATGTCCAGATCCATCTGGCAACGCATAAAGGGCCCTTCCGGGGTTTTCATGGTGCTGATCATGGCGTGGCCGAAGCGGTCGCCGATCTGAGTGAGCTTCTTTCCGTTATAATAATAAGTAAAGGAGGCGGGATTTTTCGTAATGCGCAGCTCGGTTTTTCCGCTGACGATGGAAAGCCCCTTTTCCGTTTCCGTGACCTGCAGGGGCTGAGGCGCTTCGTTCAGCTCAAACTGAGGATCCTTCCTGGCGCTGCCCATAAAGTGGTAGGCCTGGGTGCGAAGAATATCGGGCTGGGGAGAGGTGATGAACAGCTCCAGCACCGGGCCGCCCATAGCCCGTACGTCGTGAGGATAGGGAACGGAATAGAGATAGACGCGGTCTTTTTCGATTTTGACCTCCCGGATCTGCACGCAGTCCGCCGCCTCTACGCCGGGGAGATTCATCCAGTAGCCCTTAGTAAATTTCATGGCAAAGCATCCTTTCTGAAATTGTCGGTTTTTTGAGATTTTTTCCGGCAGTTGCAAAATGCCGGAAGCACGAGTATAATTTAGATGTATTATACAATTTCACAGAAAAAAAGACTAGCGGAAAACCAATGAAAAGTTCCAATATTTTGATTTTTATGGGTGCGCGCCCGGACAGGAGGAAGCGGAGTATGGTGGATAAGCACTTGAAAGAGACCCGCCGCCATGGCGGGCCGGATTTTCCGGCCGGCTGCTACCGTATGCGGCCGCCCTATTCCGGGGGTTTGGAGCAGCTGGAATGCCATTGGCATGAGGAAATGGAGCTGTTTCGGGTGCGGGACGGCAGGGCTCGGGTACAGTGTGGGGAAAGCTTTATGGAAGCGGGCCCCGGCAATCTGGTGTTTTTCAACAGCGGAGAGCTCCATGCCGCACAGGCGCTGGACGAGACTCCCCTGGAGTATGACGCGGTGGTATTCAGCCCGGAAATGCTTTGCGGAAGCGGCGAGCTGGCCCGCAGAGCCTATGTGATCCCGGTGCGGGAGGGAAGGCTGAAGCCGCAAAGGATCGTTCGGGGAGAGAATGACCGGGAAAATGCGCTCCTTACCACTTTTGACCAGACCGTGGAGCTGCTTACCCGGCAGCCGCCCGCCTATGAGCTTCGGGTACAGAGCAGGCTTCTGGAGATCTTTGCCGGGCTGACGGAGGGCGGCGAGCTCCTTTCCGCCCGCAAAGAAAAGGAGCCCTCCCAGGGGATCAAGGCGGCCATAGAGCATATCCGCAAAAACTATTCCCAGCCTATCACTTTGGCAGAGCTGGCAGAGCTCAGCCATCTGAGCGAGGGACATTTTTGCCGCCTGTTCAAAAGGGTTACCCTGAAAACGCCCATTCGCTACATCAACGCCCTGCGCCTGGCGGCCGCCCGAGAGCTGCTGCTGGAAACAGACCGAAAGGAGCTGGATATCGCCCTGGAAACGGGCTTTAACAGCTTGAGCTACTTTATTGATTCCTTCAAGCAAAGCACAGGCCGCACCCCGGCGGAGTACCGAAGGGAAGCAAGAAGGCTTCGGGAATAAGCTTTGAATAAAGGAACGCCCGCATGGTATGCACTGATTTATAAAATGCAGATTTTGTAAAAAGAAAGGAGCGTTTTTATGAAAAACCGAAGCAATTTTTCCTTTGCGCTGTACCTGCTTTTCTATGCGCTCTATGCTCTGCTGGCGCTGTGGCTCCTGCCGGTGTTGCTGGAGCAGGCGACAAGAACGGCCCAAACCGCCTATCAATTTGAACCTCTGGTTGCGGCAAACGTCTTGTATTGGTCAGCGCTGGCGTTTCTTCTTTTGTTTCGAACCCATCAAAGCACCCGGCTGGGACAAAAGGGTGTTTTTCTCAGCGCTGCCCTGCTTCTGCTTTCCCTCTGCCTGACAGTGTTTGCCTTTCTCCAGAACCGTGGCTGGAGCGCCATGCTCCTCCTGACAGTGGAGGAGCTTTACGACACGGTGCTTCTTCTGAAGGCAAAGCGACACGCCGCCCGTTTAGAGGCAGACCGGGAGAAGCCTGAAATTCTCTGAGGGCGCAAGGAGAATTAGTAGTTAGCGGTTAGTAATTAGCAATTAGTAAGGTCAAGGGTGCAAGCGCTGCAAATGACACCTGATAAGTTGGAATTTAGCGGTTGCCCGCTTACCTTCCACCTGTCATCACTGAACAGAAAGCAAGAAAAGCGGAGTTTACTTCGCTTTTTGCTCAGCAATGACAAAGAGGGCAGTTAGTACGATAAATTGGAATTTGGCGGCGAACCGCTTGCTTTCTATCTGTCATTCTGAACGAAGTGAAGAATCTCGTCCTTTGCCCTTTTGCCCTGGAATTAAGGGCAAGATTCTTCGTCAAGAAAGCTATAGCTTTCTGCGC
>Ga0073908_1002008_pt1 | contig 26162 bp, 32 predicted proteins | sample MucameincwithD2O_FD_65484 | JGI IMG/M metagenome (GOLD analysis project Ga0073908, IMG submission 65484) | Mouse cecum microbial communities from Vienna, Austria - Mucus amended microcosms incubated with D2O | ecosystem: Host-associated > Mammals > Digestive system > Large intestine > Cecum...
CATTGTTTTAAGATTCTGAAAGACGGCGAATGGGATTACTATGCCATTTACAACACTGAGGAGAACTTTAAGAAAGTTCCCCTCACAAACCGCATATACCGATATGGAGACACGCTGCAAGCCATGCGCAAGGTCGCCGGCCAGAACTATTATATACCCGTGTCGTATGTCGTAGGCTCTGATGAATTTGACAGCATTAAAGCACGCGTTGAAGATATTGCTATTTTGCCGTTCAATGGAGTAATGCCGAATGGCGTCCATATTCAACCGCCTCAAACCGGAATATACTTCAGCACCAACACAGACGGTGCCGGAGGCTGCTTCAATATCTTTGGCGACTCCATCTATGAATCATCACACTACAACACTACAACGGTTATAGACGGAGAAAGTCTAACAGTGGCCCGCCAGGACCGAATGTTCCGTCTGCGCAATGAACTCTATCGCTACGATGGTAAGAAACTCGTCAAGGTCGGGGGTGCTTCCGTAGGCAATACCTACAATGTAACCGTTGAAAAACCTCTTGCAAACGGCGAGTATTATTCCGACATAATGGCGGAGGTGCAGACTCACAATGTACTTTCCGCTGTGATAGAGGCCGAACAACAATCCCTCGGTCTTACTATTACATTCGCTATTGCTTCCGGCTCTTGGAAAACCTATCAGTATGTCGGTCCCAATACGACTACCGAACAGTTTACCAATCCGAAAAACTGGATTGACCTTGCAGGAATGTCGGCAGGGGCCGAGGCTATTATCAATGTTGACGCCCTATGTCCTCGCACGGTTGCCGGATTCTACACCAAGGATACCGCCATTGACGCAATTCTCAGTGAGCAGGCGGCCACCGGCATCAAATATGCAAAGAATGGCCTTGTAATCACGTTCCGCTCCGGCGAGTACGCTTGGGTGAGTTATCAGTTTACCGGCGAGGTTTCCGACTTTGCCAGCAAGGATTTATGGAAAGAGTTTGGCGGAGGCGGCTCTGTAAAAACCTTCGACACGCCCGAAAAGGACGGAAAAGAGGCTCTTTCCACCGGCGGCGCATACGAAATGCAGCAAGACAGTTTCGACCATCTCGAAAGCGATCAGGATGCGGAGAACCATATCATCAAGGCGGTAAGCAAACGCGGCAATGAAATGGGTGAATCCATCAAAATTCCTAAAAGCACAGGCTCAGGAACAGCTTCGGGTTCATCATTGAATATATATCTGGAAAATCCAGCGATATATGCCGCTTTCGGATCAGACATCATTGCTCGTGCCGCCATTAAATCGGTGACGTTTGACGGCAATGACGAAGTGCTTGGTGTCATTCGCCGATTGGAAATTATAGACGCTACCTCTGGGCTTTTGCTGTGGAGCGAAAATGTCAATCAGAATTCCTCGACATCAGCGACCAATTACACGTTCCAATTCGACTTTACTCCATACTTTGCAGAGGCCGCCGCCAAAGACTTCACGATTGTAGCATCTGATGCCGAAGGCAATATCAAGCGCCGTACTATCACAGTGACGGCCGTCGATGTTACCTGCACCTCGGTTCAGACCCTCAACTACACCTCAAGTTCCGCTCTCGAAGTCGGCGGTTCGACCAAGAACCTGCTGATGTATAAGTTCGCCAACAACGTATCAAAGCAGGGTGTCAAGGTATTTACCGAAATGTTCTATAACGGTGAATGGAGAAGCCTCGGAGTAGCGACAATCACTGACAGTTACTCACACTCTATCTCTATCGACCCGTGCAATGTGTTCGGCGGAGGAGAACATCTGGAGCATGGCTCATATCCTGTTCGCGTCTATGGCGAAGATGTTGCCTCCGGCGTAACTGGTAACACAATCTATTCCTCGATCATGTGCGTTGACTCCTCGTCAAAGGAGCCAATCGTATCATTACGCTTCAACGATGCCAACAATGGCGTTGTGCGACTGTATGACAATCTTGAAGTGGAGGTTGCCGCATATACGCCGGGCAAGAACTCCACGACTGCTGAAGTCTATGTCGATGGCAAGGAGATTACATCGGTTGACTGCCAAATCTCGCAGACATATCCCGTCCGCAAGCAGATTCAGGGCTATGCAACCGACGGCAGCGCAACCATTGAGGTATATGCCAAGAATGGCAACAGTCAAACCAATCCCATATCCGTAAGGGTTGTAGGATCTGCAATCAACGCCATCATCAAGGAGGGCGCATTGTTTGGTTTTGACTTCTCTACACGAAGCAACTCCGAGCCGGACCACTCAATCAGCAATAACGGCTACACGATGTCGGTCATCGACTCTAACTGGTCGTCCAATGGCTTTGCCACATACCTTGGAGAAAACTGCCTCCGTATTGCAGAGAATGTCAAGGCCAGGATTGAAAAATATCAGCCTTTTGGTTCTGCTGCTACCGAGCGCGCCAATGGTATGGCTTTCCAGTTCGCTTTCGCGACCAACAACATTAAGGACGATACTGCGAAACTGATGGAGTGCTACGACCCTGATTCCGGCGTTGGCTTCTATGTAACCGGCAACGAGATAGTTTTGCACTGCAAGACTGGTACGCCGAACAAAATCACTCGCTCTTTCAAGTGCGGAGAAAAGCATACCGTCGGAATTGTCGTCGAGCCTTCTACAATCACAGTTCGCCGCGGCACTACCGAATATGCAACCGTGAAACTTTACGTCGATGGTGAGGAAATCGGCGCGATTGGCTATGTCGCCAACTCTGGTGCGATTCTCAATACTAAGAATATCTCCTTTGATGGAACTGACGGCGACTTCTATCTGTACTACACACTCGCCTATGACAGTTACTATGAGTGGGCGCAGGCTTTCCAGAACTACCTCTGCAAACTGACCGACACCGAAGCGATGATCGCTGAGTATGACAAGGAGAACGTGCTCGACAATCAGAACCGACCCTCTATGAGCCTGCTCAAAGAGAAAGGTATTCCGTATTATGTGGTTGTCGCTCCGCAGGCTACATTTGACAGCTTCGACGGCGACATCGACACCAAGCAGAACTTCAAGTGTACGCTGTTCTATTTTCATCCGACAATGCCGTGGCGCTCTTTCAAGGCAGAGAATGTCCGTTGGCGTCGTCAGGGAACTACTTCAGCCAAGCGTCCTATCAAGAATGACCGCTTCTATCTCCAGAAAGAGAAGGACTGGAAAATCACAGCCCTCAATCCTGATTACACAAATGCTGACGCACTCAAAACCTACGAGCTGTTCAACATCGGCTATGTGCGCGTGATTGAACACTCCATTCCCGTTGCCATTCTCACAGTTAAAGTTGACTACTCGGATTCTTCGATGGCGAACGACTGCGGCGTCTGCGATATGATGAACGCCACGTTCCGTGCCCTCGGTTCAAACTTCCTTACTCCGGCCCAGCGTGCTTTTGATGGTACATGGGAGAAGAAAGGTGTCACTGTAACCGGGCTTGAAATGAACCACTCCACGGCCAACCATCCCGTGGCTGCTTTCCGAGCCACATCAGATTCTCTCGCTGATGCTTGGTTCCACGCCCGTGGCAACTGGAAAGAGGACAAAGGTGAGCAGGTCGCACTCGGTTTCAAGGACACTCCAGGTTACAACAAGGGGTGTATGAACTATGGCGACTTCATTGAGTTCTTCGGCAAGCCACAATATGACAATGCCGGCAAATACATCGGGCAGGAAACTCTCGATGAAATCATGGCCCGTTTCAAGACTACCGAAGGACTTGACACAAGCAAGCCCTATATCCTCTCGCAATATTGCGGCCGCGACTATCGGATCATGCGGTTCAGTGGTGGCGAGTGGGCCCGCACTACTGGCTCCATGAAGCAAGTCAACGGCAAGTGGGTTATAACCGGCGATGTCCTTAACCCTGTCAGCGGCTACGAACTTATAACCTACGACGCTATGGACTGGTTTATGGGTGTCGGCTCGGTAGATGATATGATGGCCCCGGTCAAGACTCAATCGTCGTGGGTTTCTAAACTTAACCTCGGCCAGGAAACATATCCGGCATGGACCCAGTATTTCGAGTGTATGGTGGACGACGACCAGCTCCAGGAAGACCTCGCTATGGGTCGCAAAGTTCCTTATGAACTGTTCAACGTCCTCAAGTTCTGCGATTCCTGCGACTACTCCAAGAAAGAGTTGTCAGCGACATGGAAGAAACTGTGGCGCGATAATGCGTGGAAGTATATGAGTATAGCTTCGCTTCTCGCATACTACACGTTTACTGATTACCTCGCCGCCGTCGATCAGCAGGCAAAGAATATGCAGCCGATGTTCTTCCTTGAAGAGGGCTGCTGGGTTGAGAATGGCGAATATCACTCGCCGTCCTCGATGGAGCCGTTGCGCATGTACTTCAACAAGGTTTATGACTGCGACACCTGTAATGGTAAGGATAATGACGGTGGTAACACCATTCCCGCCGAACTGGATCCTGCTGAAGATGACAAGTGCTATGCCGGCCGTGGCTCAATCCTCTGGAACAATCTCCGTCGCTGCGACAATCAGGAAATGGTTGCCGATGCCGGAGGTGGCACTCTCACGCTTCCTGGCGTTGTCGGCATGATGCGTACACTCCCCGAAGTGGACGGTATCGGTGCCGGGCCGTTCTCGCCAAAGGGTGCGATGTACTATTTCGTGCAGAAGCGCATCGAAATGTGGCCGAAAGTGGTATGTACCTACGACTGTGAGCGCAAGTACATCAAGTATTCGGAGATTTACACCGACATCTATTACTATGCCCTCCACGGTTCGGGCCGTCAGGCACTGCCTCGCTTCATAGAGCAGCGTTGGCGTATTCGTGACGGCTACTATCAGACTGGCGACTTCAAAGACGCAAGCCACGTCCTCGGCGGCCGTATCGGTGCCAAGACGGGAGCTGTTATCCGCTTCCGTGCAGGAAAGTCCGGCTACTACGGTATCGGCAATGATGGTGGCAATGTGACGCAGGGTATGTATCTAAAAGCCGGAGAAGAAGGCGTCTTTACAGACTTCCAGCACGGCGATAACATCTTGCTCTACATCTACCAGGCCGACCAGATGAGTGAGATTGACCTCTCGCAAATTTCCATTGACCCGAACTTCCAGTTCTCGCAGATGAAACTCGCCGAGAAGATTGTGATTGGCTCTGACATTCACAAGCAGGCGTGGAGACTGTCGCCGGGCAACACTGGATTCTTGACCAATATGAACCTCGGCGATCTGCCATTCCTCAAGCACCTTGACGTGCGAACCACCGAGGTTACGACTATCAATGCCGCCAAGTGTCCTCGTCTGGAAACAGTCTATGCGAAAGGCTCTGACCTGTCAACAATCACGTTGGCAGAAACATCGCCAATTTCCACACTCCAGTTGCCGGCTACGATGACCGACCTCTCGTTTGTCAACCTCCCGAACCTTTCATATCCCGGCGGTTTGACAATCGAAGGTATGAGCAGTGTGATACGCCTTATGCTTGCAGGCTGTCCGAACATCGATCCGATGACACTCATCAACGGAATTGTGTCAGCGTCCAATATCCGCTATATTCGTTTGCCGGACGTCAACATCACAGCTCCATCTTCTATCCTTTCGGCCCTGAAGAACAGCGGCGCCATCGGCCTTGACCCATCAGGCCAGGCTTACGAAGAAAGCGGACAATGCTCCGGCATTACCGGGCGTTGGATTATGTCTGACCTCATCGAAGATTCCGCGCTCGCCAACTTCGGCAAGTATTTCCCGCAGTTGACACTCCATAACTCCCAGTTCTCTATGGTAGTCTATGACGATACCGTAGATGACTGCGAGAATATTTCCAACCTTGACAATAACACCGGCTATCGCTTCAACAACGACTTCGTGCCGAGCGGTCATTTCAAGCGTCTGGAAGAGTTGAGCCACGGTGTCAGAGGTTCGTTCAGCACGGCCGACAATGCTATGCACTGCAAGCGCCTGAGCGATGATGATTACAACTTCATGGAGGACGGAGCGTCTGTTGACCTGACCGACAGCAGTGGTATGGGCTACGACTTCTTCAAGCACGTTCCTAATCACTGGTACAAAGGAGTCAACGACTTCAAGAATCAGCAGAAGTATGGCATACGTTCCACCTGCACTGATGAACCTATATCAACGGCAAGCAAAACCAACCGCTCCAAACTCTCCGACTTGCTTGTTGAGTCCAATGCAGCCCTTGTAGTGACAGGGATGGCTGTTGGTGGAGTGCCCACGCATACTCTTAATGCCGCCTGCGACGTGTACGAAATCAACGTAGAGGGTATGAAGCAGGTTCGCTGGCCTGGCGTAAACTCCACCGACCTCGGCTGTGTGTTCCTCGATGCCGACGGAAAGATTATGTCAATCTTCAAAATGGCTGTCAGCAATGCGCAGTTTGACTTCGTGGCCGGAGAGGATTACATCTTCTGCGATGTTCCTGCCGGTGCCGTGAAGTTCCGCTTTACATCGCAGATGGGTTGCGGAGACCAGGAAGCTATCACTGTTGACAGTGCTTCCGTCGAAGCCATTGAGCCGGACTGGGTATTCCGCAAGGAGTTCCTTATGGGTATCTATGGTGTCGGAATAGACGCTTTGGGTCGCGCTCGTTCGGTATCCGGCACAAAGGCGGCGGTCGGCGACGGCACAGCTCCAACTTCCCCCGACTGGACCTATGACAAGAACGGCCGTGTTACCAACATCACTCCGCCAACTGGTCTGCACCGCACTCGCCAGGACTTCATCAACCTCTGCGAAATGCGAGGTGAGGGCTTCCACGCTATCTCTTATGAGCAGTCAAAAGACCTCGCCAACATCATAATGGAGTTGACTGGCACACGCGACATTCAGGCTATCTGCGGCCGTGGCTGTAGCGCAGGCTATACTTGCGGTAGTCAGACCTTGAACGGCAAGAACATCAATGCTTGGGGCAACCGAACAGTAACCGGCGTAACCTCTAATGTCGGTAACCTTATGTTCGGTATTCAGAACTTCGTGGCTTGTAACTACGAATGGATGGCCCACGTTGCGATGAATGTATCATCGTTCAAGGACTGGAAATCAAAAAAGTGCCCGACCGAAGACGCCTCCTATCCGCTTGATACCCGCTTCCGCATTTATGATGTGGTAACTGACACCGAGCGCTCCGTACAAGCCACACCGCAGGGCTCAGGCTATTGTATCAGTCGTGTTCGCCACGGCCGATATATGGACGTTGTGCCCGGCAAGACTTCCAATGATAACTCAGCATGGAACAAGAATTACTCCGACAAATGGGCGTATTCTAATAGTAGGTGCCGTGTTGTCGGTCGTGCGGGCAACGACGCGTATGCGTATGGCGGTCTCGTTTATGCGTACGCGAACAACGTTTCTTCGAGCTCGAACACGAACGTCGGCTCTCGGCTCGCCTTCAGTGGCAAAATCATCTTTGATGACGATGAGGAACAGCAAGTTGCGTGAAGAAAAAGGTATTATCCCCCGGCTGACGCAAGGAAGCCGGGGTGACTGCCAAATCCAGAGATAATTAACCAAAATGTTTAACGAAATACGTCCCGCGAAAGCGAGGACGAAAAGGTAGAGTATCCCACGGTGCGTTGTTGTCGGTCGTGCGAACAACAACGCGAATGCGAATGGCGGTCTCGTTTATGCGAACGCGAACAACGTTTCTTCGAACTCGAACACGAACAACGGCTCTCGGCTCACATTAAGACGCAATGAATGTCCCCTTTGGAACAATATAATCGCAAGACCCTGGAGGCTCACGGGCTGAGCCAACCATCTCTGCGAGGGATACGAGCCTCTGCAACCCTCTCCGCAAGGAAGAAAGCAGGAACATCACTGAAGCGCCTGAAGGCTTATGACAAAGATTGAAGACATACCATTTATGAATGTGGCGTTACCCCGTGCCAATGGTGCGGTGCAGTTCCCCATTCCCGACCTCATGTCCGAAATCGCCACGATGGAGAACATAGAGGAGGCCTTTGACTATGTCGTAGGACATCTTGAGTGCGCTGAACAAAGGGATAATATCCGGCCCAAGAAAGCCGCGTACTGCAAGCGACTTTACAAGTTGCTTAAAAGTGGACAATTTAGAATTACAGAAGCCGACTTCCGTGAGTTGGTAGTCAAGGACGGTTTCAAGGTAAGAGTTGTGCAATGTCCTCGTGTATTCCACCGTGTCGGTTGCCATGCAATAATGGTTCCGTTCGAGAAGTACACATATCCGACACTCATCACAAATACCGCAGCCTCCATCAAAGGCCGAGGTATGCACTGGCTCCACCAGATTGTTGAAGAAGATATTCTCGCAGACCCGGAGAATATGAAGATGTACTATCAGTGCGACATCTTCCATTATTACGACAGTATAAACCAGGGACTGATGATGGCGCAGACACGCCAATACACTTCTGATCCGGTTCTGTTGCCGATGATGTACAACTTCATTACTCTGCTCAAGCAAGGGCTATCAAAGGGGCTGCGTTCATCGCAATGCCTCGCCAACCTCCACCTCAGCGACATCGATCATAAGATGTGTCAGCAGGTGAAATATCATCAGATTGAAGACCCAGATAACGGTATCGGAACCGGTGTTGTTGTCTGTGGTATCGGAGAACGAAGAATCAACGGCAAGAAGATTCGCTATCACTACTACCGATATTGCGATGACATAGTGATATACGCTGCTTCTGCCAAAGAGTTGTGGTTGCTGCGTGATTATCTCGTTTCACTTCTTGACGAACTCGGATTGAGCATAAAGCCAACTGAGGCTGTCAGACCAATGTTGTGCGGACTTGACTACCTTGGATACAACACATTCTTGACAGAAAGCACTGAAGATGATGGCGAAATAACATACGATACCTACTCGCGTATTCGCAAACGCTCAAAGCAGAAATTCTGCCGACGTATCGCCAAAGTGCAATCAAGAAAACGAAGGCAGAAATTGATAGGTTCGTTCTTCGGGATGGCCGCTCATGCTGATTGTCGGCATCTGCTGAAGAAAATAATCACACCAAACGAATTCAGAAAACTTAAACATAAGAGGAAAATGGAAGACATTGGAAATTTCGACCTCCCCCCGGTTAACCTTAACGGAAAGAAGAATTTCCGTAGGGTAAAAAAGTATCCTCGTGATTTCGACCGCCAGGGCGTAATCATTGTGGATTACGAATATCTACCACCCAAACGTGAAGTAGAAAAGTACGAAGCGCTCGTAAAGGCTGCGGAAATACGTGGTGAAAGGACCGATCGTATTCCGTTGCCGAAGGAAAAATATCTCGTGCAAATTATCCATAATAAGCTACTCTGCAAAATGTGGACTGGGGATAAAGAGTTTGGAACACGATTGGAGCAGATGGAAGAAATCGGGCAAATGCCGTTCTTCGCGGCGATCGAAATGAACTACGACTCCCAATATCCCGTACCGAGATTAGTTTCTGCACAGAAATATGGGTTTGTACGACCCAGTGACGAAGAACTGGCCGCATTAGAAAAGGATCTCGGTGTCAAACTCCTAAAGCCCAAACAATAATGGAAAAAGTATATGGTTCTCCCAAACGGCAGGACGGATTGTTCCGTGTCGGCCGTAACAAATACGAGGTCATCTATGGCTTCGGCAATGACAGCGACAACCCGGAGCAGGGGTGGAACTGGCGAAAGCGTTTTGACCATCGTCCAAGCCTCGATGAAATAAAGGCTATTATCATTCAGGTAATAGAAGCAGAGAGTGCGCATAAACTACGCTATGGCCTTGAATGGAATGGTCTGCCGGTCGAATATACCGAAGAACGCAAGAGCGACCTCACGGGTATGCTCGTGGCTATGCAGGCCGGAATTATGCAACTCCCGGTAACGCTCAATCTCGGTGAATATCCTGATGGTAGCCCGGTATTCTATGAGTTTACAAAGGCTGAGGAAATTATGGGCGTGGCAGCCGCCATCAGCAATCATAAAATTGCCGTCTGCAACGAAGAATGGCAAGAGAAATCCTCGGTGGACTGGTCCGCCTACGAAACCGAGCAGTAAACATCAATACTTTAACCCCAATCATTATGACAAAGATTTGTAATGACAAGACTGGAAGCGACAAGAAGCTCCACGTCTTCTGTGAGTTCGTTATCGCGGCCATCATCGGCTCGCTTGTATCATTTATCCATTTCCCCTCTGCGTGGATTGCGGCTGCCATCGCCTTTGTCGTGGCTTTCGCTTTCGGCATCTGGAAAGAAGTCAAGGACGCAAAGAAGCAGGGCAACCACTTCTGCGTTTGGGATCTCGCCTGGGATTTGGTCGGCTGCCTCGCCGGTGCAGTAGTAGCGTTCCTCGCCAACTACTACACATGGCACGATATAGCCGGTAATCTTATCTAATCATTTCCAACCACGGCAGGGCGTTGGAGTTTTCTTCCGGCGCTCTGCCCTTAATCAACCATCTATGACTGAAATTATACTTGTATCAATTTCGTGCCTGATTATGGCATTGTACCTACTCTTTACTTGTTTATCATTCGGAGTGCCAAATTCAATAAGCGAAACCTACTACCGCACATTTGGGAGCAAATGGGTATTCTCCGGAGTGCTCTTTGCGGCCGCTTCTTTCGCTGTCGCTCCGCTCCTGAACCACACGTCGGAGAGTTATCAGTTTCTCGCGTTCTTTATCGTAGCCGGCATATTCTTTGTGGCTGCAAGTCCGGCGTTCAGAGATGAATTTGAGGGTAAAGTTCATACTGGAGCGGCCTTAATCCTATGCTTTGCCACCATCGCTTGGCTGATATTGACGGCGGGAGTTCCGTATATCGCCATCGCCGGTGTTTTGGTCGGGATTATTCGGCGAAGAGAATTCATATTTTGGCTTGAGCTTGGATTGCTCGCCAATCTCTATAAAGAAATATTTGTACTACTTTTCTAAGTAAGGTGGAAGCGCGAGAGCGTGTGAAGCCTTTTCAATGTTCGGGAGTGTCAGCAATGGCACTCCTTTTTCTCGTTGAAAATCTTGTAGATATGATAAAATAAACCTCTCTAACATTTGCAGATATGATTATTTTTGATTAACTTTGCATACACCAATAAGATAAAAAGTAATCATAAATGAGCGCAATATACATACTCGAAGGTTTACTAATCTACCTATATGGGTTCGACCATAATCCTCCGCATATCCATGTCCGCAGAGGTGGTGAGGAATTCACCATCACAATCAAGGATAGGATTGTAGAGGGTCGAGCCAAAGCAAAGTCCATCGCTATGGTGAACGAGTTCCTTGATCAGCACGAAAGCGAGGTTATGGAACTTTGGGAGAAAGCCCAGCGTGGCGAAAAAATCACGAAAATCAACCGCTAAAAATTACTCAATATGTATCTCAAAGTAACAGATGTTGAATACAACGGAGATTACTCTCTGATTTGTACATTCAATGACGGCGCGGTCAAGAAAGTCGATATGACTCCAGTGCTTGATGCACCGGCATTTCAGGAATTGAAAGACTTGAACCTTTTCAAACAGTTCGGCCTTGATGAAACAATCTTTTGGGGCAACGGAGCAGACATTGCTCCCGAATGGCTCTACCAAAATGGCGTGCCGGTTGTTTAATTGTTATACAACTAAAAGCATAAAATTATGTGCAACGGAATATCAAAGGAAAGCCTGGCAAAAGGCATACATCGCGTATCATCGGGACGTTCTAATGTTTCGGTAAGCAATCGTGTGGCTACGGGTAAATGTTTTACTGCGTTTGGCGTTAAAACCATTACCGTTGCTCACGGAAGCGTTGCTGCTGCAGGCCGAACCGTGCTAAAAAATAGAAAGTAAGATGGCAACGCATAAGATGTACTCCAAGATCGTCGATGATGCAAACGACATCATTGGATTGGTCGCATATGCCCTCTATAAACAGCACAAAATTGAGTTTTTCAACAAGGTCAGAATAGAGAACGGCGGCGAGGAGCCTTCAGAAGAAGCTATCAAGGCATTCATTCAAAGTTCCTCAACAGATTCGCAAATCAAAAAATATCGTGCGGAAGCAGAAGGTATACTTTCTGACGTTGTAATCAATGTAACGCGCGAACAAATCAACCAAGCCGAGCGAGAAATGTTGGATTCCTACCAAGCAAAGATACGCGAGGCAGTTAAGGCAGAAACACCGGGCAAAGGCCTAACGATAACACTGAATGTAGTTGGCACTGCACTTTTCTCGGTTCTCATAACTTTGGTTTTCATCATAGGAAATTTCTCAGAACGCGGATCTAAATATTTTGCTGATAAAGTCGCCTCTGAAATGATGAATGACACAAAACAGTCAATGCCTACTGATTCCGTGCCGCCATCGGTTTCTGAAAAACAATAGCCACAATAACATGAAATGAATCATTCGCCCTGCCATCTGGTGGGGCTATTTTTTACCCCAAAAATGCAGGAAATAGCGGAAAGAGGTGCAGACCCACTTGCAGTAGCAGCCAAACATAATTAATACTACGATAAAATTGCGAATATGATTAAAATAATCGCTCTAAAATTTGCGTAAATGATTACTTATTAGTAACTTTGTGTATGCAAATAAGATGATTTAATCAAAAACGAACGCAAGATGAAAAAAGAATATACCCTCACAAAAGAATCTATCGAGTATTGGAAAGAAGATTTCCGATATATGGCCGGCGAAGGGTCGATAACGTTCAGAGAATATATTACAGGCTCAGCCGGAAGCGGCCCCGAACTTGACGCATCACTTGGAATGTGGGGCCCTGGCGATGAGGATTTTGTAAATCTCCCAGAAGATGAGAAAAAAGAGATTGCTCAGTATCGCTACTACGAAGTCTTTCCCTCGCAAATCGCTGCTTCAGTCGGTATCTCCAAAGATGAACTTCTCAATATGACCGCAGACGAGTTTGCGGCCCGCTTCTAAATAAATGTGGGTGAGGAAACTCGCCCACTCACAATGCAAATAAGATATTTAACCAATTATGACAGCCAAAACTGTATCTCGGATTTTAGCAATCCACCAGATGATGTATCCTGTACTTGGATTCATTTTATCCTCAATATGGACGGTAGCCCATTTGTGGAAAGGCACAATGAATATTCTCGGTGCAATCTTATCTGTAACATTTATTGTAGTGACGGCTTACCTCTCGGTTCTTTCCTACAAAGAAGTAAAAGCAGAATACAAAAAGTAACTCACAACTAAATATCAAACAAATGGAAGAGAACGTATCATTACAGATCTTCGGACGAGCAATTCCGTTCACCAAGGAAACTCAGAAGTCCACGGCCGCAGCACTTGTGGCAAAAGTAACCGATGGCGAAGCCGACCCCATCTCAATGTTCACCACCATCAAGGCAATGAATGACTGCCTTTCACAGTTCCTCAAGGATCAGGCAGTCGTGGAAGCCACAATCGGGGCGGTAGAAAAGTATGGCCGAACCGGCGCAACGTTCAACGGCGCGAATCTATGCATTGCCGAGGTGGGAGTGCGCTTCGATTTCAGTGCCTGTCAGGACTCAGTATGGGACGAACTTGCCAAAGAAAGGACAGAGCTTGAGGCCAAAATCAAGGAGCGCGAAAAGTTCCTGCGCGGAATTACAACCCCGCAGACAATCGTTAACGAAGAAACCGGCGAGGTCAAGAAAATATACGGTCCTGCAAAGACTTCATCAACCACAGTCAAAGTAACATTCTCAAAATAAATTCACCGGTTCAGGCGGCCCTACGGATATCTGCGGGGTCGCCTGACATTCCATTATGAAAAACAAGGAACCCAAACAAAGCATTAAGCTGAAGCCTCGCCCATTTGAGGTAAAGCCGTTCGGAGAGTTCTACATTCTACCATACAAAGCGAAGCCCGGAAGTATCGGGTACGACCTTGTTGCTCCAGTAGATTTCATTGTTCCAGCACACTCCCGATGCTGTATGCCGCTTAACATCGCCATCAATTTACCTCGCAACATTGAAGGAAAAATTGAGCCACGAAGCGGCTTCTCGATACGAGGAATGGAAGGCTACGGCAAGAAGAGGATTGCCACGAAATTGCTCGGCTTTATTCCGTGGCACAAAGAAATTTCAGGAAAGCAGAATTTCGACGCAGATGTCTTAGTCGGCAAAATCAATCCCGGCTATACAGACAACATCAATGTTATTATCAAGAACAACGATGAGCAGTTCCTCATTCGTCGAGGAACACGTATTGCTCAGATTTCCTTCTACAAGGTCATTTCCCCAGAGTTCGTGATTGTCGATAAACTTTCATGCGCAAGCCGCGGCGGAGGGCTCGGAAGCAGTGGCACAGTAATACCTCCTGACCGACAGCCCGAATTTATCAGGTACTGCGAAGAAAGTCGTAAAGCAAAAATAGAGGGGCGAATCATGCCGCCTTTCGGTGAGTGGCTTGCAATGCGTGGTATGAACAAGAAGGATATTCCGTTCAGCGAATATTATGCTACCCGCTCTCCCGAAGAAAGAGCCGAAATAGACGCGTCGCCCCTCGGCAAGGTATTCAACGAAAAAGCCCAACAAGATGATAATACTGGTAGCAACTGATCAGGAGTTTGAACTTGCCAAAAAGTACCTCGGCGAGTATAAAATCGTTCAAACGGGAGTAGGTGCTTCTAACGTGATAAAGAAGTGCTCTGAACTCCTGATTTCATTCGTTCGGAAAAAGCACTATGAGCCAATAATCAACATCGGCTTCAGTGGAAGCAACACACTCCCCAAAGGTACTGTTACAAAAGTGCGCCGTTCATATCGCTTCATCGATCATACTGTCGGATTCAAGGATTACCGTAATGGTTGCCCGTTAGGAAACAAAGGATACGATTGCTATACCAGCAACGACTTTGTTACCGAAGACGAGCGCGATGAGCCGGTGCTATACGACATGGAACTCAACTACATCGTCGCATTTCCTTTCAATGTGCTCGGTGCTATCAAGATTGTAAGTGATAATCTTGATGTCGATGAGTATGCGGAAAGCATACATACGTCAACTGATGAAATATGGACGCAGGTCCGTTCATTGGTTGATGGGATTATGCAAAGACCCTAAAGGCCTACCACGCCAATATCCCCGATAGGAGTGTCTGCTCCCTGCGCCCGGCAAACTGCATAAACGCTTGCACTTTGTCGGGCGCTTTTTGTTAAGTCCACATTATTATATGTGCCTAACTTTGAACACAAATAATAAAAACAATCACAAAATCACATGGCAAAATATCTTTTTACCTCCGAATCAGTTTCGGAAGGGCACCCCGATAAAGTGGCAGACCAGATTTCTGACGCTATCGTGGATGCCTATCTTGCCCAGGACGAACACGCCAAAGTCGCGTGTGAAACCCTCGTCACCACCGGGCAGGTCATTATTGCCGGCGAATTCCGTTCGACAGCTCATGTCGATGTTCAGGATATCGCCCGACGCGTCATTAACGGCATCGGCTACAACAAGAGTGACTACAAATTTGACGCCGAATCTTGTGGCATACTCAATGCAATGCACGGCCAAAGCCCTGACATCAATCGTGGCGTAGTCAGGAAAACCGAAGAAGCGCAGGGAGCCGGCGATCAGGGTATGATGTTCGGATTTGCCTGCGATGAAACCGAAACGTATATGCCCGTTTCACTGTATCTCAGCCACAAACTTCTTCAGGAGCTTTCAAAGATCCGCCGAGAAGGAAAGGTTATGACTTATCTGCGCCCCGACTCGAAGAGTCAGGTAACAGTTGAATACGATGATGAAACCAATCGCCCGGTCCGCATTGACACCATCGTAATCTCGACACAGCACGACGACTTTATCAAGCCGGAACACGGGCTTACTCAGGACAACGCAGACACACTCATGCTTCACCGCATCAAAAAGGACATCGAAGAAATTCTTCTGCCTCGCGTAAAAGAGCATCTGCTTCCCGAAATCGCCGCACTGTTCGACAATGACCTCATTCTGCATGTCAATCCCACCGGCAAGTTCGTTATCGGCGGCCCCCATGGAGACACCGGCTTGACCGGCCGCAAAATCATTGTCGATACCTACGGCGGCCATGGGGCGCACGGTGGTGGTGCCTTCTCCGGCAAAGACCCCAGCAAGGTTGACCGTTCGGCTGCTTATGCGGCACGCCACATCGCAAAGAACCTCGTGGCCGCAGGTGTTGCCGATCAGGTTCTGGTCCAGGTGGCTTACGCTATCGGCGTCGCGAAACCTGTCAGCGTATATGTTTCCACCGTCAACAGCCATGTGGCAATCTCTGACGCTGAAATAGCCGAAATCATCTCCAACGAAATCGACTTGACTCCGGCCGGTATCATCAATCGCCTCAAACTTCGCAATCCCATCTACCAAGCAACTGCTTCTTTCGGTCATTTCGGGCGCATACCCAACCGCGAGAAGTTCGGCGACAAAGTTGTCGAGCAGTTCACGTGGGAGAAACTCGACCTCGTGGATAAATTCAAAGAAGTATTCAACCTGTAAGAACTCATCGTGTTATGAACGACATTTTCACTCTTGCCTTCTCCGGCTACGACATAGGCCACTTATACCGGCACCTCGCCGTATGCTTCGGCCTGTTCTTGCTGACAGCGGCTGCTTGCGGTGTCGATTTCATAAGCGGCACGTGGACTGCAAAGAAACTCCACGAACCACTTCGTTCGCACAAATTCCGCAAGACCGTTGAGAAAATAGCCTGGTACTGGCTTATACAGTTGCTCGGGTTTCTCTTTGGCATCATGGGTACTGTTTTCACTTGGTATGAATGGCCCTATGTGTCAATGGTAATAGCTGCCGCTATCGTTTCCATCGAGACGCGTAGCGTTATGGAACACTCGAAGCGTCGCAAATGCAAAACGGCCAAAATTCCTGAAACAATCCGCGATTTTGCTGAATGGATTGGCGATGCCGAATTAAAATCATCTATTCAAGAACTCGCCAGAAAAAGGGTGCTTGAGGCCATAGACCGCAAAGTGCTCCCATCTGACACTGAAATTATAGAATGAAATGATCAAAGTAGAAGTTTACGATGCGGGGCATGGAATCGACACACTTGGCAAATGCTCTCCTGACGGAAGTCTTCGAGAGTACAAAAAGGCCCGCGAGCTCGTCAAGGATATAGTCGCGCTGCGTCGGGCTCAGGGTGTCGATGCCCGAATACTCGTCCCCGAAGAAACCGACATTTCCCTTGCAGAGCGTTGTCGCAGAGTGAACGCCATTTGCGACAAATATGGCAAAGACAATGTAATCCTCATATCCGTCCACTGCAACGCTGCTGGTGCTGATGGAAAATGGAAGTCGGCCGGCGGTTGGTGCGTCTATACCTCACCGGGGCAGACCAAGGCCGATACACTTGCAACGGACATCTGGAACGCTGCAAATGTATCTCTCAAGCCTTACATTGACAGATTCCCGCTTCTGAAAGCGCAGGGGGCCTATGACAAACGGCAGGTTCCCATTCGTGCGGACTGGAGCGATGGCGACCCGGACTATGAGGCTCGATTCTATATCCTCATGCACACAAAGTGTGCCGCAGTGCTTACTGAGTCGCTGTTCCAAGACAACAAAGCCGATGTTGACTTTCTGCTCTCAAAGGAGGGCCACGCAGCCGTGGTTGATCTCCACGTGAAGGGAGTTGAAACTTATGTAAAACGCCTATCCAAATGAAAAAGGCTCTTATAATAACTTTGATTTTGTTGATTGTGTCCATTGTCGCCAATGTGCTGCTTTGGAAGCAATCGCAAGTCGAGGAACGGCGTGAAATCTTCGTCGATACAATCCCATATAGGAAACCAATCCCGGTGGATAGTTTCGTGATTAACTACGTAACCGAGAAATTGCCGGTGGCGAATACATCAGACGAAAGAGTTTCCACCGTGGATACGCTTTTGGCTACAACAGAGCCGGACTCAAAAGACAGTGTTGAGGTAACAATTCCCATAACTCAGAAAATATACGAAGACAGCACATATCGGGCCTACGTGAGCGGTTTCCACCCGGCCCTTGACAGTATCTTCATTTTCCAACGCAACGAAGTGGTGTATATTCGTTCGCCCACCACCAAAACCAAGCGTTGGGGGATCGGTATCCAATTAGGCGCAGGGTTGACACCACACCGCGTGGAACCCTATATTGGAATCGGCATATCCTACAACCTTTTTCAGTTCTGAGAATTACTAATGTGTGATTAGAGGCAATCTTTCGGGGTTGCCTTTTATATTATCATATTGATTATATTAGAGGGTAAAATTGCAGATTTGATTAAATTTATTGCTCTAAAATTTGCGTATATGATTATTTTTGTGTAATTTTGAGTATTCAAATAAGATGATAAACATCAAAAATCTAAGCAAGATGACAACAAGAGAAACCATAAAGAAAGCAATCGAAATCCTCAAGAGCGTAAAGAAGAAAAGCAATTTCGACCTGATGCTCGATTGGGAAGTGAACAACGGTTACGACCCCACCTTTGACAAGCAGATGAAAGGCTACTTCGCCACCATCCAGACCTTAACAAACGAGGAACTTCACAAAACGATGAGCGACGTATGGAACGCAACTCTCGAGTTCTACTACACCGAGCCGAAGAATGAGGAATGTGAGATTGAGCAGGCCCTCAGCGAACGCCAAAGAATCCAGCGATCAGTCACCGCAGAAGACAAGGCCAAGGGGGTTATCGGGGTGGAACTCGTAAGCACCAACAAAGGACAGAAAGTCCTCATCACCTACAAAGACGGCTCCAAGGGCCTCCGCAAACTCTACGAACAGCCCAAAAAAGAAGAGATGCTAAACTTCGATGCCTGCGAGAAAGAACTGATTGACCTCGCAGAACTCGGAAGCCATGACTTCCGCTCAGCACTCGCGGCCCTCGTAGCCAAGTATCACGCATAACATTAAAAAGAATAGATATGATAGTCAAACGAATTACCGTCGGGGCTGACAGCCGACAAGAAGCAAACGATGTGGCGGACCACCATAACGACATCGGCAGGGATCAGAAAGACCGCAAGGTTGTGTTCGTAGGAGAAGGCCAATATAAAGGCCCGAAGGAATGTGCACCGTTATTCTATGTAGCGGTTGCAGAAACCGAAGAAGCCATGAAAGAAATGGTCGAGGAATTCATACGTGAGGTGCCGACCTTACTTGTAGATGTCGGCCAGGCCCCCGAAAGAGGATAAGCCATGAACGAACTACTGACAATGGCTAAAAAGGCAAAGGAGAATGCCGAAGCCCTGAGAACAAGAAGCAAGGCTCTTCAAGAGCAAAGACTGATAAAAGAGCAGATGTGGGCCGAAGAAGCATACAAAACTTTTCAGACAACTCTCGCAAGCCTTGACGATATTGAAGCCTTTGAAATCGCACCATCGCATGGGATCGGTTCAGCACCATGTGTAGTGATTACAGACAAGGCTAACAGGAAATTTGAAATACACTACCACCCCTCATCATTGACAAACAGCGATTATCGAATATGCGCTCAATGGAAGAAAGAAACGTGGTATTCCCCAAGCGTCTTTATGAACAAATTTAAAGTCGCCGAGATATTAGGCCGGTGGTTGGCCGAAACCCAAACAATCACAGACTCACTTGAATGCAAATAAGATATACAGCAAATAAGATATTTAATCAAAATGGAAACAATACTTACCATCAAGAACTGCCATCGAGCAAAGACGGTTCGCCCGGTAAATAATCCGGAAGCACCTGAGCACGAATTCGGGTGGAGAAAAAAGCGATATGAGCAAGGAATGTTCAGTTGCCGATTCAACCACATCATCACGGCCCCCGATGGCTCGGAGATAGAGGTTAGCGACCTCAACCTCAAGGAATGGGTTGTGATCTCGTGGAAATACGAGGAAAATATGGAGCATTTGTGGAGCGCAGGAGTGAACGCGTTTTACAATACCAGCCACTCCCCGGAAGAAAGGGCCGCGCAGGCTATCCGCGAATTTGAAAAAGAACTTCAGGACGACCTCGCCAATATTCCGGCCGACGAAAAGGAAGCATACGCGAAACGCTACACAGAATGGGTATCGATTTTGTTCGCCAAACACTCACGCATTGCGAGTGCAATGATTGTGGGGCCGGCTAAATTTCCCACCCGACGCAATGAAAGTGCCAGCAATGCCTACGATCACGCACTCAAAGAGTTCGGAGCCTGGAGAGAAAAAGCCCTGAAGAGAATCCAGCAAAAGATTGAAGACGCCAAACCTCAGGAACAGAAAGACGATGAGGAATGGCAAGCTGTCCGCGCCCAGATAATGGACTCCGCCGGTTCTATCTTCGCCATCGACACGCAGAATGCCCCTTACTCTCGGCCTCTGTTTGTTTCCAACCTATACGGACGCATGGAAACCCTCGCAAAAAGGGGCAAGGTCGAGTTGCTTAAAAAAGCCGCCGAACTCGTAAGAGAACTCAATGAGAAATTCAAGGCTAAAGGCGGTAAAGAAATCTTCACGAGCCGCCATAAGTTCTGGAAACTTGTTGAAGCGGCCGAGGCTGAAATGGTAAAGAAAGCCGAGAGAGCAGATCTCGAGGACATCGAAATCGAGTTTGAAGGTGGAACCATTATCCTCGCTTTCTCGGAAGACCGACTTCAAATACATCATGATACCAAACCCTCACCCGATGTCATTCAGCTTCTGAAGACCGAAGCGTGGCGATGGTCGCGGAATAACTGCTGTTGGCAACGCCAACTTACTCGAAACGCTTGCTACAGCGCCGCCCGCGTAATAATTGGCGGACCAAAGCGCACTTGCGAACTCGATGAAATCACAAACTACGCGCAGATGTTATGCCAAAACCTCCCCGCGTAAGAAAACTAACCCGCGAAGAAGGGGAGCGTGTGGATATTCACCGCTTCCCCAACTTCTCGGCTTCAGGAAGCATCACAGGTATGCGCAACAAATATTACGGTCATGATGCGCTCCTCGTACGTTGCGGTTCCTATATCTATAATGTCAGTTCAGAACCCGAAATATACCATTCAGCAATATGAAATATGTAATAGACCCATCAGAGCCATTTACCGGCGCAGTCATAACTCAGATGAGCGACGATCTGCACTGTGACTACTATGGCAAAACCATAGAGGAGCTACGGCTTGAACAGAATAACCCCAGACTCACAACAATCACTCCAGAAGAAGTAGCCAACCTTGTAAACGAACATCGTAGGAAACTCAATACAGCTCCATTTGTGGAAATAGACGAGGAGCGATATTGGGATCTTTACGAATGTCTGCCTCCGGCTCGTGTCCTGCGGAACTGCTTCTTCGTTGGCGAGTGTTACCAGTATGACTTGTATCCATTTGTCTTCAAAGTCGAGGGCAGATTCTTTGAAGGGAAAAGAGTCTTGAATACACCCAAAGAGGAGCTGTACGCAGAAATACAGGATTTCCACGCCAACCTCACCAAATCAGAAGCCAATGGTAACAAGTCTTGAAATCGAGTTTCACGAAAGTGAAATCCCTCCTCGATGTAGAAAGCACCGAATGATCGGACACAAGGACACGGTTAATGTCAAAATCAATGAAGCATCAGAAGCAGACGCTCCGGCGGCATTTATTTTTCACTCCTATAATAAAAAGCCATTAAAAGTTCTTCTGTACAAAGATTGTCTTTACAAGGAGGCCCGCATTTCATTTTACAACGGCAAAGAGTTGGAAGAATACTCCTTTGACGATATACCGTGGCACTCAGTTCTCAGTAAATACACACCTCCCGGCGAATATACCACAAAAGCGGAGTACATCGCGTACCTCAAGGTAAAAAGCAGGGACTACCTGATCGTAAACAGAACGTTATATGTACGCTGTTACGAGCCTTACTATGAAATAACGACTTTCGGATGCTACGGCGACGGAACAGCCATCTTTCCTCAGTTCTCCTGCAAGAGTAGAAAAGTAGTCTATGGCTATAGTTCCCTTGACCGAGAGAAAGCCATATCCGATGCCATAAAGATAGCAAACGGCCGAGGCGATTCCAAATGCGTCGAGAGTATTAAGAATCTTTCTCAGGGGCACATTGAGGTGTTGCTCCCGGAGGTATGCAAAAGGAAATTCAAACCACAAATATAAATTATATGGGAGAAATAGCAGAAATGATGCTCGACGGGACATTAGATTCCGTTACGGGCGAATACTTGGGAGAGCCTTGCGGCTACCCACGAAGCATAACTGATGGCACATTCCATCAGGATCGCAACAAACTCCAGCGAAAGGCAAGTCAGTCTATTCGTGACCTTTGCCGGAATTTACTCGGAGTAACAGACAAGAATATGATAGACCAACTCGTGCGGTCTTTCCTGAAAATCATCGGTCTTGCTCGAATTCCTAAAAAGCCGGCACAGTACGAGATGGTGTTTCTACACCACAAATCAGATTTCAAACAGTTCCTTATGGACTTAAATAAAGACCTTGAAAATGGGGATTAGACTTCATGTGGCTGAGGTGTATCAAGTGAAACACCACTCACGCGACTACTTCAACAATCATTCGGCCGACATAAATCGAATGTTGCGTAAGTATTGCCCCAATCTATCATGGGAAGGCGAAGACGCTGAATGTTCATCGCGCCTTGAGGTTCCGCGTTCCGAACTCGCCGACCTAATAGGCAAGATTACCAACAATCGGGAGGACTTTGAAAAGTGGCTCAAGATTCACATGATTGACATAACGATCGATAAATTCATTCGATACATCGCCGAGTGGATTGCCTTCAGCGATCAGCGTAATGATTTTGTCGTTTTAACTTGGTACTGATATGGAAGCAACGGTGTTCAAATTCGTGCCGTGGGAGGTACCGGCCCTCAGTAGCCTGAAAGACACGCTCGTCTATAAAATTAGAGCGTTGCTGAACAATGGTATCCCTCTTAACCGGGCCCAGAAAAATTGGCTGACCGCCAAAGTCAACAGCAACTCATATTTCAATAATGCCATACCATTAAAAGGGTGGGCTTTCAGATTCACGGATGTTCTAAAGAAATATGTTGTGAAAAAAGACGGCCAATGCCTCGAAATCTATGGCGTTGACAAGACATCGGTTCGCGAATATCTTCGAGGAAACATAGAATATATTATAGAAATCAAATGATGTACAGACATGAGAAAGTAAAGATTCATCGACAGACTGGCGAGTGCGCGGAAGCCATCGCACCCATCATTGTGTCTGCAAGCCGGAGCACTGACATTCCGGCATTTCATTCGGATTGGTTCTTCAACCGTCTTAAGAGCGGATATTGCGGTTGGCGTAATCCATTCAACCAGCAAGAGAGTTTCGTTTCATTTGCCAAAACAAGATGTGTGGTGTTCTGGAGTAAAAATCCGGCTCCTCTTCTTGACAAGCTCCATCTACTTAAAGAGCGGGATATACATTCCTATATACAGTTCACTCTCAATCATTACAAAGCGGAAGGGTTTGAACCGGCTGTCCCCAGTCTTGCGCAACGAATCGACACATTTAAGCGTCTGGTTGATGCTCTTGGGGTCGGTGCCGTAATATGGCGGTATGATCCGATAATCCTAACCGACAAGTTGCAAATCGACGACCACCTTGGACGAATATTGGCAATCTCAGATATGCTCAAAGGGTACTGCGAAAAATTAGTATTCAGTTTCGCTGACATTGCTGGATACAGAAAGGTTCAATACAACATGGACCAATACAAAGTGGCCTACGAAGATTTCACGCCTGAGAAAATGGCACTATTCGCTAAAGGACTCCAGGAGATAAACTCAAAGATGGGGTTGGGATTGGCAACTTGCGGAGAACAAATAGATCTATCATCTTATGGCATTGAGAAGAATCGGTGCATAGACCCCAATCTAATAGCACGTCTTTTCCACGAGGACAAGAAACTTATGTATTGGCTCGGCTACGATGATATGTTTGGAGCCCCGACAACTTTCCCGAAAGATTCCGGGCAGCGTGCGGCCTGCGGGTGCATCCTGAGCAAAGACATCGGCGCATACACAACCTGCGGCCACGGCTGTTTATACTGCTATGCCAATACCACTCCCGCCTTAGGTAAACTCGGTTGCGAGCGAGCAACCTCTGAGCCTTTGCGCGAAACCCTCGGTAATTTATAGTGATAATGATAATAAAATTGCAAATAAGATTAAAATAATCGCTCGCAAACTTGCGAATGTGATTATTTTTGATTAACTTTGCATCAGCAAATAAGATAAGTTTAATCAAAAACAAACTCCACAATGTTAGAACTTGACAAAGACCAGCTTGCCTCATTGTACATGCAGGGCAATGCTGCGGTTCGTAAGAGCCTTAGAGAAATGTTGGGCGAAAGGCTCAACGAAGAAATCCCCGTCACATCCAGAGTAAGGACATTCAATGACGCCATTGAAGAACTCGGAGAAGCCCATGAAGCCGTAAAGGCATACCGCGACATCGAGTGGAAACTCGGCAAAGAGCACAAAGATCTCCTGGCTTACCTCAAACTCCGCATCATCACTGAAGCCCTCAACGAAGGGTGGAAGCCGCAGTTCACAGGGGGAGAGCGCCGATGGTATGCGTGGTATGAACTTCTTACAAAAGAAGAAATGGACGCTATGTCCGACAAGGAAAAGGAAGAATGCCGTGTTGTCGGTCGTGCGAGCAGCTACGCGAATGCGAGTGGCGGTCTCGTTTATGCGTACGCGAACTACGTTTCTTCGGGCTCGTACGCGCACGGCGGCTCTCGGCTCGCCTTCAAATCTGAGGAACTGGCCGAATATGCCGGCAAGCAGTTCGCAGAAATTTACGCAGACTACTGTTTCATTCCTGAAACGCCGGCAGAAGCATAATCCAACCTATATGTGGGAGTGAACATCTTCAGTTCGCTCCCACATTAAACCCCAAGAATGGAATGAGCACAAATTCAAGACTGAACCGGCTGAAACAGCAGCGCGACGAGTTGAAGAAAAGCATACAGTCGCTCCTTCAACGCGGTAAATTCTTGCAGGCAAACAAAGTTATAGCAAAAGTCCAAAAGTTGGAAGAAGCCATCGAAGAAGCCGAAGCCGCCATTCCGAGAGCATTGGCAGAATTATTTGACAAAAAGACTCTCAACGAAACAGGAATAAATGTGGCGATGGTGAAAACATATCTCGCCGCAGACTTTTTAGCCGACTGCGCCTACGACCTCAAGGATAAATTCAATAAGCTCGGAGTTGAGGAGCAAAACTTGATTCCGATCCTCGACGATATTAAAAAGAAAGCCCAAGCCTATGCCAGTCTTGTGTGCCACCCCCAGTTCGCGGGGCTATCTGATTTTATTGTCACGAACGAAAAGTTCCTTGACTCCATGCACGAAATTACCGAAAAGTATATCGACGACCATCTTACAATAACCGACGATGAAGACTGATATATCCGGACTACTACAGCCATTCATATACAATATAATCAAAGATGAACTGGCGAGAGTAGAAGAAATGCACCGTGCGCCGGTGTCAGCGTCCCACAACGTTGTCATTGGAGCGGTTCAGGCAGCAGCTCAAAAGGCTATTGAGCAGTTGAAAGCCGACGGACTAATCACGTCATATGAAAACATCAACAAGGTACCGATGTACCAAATTGTAGAACGCAAATAAGATATTTAATATGGTGACAGCAATAGAACCCCAGGTGGCGCCGACGGGCAGATATTCTGTAGGAGAAACCTGCAAGCACCTTGGAATACATAGGAACACGCTCCGTAAATATACCGATGAGGGCCATATCAAATGTGGCTTCAGGAGGGAAACGGCGCGAAAAATATATACAGGTCAGGAGATACTCAGATTCTGGAAATCCCTGATGTGATAAAGAAACTTCATATTTGCTACCCCAACCCGCGAGGGCGCAAGGAGATAGAGCCACGAGGAAACTCATGGCTCTAATTGTACCTACACATGCCCGGTCATCACATAATCAATAACCTTTCTATTAGCGACATCAACCTTTCGTCTATCCTTGTCGATGTAGATAGCAGAGGTGGCGTTGCCGTAAGAATGTCCCAGAGCGGCTGCAATAGTTGCGTTCGGAATGTCCAGCTCAGCAGCGATTGTAGCCCATGTGTGCCTGGCCCAGTAGGTAGTCAGCTCCTTAAAATGTATGCCGTCATCGATTGCATTGAGCGCGTCTTTGACACCTTTCAGGCCACGGACGACACAATTATAGAATGTGCGGTAAGACTTATGATTGTCGAGATAATTAAGAAGCTGCTTCTCCCCGGCATATTTTTCAATCAAGGC
>Ga0073908_1002017_pt1 | contig 26056 bp, 23 predicted proteins | sample MucameincwithD2O_FD_65484 | JGI IMG/M metagenome (GOLD analysis project Ga0073908, IMG submission 65484) | Mouse cecum microbial communities from Vienna, Austria - Mucus amended microcosms incubated with D2O | ecosystem: Host-associated > Mammals > Digestive system > Large intestine > Cecum...
ATTGTGTTTATTTCAAAAAATCACAACGAAGCTGTAGCAAAAAAGATCCGCAAAGCGCCGCAGACGCATTTAATCAGTGCTTCCTTAACATAGCTCCCTTCATTTTTCAAACAAGCCCTAAACGGCGCAACCAGATTTGTCGGATTGCGTTAAGGGCCAGATACACTGTATCTGACCCTTAAATCGCTTAATTTAATGACATTGAGCATTCCGCCTGGACTCTTTTGTGGTATTTACGGCTTAAAGCTGTCCTTCAGGCTCACCGAGCGGTTGAACACCAGATGGCCCGGCTTGCTGTCCTTACTGTCCGCGCAGAAATACCCCTGCCGCAGGAACTGGAAGCGGTCGGACGGCTGGGCGTCCGCCAGCCCGGCCTCCACCTTGCAGCCGGTGAGCACCTCCAGGGAGCCGGGGTTCAGGCACTCCAAAAAGTCCTTGCCCGCCGCGTCCGGCTCGGGGTCGGAGAACAGGTTGTCGTACAGCCTAACCTCCGCGTCCACGGCGGTGGCGGCGTCCACCCAGTGGATGGTGGCCCCCTTTACCTTGCGGCCGTCGGCGGGGTTGCCGCCCCGGCTGTCCGGATCGTACTCGGCAAAGATTTCCGCCACCCGCCCTGTCTCGTCCGTCTCGCAGCCCACGCACTTGATGAGGTACGCCCCCTTCAGGCGGCACTCCGGGCCGTTGGGGCACAGCCGCTTGTACTTGGGGACGGGCTGGGTCAAAAAGTCCTCCGCATCCACCCACAGCTCCCGGGAGAAGGTGACGGTGTGGGTGCCCTCCTCGGGATGGAGGGGATTGTTCTCCACCTCAAAGGTCTCGGACTGCCCCGCGGGGTAGTTGGTGATCACCAGCTTCACCGGCCGCAGCACCGCCATCACCCGCCGGGCGGTCTCGTTCAGATCCTCCCGGAGGCAGTACTCCAAGAACGCGTATTCAATGGTATTGGCCGATTTGGTCACCCCCACCCGGTCGCAGAAGCTGCGGATGGACCGGGGGGTATAGCCCCGCCGCCGCAGGCCGCACAGGGTGGGCATACGGGGATCATCCCAGCCGGACACCCGGCCCTCCTCCACCAGCTGGCGCAGCTTGCGCTTGGACATAACAGTGTGGTCAATGCCGAGCCTGGCGAACTCAATCTGCCGGGGCTTGTGATAGGGGATGGACACGTTGTTGGCCACCCAGTCATACAGCGGCCGGTGGTTTTCAAACTCCAGGGAGCAGAGGGAGTGGGTGATCCCCTCCAGCGCGTCCTCAATGGGGTGGGCGAAGTCGTACATGGGGTAGATGCACCACTTGTCCCCCTGGCGGTGGTGATGGGCGTGGTTGATGCGGTAGATCACCGGGTCGCGCATATTGAAGTTGCCGGAGGCCAGGTCGATCTTAGCCCGCAGGGTGTAGCGCCCGTTTTCAAACTCCCCGTTTTTCATCCGCTGGAAAAGCTCCAGCGACTCCTCCATGGGCCTGTCCCGCCAGGGGGAGGAGGCAGGCACGCCGATGGTGCCCCGGTGTTCCTTGAATTCCTCGGGGGACAGCTCACATACGTAGGCCAGTCCCTTTTTAATAAGCTCTACCGCATACTCATACATCTGGGGAAAGTAGTCGGAGGCGTAGAAAAAGCGGCCGCCCCAGTCGAACCCCAGCCAATGAATATCCTCCTGAATGGCCTCCACATACTCCACGTCCTCTTTGGAGGGGTTGGTGTCGTCCATGCGGAGATTGCACAGGCCGCCGTACTTTTCAGCAGTGCCGAAGTCGATTGTCAGCGCCTTACAGTGGCCGATATGCAGATAGCCGTTGGGCTCGGGGGGGAAGCGGGTGTGGACAGTCATGCCCTGGTACTGCCCGCCCTGAGCGATGTCCTCATCGATAAAGTCGTGGATAAAGTTCTGGCTCATGGAAACGTTCAGCTCTTCTGCCATGTCTGTCACTCCTCGGTTAAGTTAAGATTGGGTTCCGGGACAGGCCCGGAACCCAATTATTATATACGCTGGCGCAGGGAAAAGCAAGCTATTCTTCCGCTGCCGGAGGACCGGCCTGCGAGCCGTCCAGGGACTGGACGGCGGTATAATCCTCGCAGGCGGGGTGGAGCGAATCCGGCCACTCGTACCCCAGCTCGGTCAGTTCCTGGTCCGTGTAGAGCAGTTTTTCCGGCGGCGCGGGCTCCTCCCCCTCTTCAGCGGGATACAGCCCACGGGAAAGCAGATGGCGGTAGCCCCCGGCTGTGGACACGATGAGCCACAGCCCCCCCGCCGGGTTGGCCACCGGCTCCACCTCAATGGCGCACTGCTGGCACAGGTATTCCATGGCCATAAGCAGCCCTGAATCAGAGGCGGGTTTGCCGGCCAGGGCGTCCAGCGCCAGCGGACTTCCGCGGTCATCCGGGGGGCAGGCGGCGGTGCGGACGACGGCGGCCAATTCCTCCACGGTGTAACCCTCCCCGGCGGGTGGGTTGGCCTCCAGCAGGGCGGCGGCCGCGTCCTCCAGCTGCTGGGCGTACTCCTTTTCCTCCTCTGCCACCGTCTCCGCGCTCTGGCTCCAACCCAACTTTATCTCTACCACCCGGCGCGTGCCCGCCTCGGGGTATAGGGTGATATCCATGTCCATAGCGGTGACGTCGTGGTGCCGGAACAGCTCCGGGGCGCCCATGCAGGCCAGGATCAGCAGCTCCTCCACCAGCGCCGCATCCCCGGAGAAGTAGGAGGCCAGGAAGGCGGTGGAGCTCTCCTGCCCGGTGACCAGCCGCTTCAGCTCCTGCCGCACCCCGGCAAGGCCGGTGACCTCCCGGAGGGAATTGACCTCCTGGGCGGTGCGGGAGTAGGTGATGCGCAGCTCCACCTCGTAATAGGTGAGGATGCGGGTGATATCATAGGTGAACCCGTGGATGGAGAAGGCCCCCAGGGGGTCCTGGTTCATCACCTCGTCCCGGGCGTTGGCCAGGTCGGCCTCCACGTCCCCGGTGTAGTTATAAAGGCGGATGGTGCCCCCCCGGCGGTGCCCGTTGACAAAGTAGAGCATGGCGCTGACAAGCCCCTGGTAGGTCTCCGCCCGGAGGACGGACTCATCCTCGGTGACGGCATAATCCACGTGGGTGGTGACGGTCTCGTGTCCCCGCTCCAGCATGGCCGCGCAGCCTGGGAGGGGCAGCAGGGCCAGGGATAAAACCAGGGCCAATACTCGTTTTTTCAACATAGACGCCTCCTCGCTTCGCTCCAAGCCCCCCGGCTGGCCGCTTCTTCGCGCTTGCCGCCGTCACGCTGCGAAGCGGTCAGGGCGGCCGGGGTGCTTTCCCTCCGACTCGGCCTGGTCTCCGGGCGGCAGTGCCGCCCTGCGCTCGGCCTCGCTCCGCTCCATGCTCCGTTGCCGGCCGCTTCTCCGCGCTTCTTGGTTGTCACGCTGCGAAGCGGCCAGGGCGCTCGGTCGCTTTCCCTCCAACTCAGGCAAAATACAGATTTGCTCCGCAAATCTTGGTTTTTTGCCTTCGCTCCAGTCCAAGCTCCCTCGCTGTCCGCTTCTGCGCGCTTCTTACAGATCATCCTTCTTATAATCCCGGAAGCCCTCGCCCAGTACCTCGTGGGCGTCGCACACAATGAGGAAGGCGGCGGGGTCCAGCCCCTTTACGGCGGCCTTGATGGCGGCGATCTCCCGCTGCTTGAAGGCGCACATGAGCACGTTTTTCTCGGCCCCGGTATACGCGCCCTGGCCGTGGAGGATGGTCACCCCCCGGTCCATCTGGTTCACCAGCATATGGGAGATTTCCTGGTTTTTGTCGCTGATGATATAGGCCACCTTGGCGTTATCCATGCCGTAGAGCACCCCGTCCATGACGATGGACGCGATATACAGCGCCACCAGGCCGTACATGGCGGCCTTCAGCGTGCCGAACGCCGCCGCTACCGCCAAAATCACCGCCAGGTCGATGCCCATGAGCAGCTTGCCCATGGGAAGCCACGCCAGCTTGAGCTTGAGGAGCCGGGCCAGCAGGTCGGTGCCGCCGGTGGTGGCCCCCTGCTGGAACACCAGCCCCAGGGACAGCCCCATCAGCACCCCGCCGAAAACACACGCCAGCATGGGGTCCATGGGCTGCCAGGGGTACAGGGGGGTGAGTATGTCGATGAACACCGACGAGATAAACATGGCGTACAGCGACGAGACCAGCAGCCGCCCGCCGATGAGCTTCCACCCCAGGATGAACAAGGGGATGTTGAGCACGATGACGGTGACGCCCACGGGGAAGGCGGGGATCAGGTAATTGACAATCTGGCCCACGCCGGTGACGCCGCCAAAGGCGATGGCGTTGGGGGCGTAGCACCAGACGAAGCCCAAAGAGTAGCAGGCGGAGCCCAGGGTGATGATCAAAAAAGAGAACACGGTTTTTTTCATGCTTGCCATATGGCGGCCTTCTTTCTTGCTCTGCGCTCTTGCCGCGCCGCGCTTGCCCGCGGCGGGGCAATTGGGGTCCCGCAAAGCGCCGGCGGGGCTTTGCGGGGAGGGGAGAGGCGTAGTACGCGGGCCTCCGCGGTGGATGGAGTGCGGGCTTACAGCGGCCCCGCGCTTATTTCCAGCTGCTGCTCCCCGCGGTCTTCCTCCTTCAGCAGCGCCCCCGCGGCGGGCAGCGAGCGGGCCCGGTAGCGCCCGGCGTTGACGATGTGGGTGGCGGAGAGGGGGCGGGCCCATTCCAGCTTATGCCGGGCCTTCACGGCCATGACCCCCACCCCCTGGGTGTTCCGGGTGGTCTTGGGGGTGAGGGAGGCGGTGTGGAACACCACGCACCGCCCGTCGCTGGCCCCCACGGCCATCTCCTGGTCCTCGGTGAGCAGCAGGGCAGACACCAGGGGGAATTTATCGCAGTAGGCCCCGGTGAGCTTGCGCCGCCGGGTCTGGGTCTGGTAGGCGGACAGCTCCACCCGGGCGGCTTTGCCGTTGTCGAAGAAGAACAGCAGGTGGGCGGAGTAGTCCCCCGGGGCGCAGGCCCAGACAAACCGCTCGTCCGCGTCCATGCCCAGCTTGGTGGGCAGGTAGTCCCCCAGCACGCTGGCCTTGGCGTCGTCGAAGTCGGACAGCCGTGTTTTGTAGCACTGCTGCGCATCGGTGAACACCAGCAGCTCGTCGGCGTTGGTCCCCTCCCACTGGAGGAAGGGGCCGTCCCCCTCCTTGTATTTCTGTTCGCCGCTCATCCGCAGGGACTGGGGGGTGATCTTTTTGAAGTACCCCTCCCGGGAGATGAACACGTTCACCGGGTAGGCGGGGACCTCCTCAATGGCCGCGGCGGCCTGGGCCTCGGCCGCCTGCTGGTGCTCGTAGACAATCTCGGTGCGCCGGGGGGCGGCGTACTTTTTTTTCACGTTTTGCAGCTCGTCGGTGATGATTTTTTTGATCCGGGCGGGGGAGGAGATGATGTCCCGCAGGTCGGCGATCTCCCCCTCCAGGCTGGCGGTCTCGGCGGTGCGCTTGAGGATATACTCCTTGTTGATGTTGCGCAGCCGGATATCCGCCACATACTCGGCCTGCACCTGGTCGATGCCGAAGCCGATGATGAGGTTGGGCACCACCTCGGCCTCCTCCTCCGTCTCCCGGATGATGCGGATGGCCTTGTCAATGTCCAGCAGGATGCGCCCCAGGCCCTTGAGAAGGTGCAGCTTTTCCTCCTTGCGCTTACAGATGAAATAGGTGCGCCGGCGCACCCCGTCCATCCGCCAGGCGGTCCACTCCGCCAAAATCTCGCCCACCCCCATCACCCGGGGCATCCCGGCGATGAGGATATTGAAATTGCAGGAGAAGGTATCCTGAAGGGGGGTCATCTGGAACAGCCGGGCCATCAGCTTGTCCGGGTCGGTCCCCCGCTTCAGGTCGATGGCCAGCTTCATGCCGTTGAGGTCGGTCTCGTCCCGCATGTCGGAGATTTCCTTGACCTTCCCCCCCTTGACCAGCTCGGCCACCTTGTCCAGGATGGCCTCCACGGTGGTGGAGTAGGGGATCTCGTACACCTCGATGAGGTTATCCTCCTTGACATAGCGCCACTTGGCCCGCAGCCGGAGGGAACCCCGGCCGGTGCGGTAAATGCCGGCCAGCGCCGCCCCGTCGTACAAGAGCTGCCCCCCGGTGGAGAAGTCCGGGGCCTTTAAAATGCCCAGCAGGTCCACGCCGGGGTCCTTCATATAGGCGATGGCGGCGTCGCATACCTCCCCCAGGTTAAACCCGCACAGGTTGGAGGCCATGCCCACGGCGATGCCCTGGTTGGCGCTCACCAGCACGTTTGGGAAGGTGGTGGGCAGCAGGGTGGGCTCGGTGAGCTTGCCGTCGTAGTTGGGCACGAAGTCCACCGCGTCCTGGTCGATATCCCGGAACAGCTCCTGGCAGATGGGGTCGAGGCGCACCTCGGTGTAGCGGGAGGCGGCCCAGGCCATGTCCCGGGAGTACACCTTGCCGAAATTGCCCTTGGAGTCCACCAGCGGGTGGAGCAGGGCCCCATAGCCCCGGCTGAGGCGCACCATGGTGTCGTAAATCGCGGCGTCCCCGTGGGGGTTGAGCTTCATGGTGGCCCCCACCACGTTGGCGGACTTGGTGCGGCTCCCGCCCAGCAGCTTCATCTGGTACATGGTGTACAGCAGCTTGCGGTGGGAGGGCTTGAAGCCGTCGATCTCCGGGATAGCCCGGGAGACGATGGCGGACATGGCGTAGGGCATGAAATTGACTTCCAGCGTATCGGTGATGGGCTGCTCCAGCACCTGGGCCCGCAGGCCCATGACGTTGGGGTTGTTCACCTTTTTGGGGCCGTTTTGCTCGGGAGTTTTTTTCTTAGCCAAATGAATCAATCCTTATATCAGCATTGAAGGGGGACGCGCGGGGAAATTATTCCGGCTCAATTTCTACGACTAAAAATTCCACGCTGCCGGAATCAAAATATTCTTCTCCCTGGAATTCGGCAATCTCCATGCCTTCTTCGAAAGCGCCGCTGCACTGGCTTGCGTGGGCTTCCGCGTCCTCGCGGGCGTCAAATATGACATCGTCAAGGGTTTCTATGACGGCCCCGGTATAATGGTTTACCATCTGCACAACGTACCTTGAACGCTCAGCGTGGGCATCCTTTTGGCCCTGCCTCATGTTCCGCACCTCTCATCCGTTTAAGATATATCCGCCAGGTCCAGGTACTTATACCCTTCGTCCGCGATGTGGCCTTTGCGGCCCTGAATGTCGTCGCCAAGCAGCAGGTCAAACACCTGGGCGGTGCGCTCCACGTCCTCCGGCATCACCTTGATGAGCCTTCTGGTGTCCGGGGACATGGTGGTCAGCCACATCATGTCCGGCTCGTTCTCGCCCAGGCCCTTGGAGCGCTGCATGTCGAACTTCTTCCCCTCCAGGGAGGCGGCGATCTCGTTGCGCTCCTTGTCGGAGTAGGCGAACCAGGTTTTTTCCTTATAAGTGATCTCGTACAGGGGGGATTCCGCGATATATACGTACCCCTTCTCAATGAGGGTGGGGGTGAGGCGGTAGAGCATGGCCAGCAGCAGGGTGCGGATGTGGAAGCCGTCCTCGTCGCCGTCGGTGCAGATGACGATTTTGTTCCAGCGCAGCAGGTCCAGGTCGAAGGCGTTGAGGTCCTTCACGTGCTTGTCCTTGACCTCCACCCCGCAGCCCATCACCTTCAAAAGGTCGGTGATGATCTCGCTTTTGAAGATGCGGGCGTAGTCCGCCTTGAGGCAGTTCAAAATCTTCCCCCGGATGGGCATGATGGCCTGGAACTCCGCGTCCCGGGCCAGCTTCACCGCCCCCATGGCGGAGTCGCCCTCCACGATATAGAGCTCCCGCCGGTCCACATCCTTGCTGCGGCAGTCCTGGAACTTGGACACCCGGTTGGAGATGTCCACCGAGCCGGACAGCTTCTTTTTGATGCCCAGCCGGGTTTTTTCCGCCGTCTCCCGGGAGCGCTTGTTCACCAGCACCTGCCCGGCAATCTTTTCCGCGTCCATGGGGTTCTCGATGAAGTAGACCTCCAGCTGGGCGCGCAGGAATTCGGTCATGGCGTCCTGTACGAATTTGTTGGTGATGGACTTTTTGGTCTGGTTCTCATAGCTGGTCTGGGTGGAGAAATTGCTGGACACCAGCACCAGCGCGTCCTGTATGTCGGCCCAGGTCACCTTGGCCTCGTTTTTCTGGTACTTGCCGTTCTGCTTGAGCCAGCCGTCGACGGCGGACACGAAGGCCAGCCGCATGGCCTTTTCCGGCGAGCCGCCGTGCTCCAGCCAGGAGGAGTTGTGGTAGTGCTCGATGAGCTGCACCCGGTTGGAGAAGCAGAAGGACACGGACAGCTTCACTTTATATTCGCCCTTGTCCGCCCGGTCCCGGCCCCTGCGCTCGGACTGCCAGAACACCGGCGCGGTGAGGGAGTCCTCCCCCGCCAGCTCGTGGACGTAATCAATGAGGCCGTTTTCGTAGCGGAAGTCGGTGGTCTCGAATTTCCCGCCGGCCTGGTTGCGGAAGCGGAAGGTCACCCCGGCGTTAACCACCGCCTGGCGCTTCATCACGTCGGCGTAGTAGTCCGCGGGGATGCTGATATCGGTGAATACGTCCAAATCCGGCTTCCAGCGGAACCGGGAGCCGGTCTTTTTGCGGTCGGCGGGCTCCTTGCGCATCTCGCCCACGATCTCGCCCTTCTCAAAGTGGAGGGTGTATTTGAACCCGTCCCGGTAGATCACCGCGTCAAAGTACTCGCTGGCGTACTGGGTGGCGCAGGAGCCCAGGCCGTTGAGCCCCAGGGAGTACTCGTAGTTGTCCCCGGCCCCGTCCTTGTACTTGCCTCCGGCGTACAGCTCACAGAACACCAGCTCCCAGTTATAGCGGCCCTCCGCCTCGTTCCAGTCCACCGGGCAGCCGCGGCCGAAGTCCTCCACCTCGATGGACCTGTCCTCGTACCGGGTGACGGTGATGAGATCGCCGTGGCCCTCCCGGGCCTCGTCGATGGCGTTGGACAAAATTTCAAAGACGGCGTGCTCGCACCCCTCCAGCCCGTCGGAGCCGAAGATGACGCCGGGGCGCTTACGCACCCGGTCCGCCCCCTTCAGGGAGGAGATGGAGTCGTTGCCGTACTGCTGCTTTGGTGTGGATTTTGCCATAGCTGCACCTCTTCATGCTCAGAAGCTGAACCAATAGACCCCAGCACACATCCTTGCGAGCCAAACTGCCGCCAGGCTGTGTTAAAAAATCTTGAAATACACAAAGTATTCCTGCGATTTTTTGCCTGGCCGGCGGCAATTTTTCCTCGCAAGGCTGCATACTTCGGCTATTGGTACAGCTTTTCATTGGTGGGCGCGGGGGACAGCCCCGGCCCTAACAATCTAGTATACCGCACACAGGGCCGTATCGTCAAGGGAGGGGACGAAAAAATGTTCGCCCGCCGTTGCCGCAGGGCCCGGACTGTGCTATAATACCGGCATCGGGCCGCGCGGCGCGCGGCGGCTCCCGGCTGGGCCGGGGGGAAAAACGGAAGGAGGCGGCGCTGGATGGACCGCGGGGAAATTTGGAGAATTGCTATGGAGCAGTCCGCGCTGGAGCTGGGGTGCGCGGCGGAGGACTTTTTGCGGGAGGAAAACGTCGTCGTACCGCTGGGGCTGGGCCCGGGGTCCCGGAGCTACTACGAGCAGCCCATCGGCTGCACCCTGGTCTCCTACGGGAATAATATCGTGGCCGGGACGGAGGAGGGCTGCCGCCGGGCGGTGGAGGAGTACCTGTCCCGGTATGAGTTTTACCACTGCTTTGAAACGCCCAACCTGCACTGGCTGGACGGCAGGCTGAGGGCCGTGGGGCAGCGGGTGTGCTTTATGGCGGAGTACTACCTGCCCGATTTGGAGAAGCTGCGCCCCCTGGGCTGCGGCTATGAGCTGCGGCTGCTGGAGCGGCCCGCCTTTGCGGGGCTGTACAGGCCGGAATGGGGCAACGCGCTGTGCGAAAAGCGGGCGGCGCTGGACGTTTTGTGCCTGGGCGCCTACGACGGGGGAAGGCTGGTGGGGCTGGCGGGCTGCTCCGCCGACTGCGAGGGCATGTGGAAGATCGGGGTGGATGTCCTGCCGTCCTACAGGCGGCGGGGGATCGCCGCCGCCCTCACCAGCGGCCTGGCGGCGGAGACGCTTCGGCGGGGCAGGGTGCCGTTCTACTGCTCGGCCTGGTCCAACCTGAGATCGGTGCGCAACGCGCTGAAATGCGGCTTCGTCCCGGCCTGGGTGGAGATGAGCGCCAAGCCGGAGGGCTTTGTGGAGGAAATGAACGCCTGCCCCAGATAGATTAGGGGATTGCCATTTCCCTGCGCAAAGTATATAATAAGAATTTGAAATTGATCCGTCACAGGAGGTACTACCATGAAAAATCTGCTCCAGCTCTTGGAGGATGACTCCACCCTGACCCACGCCCAGCTGGCCGCCATGACCGGCATGACCGAGGCGGCGGTGTCGGAGGCGGTGGCGCAATATGAGAAGGACCATGTGATTTTGGGCTACAAGACCATTGTGGACTGGGACCGCACCCAGCAGGAGTCGGTGACCGCCCTGATTGAGGTGAGCGTCACCCCCCAGCGGGGGGAGGGCTTTGACCGGGTGGCCCAGCGCATCTACCAGTACGACGAGGTGGAGAGCCTCTATCTCATGTCCGGCGGGGCCTATGACATGACCGTCACCATCTCCGGGCGCACCCTGAAGGAGGTGGCCCAGTTCGTGGGGGAGAAGCTGGCGCCCATCGAGGGCGTCACCGGCACCGCCACCCACTTTATTTTGAAGAAGTACAAGGAAAAACACCTGATCTTCCCCGTGCAGGAGGTCCAGGAGGAAAGGTTCGTGTTTGAATGATGGACTACGGCAAAATTATGTGCCGGCGGGTGCAGGATATCCAGCCCTCCGGCATTCGGAAATACTTCGACCTCCTCCAGGGGATGGAGGGGGGCATCTCCCTGGGCATCGGGGAGCCGGACTTTCCCACCCCCTGGCACATCCGGGACGCGGGCATCTTCTCCCTGGAGAAGGGCTTCACCAAGTATACCCCAAACGCGGGACTTTCCGACCTGCGCGGGGCCATCTCCCGGTATTTGAAGCGCCGCTTCGGCCTGGAGTACGCCGCCGTGGGACAGATCCTGGTCACCGTGGGCGGCAGCGAGGGGCTTGACCTCACCTTCCGCACCCTGCTGGAGCCGGGGGACGAGGTGATCATCCCCACCCCCTCCTTCGTGTGCTACGGCCCCCTGGTGTCCATGGCCCATGGCGTGCCCGTGCTGGTGGAGACAAAGGAGGAGCACGAGTTCCGCCTCACCCCGGAGGAGCTGCGCGGGGCCATCACCCCCAAAACCAAGGCGCTGGTGCTGCCCTTCCCCTGCAACCCCACCGGCGGCGTCATGGGCCGGGAGGATCTGGAGGCCCTGGCGGACGTGCTGCGGGGCACCGATATCATGGTCGTCTCCGACGAGATCTACGCCGAGCTCACCTACGGCGCCCGGCATGTGTCCATGGCCAATCTGCCCGATATGGCGGAGCGCACCGTGGTGGTCAACGGCTTTTCCAAGGCGTATTCCATGACGGGCTGGCGGCTGGGCTACGTGTGCGGCCCCAAGCCCATCATCTCCGCCATGACCAAGCTCCACCAGTACGGCATCATGTCCGCCCCCACCACCAGCCAGTATGCCGCCATCGAGGCCCTGGACCACGGCGATGGGGATATTGAGGCCATGCGGGAGGAGTACGACGGCCGGCGCCGCTTCCTGGTGGACGGCTTCCGGCGGCTGGGGCTGTCCTGCTTTGAGCCCCTGGGGGCGTTTTACACCTTCCCCTGCATCCGGTCCACGGGACTGAGCAGCGAGCAGTTCTGCGACCGTTTCCTGGCGGCGGAGAAGGTGGCGGTCATCCCCGGCTCCGCCTTCGGCCCCGGCGGGGAGGGCTATGTCCGGGCTACCTACGCCGCGTCCATGCACGACCTGGGGGAGGCGCTGGAGCGGCTGGGTCGGTTCCTGGGCTCCCTCTGACCCGGTGTTTCACGTGAAACATTAGTTTTAGACTGAGAGGAGCGTTTGCATGAACATCGTCTGTTTGGATATGGAGGGCGTGCTGGTGCCCGAGATCTGGATCGCCTTTGCCCAGGCCAGCGGCATCCCGGAGCTCTCCCGCACCACCCGGGACGAGCCGGACTACGACAAGCTGATGGCCTGGCGGCTGGGGGTCCTGCGGGAGCACGGCCTGGGGCTGCGGGAAATCCAGGCCGTCATCGCCAAAATCGACCCCCTGCCCGGCGCAAAGGAGTTCCTGGACGAGCTGCGCGCCATCACCCAGGTGGTGATTCTGAGCGATACCTTCGAGCAGTTCGCCAAGCCGCTGATGGCCAAGCTGGGCTGGCCCGCCCTGTTCTGCAATACCCTGGAGGTTGGCCCGGACGGCGCGATCACCGGCTACAAAATGCGCTGCCCCCATTCCAAGCTCACCACGGTGAGGGCATTGCAGTCCTGCGGCTTTGACACCATCGCCGCCGGGGACAGCTTCAACGACCTGGCCATGATCCAGGCGGGCAAGGCGGGCTTCCTGTTCAAGTCCACCCCGCAGATCAAGGCGGACTACCCCCACATACCTGCCTTCGAGGAGTTCCCCGCGCTGCTGGACGCCATCAAGGAGGCCCTGTGACCCGGGCGTCCGTATACAGAGGAAAACACAACCCCGCCATCCCAAGCCCCATTTCAGAAAGGAGTTTCCGACATGGCAAACACTTTCGATAACCTCCCCTTCAAGCCCGCCGATATCCTCCTCCCCCAGGGCTGCGACTACGACAAGTGGGCCGTGGTGGCCTGCGACCAGTACACCTCCCAGCCCGAGTACTGGCAGCGGGTGGAGGAGCGGGTGGGCCGCGCGCCCTCCGCCCTGCGCCTCATCCTGCCCGAGAGCAGCCTGGACGGCCCCCAGGTGGAGATGGACATCATGGACATCAACGCCACCATGTCCCGCTACGTCCGGGAGGGGCGGTTCAAGACCCTGCCCGGCGCCATGGTCTATGTGGAGCGTACGCTGTGGGACGGCAGGCTCCGCCGGGGGCTGGTGGGCATGGCGGACCTCACCGCCTACGACTACGAGCCGGGCTCCGACGCCCTCATCCGGGCCACGGAGGGGGTGGTCATGTCCCGCATCCCGCCCCGCATCGCCGTGCGCAAAAACGCCCCCATCGAGCTGCCCCACGCCATGCTGCTGTGCGACGACCCCGGGCGCACCCTCATCGAGCCCTTGTCCGCCCAGACGGGGCAGATGGAGCTGCTCTACGACTTTGACCTGATGGAGCAGGGGGGCCATGTGAAGGGCTGGCTGCTCGGCGGCAGGCAGCTGGACCAGGTGGCCGCCGCCCTGTCCGCCCTGGCCGACCCCGCCGCCTTCAACGCCAGGTACGGCGTCCAAGACCAGCCCGTCATGCTCTTTGCCATGGGGGACGGGAACCACTCCCTGGCCACCGCCAAGGAGTGCTACGAGCGGCAGAAGCGCCTCGTCCCCCCGGAGAGGTGGGACGCGCTGCCCGCGCGGTATGCTCTGTGTGAGCTGGTGAACCTCCACGACAAGAGCCTGGAATTTGAGCCCATCCACCGGGTTGTGTTCCACACCGACCCCCAGGCGCTGCTGGACGCGCTGGTACGGGCCTATCCCGGCGCCCGCAGGGACAAGGCGGCCGGGAGCGGGGGCCTGCCCCTGCGCTATGTGTGCGCCGGGAGCGAGGGGGCGGTCACGGCGCCCGCCTCCGCCGCCCGCCTGCCGGTGGGGGCCCTCCAGGGATTTTTGGACGATTACCTCATGGGCCACCCGGGGCGGGTGGACTACATCCACGGCGAGGACGTGGCCCGGGAGTTCGCCGCCCGGCCGGGGAATATCGCCTTCCTGCTGCCCCCCATGGACAAGCAGGCGCTGTTCCCCTCGGTGATCCACGACGGGGTGCTCCCCCGCAAAACCTTTTCCATGGGCGAGGCCCACGACAAGCGCTTTTACCTGGAGGCGCGGAAGATCCGCTGAGCGGGGGAAGGGCATACCGCCGGTGCGCCGCCCGGGCGGATATCACGGCACAATGAAAAAAGACCGTCCGGCCTGTGGCCGGGCGGTCTTTTTTTCGTTTACAGTGCGCCGTCGTCGAAGTCGTCAAACTCGGCGGGTTCGAAGCAGCGGTCGGCCCGCTTCTCCTCCACCTTGTCCATCACGGTGTCAATCAGGTCCATGATCTGGTCCCAGAAAGCCGCCACAGCGCACACCACGGCGGCCACCGCCATGGCAGTGGCCACAATCTTCAAAATAAAGCCCAAGGTCTTTTTCATGTTCATACCTCCTCTGGTCAGTCGGCGTCCCGAAGGGACGCGCACAGGTGGGCCACTACCGCGCAGGCCACCGAGGCCGCCGCCAGGGCCACCGCCGTGGTCTTGAGAATAAAGCTGGCAATTTTCATGAGCTGTCCCTCCTGGTAATGGATGGCTTTAGTGTACACGATTTTGAAGGAAATTACAATGGGTATTTTGAGACAAAGGCGGCGGGACGTAAAAAAGCAGCGCCCCGGGAGACCGGGACGCTGCTTTCGTCCATCAATAAAACTTCTTGCTGCGGTTCTTGCGGGCCGCCTCGCTCTTCTTGCGGCGCTTGACGCTGGGGCTGTCGTAGAACTCGCGCTTGCGCACCTCGGCCAGCACGCCGGACTTGGCACAGCTGCGCTTAAAGCGCTTGAGTGCGTTCTCCAGAGACTCGCCCTCGCGGACATGAACTTCGGACATCTATATTTCCCTCCCTCCGAGGCATCCGGTTATCTCCAGGATGCTTTAAGGGCCACTTGGCTATGGCTTCAACAGGATTATTATATGGGAAAATGCCCGGTTTGTCAACCGCAAAATATGGGGGATTTTACGCTTACCGCCCCCCACCCGCTGTCCGGCGGCGTCAACGCTCCTGAAACAGCTCCACGCTCTCCCCGGCGGGCCCCCGGAAAAAGGCGATGCGCACCGGGTAGTCCTCCCCCAGGCACTTGTCCGCCGGCTCCATGGTGATCTCACAGCCCGCCCTGCGCACCCGCTCCACCGCGCCGTCCACATCGCCGGTGCGCAGGGCCATGTGCCGGTATGCACCGGAGGGCAGGGGCTGGGGGGCGTCGGCGAAGATTTCCAGCAGGCAGTTTCCCAGATCCACCATGGCGCCGCTGCCGTCCCCCTCCCCCCACGTCCGGACCAGGGGGAAGCCCAGCGTCCCGGTGTAGAAGGCCACAGTGTCCTCCCATGCCGCCCGCCCCGCCGCCTTTAGGCAGAGGTGGTGCAGTCCCGAAACGCCGCTCATTGGGGCTTCACGATGAGGTTCACCAGCCGCTTGGGCACCACAATGGTTTTCGCCAGGGCCATGCCGTCGGTGAACTTCTGCACCTTGGGGTCGGCCTGGGCGGCGGCGATGACGGCCTCGTTGTCCGCGTCCGCCGGGACGATGATGTTGGCGCGCACCTTGCCGTTCACCTGCACCGCCATCTGCACCGTGTCCGCCACCGTCTTGCTCTCGTCGTAGGCGGGCCAGGGCTGCCGGCACACAAAGTCCTCGCCGCCCAGCATCTCCCACAGCTCCTCCGCCACGTGGGGGGCGAAGGGGGAGAGCAGCGTGACCAGCGTCCGCATGTCCCCCCGGGAGCAGCCGTTCTTCTGGAACTCGCCCACCAGGGTCATCATGGCGGCGATGGCGGTGTTGAACTTCATAGCCTCGATATCGTCCGCCACCTTCTTGATGGTCTTGTGGACGGCGGCCTCGTTGGCCTTCGTGTACTCCAGGCTGTCCGAGCAGCCCTCCGCCAGGTTCCAGACCTTGTCCAAAAAGCGCTTGCAGCCCTTGACCGCCTGGTCCGACCACACCGCGGCCTGCTCAAAATCGCCGATGAACATGACGTACAGGCGCAGGGTGTCCGCGCCGTAGGCCTTCACGATATCGTCCGGATTGACCACATTCCCCCGGGACTTGGACATTTTCTCCCCACCCTCGCCCAGGATCATGCCGTGGCTGGTGCGCTTCTGGTAGGGCTCCTTGGTGGGCGCCACACCCAGGTCGTACAGGAATTTGTGCCAGAACCGGGAGTAGAGCAGGTGCAGGGTGGTGTGCTCCATGCCGCCATTATACCAGTCCACCGGGGACCAGTACTCCAGCGCCTCCTTGGAGGCCAGGGCCTTGCCGTTGTGGGGGTCCATATACCGCAGGAAGTACCAGGAGGAGCCCGCCCACTGGGGCATGGTGTCCGTCTCCCGCTTGGCCTCGCCGCCGCAGCAGGGGCAGGCGGTGTTCACCCAGCCGGTCATCTTGGACAGGGGGGACTCGCCGTCGTCGGTGGGCTCGTAGGACTCCACCTCCGGGAGGAGCAGGGGCAGCTCGCTCTCGGGCAGAGGCTGCCAGCCGCACTTGTCGCAGTGCACCATGGGGATGGGCTCGCCCCAGTAGCGCTGGCGGGAGAACACCCAGTCCCGCAGCTTGTAGTTGACCTTGGCTGCGCCGATGCCCTTCTCCTCCAGCCACTTGGTGACGGCGGGGATGGCGTCCTTGACAGTGAGGCCGTTGAGGAAGTCGGAGTTCACCAGGATGCCCGTCTCGTCCTTGGCGGTGAAGGCGGCCTTCTGCACGTCCTCGCCGCCGGACACCACCTCGATGATCTCACAGCCGAACTTTTTGGCGAACTCCCAGTCCCTGTCGTCGTGGGCGGGGACGGCCATGATGGCCCCGGTGCCATAGGTGGACAGAACATAGTCGGAGATGAAGATGGGGATCTCCTTCCCGCTGACGGGGTTGACGCCCCGCACGCCGTCCAGCTTTACGCCGGTCTTTTCCTTGTTCAGCTCGGTGCGCTCCAGGTCGGACTTGGAGGCGGCGGCCTTCTGGTAGGCGGCCACCTCGTCCGCGTTGCCCAGCCTCCCGGCCTCCAGCCAGGCCCTCACCAGCTCATGCTCCGGGGAGAGCACCATGTAGGTGGCGCCGAACAGGGTGTCCGGCCGGGTGGTGAACACCACGATGTCGTCCCCGGCGGTGGACTTGAAGGTGACCTCCGCGCCGGTGGAGCGGCCGATCCAGTTGCGCTGCTGGATCTTCACCCGCTCGATGAAGTCCACGTCGTCCAGATCGTCGATGAGCCGCTGGGCGTACTGGGTGATTTTCAGCATCCACTGGGACTTTTCCTTGCGGATGACGGCGGAGCCGCACCGCTCGCACACCCCCTCCACCACTTCCTCGTTGGCCAGCACGCACTTACAGGAGGTGCACCAGTTCACCGGCATGGTGGCCTTGTAGGCCAGCCCCTTTTTAAACAGCTGGAGGAAAATCCACTGGGTCCACTTGTAGTAGGCGGGGTCAGTGGTGTCCACCACCCGGTCCCAGTCGAAGCCATAGCCCAGCATTTTCAGCTGCCGGGTGAAGTTCTCGATATTCTGCTTGGTGACGGCGGCGGGGTGGACGTGGTTTTTGATGGCGTAGTTCTCGGTGGGCAGGCCGAAGGCGTCGAACCCGATGGGATAGAGCACGTTATACCCATCCATCCGCTTTTTCCGGGTGACGATATCCATGGCGGTGAAGGGGCGGGGATGGCCCACGTGGAGCCCCTGGCCGGAGGGGTAGGGGAACTCGATGAGGCCGTAGAACTTGGGCTTTTCGCTCTGGTCCCCGGCGGCGTAAACCTTGGCCTCCTCCCAGCGCTTTTGCCATTTGGGTTCGATGGCGGCGAAATCGTACTTCAATGTGAACACTCCCTTGGGTGAGGATTTTTTCAAGTCAAAACATTATATAAGAAAAAGCGGCGGATTGCAAGGGCCTGGCAGGAAAAACAGGGGCCGCCCGGGATGCCCCGGACGGCCCTTTTTCACACGAGCTGCGCGCCCGTTTTTATTCCACGGCCACCCGGTTCTTTTCCACCGCGCCGCCGGGCTTCTTCTCGCTGCTGCCGGGCTCGCCGGTGCCGCCGGCCTGGTCGATGGCGCCGTTGATGGTTCGGTCGCCCGCCTGCTTGGCGTGCTTGGACACCTCGGCCTTGTTCTTAGGGCTGCGCATGATGACCGCCGGGCCCTGGACGCAGCCGCCCTGGCAGGCCATGCCCTCGATGAAGTTCTCGGGCAGCATCCCCTTGGACATTTTCAGCAGGGCGATCTTGCACTCCTCAATGCCGGAGCAGGGCAGGGTCCTGGCCTCTGCCTTGCTGCCCATCTCCTTGAGGGCCTGGCCCACCGCCGCCGCCACGCCGCCGCTGGCGGCAAAGCTGCGGCCAAAGCCGCTGGCGTGGTCCAGGGTGGCCTCGGGCATCTTGGATACGTCGATATCCTTGGCGGCCAGCATGGAATAGAGCTCCTCGAAGGTGATGACCAGATCCACGGAGGAGCGGGTGCGGCCCAGATGGAACTCCCGCTTCTTGGCCACGCATGGGCCGATAAACACCACACGGGCCAAGGGGTCCCGGTCCTTGATATACCGGCCCAGCATGACCATGGGGGAGGGGGTGGTGGAGACCTTGGGCACCATGTCGGGCATGTGCCGCTCCACATAGGCCACGAAGGCCGGGCAGCAGGAGGAGGTCATGGGCTCGCCGCCGCGCTCGTCAAACTCGGCGGCCTCCGCCTTGGCGGTGAGGTCGGCCCCCAGGGCCACCTCGGCCACGTCGTAGAAGCCCATCTCCTTCAGGGCGGATACCATCTGGCCGGGGGTGCAGCTGAACTGGCCCACGAAGGAGGGGGCCAGGACGGCATAGACGTGCAGCCCCCACTTGTCCGCCCCCATGAGCATCTGGATCACATCCACAATGTAGGATTTGTCCATGATGGCGCCGAAGGGGCACTGGACCACGCACTCGCCGCAGGAGATGCACTTGCTGGCGTCGATGCTGGCCTTGCGGTCCTCGCCCATGGAGATGGCCTTGACGGGGCAGCCGCGCTCACAGGGGCGCATGTTCTTGGTGATGGCGCCGTAGGGGCAGGCGGCCACGCACTTGCCGCACAGCACGCACTTGGAATGGTCGATGACGGAGCGGTGGTTCTCAATGCGGATGGCGCCCTTGGGGCAGGCCTCCATGCAGCGGTGGGCGATACAGCCCCGGCAGGAGGGGCCCACGCTGATCTCGGTGACGGGGCACTCGTCGCAGGCGATGGGCAGCACCTCCACAAGATTGGGGTTGGCCCGGTCGCCGCCCATGGCCATCTTGATCCGGCTGCCCACCACGGCCCGCTCCTTATAGATGCAGCAGCGCATCTGGGCCTCGGGGCCGGGGACGATCTCCTCGGGGATATCCAAAATTTCGTTGGTCTGGAGCTTGTCGTTCCAGGCAAGGCGGGCCACGGCGGTAAGTACCTTGTCCTTCAGCTCCTGGACGGAAGTTTCGTAATGGCGCATAGGCTTGCTCCTCCTTCTCAGCGTTACAAATTTATGTTAAAAAAATGTCGATCACGATACCTGCATTATATCCCGTCCCCACCCCCCGCGTCAAGAAGCAAGCGGCAGATTTCCGGCGAAAATTCCTGGCTGCGCTGCCATGGGACGGGATGGGCATTTTAACTGGAAAAACCCGGAGAAGCGCCGGGAAAAATTGTGGATTTCCCCCTGTACTCCCTTGACAATCCCGTGCTGTTTGTGCTATGTTATTTAGTAATATGGAAAAGGGGCGCGCCGCATGTCCCGGCGGGCTCTTTGGACATGATTTCGGCGGTTGACAGGAAGGGGCGCGGCGGCGGTGGGTCTGTTCCCAAGGTTTGACGAGGAGGAATCCGGGCGCGGGGAGGATATCCCCCGCAAGACCGGCCTTCCCCGCCTGTGGGAGCTGGCGTCCCGGGACTTCTGGGATAATTTCCGGGCGGGCTTTCTGGCGCTGGTTGGCTGCCTGCCTTTCATCGCGGGCATGTTTTTTGCCGTGTCCACCCATGCGGTGCTGCTTGCCCCCCTGGCGGGCCTGATGGGGGGCGCCATTGCCGGGCCGGAGCTGTGCGCCCTGGCGGACACCCTGCTGCGGGGGCTGCGGGACGACACGGGCCGGGTCTGGTGGCGCACCTACCGCACGGCCTGGCGGCGCAGCGCCAGGGCGGCGCTGCTGCCTGGGGCGCTGGGCGGGGCTCTGCTGGGCACCCAGATTTTTTTGCTGCTCCACGCCGGGGCGCTCCAGGTGGATCTGGCCACCAGCCTGGCGCTGGTGCTGGGGGTGCTGCTCCTGCTGGGCATGTCGCTGTACCTGTGGCCCCAGCTGGCGCTGATGGAGCTGTCCCTGGGCCGCCTCATCAAAAACTCCGCCCTGCTGTTCATTGCCCAGCTGCCCAGGACGGCGGGGGCGGTGGCCGTTTTCCTGGCGTATGTCCTGGTGTCCCTTCGGTTTTTCTCCTTCGCGGTCAGCCTGCTGCCGCTGACCAATTTCTGGCTGCCCACCCTGCCCGCGCTGATGCTGATCTATCCCGGCCTGGACCAGGCCTTCGGCATCGAGGAAAAGTTCCGGGAGGGGCAGGAGCCGCCCCAAGGCGGGGGATGACCCGCGCCCCGGGGCATACCATTTGCGATGGCATTGGCGGCATGTCCGCCTGTCCATACCAGCGCTTTGAAAAGGCGCACAATTTGACGGGCCGCGGACTACTCCATTACAATAGTACGCGGTACTGAAAAAAGGAGGAAAAAACACCGCTTCGGCTTGCGGTGCGGCAGTGTGGAGACCTGTCGCAAGACCTCTGGGACCTGTGCGCCCGGAGGTGAGGTGGAGATGGCGGAGGCCGCTCCATCAAAGCCGGGTACTATGGCCGGTTTGTCCCTGAAGAACATCATGAAGATCTATCCCCACAGCGGCGACCAGAAGAAGTCCAAGAAGAAGAAGGGCGAGCCCGAGAAGAAGACCAACCTGCAGGTCACGGACGAGGGCGTCATCGCCGTGCAGAAGTTCAGCCTGGACATCGCGGACAAGGAGTTCATCGTTCTGGTCGGCCCCTCCGGCTGCGGCAAGTCCACCACCCTGCGCATGGTGGCCGGCCTGGAGGAGATCTCCGGCGGCGAGCTGTACATCGACGGCAAGCTGATGAACGACGTCGCCCCCAAGGACCGCGATATCGCCATGGTGTTCCAGAGCTACGCCCTGTATCCCCACATGACCGTGTATGAAAACATGGCCTTCCCCCTGAAGCTGCGCAAGGTCCCCAAGGATGAGATCGACAAGCGGGTGCGCGAGGCGGCTGAGATCCTGGACATCACCCAGTATCTGGACCGCAAGCCCAAGGCCCTGTCCGGCGGCCAGCGCCAGCGCGTGGCCATCGGCCGCGCCATCGTGCGCGAGCCCAAGGTGCTGCTGATGGACGAGCCGCTGTCCAACCTGGACGCCAAGCTCCGCAACCAGATGCGCGCCGAGATCATCAAGCTGCGCCAGAAGATCGACACCACCTTCATGTACGTCACCCATGACCAGACCGAGGCCATGACCCTGGGCGACCGCATCGTCATCATGAAGGACGGCTTCATCCAGCAGATCGGCACCCCGCAGGAGGTGTTCGACCATCCCGCCAACCTGTTCGTCGCCGGGTTCATCGGCACGCCGCAGATGAACTTCTTCGACGCCAAGCTGGTCAAGGACGGCAGCAAGTACTCTGTCGAGCTGGGCGCCATGAAGGTTGCGCTTTCCGACGCCAAGCAGAAGGCCCTGGCGGCCAAGAACGTGTCCTCTCAGGATATCACCCTGGGCGTGCGTCCCAGCCATGTGGTTCTGAGCAGCGACGCCGCCAACTCCATCGAGGCCACCGTGGACGTGTCCGAGATGATGGGCAGCGAGGTGCATCTCCACGCCAACGCCAACGGCAAGGACGTGGTCATCATCGTTCCCACCGTGGACCTGTCCGGCAACCACATGGAGACCTTCGCCTACGGCGCCAAGATCCGCTTCACCTTCAGCGGCAATGTGTGCCACGTGTTCGACAAGGGCGGCAAGAACCTGGAGTTCTGATCTCAGCCAAGCACAAACACAGCCCGGGGGCCTGTATGGGGGCCTCCGGGCTTCCTTTCTGCCATTGTGCTCCCGCACATGCCCCCCGTGCGGCCGGGGCCTCATCCCGGCGGGCTGCCCCGGGTTACGGTGAAGGGCACAGAAATCCTTCCGGTATTGGAACGATGCTGCCCATGGCGGAGGGCGCCCACCTGCCTAGCTGGAGGGCGCACACGTCGGGGCTGGGCTTCAGGTACTTCTTGAGACAGCGGCATGATTTCCCGGAGCCCAAGGATGGTGTGAAAGGCATCAACCTGCTCAGGCGCATAGCAGCGAAAACTATTTTTATCATTAAGGAATGGGGGAAATAGGCCGATCTTAATCATAAATAGAGCAGCGTCTAAAAAAAGAGGCGTTCTCAATGGAGCTTTTGATACGCGCCAAGCTGGCGGCAGGGTGCGGCGGCCTGGAAGGGATCGGCGGGATTGTCCGGCGCTCCATGGCCCGGAGCGCTGTGGATGACAATGCGCCTGTACAGGAAGAAAAGGAGGAAGAATCATGAACTTGTGCATGGATGATTGCCGTAAATTCGACGCGATTCTAAATGGGGAGCTTCTCACGGCGCTGGGCTGTACGGAGCCCATCGCCATCGCATACGGCGCGGCGAAGGCCAGGGAGCTGCTGGGCGCCCTGCCCGAGCGCATGACGGTGGAGTGCAGCGGGAACCTCATTAAAAATGCCAGGGCGGTGGTGGTGCCGATGTCGGTGGACCTGCGGGGGATCGAGGCGGCGGCCGTCCTGGGCGCTGTGGGGGGAGACGCCTCCAGGGAGCTGGAGGTTCTGGCCACCGTGACGCAGGAGCATTTGGCCCTGACCAAAAGGCTTTTGGCGGAAAAAATGTGTGAGGTCCGGCTGCTGGAGACCTCCGCCAAGCTGCACATCATCATTTCCTGCCGCCGGGGCGGGGACAGCTGCATGGTGGAAATTATGCACGAGCATAACCGCATTGTCCATATGGAGAAAAATGGGCAGACCGTATACGATGTGCCCCACGACCCGACCGCGGTGGAGGGAGGCGGCGTTGACTGCTCCTGCCTGACGCTGGAAAAGATTGCGGCCTACGGCAGGACGGCGGATCTCTCCGGGGTGACGCAGGTGCTGGACAGGCAGATCGTCTATAACAGCGCCATCGCCCAGGAGGGCCTTACCGGCAGCTGGGGCGAAATGGTTGGCCAGACGCTGCTGGACGTATATGGGGATTCGGTGGGGGTCCGGGCCAGGGCCGCCGCGGCCGCGGGCTCGGATGCGCGGATGAACGGCTGCGAAATGCCGGTGGTCATCAATTCGGGCAGCGGAAACCAGGGCATTACCGTGTCTGTGCCGGTTATTGAATACGCCAAGGAATTGGGGAGCTCCCATGAGGAGCTGTGCCGGGCCCTGGCGGTATCCAACCTGATTGCCATCATGCAGAAGTACAAGGTGGGCCGGTTGTCCGCCTTTTGCGGCGCGGTCAGCGCCGGAACGGCCGCCGCCTGCGGCATCGCGTTCCTCCAGGGGGCGGACGCCGATATTATGGGGGTGATCATCACCAACGCCTTGGGCAATATCGGCGGCGTGGTGTGCGACGGGGCGAAATCCTCCTGCGCGGCGAAAATATCCTCGTCTATCGAAGCGGGGCTCATGGGATATGAGATGGCAAAGCGGGGCCGGGTGTTCCGCCCCGGCGAGGGCCTGGTGAAGGACAGGTATGAGCAGACCATCGACAACTTCTGCCGCATGGCGAAAAACGGCATGGAATCCACCGATGAGGAGATCCTGCGCATTATGGTGGAGAGCTGACGGAGGGACGCACCGTCCCATTTTTCCGCCGCGCAGAGGAGCGCCGGCCCACGGGGCCGGCGCTCCTTATCTTCGCACAAATTCGCGGGGCAAAGCCGCTGCGGCGGGACAAAACCCATAGACTGTCCGCCCAAGGGGCGTCAGCCGGGAGAGGTTCCCCTTGCGCGCAGCCGCCCGGACCGCCTGAAGCGGAAGGAAACCAGGATGTCGGCCAAAAGGGTCAAAACCGATATGCCCAGCAGGGCCAGGGCGGCCGCGTCAATTCCGGCGCTTTCCCCGCCGGGAGCTCCCCCGCTGTGCGGATAGCTGCCGGGGAAGCCGTCCTGCGCTTGCGCGCCGCCGGCCGGCCGGCGGTTTCCGATGGCATCGCCGTCTCCCATGGCGGGGACGCCGCCGCCCTCCGGGAAAGTATCGCTTTCCCCGCCTGGCTCTCCTGAGAAAGCACTGCTTTCCCAGCCGGGCCCTCCCGGGAAAGCGCTGCCTGCGCCGGGGCGGCCCCCTCCCATTGTGCCCATTTGGGCCAGGCTGAGGGTGGAGGCGTCCACCAGATTGGAGCTGTCCGCAGCCTGCCCCTTGTTTGTGGAGGGGATGGAGCCGGAGAGCTGGCCGTCCACGCTCTGGGAGCGAAGCGTGCAGAAGGCGGTCAGCGCCTGTACCCCGGCCTCAAACTCCTGGTAGGTGCAGAATTTGGTGGGGTCCCGCTCCACATAGGGGGCAATCAGGCCATACGCCTGCTCAATAATGGCGGCCCATCCGGCGCTGTCCAGGAATTCCCGGAAATACTGGTGGTACAGCTGGGTGTACTCCTGGCGGGCGAGTATCCAGTCGGCCATGGGGCGGCTGCCGTCCCCGGTGACGGACAGGGGGGTGTCGATGGGGTCGTTCACCGCCCCGGACGCGTCACCGCTCTGAAAGGTGCCAAAGGCCAGGTTATAGTCCCAGGGGATCATGGACATCTGCCCATCCTGCTCATAGAGATAGTAGTTGTGCACCATGGAGCCGGTGTAGGCAAAACCGTAACGGCGGTCAATCTGGGAATTGGTCTTGCGCGTGAGGGTAAACGCGTTCTCCTGGCTGATATAGATCCCCAGGGTTCGTTGACCGCCAGCTTGGGCTATCAGCGTCCTGACCAGATGGAGAATACGATGGCTGAAATCCTGGGGCGTGTCATTTCGGATGAGCCGCAAGCCCCCAACGAGGGCATTATTCATCATGCGGAGGGCGTTGACCTTCTCCCCGCTAACATCGAGTTGTCGGGCCTGGAGGTCACGCTGGTAAATACCATGAGCCGGGAGACGATCCTGCGGGACTATCTGAACAGCGTCCGTGACCGCTACGATGTGATTTTGCTGGACTGCTGCCCTTCCTTGGGTATGCTGACCATCAATGCCCTGGCTGCTGCGGATGAAGTGATCATTCCCGCACAGGCGCATTACCTCTCCCTTCGCGGCATGGAGCAGCTTATCCGTACCATATCAAATGTGAAACGGAAAATCAATCCTGCTTTGGAGATCGCGGGTATCCTCATCACCATGGCGGATATGCGGACCAACTACTCGCGGGAGATTATTGAGCTGCTCCGCAACACCTACGGAAGCAAGCTGCGGATATTTGATAGCATTATTCCCCTGTCCATCCGGGCGGCAGAAACCAGCGCAGAGGGCCGGAGCATCTATCTCCATGACCCTGCGGGTAAAGTCTCCGCCGCCTACACCGCGTTGACACAGGAGGTTTTGTCATGAAAAGCAGCGCCAGTAAGATACAGTTGGCCGGGTTTGACGATCTGTTTCAAACGAGCAGCGAGGCGGAGGCCAACGGCGAACAGGTGCGGGAGGTTCCACTGACAGAGCTGTTTCCTTTCAAAGATCATCCCTTCCAGGTTCGGGACGATGAAGCGATGCAGAAAACCGTGGCGAGTATCGCTCGAAGTGGCGTTCTGTCCCCCGGCATCGTCCGTCCCCGGCCAGGGGGCGGCTATGAGATCATAGCGGGCCACCGGCGCAAACGGGGGAGCGAACTGGCAGGCCGGGAAACGATGCCGGTGCTCATTCGGTCCCTGGATGATGATGAAGCCACCATAATCATGGTTGATTCTAACCTTCAGAGAGAGAAAATCCTTCCCAGCGAGAAAGCCTTTGCTTATAAAATGAAGATGGAGGCATTGAAACATCAAGGAAAGCGGCAGGACCTCACTTGTGAACGCGGCGTTCACAAGTTGAAAAGTCGAGATAGGATTGCACAGGAAGCTGGGGAGAGTTGCGGCTTGAACGTCACCCGTTACATCGCTTTAACCAAGCTGATTCCGCCTCTA
>Ga0073908_1002037_pt1 | contig 25861 bp, 19 predicted proteins | sample MucameincwithD2O_FD_65484 | JGI IMG/M metagenome (GOLD analysis project Ga0073908, IMG submission 65484) | Mouse cecum microbial communities from Vienna, Austria - Mucus amended microcosms incubated with D2O | ecosystem: Host-associated > Mammals > Digestive system > Large intestine > Cecum...
TAATCATTCTAAAAAATATGATTCTTTCATAGTTTTTATTTTATTTAAACTAATTTCTGCTAATTTTGAATATTTTACTTTTTTATCCTTTATTTTTTCTTCTAATTGTGGAAGTATTCCAAAATTAGCATTCATTGGCTGAAACTTACTATTTTCAGTAGAAATATAATCAGCAAGAGCTCCCATTACAGTTTCTTTTGGCATAATAATTTTTTCTTTTCCAAGAATTCTATTTGCAATATTTATACCAACTAAAAATCCTGATGATATTGATTCTACATAGCCTTCAACTCCTGTTATTTGTCCTGCAAAATATATATTATTATTTTCTTTCATATTATATATATTATCTAATAATACACTTGAATTTATATATGTATTTCTATGCATTACCCCATACTTAACAAATGATGCATTTTCTAGTCCTGGTATCATGTTGAAAACTCTTTTTTGCTCTCCATATTTTAAATTAGTTTGAAATCCTACTATATTATATAAATTACCTTCTTGATTATCTTGTCTTAATTGTACAACAGCATATGGTCTTCTGCCAATTCTTTTATCTGTAAATCCCACTGGTTTTAATGGTCCATATCTTAATGTATCTATTCCTCTTTTTGCCATAATTTCTATAGGCATGCATCCTTCAAAAATTTCTCTTTTTTCAAATTCATGTAAAGTAACTACTTCTGCATTTACAAGTTCAGTAACAAATTTTTCATATTCTTCTTTATTCATAGGAAGATTAATATAACTTGCTTCTTGATTTTCAATTCTTTTTAACCACTCATCGTAATCCTCTTCTTTTCCGCGCTCCTGTTCATATCTATCTCCAAAAAAAGCAATATTCATATCAATAGAATCTTTTTCAATAATTGGAGCTGCTGCATCATAGAAAAATAAACCTGTATTTCCAGTTAGTTTAATTATTGCTGTTGACAATTTTTCTGATGTCAATGGTCCTGTTGCAATTACAACAATCTTATCCTTAGGAATTTCTGTTACTTCTTCTCTAATAAGTTCAATATATTTATTTGATTCTACTAATTTTGTAACCTCTTCTGCAAATTTTTCTCTATCTACTGCTAAAGCCTGTCCTGCTGGAACATTTACTTTATCTGCTATAGGTATTAATTCACTTCCTAATAATCTTAATTCTTCTTTTAGCAATCCACATGCATTAGTTAATAAATTTGATTTAAACGAATTGCTACATACTACTTCTGCAAGATTATTATTTGAATGTGCTTCAGAGAATTTTATTGGTTTCATTTCATATAGCTTTACTTTAATTTTATGTTTTGCAATTTGCATAGCTGCTTCACAACCAGCTAAACCTCCACCTATTACAATAACTTCATTCATTTTTCCACATCCTTTTTATTCTCCATAAGAAACATCATCTTTATCTTCTTCTGTTTCTCTATTACTTTCTTGTAATGTCTTATTAGTAGAAAGACTATTTATAGCTTTACTTCTATCAACATCTACTTTATATCTTTGATCAAATGTATTTTGTATTTGAGTACTTTCTTGTTCCTGAACATCTTCTACTTCCATTTTATCTTCATTTTTAGCAAATATATTTTTCATTGCATTTTTTATATTATCAAAAAATCCGCCTTTAGTTTCTACTAATGCTAGTTCATCTGTGTTTTCTTCAATTGGCTTTCTAAAATTTGAAATAGCATTTTTTATTCTGTCTACAAATGATAATTTAGGGTGTTCAGTGTTTTCTTGTTGCTGTTCATCTTGTAGTACTTCTTGGAATTGAGTATCTTGCTTTGATGAATTGGGCGTAATTTCATATTCTAGTTTTTTATCAACATCAATAGTTTCAATTTTAATTCCAGAAGATACTAAAGTCTCTGAATTACCTATTTTATATTTTCTTATGTCATAATTTTCTTCTTGTGCTTTAGAAAAATTATATGAATACTTACTTTCTTTTTCAGAAGATTTATTTTCATTTTCTTTTGATGATATCTCTTTAGCCTTTGCTGCTTCTACTACTGGATTTAGATATTTTTCATAGTCTAAAGATTTTTTCAAAGCTATATCTGCTTTATGCTTTTCTATTTCTTTAGCTCTTGATTCATTATCTTTTGAATTTAATTGAATAAATTCATCACTTACTTCATCATAAAATTTAAGTTTTGACCTAGCATGTGCTGTTCTACGATGAGCATATATCTCTTTTAAATCATCAAAAGTTTTAATATCTTTACGTAATTTATAAATTGAAGAAAATTCTTTCACAAGTGCTTCTTCATTTAATTTTATTCCATTTTCTTTATCATCAATTACAAAACTTTTATCAGAATCAGATATAACTTCTAATCTTCTTAATGCCATTTTAGCTAAAATATTATTATCTTCTTTTTCCTCCATTAATCCTTGAAGAGTAGCCACAATATATTTTCTTTTCTCTGATAATGTAAGATTTTTATAATCTTTCGGGCAATCAACCTTTTCCTCATCCATTACGTAATCGCTTAGCAAATCTCCAACAAACTTCATATTTTCAAATTCTTCAATTTCTCTTTTCTTTTCTAATTTTAATTTCCCATTTTCTATAAAATCCTCTTTCTTTAAATTTGGGTGTTCTTCTTCATAATTTTCTACTCTTCTTACAAATATTTCCTTTTGCTTATCTGTAAAAAGAGGACTTTTCAAAGCAGCTTCTTTTGCTTTTACAAGATGCATATATCTTAAATTTTGTGCCTGTTCTTTACTTTCAACCCATGATTTTGAAAGAGTTTTACAATATAATCTTTTAAATTCATCTACATCATTTTTTGAATATTCAAGTTTGGAACCTTCGAAAAATTTTTCTTCTCTAGTTTTATTAATATCATCTGCATCTTGTGAATTTAAATATTTATCTGACAATATAGATAAACCATTTATTCCTAATGCCATAACTAAATCTTTTTCTTCGACATTATCCAATCTTTGAGCATTTTGATTTTGTACAATAATAGTTTTGGTTTTATCTATTAGCGAAGTTAATTCACTTTTACTGCAACTTTCTATTTCAAGTTCTTTTCCTAATCTTGGAGCTAATTTATCAAAGTCATTAACTAATTTTCCATTTTTATCTGTCATTTTTGTATTAGGACAAATTTTTTGTATTGCAGAAATTAATTGACTTTGCTCTGTTTCTGGATTTTCTTTTAAAGAAGCAACTAATGTAAGTAATGTTTTATTTTTTAAATCTGGACTATTAATTAAATAATTAAGTTTTTCATCTGATAAACTATTAATTACTGCAACAGTAATTAATGCATTTTTCTCAACTATTGCATCTGTATATAACTTTAAACTATTCTTATATTTATTAGAATTATTAGCACATTTCAAGAAATCAGACTTCTTATCTGGATTTTTTCTTATCAATTCACTTCTTTGTTTTATAGCCATATTATGATCTAAGCCTTGTGAAAATTCAATTTGATTTTGTAATCTTTGAAATTCCATAACAAATACATCTTCACTATTTATTTTTGTATCTAAATATTTTATTCTATTTAAAATTTCTTCTGATAATTGTAATTGTTCTAAATCGCTTTCATCTATTTTTCCTTTTAAACTATCTTTTACATTACCAAAAAAGTTTTCTTTATTATAGTTTTTTGCTTTTAATTTTTCGATTTCTTCTGTTGCTTTTTCATATGATTTTCCGATTTGTGATACTTTTTCAAAGCAACTGTCATCTAGTTCTATGCAGATTTTTAATTTATCATTTACATATTCCATTTTATTCAATTCACAGTAATCTGATAGCTCTTGATAATCTTTAAAATTGTGTCTTGACATTTTTTGATATTCATTAAAAATAACATCTGTATTAATTTGAATATCATCTCCATTTATTGTAATAAATTGATTTTCATCAATATTTAAAATCTCCAATCTTCTTTTAGCAAATTTATTCATAATTTTCTTTGATGAACTTAATTTTGTTTTTGATTTTCCACTTTCTTTTTCATAATTTAATGCTACTATTGTATTTCTTAAATATATTTTCTTTTCCTCAGGACTTAATTTATCATAATCTGCACGAGTAGTAATTTTATCTTCATCTTTAATAAATTCTTTAGATAACTTAGAAAGGACTTTTGAATCTGCATAATAATTTAGTTTACTGCTAAATTTTCCATCCTTATCTTCCAATTCTAGTTTTCCATATTTTTCCTCAAATTTTTCTAGTTCTTCATTAACTGAAAGTAATCTGGCAAAAGCTATACCCGATGTATCGGCTCTACTTTCTAATTCTTGCTTACTTTTTAATAAATACGCATATCTATAATTTATAGCATCTTCTTTAGTATTTATCCATGATCTTGCCGTTGAAGTATTATATGCCTCTTTTACTAATTTGGCATCTTCTTCTAAAAATTCTAATGAAGAACCTTTAAAGTATTTCATTTCTGCGGTTTTTATATCTTCTTTTAGATTTGCAACATCTAATTCTTCTGCACTATTATCAAACCACTTTTGAACTAAATATTCAGGAAATATTCCATTATTTTGTAAAATAACTTCTATATCTATATCTCTAAGTATTCTTTCTCCACAAACTCTAAGTAAAGCTTGAAATCCTTCTTCATGCAATGCCTCTTTTATTCCTAACATATTTTCTATTGACTTACGATTATTAATTGAATTTCCTTCCTCTGCCTTATAGTCAGGAATCAATTCAGCAAGCATTTTTGAAACGTCATCTTTAATCTCATCAACTTCAAGACCACTAATTATATGAATTACTGCTATTTTTTTTCTATTCTCATCTAAATTATTTATTCCAGATTCCTTTAAACAAGCTATTTCTTGTACTATTCCAACAACTAATTGAGCTTCATTTGCTTTATAATCTTCTTTTCTTACTCTTCCTGTTTCTGGATCTATAAGTTTTTTCTCAATATCAGGTCTACTTTTTAAAAAATCATTTCTTTCTTTTAATATATCATCATATCTTACTGTTCCTTTTGCTTCTTCAAGTTTTTTGTCGTATTCTATTAAAATAAGTTCTTCTTTACTATATTTCTTTAACATTTCTAGTGAATTATTAAATTGTTTGAATAAACTAACTCCTACATTTTCTTCTGTTACTTGAAAATTATTTCTTTCTTCTACATATTTTTCTTCATTATTAACTTCTTTAAACGCGTCTTCTATAGCGATTCTCTTTCTTTCCATATGTTCTGGTGTTTTAAAAATACTATCAATTGTTTTTTCTTCTTTATTTATTCCAAGAATTTTATTAATATTTTCTTCTTCATCTCTATTATTAAGTAAATACTCAGCATTTTCTCTTAACTTCTTTTCTGTTCCAACTTTATCTATTTTGCCATCTTTTCCACTTACCATTACAAATTCATCATTATTATTAATTAAGTTAACAAATTCATCAAAAACTTCCTGAAGGACATTCATTGCTATTTCTTCTGTGACCATAGCTCCAGTTTTTTCAGCAAATCTTTCTTTTATGACTTCTCTACTTACATAATTAGAACCACAATTTAATAAATTATTTATATTATTAACAATAGCTTCATCTTTATTTTCATTTAAAATTGCATCAAAATCAATAACACGATTATTTTCATCTACAACTAATGTATCTTTGTCTTTATCTTTTTCAATTACTTCTTTATCAACTTTTGTATTTTCTTCCATATTTTATCCCACTAAAAAAACAATTTTATAAGTATATTATAGTTTTTGATTTTTTCTATTACAATTACAAAAATATTACTTTTATTCCATATTTTTCATGCATTTGCGAAAGTTACTATTTCCCTAATATTTGTTAATATTTTTATTTTTTAAAAATTTTTTTATTGCGTTTTTATATGAGTACAAAAAAGCATCAGATATTCAAACAATATCTGATGCTTTTAAATTTATTTTATTTTCTTTTTCGCAGTTTTCTTTTTAGTAGTTGATTTTTTCTTAGTAGTTTTTTTCTTTGTAGTTTCTTTTTCAAATAGTTCTAAATCTTTTTCGTTTGAAGGCACAAATTTTTCACCTTCTTTTGGTTTATTCCAAGAAATATAATAACATCCTTGACCTATTCCAGAATTATTTTCACAAATATAGTAATTACGTCTTTTCTTAGTTTTTCTAACTTGAACAGTACCTCCACAAACTGGACATGGCACATCTACTGTTTCAATTATTGGTTTTGCATTTTGACATTCTGGATATCCTGGGCAAGCTAAAAACTTACCAAATCTTCCATATTTATAAACCATCATTCTACCACATTTTTCACATGGTACATCTGATTCTTCATATTGAAGAGTTACATGTTCTAATTCTTCCTCTACTTTTTCCACAATTTGTTCAAAAGGTGTGTAAAACTCTTTTATTACATTTTTCCATTTTTCATCACCTTCTGCAACTTTATCGAATTCTTCTTCCATTTTAGCTGTAAACTCAACATTTATTACATCTCCAAAGTTTTCTATAAGGAGTTTGTTTACTACTCTACCTAATTCTGTTGGCATAAGTTGCTTTTGAATTTTTTCTATGTATCTTCTTGTTAATATTGTTGTAATTGTTGGAGCATAAGTACTTGGTCTTCCAATTCCTTTTTCTTCTAATGTTTTAACTAAACTTGCTTCTGTATATCTTGGTGGTGGTTCTGTAAAACTTTGTTTTGATTCTAACTCTTCCTTCTTTACTTCTTCACCTACTGCGAGTTCTGGTATTTTAGCAAATTCCTCTTTCTCTTCATTTTCTACATATAATGTCATATATCCTTTAAATTTCATTGTTTGACCATTTGCTTTAAAATTGTATTCATTTCCATCTATTGAAACTGCAACTGTATCATATATTGCAGCTGACATTTGACTTGCCATAAATCTATTATAAATTAACTTATATAACTTATATTGATCTGATGTTAAACTATCTTTTATTGACTCTGGAGTTAATTCAATATGTGATGGCCTAATTGCTTCATGGGCATCTTGTGCTTCAGATTTTGTCTTAAAAAATCTATTTTCATAATAGTTTTCTCCATAAGTTTTAACTATATGTTCTTTAGCAGCTTGTCTTGCCTCATTTGAGATTCTTGTTGAATCGGTTCTCATATAAGTTATTAAACCTGTAACTCCATAATCTGGAAGTTTAACACCTTCATATAGACCTTGAGCAACAGACATTGTCTTTTTAATAGCAAAATTCAATTTTCTTGATGCATCTTGTTGAAGTGTACTTGTTGTAAATGGTGGAGCTGGATTTCTTTTTCTTTCTCCTTTTTTTATATCTACAACTTTATATTTTGCACCTTCTAAATCTGCCAGTATTCTATCAACTTCATCTTTTGTATGAAGTTCTATTTTCTCACCATTTTTTCCAATAAATTTACAATCAAATTTAGTTTTGGTTTTCTTATCTGAAACTTTTAAGTTTATATTCCAATATTCTTCTGGTATAAAAGCTTCTATTTCTTCTTCTCTTTCAACAATTAATTTTACAGCAACAGATTGAACTCTACCAGCTGACAAACCTCTTTTTACTTTTTTCCATAATACTGGACTTATTTTATAACCAACTATTCTATCTAATACACGTCTTGCTTGTTGTGCATCAGTTAAATTTAAATCAATTTTTCTAGGATTGCTTATACCATTTTTTACTGCTTCTTTGGTTATTTCATTAAAAGTAACTCTACATACACTCTCTTGATCAATTCCTAAAATATATGCTAAATGCCATGCAATTGCCTCTCCTTCACGGTCAGGGTCAGTTGCAAGATAAACTTTTTTGGCATTTTTGGCATCTTTTTTTAGTGAATTTATTAATGTGGCTTTTCCACGTATATTTATATATTGTGGTTCAAAATTATGTTCTATATCTACACCCATTTTTGATTTTGGTAAATCTCTAATATGTCCCATAGAAGCCACGACTTTGCTTTTTCCACCCAAAAACTTTTTTATTGTGTTAGCTTTTGCTGGTGATTCCACAATTACTAATTTGTCTATCATTTAAACTTTCTCCCTTTTGTACTTATTACTTAATGTATTTTAATTCAATATATCGAATTTAGCAAGTACTTTTTTATTTTACAAAATTAAATCATCATCTTCTTGTGCTTTTTCATTAGATTTATCACCTGTTAATTTTGGTCCATTGTCTTCTACTATTGCTGATATGTCAGCATTTTCCACACTTGGAAATGTATTTTCTACTGTATGTTCTCCTTGAGCTTGATTAATACTTTCTTGCAGAATCATTACTTTAAAATCATAATTTTTAATATTACTATTTTCTGAATTACTCATAAAATCTTTTAAGAATTCTTGTGCAACAGCTGGATTAAGTTTTACTAAATCTGTTACTGTTTCTTTAAAAGTACCACTATCTTTTGAAAATGCTTTTTGTAATTTTTCTTTTTCTGATTGTTTTATACCATTTTGCATAAGCATTATTTGATTATTAAGTTTTGGATTTTTTTCATCTATCATTTCTCTTAAAAATTCTTGTGATGTTTGTAAATCTATTCCAATATACTCAACTGGATTTTGATTTTTATTCAATAATTCATTTATTTTTTCTTTTAACATATTATTTTTTATATCATTTAATCTATTTAAGTTTTCTTTTATATTAGAGTCCAAATCTTTATTTCTTTCAAAATCCTTTATAAATTTTTGAGCTGATTTAATATTTCCCGCAATCCATTCTGTTGCATTTTTTTCAAAATTATTATCTGCATGAACAATTAATTCCAAAAACACACCTTGTCTATATATTTTTTCCATATCATTTTCAAGTGTTTCTCCATCTTTTGGAAGTTCATGAGAGCTATGCTCTATACTTGTTTGATTTTGCATTAATAAATTTTCATAAGTACACTCAGTTTCTTGAGCCATTTTTATATTTTCTTCACTAGGCTCCATACCAGATGCTATTAAAAATTCTTTAGCATACTCTTTTATCGCCATATCTTTATCAATACTTACATTTCCATTCTCATCAGTTTTATATCCAATATCAACTTTATATTTCTCTGCTAATTGTAATGCATATTCATTTTTTCCTTGAGCTAATGCTATACAAATATTTCTCCAATTAGCAGTAGGTTCCATTGTTTCGTTTTTCTCATATAATAATTCAACCTCTGCTATACTTTTTATTGCCATTCTTTCTTCATCTGTTTGTGCCTCATCATAAGCTTTTTTGGTAGCTTCATCAAGAGAAGATTTTACCTTATTTCGTACATCTTTTGATGCTTCTGTTAAATCTACATATCCTTTTAACGCTGTATCTATTAAACCAGATGATTTTGAATCATCATCTCCAAAAAGAGATTCAAAATCTTTTAACATACTTTCGTTTAATCTTTGTTGCCTTATATCAGCTGTAGAAAGTGACTTTTCCCCTTTATCTTCAACTGGTACTATTGGTTTAATTGCATCTATAGCAATATCTTGAGTTAAACCTTCAAGATTATCTACCCCTTCAGATAAAACTCGATTAAACATATCAATTTTAGCATTATTTTTTAAATCAGCAATTAATCTATTTTTCTTTGCAGTATCTGCATCTATAGGAATATAATTATCAGCTTTATCTTCAATTAATTTATAGCAAACTTTTAATGCTTCATCAATTTTTTCCTCAATTTGATCTTGTGTCATTTGAGTATTTCCAACAGCCTCAGCAACTTTTGAAATTGCAATTTTATCTTGACTTTCTACACTTTTCTTCTCTTCTTCCATAGTATCCCCTTTTATTTTACAAGCGTTTCTATTTCTTTATAAATCTTTTCTTCTACATTACTTGGAGCAATTGAATTTGCTACTTTTCCCATCTCTTTTAATTCATGGCTATCTTCAATAATACTAGCTATCTCTTTTGATAAATTATTTCCATTTACTTCGTGATTTAAAATAATTTTTGCTGCACCAATTTTCTTTAAAACCAATGCATTATCTTCTTGTCTATTTGCAGACATTGAAGGTAATGGTATGAATATTGCTGGTTTTCCTACAATAGAAATTTCTGTTATTGTCATAGCTCCACTTCTACAAACAAGTAAATCTGCAACATTCATCATTTCTTCCATATTGTATATATATGGCAAAGCTTTTACATTTTTTAAATTATTTATATTAATATTGCTTTTTTCAAATTCTTCTTTTACTATATCATACTGTTTTGTTCCTGTTGCCCATATAATTTGATATTTATCATTTTTACCATTTTTAACAAGTTCTGTTACAGCTTCATTTATCCTTTGAGCACCTTGGCTTCCACCAAAAACTAATACTATTGGTAAATTATTTTTTATTCCTAATTCTTCTAAAATCTTTTGTTTTCTTTCTTTTGTTATATCTATTTTTCTAATTTTAGTAGGTGTTCCTGTTACAACAACTTTTTTGCAGCCTTCTAATTTATCTTTTGTTTCTTCAAATCCTACTAATATTTCATCTACTTTTTTTGAAAACATTTTAACCGCTCTTCCAGGATATGCATTGCTTTCATGTAAAATTGTAGGTATCTTTTTTGATACTGCTACATTAAAAACTGGACCACATATATAGCCACCTGTTCCAATAACCAAATCTGGTTTAAATTCATCAAATATTTTTTGTACATCTTTTCTACTTTTTATAGTTGCAATTATATGTTTTAAATTTTGAATAGAAAATTCTTTTTTTAATCCATATGCATCTATTGTTTTTAATTTATATCCTGCTCTTGGAACTAAATCATTTTCTAACCCTCTATTTGTCCCTATGAATATAATTTCAGACCCCTTATTTTTTTCTCTTATTTTATTAGCTATTGCAATCCCAGGATTTATATGTCCACCTGTTCCTGCTGCTGAAATTATAACTCTCATTTATTCTATATCCTTTCCTAATTTGCATTTTTCTTATTATTTCTTGAAACACTAAGTAGCAATCCAACAGCCATTAAATCTGCAATCATTGCAGAACCACCATAACTAAAGAATGGTAATGGCATACCTGTTACTGGCATTGTATTTGTAACAACTGCAAGATTTATTAAAGCTTGTAATCCAATCATTGTTGTTACCCCTATAGCAATTAAAGTTCCAAATGAATCTTGAGCTTTCATTGCTATTACAATTCCTCTCCAAATAAATAATGCAAATAATAATATTACCAAAATACTTCCAAAAAAACCTAATTCTTCTGCTAAAACAGCAAAAATAAAATCATTTTGTGGTTCTGGTAAATATAAATATTTTTGTTTACTATTTCCTAATCCTAAACCAAATAACCCACCTGAACCTATTGCATACAAACTTTGAGTTATTTGCCACGCATCACCTGTTAAATCTGCATGTTCTAAATCTAACCAAGTTTGAATTCTTGCAGATCTAAAATCCCCAGAACTTTCAGCCCCACTTGTAGATTTTAGAGCTAAATAAGTTAATGCCCCTATTACTCCTAAACCTCCAGCTCCAAAAAAATATGTAAGTCTAGTACCTGCAACAAACATTTGCACACATAATATCATTCCTATAATAAATGTTGCACTAAAATGGTTTTGTAATTTAAATATTGCAAATACAATTGGAGCAAATAAAATAATAGGTTTTAAAAATCCAGACCATATGCTTTTCATTTTTCCTTTTTCTTTTACATCACTAAGTATAGTTGCATAAAAAACAATTAATGATACTTTAGCAAATTCTGATGGTTGTAAGCTAATTGGTCCAATTTGTATCCATCTTGTAGCACCTTTAGTACCACGTCCTAAACTAGATACACCAACAATAACTAATATTGCTACTGTACAAATATATAATATCCATTTGAATTTTTTTAAAATTCTGTAATCAACTTTTGAAATTAGATACATACATACTAATCCAATTATTGCAAATTCACCTTGTCTTATAAAATAAGTGTAACTACTGCTGTTACCATTTTTATCTTCTTCTGATAGTGCTTTAGGTGCACTAGCAGAAAGTAATACAATTAATCCTACAGACAATAATAATAATGTTACTATTAATATTGAATAATCGAATTTTCCATTAATAAATAAACTAAATTTTTTAGTCTTATTATTTTTAGCCATCTTTGGTTATCATTCCTTCCTGCTTAAACAATAATAACTGCAATAGTTGAAGCCACTAACGTAACTAAAGAAAATATTGCAACAACTTTATTTTCTCTCCATCCACTTAATTCAAAATGATGATGTAATGGAGCCATTCTAAATAATCTTTTTCCTGTTCTTTTAAAATATATTACTTGTAATATGTCTGAAAGTGTTTCTAAAATAGGAATTATTGCAATAAGCAATAATATTAATGGTAATTTCATATAAATTGTCATGCTTGCAATAACTCCACCAAGTAATAATGATCCTGTATCTCCCATCATTACTTTTGCTTTATAAAAATTATATATTAAAAATCCTAAACAACATCCTACTACTATACATCCAAATACTGATATACTTTCATATCCTAATCTTATTGCTATTATAGATATTGCTGTAACCATTATTGCTGTGACGCTTCCTGCCAATCCATCAACTCCATCTGTTAAATTTACAGCATTTGTGGCTGATAACATAACAAGTATTGTAAATGGTATATAAATCCAAATTGGTAAATTCAAATTATAATCTATTATTGGTATTATTATATCTGTTCCAATTCCTACATAATTAACTAAAAATAATGTATAAATTGTAGCAATTATTAATAATCCTAACATCTTTAATTTTGGATTTAAGCCTTCTGTATTTTTTAATACTACTTTTTTAAAATCATCTATAAAGCCAACTATTCCAAATCCAAGACTAGCAACTGCAATTCCAAGTATTGGCACAATTTCTTCAAAGTCTCTAGTTAGTAAACAATATCCACCTACCATTACAATAATTGAAATCATCATCATAATTCCACCCATTGTAGGTGTTCCTTGTTTTTTTAAATGAGCTCGTGGTCCATCTAATCTTTCACTTTGACCAACTTTAAGTTTCTTTAAAAGCGGAATAATAATTTTTCCTAAAATTGCTGTTAAAGCAAATGCTAGTAGCAAGTATACAATTTGCATAATCATTATTTTTTCTCTCCTAATATTTCTTTAACAATTTCTCTTTCATCAAAAGGATATTTCTTTCCATTAATTTCTTGTGTTGTTTCATGTCCTTTTCCTGCTAATATAAGTAAATCTCTTTTATTTGTAAGTTTAATAGCTTTTTCAATTGCTTCTTTTCTATCAACAACTACTTCATACTTTCCTTTTGTTTTTGAAATTCCCTCTTCTATTTCAGCGATAATATCTTCTGGCTTTTCTGTTCTTGGATTATCTGTTGTAACAACAGTATAATCTGCCAATCTTCCTGCCACTTCTCCCATACGAGGTCTTTTTTCAGTATCTCTATCTCCACCACAACCAAATACACATATAACTTTACCTGGTGTGTATGTTTTTGCTGCTTGTAATATATTTTCTAAGCTTTCAGCTGTATGAGCATAATCTATCATAATAGCTAATTCTTTCTTGTTTGGTACAAGTTCATTTCTTCCTGGAACAACTATTGTTTCTAAACCTTCTTTAATTGTTTCTGCATCAATTCCTCCAATTGAATTTATAAATGAAATTGCAGCTAATGCATTATAAACACTATATCTTCCTGGAATATTTACTTTTATTCTTTCATTTCTCATTCCTATTTTAACTTTAAAATCAACACTTGTATTTGTTATAGTAATATCTTTAGCAAGTAAATCTGCTTTATTATCAACTGCATAAGTACTAATATTACAATTTGGTGCACCTTTTATAATTTTATTACATTTAAAATCATCACTATTTACAAATCCTCTTGGTGTCATTTGGAATAGTTTTAATTTTGATTCAAAATACTCATTCATATCACTATGTTCTTTTAAGCTAATATGATCTTTATATAAATTTGTAAAAACAGCATAATCAAAATAGCATCCCTCTACTCTGTTTAATTTTAAACTTTGAGAAGACACTTCCATAACAACATAATCACATTTTGCTCTTGCCATTTTATAAAATAAACATTGCAATTCCAAGCTTTCTGGAGTTGTTCTATCACTATATCCTAAGCAATCTTCACCTATATAATTTGCAACTGTTCCTATTAATCCTACTTTATGCCCAGCTTTTTCTAATATTGATTTAATCATATATGTTGTAGTAGTTTTTCCTTTAGTTCCTGTAACACCAATTAATTTAAAATATTTTGAAGGATTTCCAAAATAATTACATGCTATTCTTGCAAGAGCTTTTCTGCTGTCATCAATAATTATAACAGTTACATCAGCTTTTGAAATTTTTATTTTTTTCAAGTTAGCACTCATATCCAAAACAACCGCAACAGCACCGTTTTCAATTGCTTCTTCTACAAATTCATGACCATCATAATCATAACCTTTAATCGCTACAAATAATGAATTTGCTGTAGCTTTCTTAGAATTGCATTCTACTTTCTTTATATCAATATCTAAACTTCCTTTTGATTTATAATTTTCTAATCCTTGTAAAAGTTTTTTTAATTCCATTTAGAACTTACCTCCAAAATTTCTTTTTATTCTATGTTATTATATAGTAAAAAAATTCTTTTGTACAGAAAATATTAAAATTATTTATTCTTGTGTAGGAGAAATTTCTAAATAATTTATAACTTCATTTAAGATTTTTCCTGCAATAGGTGCTGCAACAGTTCCACCTTGGTGTCCAGCTTCTCCTGTTGGATTATAAAGAGTTACTAAAATTGCTAATTTAGGATCATCTGTTGGGGCAACTCCTATAAAAGAAGTAACATATTTTCCAGTATTTACACCATCTTCTGATGTCCCTGTTTTTCCTCCAACATTATATCCTTGAACTCTAGCATTTTTTCCAGTTCCTTCTGATACAACAGATGTCATCATACTTAAAACCTTTTCTGATGTTTCTTTAGAAATTACATTATCTTTAAAAACAGGTTCTATATCTTTTCTTTCTCCTGTTTTCGAATCTATTATTGCCTTTACAACTCTTGGTTTTACATATATTCCATCATTTGCAATACTTGATACCATTGTAATCATTTGAATTGGAGTAACTTCAAATCTTTGACCAAAACTAATTGTTGCAAGTTCTACTGGTCCAACTTTTTCCTCTTTTAAAAATATTGATTTTGCCTCTCCTATTAAATCAATTCCTGTTTTTTCTAAAAATCCAAATTTTCTCAAATATTCATAATATTTAGGTACACCTAGTTTTTGACCTAAACCTATGAAAACAGGATTACATGAATTCATCAATCCTTCTCTTAAACTCTCTGAACCATGAGGCCTATAATATCTCCAACACTTAATTCTAACACCTGCTATTTCAATTGCTCCACTACAACAATATGCACCTTGCCTATCTGTTTCAGCAATTCCTTCTTCTAAAGATGCTGATGCTGTTACAAGTTTAAAAGTAGAACCTGGCTCATATGTATCAGCAATTGCTTTATTTCTCCACATTGCTTGTAAGTATTCATTTTCTTCCTTGCTTTCTAATTCATTCCACATTGATGCAACATTTTCATCAGTAACTTCATATGGATTATTTAAATCATAGTATGGATATGTTGCCATTGCAAGTATATCTCCATTATTCGGATCCATAATAATAACATTTCCACCATCAGTACATACATTTTCAATACAAGCTTGTTCTAGATATTTCTCAACAATTCCTTGAATATTCATATCTATGCTTAATATCAAATCATTCCCTTTATTTGAATTTTCATAGTTTTCTCCATTATCTCCTATAATATTTCCTTTTGCATCCATCATTTTGCTTATACTTCCATTTTCTCCAGTTAAAACTTCATCATATTTTGCTTCAATTCCATCTAATCCTTGATTATCACTACCAATAAATCCAATAATGTGTGAAGCAAGTGTTGAATATGGATAATATCTTTTGGTATCTTCATCAATATTAATACCTGAAAATATATTATTTTCTTGCATCCAAATTCTTAATTTATCTGCTTTATCTTTATCAACTCTTTTTACTATTGTCTCTATAGAACTATTTCTATTTACTTTTTTGAGCACTTTTTCATAATCTAATTCAAAAATTTCAGAAAATGCCTTAGCTACTTTTTCTTTATTTTCTTTTAAGATATTTAGAGGATTAACTGAAACAGATTGGACTGAACTACTTTGTGCTAAAATAATTTTTCCACTTGAATCATATATTGTTCCTCTATTAGCTGTAATAGTTCTACTAACATGTAATTGATTAGTAGCTTTTGTATACCATGTTTTTCCTTCAACAATCTGTATTATTACAAGTCTTATTATAATTATTAACCATACACAATTACATACTAATAATATAAAAACTAATTTCTTTTTTGAATCTAAATTACTATTAATCATAATGCCTCCAATCTTTTTGTTATTTAATTTTATTAATAAAGTTTCAAAAAAGAACTAAAAAAACATTATCATATTAATAAATATAATAATGTTTTTATTTTTTACTTACTATGTTTTTTATATTATCAAAAAATTCTTTAATTGGTGTTTTCTCTTCCTCAATTATTACTTCTTCTGTTCTATGTTCAACATAATCTTCTTTAGGAAGAGATATATAAACAGTTTGCTTTGGTGATAATTTCTGCATCCCCAACTGTTCTTTTGCAGCTTGTTCTATATTATTTGCATTTATACTATTCTGAATACTAATTTCGATTTGATCATTTTCTTTTTGAATAGTTGTAACTGATGCTTTTAATTTTTGAATTTGTGAAAATAATTCATTCATTTGTGCTTCTCTAAAAAGTATGAAGAAAAATGCAGCAATTATTAATATTGTTTTTAAACCAATAGAAAATTTAATTCTTAAAATATTTAATTTTTGCATTTTAGTATCATTCTTTTTTTGGTTATTAGCATTTGCCTTAGGTTGTGTTTTTTTAGTATTAACACTTTTTCTCTTCGGCTTACTATACGTTGTCTCTAATTTTCTAGGATTTGTATCATATTGATATCCATACATATTTGCCATATTCTCCTCCTTTCATTCGTCATTTGTAATTTACATTATATTTTTTCAAAAATTCTTAATTTTGCACTTTTACTTCTAGAATTTTCTTTTATCTCTTCATCTGATGGAATCATTGGTTTTCTAGTTATTATCTTTCCTTTAGTTTTTGCTCCACAAACACAATATGGTAATCCTGGTGGACACACACATTTTCCGAACAGAATCATTAAATGCATTTTTAACAGCTCTATCTTCTAAAGAATGGAATGTTAAAACACATAGTCTTCCTCCACTTTTCAAACTATCAATACAATCAATTATTGTATTATATAATGGTTTTATTTCATCATTTACTTCAATTCTTATAGCTTGGAAAGTTCTTTTTGCTGGATGACCATCTCCTTTAGAAAATGGAATTACACTTTTTATTATATTTACTAATTCTTCTGTTGTCTCTATTGCTTTATCTTTTCTTTGCTCTACTATCTTTTTGGCAATTCTTTTAGAATACTTTTCTTCTCCATATTCAAAAATTATTCTAGCAAGTTCTTCTTCTGAATATTTATTTACAACATCTTTTGCAGTAAAACTTTGTGATTTATCCATTCTCATATCTAAAGAAGCATCACCCATATAGCTAAACCCTCTATTTCTTTCATCAAGCTGATATGAAGAAACGCCTAAATCCAACAAAATCCCATCTACTTCAGATATATTTTTTTCTTCTAATATTTTTTTTATATTATCATGATTATCATGAACAAATATTGTATTTTGAAATTCACTTAATCTTTCTTTAGCAACACAAATAGCCTCTTCATCCCTATCTATTCCGATGAAAAGTCCATTTCCAGTTATTCTTTTTACAATTTCTTTGCTATGTCCTGCTCCGCCCATTGTTCCGTCAACATATATACCATCAGGTTTTATATTTAGACCTTCAATGCACTCTTCTAACATAACCGACTTATGATTAAATTCCAAAATATTATCCTCGCAATTATAGAACAAAAGAGCCACTTTTTAAAATTTTTTATCATTTTAAATTAATCAAGTGGCTCATTTTTGTTATTTTGTTTTTAAAATTTTCATCTTTTGTACTTTTTTAATCTTTTGTATTATATATTTTTTACCTTAGTAAATTATATATCTTTTCTTTAGTTTACAAAATTTCTTTTGTAATTAATTTAATTTTCTTTAGTAAAACTAAAGGTTTTATCTTTTGTATGCTTTTTCTTTTGTATTTTTAATTTTTCTTTTGTTTCTTAAAATTTACTCTTCTTTTGTAAATTAGTAATCTTTTGTATCTTTAAAATTTTATCTTTGGCATCTATATAAACTTTAGCAAGTTATATACCAAGCATTTCCATCTTTTCTGCAATTTCATCTGCAGAAATGTCTTCATCACATTGTTGCCATTTTTCTTTACTCCAAATTTCAATTCGAGAATCCATACCTACTATAACAACATCTTTTATAAGTCCTGCAAATTCTCTTAAATTACTTGAAATTAAGAATCTACCTTGTTTATCAATGTCACAATCAATTGCTCCAGCGAAGAAAAATCTTGAGAACGCTCTAGCATCTTTATTAGAAATTGGAAGAGATCTTAATTTTTGTTCAAAATTTTTCCATTCTTCAAGTGAGAATGCAAATAAGCATCCGTCTAAGCCTTTTGTTATTATGAACTTTTCACCTATGTCTTCTCTAAGCTTTGAAGGCATTATCAATCTGCCTTTTGCATCAAGAGAATGTTCAAATTCACCAATTAACACCGGCTACATCTCCTTCCACTTTTCTACCACTTTGTTCCACTTCTCTCCACTTCAATTAAATTTTAATATATAAATTTTTCTTTTGCAAGTATTTTTTATATTTTTTTCAAAAAAATTTATCAACAAGTTTTACACAGGTGGAATATTGTAATATAATTAGGTAAATTATTATTTATGTGAGTAATTATTTTGTAGATTATTAATATCAAATATATTATTCATATACAGTTCCTTGTTCAAGCAATTCTCATAGAAGTTCTAAATAAATTTTGTGGCACCCTTTCAAGAACAAGCTTGAACATTTTCCACAAAATTCTATTAAGAACTTCTAATTTCGAATTACTTTCAAAAGCGGAACTTCCATTCATAATATATTTGATATTAATAAAGCTAGAAAAAGAAATTACTACTCACCAAATAATAATTTCCAAACTGCATAAGACATAATTTTACAGCAATTACTTGAGTTCTAGGCTGTTAAAAATTTTATTTATTGCAGTAATTTTAAACTTTATGCTTAATATTTTTATATAATAATTTTCTGAGAGAAAAGTTCGAATGTAAACAGAGTATTTTATTAGTAGAATATTTTTAAAGAAAATAGGGAATCTCAAACTTGCTTTGAGGGCGCTGTTTTCTTTAAAAATTTAATTCTACTTTAAAATACGGCGGATTACCGAGAACTTTGAATAAAGAAAATATATTATATAAAAATATAAGTTATACAATTAAAATTACTCACACAAACAACAATTTTAGAAAGGCTCTTTATGAACGCAATCCAAATACAAGCACTATTTATAAATTTAATAATATATTTATTTATGATAACGCCTATTATAGTAGTTTCTCTAAATAAAAAAATATATGCTACAAAAAAATCTCTTTTAAGTAGTCTTATTTATTGTACAATTTTTGAAATAATTTTCTCAAGCATACTATATATTTTTCCAAATTTAATATTTTCTTTATTTACAAAAAAATCTGGAATTATTAATTATGCAATCTATAGCTTTAAAATCTTATTTATCTCTAGTAGTTTATTTGCTTTAAAAATACTAATACCAGCTAATTTATATAATCAAAATAAACGAAAAAAAGTAGCGACTCTTGTTTTCACAAAAATCGCTATTTTAATATTTTTAATATTTATATTTTATAATTTATTGAATACAAAAGGAATCCTATTCTCTTTTCCTATTTGTGATTTTATTTTTTATATTATATACATTTTAGAAATTATTAGATATTAAATCTAAATTTGCTTCAATAGCATCATTACTTGGAACTCCACTTTTTGCATTTATTACTTCATTATTGCCATCTATATATACCATTGTTGGAATTACAGTAGCATTATACATTTCTTGGCATTCACCATTTAAATCATAATATATTTTCATAGATATTTCACTTTTTAGTTCTTCTGGAATTTCCTTTGAAGTACTTATCATTAAAAATTCAATTTTATCTTTATAATCACTATATCTTCCATTTACTTTTTTTAATACCTCTACAGAGTCCTCATTTTCTGGATTCCAAAATAAAATCATTACTGGTTGTTCGGAAAATTCAGATAATTTAACTTGTGTTTCATCTTCTGTATAAATAGAAATATCTTGATAAGAAACTCCCTCTACATCTTGTGTATTTGAACTTTCAATTTCTCTTTGTGGTTCTATGTTTTCTTCTAAAATTTCATTTGTATTATTTATATTTGTATTGTCTATATTTTTTTGTTTTGTACTCCACACCAAAAATATTAATGCTACTAAAAATAATATAATAGCAATAATAAGTAAAATTATATTTTTCTTTTCTTTCATTATTCCTCCTTTTCATCTGTAAAATCTTTAAATATTTTATCAATAATAATTGTTTTTGTAAATATTTATAAAAATTGTTATTTGAGTGAGTAATTATTTTGTAGATTATTAATATCAAATATACTATTCATATACAGTTCCTTGTTCAAGTAATTCTTATAGAAGTTCTAAATAAATTTTGTGGCACCCTTTCAAGAACAAGCTTGAACATTTTCCACAAAATTCTATTAAGACCTTCTAATTTCGAATTACTTTCAAAAGCGGAACTTCCATTCATAATATATTTGATATTAATAAAGCTAGAAAAAAGAAAATAATACTCACCAAATAACAATTTCAAATAGCCTAAGACATAACTTTCTGCTTGATATTAATTCCTCAGCAGTTACTTGAATTCTAGGCTATTAGAAATTTTATTTATTGCAGTAATTTTAAATTTTGCACTTACTATTTTTATATAATAATTTTCTGAGAGAAAAGTTCGAATGTAAACAGAGTATTTTATTAGTAGAATATTTTTAAAGAAAATAGGGAATCTCAAATTTTTTTGAGGGCGCTGTTTTCTTTTAAAATTTAATTCTACTTTAAAATATGACGGAATACCGAGAACTTTGAATGAAGAAAATGTATTATATAAAAATATTAATTATACAATTAAAATTACTTATATAAATAAACATTTGTATTTCCTTCTCAATCATGCTATAATAATACACAATATCTATAAGAAAGGAAATTTACATATGAATTTAAATATTGAAAACAATAAAAAAAATTTATCAAATAACTCATTTTCAAATGAATTAAAAAATCAAGTTGAAAAAACTATTTTTTTCTCTATTGATAGGTTTGAAGGTGATTTTGCAATTTGTGAAAATAAAACTACAGGAGAAATGGTTAATATAAAAAAATCCCTTCTTCCTGAATCTAGTAAAGAAGGGGATATTATTAAATTTGAAAATGGTGTATATATCATAGATAAAACTGCTACTCAAAATGCCCAAAACGAAATTAAAAATATGGTAAATAATTTATTCAATAAAAACTAATTTCCATCTAAGCTTAAATTTACTTTTATAATTTCATTTGTATTTCCATCACTTACAAGTTGAATAGTTCCATCATTATCTGTCCTATATATTGTACTTCCAATTTTATTTAGTCTTTCTAAAATTTTATCTTTTGGCAAATCATAACTATTATCTTTTCCTACTGAAATTATTGATATTTCTGGTAATACTTGCTCTAAAAATTTTTGAGAACTACTTGTGTTTGATCCATGATGTCCTACTTTTAAAACATCTACATCATTCCACTGCCTTTTATCTTCATTTGATTTTTCAGCATCTCCCATAAATAAATATTTTTGAGTTCCAAAAGTCATTTCAATAACTATTGATTCTTCATTAATATTTTCAGGTTCTGAATTATCAACACTCATTATTTCACAATTTGTTTCACCAACAGTAAACTTATCACCAATATTAGCTTGTGTAATAATCATATTTTTATTAGTTAATGATGTTAATAATCTTTTATAAAAATTTGTTGTAGATGTTGTGTTATATGGTAAATAAAATGTTCCTATATCAAATGAATCCACAATATAACTCATTCCCCCCGCATGATCTTCATGTACATGTGTTCCTACAACATAATCTAATCTTGAGATTCCTAGTCCTCTAATTGCATTTACAATTTTTTCGCCATCTCTACTATTTCCTGCATCAATTAGAAGTGTTTGACCGTTTGAAATAATCAACTGACAATCTGCTTGACCAACATTAAAAAACAATATATTTAATTTTGATGGATCAATATTTATATTTTCTGATACACTTGTTATTATTTCTGTATCATCTTTTACTCTTGGAGTTAATGATACATTAGATGTATCTGATGTATCTACTACATTTACAATTCCTGAAGCCTCTATTTCTTTTTCTATGTTTGATAATATTCCAGTTTTCTCTGCAACTACCAATATCAGTATAATTAGTATTAATATAATAAATTCTTTTAATTGTTTATTAATTTTTTTCTTTTTTCTTCCCATATTCTAATTTTAACAATAAAAAAAGTGAAATTCAAGGAGCTCATCCTAAAATTTCACTTATAATATATTATCTTCCTTCTTCTGAAACATATCTGCCTTTATAAACTAATGATTTATCCTCTATACTTAATTTAGCAAATTCATATGGTGTAATTGCTCTTCTATCTTTAAATAGTTTTGCAATTTTTTCAGCATCTAACTTTTCAAAATTGTATACTGAAAATGCTTTCTTCTTTTTAGAATTTTCTAGCAAACTATCAAAATATTCTTTATCTCTAGTTATTGCCTTTTTTACTTCAATTACAGAATTTAAACCTTCTTTATCTGCATTTCTATATCTATAACCTAACCAAAATGGATACATTTTAGCCATTAATTCATGATTTTCATTTGGCGTAACTATATCTAAATAACTTCTTCCTGAAATAGTTGAATATATATCTTTGTCTGTTAAATATTTTACAAATGCATGAAATGTTTCTTTTTCAGATTTTGTCATTGCTGTTTTATATGGAAGCATTGGTTGATGCACAGCTTGATGTGCTAATGATGAAATAAGTTTTGCTTCATATATTTTATCAGCCTTTTTTCCCATCGCTTTTTGGCATTTTCCAAAATACATGTATATTTTTTTATCTGTAAGTTGACAACTTCTGTGTGTATCAAAATTTGGATACATTATATATGTATTTACATTTCCAACAACTTCTGGCTCATACCCTAAAACTGTTTTTATGTGTTTCATTACTTCTGCTTCTCTAGTTTCCCATGCAGATTTTATATAATTTTTATAAGATATTGTTCTTTCTACAATTTCTTGTATTTCTGGTGTATCTTTTAAATGATTTAAATCATCAAAAAACACATCCAATCCTTGTAATTCTTCATCAGATAAATCATATTCATATTTCATTCTATTTTTTAACATCTCTTTTTGAGAATTTGTTCCAGCAAGAGGTGATAGTGATAGAATTCCTCCGAAAAAATTACTTCCGTCTGCATGTATTAATTTTCTGTTTCCAAACACATTTGGATATTTAACCATAAATCTTGTAATAGCTGGTGAAGAATCAATTATTCCTTTTTCTTTATATAGAGCCTTTCTTTCTGGATTATTTCTTGTAACAATTCTTGCTCTTATTTCTCCATCTAGCATATTATAAGCCACAGCAGTTCCGTCAACTGCAAAATTCATATTTGATTTATTCATACTTCCTCCTATATATGTAATTTTACATTTATAGATTTTAACTCAAGGTATTAATACCTTCTTTCTCATAAGTATATTGTTATACATAACTTTGGGTGTTTAATAACGCACTCAACATCATAATTATATCACACTTTGTGATCAAAATAAATACTTTTTCATGATTTTTATGTGAATTTATTAATTATTTTATTAAATCTATCATATATACAACATATACACTAAAATACATAGCTCCTGCTAACTTAGACATTTTGTTTTTTCTTATTATTGGTAAAATTCCTAAAACAATCATTCCTATTAGAAAAAATATTATATCTTTATTGTATGAAATAGAATACTCTATTGGCTTTACTATAGCAGTTGCTCCAACAATTAAAACAATATTAAAGATATTAGAACCAATTACATTTCCTATTGCTAAATTAATTTCCCCCTTTATTGTTGCTGTAATCGATGTTATTAATTCTGGTAAACTTGTACTAATTGCGACAATTGTTAAACTAATTATTTTTTCACTAACTCCAAATCTTAGTGCAAGTTCTGAAGAATTATTAACAACAAAATCACTTCCATATTTTAGTCCTATTATTCCTAATACAATTTTTATAATTCCTTTAAAAATTTCTTTTTTACTAAAATTGCTTTTTTCTTCATTTGGTGAAGAATCTTTTTTCACCATAAAAATATTATAGAAAATAAATAATACAAAAAATGTAACTAAAATAAGACCTTCGAATTTAGTTATTATTTTTTCATTAGAATTATTTCCTAAAATATATAATAATGCAGTTAAAAATATAACTATTGGTATTTCTAGTCTAACAGTTTCCTCTTGAAATCTTAATGGTTTTATAATTGCGCAAATTCCAAGTATTAAAAATAAATTTGAAATATTACTTCCAACAACATTTCCTATTGCCATATCTGAATGATTTGTCATAGCAGATGTTAAACTTACCATTAATTCTGGCATAGATGTTCCTATTGATACTATTGTAAGCCCAATTACAATTTCTTTTATATGAAATTTCTTAGCAATCAAACTTGAACCATCAACTAAAAAATCTGCTCCTTTTGAAAGCAAAAAAAATCCTAAAAATATTAACAAAAAATTTATTATCATAATTTTTCTCCTATGCATTATTTTGTCTAAATTTATACAAAAATATTCTATTGATTTAAATTTAAATATTATTTATAATTAATATGGTGATTATTTTGAAAGAAAAAAAAGATAAAAGTTTCAATATATGTCTTATATTATTTAGATTAATTTCAGTTGTAATTATTATAATTTGTTTAATACTATTATATAATTGGCACAAAGAAAATACTGAAAATTCAAGCCTTTCAGATGAGCTTTCTGACTCATTTATAACTGCTACTTCTGAAGTTACTCCTAAATCAGAAAGTGATACTTCTGAAAATAGCTCAACAACTTATGAAAGTATAGAAGTAAATTTTGAAGATTTGTTATCTCAAAATCCTCAAACAGTTGGCTGGATAAAAGTTAATAATACAAATATAAATTTCCCTATTGTTCAATCACAAGATAATAATTTTTATTTAAAACATAATTTTAAAAAGAATTATAATAGTGCTGGTTGGATTTTTGCAGATTATACAAATAATTTTGATATTTTAGATGAAAATACTATAATTTATGGTCATAATAGACAAAATGGAACTATGTTTAGTAACTTAAAGTTTTTATTAAAGCAAGATTGGTTTAATGATGATGCAAATAAAACATTTATATTTAATACTAAAAATAATAAATACATAGCACAAATATTTTCTGTTTATAAAATAAGTAAAAATAATTTAACTTTAAATACTTCTTTTGAAAATGAGACAGATTTTGCAGAAACAATAACTTCTTGGAAAGAAAGTAGTGTATGTTCTTTTGATATTACACCTAATTATAAAGATAATATTATAACATTATGTACTTGTGATAA
>Ga0073908_1002052_pt1 | contig 25703 bp, 31 predicted proteins | sample MucameincwithD2O_FD_65484 | JGI IMG/M metagenome (GOLD analysis project Ga0073908, IMG submission 65484) | Mouse cecum microbial communities from Vienna, Austria - Mucus amended microcosms incubated with D2O | ecosystem: Host-associated > Mammals > Digestive system > Large intestine > Cecum...
TATACTTCGAGCGACAATTTGTCGCTCGAAGTTGTGCGGATATTGGTATCACCCCCTCCCATAGCACCGTCATTCACCACAAACGAGCAAGCCGCTATGTTGTATTAGGCGAAATCTCACTTTCACCCTTTACAACATACATCTTTGTAGCGCTTCACGGCGGCGGTCAGGTTTTCAGCCGGGATATTCAAGCCCTTGGCCAGCTCCTCGATGGTGTCCGCCTTAATGACATAGCCTTCTTCTACGAACTGGGTGGTCAGCTGCTGCCAGACGGAATCGAAATCCCGGTTGGACAGCGCGCCGTTGTCAAAGGGGAACAGGCGGCAGCAGCCCACCTCGTCGAACTGCTCGGCGTAGACCTTGCTGTTGGAATCGAAGATGTCGCAGTATGTATGGAAGGGCTGCATGTACATGCTGTGGAGCATGAACTCATAGGGTCCGGACTCGTTGCAGAACCGTTTGCCGTCCAGATTGACCTTCAGGAAGGGCTGCTCGCCGAACCAGAACATTTTGCCGTTGGTCTTGTACCCGGCGGTTTCGGAGGGCAGACAGCAGGCCCGGTTGAACATCATGGAGGCGTGGGTGGGGTCCAGGGCCGCGCCCGCCCAGAGCATGGCTTTCATGCCGGAGCCGTCGCAGGTGGAGCCGGCGGGGAGGTTGATCTTCATCTCCAGCGTCATGGGCTGGAGCCCCTGCATCATCTCCGTGTTGGAGGCGTAGCCTCCGGCGCACATGATGACGCCCTTGGAGGCGTTGACCCGGACATAGTGGCCGTCGGTTTCGTCCTGGGCGATGACGCCGGTGACCTTGCCGGAATCCTCCTGTTCCAGCTTGACCAGAGGGCAGCTGCACCGGAACTGGACGCCCAGCTCGTCACAGTGGGCCTGGAACACCCCCATGGTGGAGGCGTCCTCCGGGGCGTTGGCGGTTTTGTTGGGGCTGTGGCCGGTGGCATAGGCTTTGTCCCGTCCAGGGTCGTTCACATTGCCCACTCCAGCCTCGTGGTCCATGGTGTACCAGCCGGTGCGCTCCAGGATATCCGTCAGCCAGTCCACCATCTCAGCGGATTCGTTGGCCCAGACCTTGATAAGGTCGGAGTCCACATAACCGCCGCCATAGCGCACGATCTCCTGGAGCGCCTCCATTTTGTCGATGGCGAATTTCGGGTCGGCGGCGATGCTCTCCAGCTGCTTTTTGGAGCCGATGGCGCCAATGTCGTGGCGGATTTCCGCGGGGGTTTCCCGCTTTTCCAGAACCAGGACCTTGGCCCCGGCCTCGGCGGCGGTCATGGCGGTGATCCAGCCGCCGGTGCCGCAGCCGACGACCAGCACCTCGGTGTCCAGGGTCTCGGTGATGTCGCTCTCGGGAATCTCCGGGGCCTCGCCCAGCCAGTCGGAGCTGCTGGAGGAGGAGCCGCTGTCCAGGGAGACGGTTTGGCCGCTGGCCTGGGAAATGCAGTCCGCGGCGGCGGTCTTGATGGCGTCGGCGGTGATGGTGGCGCCGGAGACCCCGTCTACGTTGCAGGTTTGGGCGGCGAGGATTTTCTCCCGCATCTCGTCGCCGATTTTGCCGCCGATGTCCGGGGTCTCTCCGGAGACGTCGATTTGCATATCCGTGATGGAGCGCTCGTCAAAGGTCATGGTGACGGTGACGTCGCTGTTGATGCCCCGGGCGGAGGCGGAATAGGTGCCGGGGGTGTAGGTCATATTGCTCACCGGGGGGGCAGTCGTTCCACCAGAGGCGGGCTTGTTTTGGATGGAATACTCTACCCCCTGCAAGACGCCCAGGGTGGCGACGCTGGCGGCGCCCGCCGCCAGTCCCTTGATAAAGGTTCTTCTGGAAATCTCATTCTTGGCCATAGGTTCTCTCCTCTTTCCTATTCAGATTTCTCTTTTTTCCGCGCGGCCAGATCACCCAGCTTCTGACTGGCGGCACACAGCAAAAGACTCAGCTCATACAATGCCAGCATGGGCGCCGCTACCATCACCTGGGATACCACGTCCGGAGGCGTGATGACGGCGGCGGTGAAAAAAATCACCACAATCATCACCCGCCGTCCCTTCCGCATCCACCGGGCCTTTAAGAGTCCCAGGCGGTTTAGAATCACCGATACCACCGGCAGCTCAAAAACCGCCCCGAAGACCAGAAACACTGTAGTCAGAAAAGCTATGTAGCTCTGGACGGAGACGGATGCGGCGGCGCTGCTCCCGGCGCTGAGGCTGATGAGAAAACGCAGCATGAAGGGCAGCATAACCCGGTAAGCGAAATACACTCCTCCGCAGAAGCAGCCCAATCCAAAGACCATCGCGAACAGGCACAGGGCCTTTTCCTGCCGCCGGAGTCCGGGCTGTACGAAGGCCCAGGTCTGGTAGAACACCATAGGCAGCGCCGCGCACAGTCCAAAGACCAGGGCGATGGTTACATATTGCATTAAAAGCTCCTGGGGCGCGATGTACACAAACCGGTAGCGGTAACTGCGGCCAATGCCCAGCAGCAGCTCCACAATGTCCGGCGCGAAATACAGTCCTGCCAGAGAACACACCAGCAGCACCGCCAGGCAGGCCAAAAGCCGGCTCCTCAGTTCCCGCAGGTGCTCCGACAGGGGCATTTCCCCGTCCGGGCGACGGTCTTTACTCCTCAGACTTCCCGGCATTGCCGCTTTGCTCATCCTCGCCCGCTCCCTCCCGGAAGCTCTTGACGCTCTTACCGAACATCTTTGTCAGCTTCGGAATCTGGGTGGGGCCAAAAATGATAACCACCACCGCCAGGATCAGAATCAGTTCCGTTGTTCCCAATCTCATAACGCATTCCTCCCACGCTGTCCGCGCTTTTCAGTTTCAGATTTTCCCACTTACAGAATCTCCGGAGTTTTGGCTCAGGCTGTGGCCTCCTGGGAACCGCTTTCCGCCTCCGGTCCGTTCCCCGTCTCAGATTCACCCTCTGGGTTCTTTTCCGGCTCCGCTTTCTTGGGCTTTCCAATGCCGTTAAAGGAAGCTTTGAGATCCTTCACATCTTCTCGGACCGTTCTATCCAGGTCCTCCAGGGGCTTCACCGCCTCCCGCAGGGGGGCCTGCGCTTCCTCCAGCGGCTCCACCACACTCTCCTTGATCTCCCGGGTGGCCTCCTCGGAGTATTTTCGAAATTGCGACACGGCCTCACCCAGCTTTTTTGCGTAACCGGGCAGCCGGTCCGGGCCCAAGGCAAAGAGCGCCACGATGAAGATCAGGATCAGTTCTGTCATTCCGATCTGCACAACATCCCTCCTTTCCTAATAAAGCGATTTCCGATATGAACAAAACAGCTATGCGTTGGAGAGCGGGGGAAGAGCGTCCTCCGGGAAACTCCAGCTTCTCCCGATGGCTCTTTATATTCAGTCCTGAAAACTCGATTCCAGCGCCCTGCGCTCCTCATCGTGCACCCGGTCCAGGAACCCCCGGACCGCGAACCAAAAGCTCTCCTCCACACCCGTCTCCGCATGGGAGAAGTAGCCGGAGTTCTCGTGGGCGATGAAACCATGGATCAGGCTTCGAAGCATCCGCTGGAGGTGGGTCGCGGCCAATGGCTCCAGGACATACTGGCCCAGCACCTGCAAAATGGGTTCTACAATTGCCTGGGCATCGTCCAGCAGAGGATCGTGCTCCATCATCCGCAGAGTCATAATGATGCGGTACAGATTCAGGTGCTCTCGGGCGTAGCGGTGGTAAGCCCCCGCCAAAGCCAGGATAGCCTCGTCCCGCTCTTTTCCCTGGGCGGCCGCTTCCTCCGCCCGCACCAGAGCGGAAATGGCATGCCGGCCCACCTCCAGCCGCAGCGCCTCTGCGCCCTCAATGTGATTGTATAAAGATGCAGGCTTTACCCGCAGCTTTCCCGCCAGCTCCCGCATGGAGAAGTTTTCGTATCCTGCCTTTTCAATGAGATCTATCGCAGCATCCACTACAATTTCCCGGTTTAAGCCTCTTTTCGGCATAGCAGATACCCCCCTGAAGAACTGACGGTAAAGATAGCAAAACTGGTTAAGGACCTCTCAAATATCCGTATTGCCGGTAAGAAAACCCGCCATCAATCTAAACTAACATCGTTAGTTTGTCAAGAGATGACTGCGCAGATTTGAGCCGCCCGGACTTGTGCATTTCGCTTGTAAGACGAGAACAGGCAGCCTGTTTCTCCAAAATATATTTCCATTTTTCGTTTTGAAAGACACCGGCGGGAATGGAGCAGGGTGGATGCATCTGCGGAAGTATACTTTGAGGCGGAAGCAGATATTGCGAATGGAATTGTTGACTTTACCAGGGAGTTGGTCTGTTTCCCTGTTTCAGCGAAGTGTTGAAGAACTATAACATATGGAGCGATTATGTAAATAGAAGAATTGCAAACAAGCAGAGCGGTATTGATTTATTTTATCAATGCCGCTCTGCTTATCTGCAATTTTTGATTATGGATTCAGGCGGATGATCTGTTCATACAACACTGCAAACTTTTTGGGACGACAGCGTTGGCGTGGTAATGGCCCAGGAACCAATTTCGGAATTGACGCCGCTCCGCCACATCATCCAAGAAATCCGTCAGCGCGGCGGCCTTGTAAAAGCCTCCGCTCAGTTCGTCTTGGACTGATGTCGGCCCGCAGTGAGTGACCGTCTACCTTCCAGCCGCGCCGCTCCAGGCTGGCCCTGGCGGTCTGGTACTCCTCCTCTCTGGGCAGTTCCTCCTTCCACCAAGATCGGTGATTCACCCGGTACAATGCTCCGCTGTGATTGAGCAACCGGCATCCGCTACTGGCGGAAAGCATACCCCGCCGGGGAAATAACCAAGGAGAAAATCATAGACCAATTCCAAGGGTGGGACGCGCACGCGGCCCACGGGGACACATACGCATTACGGCAGAAGTACGCCGGGCAAGTGGGTGAAATCATCGGTGAGGTCCCGAAACTCCACAGGAAGCTCCATTCCACCAAAGATGTCCACGCACGCAGGAGGGCAAAACAGGAACGGTGCATCCAGAAGAAACGGGGTGCGCCGGTTTCTTTTGCCCTGCCAGCGCTGGAGGGGCCGCGCCCGGACGGCATTCCGCCGTGGATGTAATACAAAACAGGAGGAAATTTTATGGCATCTGTCGCATTGAGCGCAAAGGCCGTCGGCTCTACCGTCAAGCTGAAAGTCGGCGGCACGGCGCGAAACTTCATCGTGGTCCATAAGGGCAAGCCCAGCGCCGCCTACGACGCAAGCTGTGACGGCGTATGGCTGTTCGCCAGTGGCACAGCTCCAACGTCAACGACTACGCCAACAGCACCATCCACGCATGTTCGGCTTTGATAAACTGCTGCAAACCCCGGAACAGCTCGACAGCATCAAAAAGAATAACTGACCAGAAGGGACGGATGTTTTCACATCTGCAATGGAAGGACCGGCTTAGAATCGAAAAAATACTAAAGGCGAAGAAGCGCAAAAAGCGGTTCCTGACCATGACGGAAAGAACGTCGCGGGCGGACCTTATGTTCCTTATGCCGGACGGGACTATGGCAAGTGCGGCGGCCGTTCTGGAAAAGATGAGATCACGATACTGCACCGCCAGGTGGATGGGCTGACTCAGCAGCTGCGCCTGATGCAGGAGCAGCGATTTGGCGCGTCCAGTGAATAAACACAGGTCATTTCGGAGCAGATGTCTTTGTTCAACGAGGCGAGGCACTGGCAGACCCTGCGATACCGGAACCTGGCCTGGAGCAGATCACCCGCAGGCGAAAGAAACGGACCGGAAAACGGGAGATGGATTTCTCCAATTTACCTGTGGAGCAACTGATTCATGAGCTGCCGGAAGCGGAGCGTGTCTGCCCGGAATGCGGAAGTTCGCTGCATAAGTGCGGCCAAAGTGTTTTACGGCGGGAGTGGGTCTATGTGCCGCCCGGTACAGCGTAGTGGAACACATCCAAACTGCCTATAGCTGCCGCCGGAAATCACGGCCGCAGGCTGCTGGGCGCATATGCGGCGAAAGTTTACCGATACGCTGAAAAGCATGCCTGCGGATATACGCGGCAGATCTCCTGCTCAAAAAACGTGTAAACTTTGAACGGTGGCTGCATATGCAGCTACTGTCCGCTGCTTCCTGTACCTTGCTATTTTACGCCTGCACTTACATCTTCGGTGTGTTATTTTTATTTCACGCTTCTTTTTCTCCTAATCGTCTCCAATAGTTCTTGATTTTCTGGAAATAACTTTTTTATACGCAAAAATCCCGCACCGAAGTGCGGGATTTTTGCCTGCATCTTTCTTGTCAACACAGGTTGGAGCTGGTGGGGTGACTCGAACACCTGACCTGCTGATTACGAATCAGCTGCTCTACCGACTGAGCTACACCAGCACAACAAACGAGATACTCTGCCGCTGATCTTCATCCGGATATGAAAGCAAAGCATTTCGTGCTCTCTTCAAGCTGCTGTTTATCATAGCACAAAAAATCTTTTTCGTCAACATTAATTTTCGCAGGTTGTACTATCAAATGCGAAAGGACACAAACCCGCCCAAAAGGGTGCGGAACGGTCCCGACGCATTTATTTTTTACCACAAAAGGGCCGGAAAATCAAGAAACAATGGGAAGTGCGCTATTTTGTGACGGACGTTGCCAGCATTCCTCTTTACAAGGGCTACGGCAAAACGAAAGCGTACAAGCAGGCCACAAAGGACGGCTGGGGAACCGTGTACCGCGACGAGAACAACGCCCTTGTCTGTGACGAAGATTGTAGCGCCAGCCTTTACACGAAGAACAGCGGCTATTTCGGTATCTTCCCTTGTGAGGAAATCGACACAAAGGAAACGCCGAAACACGCGGAGTGCGCGGCGATCATTACCAGCGATTCTTGCGGCCTGTCCTTTTGGGCGGAAGATTTCAGCCTGATTCACATTTTTGTAGCCTGCGATGAAAACGGCCTGATTGACCGCTATAGTTAACATACCTGTAAGCACTCAAAAGATGGATTAGAATAGGAGTGCATCAGCACAGTCTGCCGCACCCCGGAGGCGGAGAACGTAGTTCGCCGCCCCAAGGGCGGGCAGCCCAAAGCGCCATGGGTCCGGCAAGGTCATCTCCTACCGTGGGGAGCCCTGCATTGTCCTGGGGCGACGAATATGCTCTTCCAGAAACAGAGGACCCCCCGTCAAATTTCAGGTTCCCCTTCACCCGAAAGCGCATTCCATCCGCTGCGTCCGCCGCCCAGGTCCCTTTGCGGGTCATACCGCAAACCAATCCTGAGCGGCAAACGCCGAAAATCCTCTTCTTCGCCCTTGTGCAGGGTAGCGGTGAGGCACAGGAAGCGGTTCGAATGGAGGCCGGCGTCCCGCTTGGAGTACCTCACGCCGCCTTTATTCCCGATTCAGCATCTGTCTCTCTATCAGCCGGTAAACCTGTTCCGCGCCGGCAATTTCCTCAAAGCCCACGCCGGGGACGCGGTGACGGTGCTTCCCAGCTCCGCAGGATGTAGGCGGGCGGAACCAGATGGTGCCAATGCCATCGTTTCGAATCTCTTTTTGCAGCATGGGAATCTGGCCGTACATCAGGAAAACCGTTTCCCGGCGGCTGACAAGAATCACGCGCTTGTCGGTGACGCCGTACCGCGCCGCCGACAGCTGCCAGGCCCGGAGGAAAAACCGGCCAACGAGCAGATAGACCCCCGCCAGGATAAAGGGAACATAGACGAGTCCCATAAGCGGCACCATCGCCGCCAGGCGGAGCTGCGGGCCGATAATGAGACAGAGAAACCCGCACCAGACCAGACTGAAGGGAATGGTGACCGCGTCGGACCGCTGGAGCCGGAAGCCCCGCTCCGGAGCGCCCTCCCAAAACAGCTGCTCGCCCGGCTGCAAAAGACTTCGGATGCTGTGTTCTTCCATAAGATATCCCTCCTAGCTTTTTCCCAGGATCTCCCGGCGGACAAACGCAAACGCCGCGTCCTCGCCCTCGTCCCGGAGTATGATCAAGATACGCTCCAGCAGCGCCGCCGTAGCCGGATGAAGCAGCAGCTGCCGCCCCTTCCCCCGCTCAAAAAATTTATAAGGATCGCCGGGGTCGAAATCCCTGCCCTTATAGACCTTGCTGGCAGCCAGACGGTCACAGAACATCTCCGCCACGTACTTCGGGGGCATCTCCACCCCGCCGATGCCGCTGCCGTCCTTCTGGTAATCCGTCCAATACTCAAAATGATGCCGGTTCCGCCCCTTGTGATGGAGCCAGGCGGCGCTGTAGCCCCGCTCCTTCCGCTGCTGGTCGTTGGGGCTGTGATCGCCCTGGAAATATTTCACTCCCGCCCAGAACTCCACCGGAGAGTACTTGGACAAGTCGTGCGTCAGCCCCTGCCAGTAGAGCCCCAGGCGGAAGCAATGCTTCCGCACCAGGGCGCGGTGACGACGGACCGTTTTCAGATGTTCCCAGAAATGCAAGGCGCCTCACCTCGAAGTCAAGTTCTCCTCAGCATTATACCATATCCAGCTGAAAAAGACGAGGAAATTTTGCATGGAATCCCGTCCTGCGCAAAGACTAATTTCCGTCAAATGAAATGGGGGAATGGGATGGACGCCGCAATCTTCAGCTGCCCTGCGGACTGGGCGCGCCTTCTGCCGCCTGGGACCCGCAGGGCCCGGAGGGCAGAGGAGCTGACGGAACATATTTGGCCTCTGCTCGCCCTGACTTCGGAGGGGTGCCATGCGCTGGCGCAGCGCCGGGAGCGCGGCGGCATTGTCTGCCGCCTCCTGCTGGCGCCGGGAGACATCCAGGCCCTCCCGGCGCAGATACAGGCCGAGACCGTCATTTCCTACGGTCTCTCTCCCCGGGACAGCCTGACCCTTTCCAGCCTGACGGAGCCGGTGCTCTGCGTCCAGCGGTCCCTGCCCCGCCCGGACGGGACATGCGTTGATCCCCAGGAATTCCCCCTCCCCGCCATACCCGGTCCGGTGCAGACGCTGCTGCCGCTGCTGGGGCTCCGGCTGTTGCAGATGCCACTGACAGAGGGGCGGTTCCCATGATATAAAGAAATAAAATAAGGGAAAGCGGGGGGAGCGTTATGGTGGTATTGGGCTGGATTTTCTTGGCCGGTTTGGTGGCGGGCGCGGCCTGGCTGCAATACACCATCCACAAGCACATTCAAGGCCCCTCCCACTGTATGGGATGCGGAAAATGTGATCAGACCGGCGTCTGTATCCTCACCGGCAAGCCGGTCGGTCCCCGGCGGAAAAAATAGAGGGGAACCCGCATCGAAATCTGCGCTGCATCTTTTTATTTTTCACCAATTCCCCATTGACAAACGCCGTGGATACGATATAATAGCTACGGTTCAATAAGCGAAACGCCATGATAAAGCCAACTGTGCGAAACGAGTCCCGCAGCGAGAGGGGGCCGGTGAAAGCCCCTCGCCCACGCCGCACAGCCGCCACTTTGGAGCGGTCCGCGAGGAGCGGACCGGTTCATCCCCGTTACCGGATGGCTTAAGATGTCCTCTTTCCATAATGGGGGATAATTTAGGGTGGTACCGCGGAGAAAATCTTCGCCCCTGACGTTGTCAGGGGCGTTTTTTGTGTGGAGGAACGATCATTAAATGAAGAATTTTCAAAACTATACCCCGGAGAAATATGCCGGGCCGGAGTACCGGATGGTGGAGGAGGGAATTTACCTTGGAAAAAACCCCTACTGGCAGCCGGGATTTGGTCAGGAAGACATCTATGTCACGTCCCTGTCTTTTGAAATGGAACCGGACTGCTATGGCGAAGAGGGCGGCTGTCCCCAGGACATCACACAAATTCCCTTTGAAAACATCCTGGATGACTATGCTGTCTATGTCACCGACTTCTACGACGCGCTGAACCAGTCCAGCAAGATTACCTGCTATCAGGAATTTGGTTCCAGTCAGATTCAGGATATCCGAAATCTCCGCAGCTTGATCGGCAAGCGGTTTTACGCCGTGCCCTGTGAGGAAGACGGCGAGGAGGCCGACGGCTCTGATTATAAAATCATCATCGAATAACCCACCATTACTACTTGGGAGGAAAAATATATGTCACACCCCTATCACGGCCTGAACGAGCTGCGGGAGATGTTCCTCAGCTACTTCGAGAGCAAGGGCCATCTCCGCCTGCCCAGCTTTTCCCTGATCCCCCCCGCCAACGACGCGAGCCTGCTGCTCATCAACAGCGGCATGGCCCCCATGAAAACCTGGTTCACCCGGGAGGAGGAGCCCCCCCGGAACCGGGTCTGCACCTGTCAGAAGTGCATTCGCACCGGCGACATCGAGAACATCGGAAAGACCGACCGCCACGGCACCTATTTCGAGATGCTGGGCAATTTCTCCTTTGGGGACTACTTTAAAAAGGACGCCATCCCCTTCTGCTGGGAGTTCCTGACCAAGGTCGTGGGCCTGGAGGAGGACCGGCTCTATCCCTCCATCTACCTGGATGACGACGAGGCCTTTGAAATCTGGAACAAGGACATCGGCATCCCCGCCGAGCGCATCTTCCGCTTCGGTAAGGAGGACAACTTCTGGGAGCATGGCGCAGGTCCCTGCGGCCCCTGTTCCGAGGTCTACTATGACCGGGGCGAGGAGCACGGCTGCGGCAAGCCCGGCTGCACCGTGGGCTGCGACTGTGACCGCTATATTGAGGTTTGGAACAACGTCTTCTCCCAATTCGTCAACGACGGCGAGGGCCACTATGAGGAGATGAAAAACAAGAACATCGACACCGGCATGGGGCTGGAGCGTCTGGCCTGCGTGTGCCAGAACGTGGGCTCCCTCTTCGACGTGGACACCGTCATGAACATCACCAACAAGGTCTCCGAGATCACCCACGCCCACTACGGCGAGAGCCACAAGACCGACGTCAGCCTCCGGGTCATCACGGACCATATCCGCTCCTCCGTCATGATGATCTGCGACGGCGTGCTTCCCTCCAACGAGGGCCGGGGCTATGTCCTCCGCCGTCTCCTCCGCCGGGCGGCCCGGCATGGGCGGCTCCTGGGCGTGGAGAAGCCCTTCCTCTTCGATGTCGTGGACACGGTGGTCCATGAGAACGAATCCGCCTATCCCGACCTCCGGGAAAAGCAGGGCTATATCACCAAGGTCATCCGCACCGAGGAAGAGAACTTCGCCAAGACCATCGACGGCGGCATGCGGATTTACAGCGACCTTCTGTCCGCCCACAAGCAACGGGGGGAGACCGTTTTCTCCGGCGCGGACGCCTTCAAGCTCTACGACACCTTCGGCTTCCCCATTGACCTGACTGTGGAGATGGTGGAAGAAGAGGGAATGACCGTGGACCGCCCCGCCTTCGATCAACTCATGGAGGAGCAGCGCATCCGCGCCCGAAAGGCCCGGGAGGCCCTGGGCGACCTGGGCTGGGCCGGAATTGAATTTGGCTCCGAGGTGCCCGCCACGGAGTTCGTGGGTTATGAAAACGACCGCATCACGGACGCCAAGGTGGTGGCCATCGTGGCGGAGGGCGCGCTGGTTGACGAGATCGTCGCCGGTGTGGAGGCCGCCGTCGTGCTGGACAAAACCCCCTTCTATGCCGAAATGGGCGGCCAGGTGGCGGACCACGGCGTGCTCTGCGCGGACAAAACCGGCTTTGAAGTCACGGAGGTGCAGAAGAACAAGGGCGGCAAATTCCTCCACTCCGGCCGGATGACGGAAGGCGTGCTGAAGGTGGGCGACACCGTCTGCGCCCAGATCGACCCGGAGCGCCGGAAGGCCATCCGCCGGGCCCACAGCGCCACCCACCTGCTGGACGCGGCCCTGAAAAAGGTCTTGGGCGAGCACGTCCATCAGGCGGGTTCCCTGGTGGAGCCGGACCGCATCCGCTTTGACTTCACCCACTTTGAATCCATCACCCCCGAGCAGCTCAGCGAGATTGACCGGCTGGTAAACGACGCCATTCTGGAGGGTCTGCCCGTTGTGACGGAGGTCCTGCCCATCGAGGAGGCCAAGCGCAAGGGCGCCGTGGCCATGTTCGGCGAGAAATACGGCGACGTGGTCCGGGTTGTGGAAATGGGCGATTTCTCCATGGAGTTCTGCGGCGGCACCCACCTGGACAACACCGCCAAGGCCGGTCCCTTCCGCATCAAGTCCGAGGGGTCCGTGGCCTCCGGCGTGCGGCGCATCGAGGCCACCGTGGGCAAGCTGACCCTGGAGACGGTAAACCGGAACCAGCAGATGCTGCTTCACGCCGCCCAGATGCTCAAGACCACCCCCGGCGAGCTGGAGGGCCGCATCAGCCAGCAGCTGGACATGATGAAGGAGCTCCAGAAGTCCCTGGAGAAGTTCAAAACCGAGGCGTCCCTGGGAGAGGCCCGGAACTTCCTTATGAGCGCCAAAGACGTGGACGGCCTCCAGGTCCTGACGGCTCAGAAAAACGAGCTGGACGCCAACGCCCTGCGGAAAATGGGCGACTTCCTCCGGGACAAGGAGCCCAGCGTGGTGGGCGTCATGGCCTCCGTCCACGACGGCAAAATCACCTTCCTGGCGGTCTGCGGCAAGGAGGCCGTGGCCCGGGGCGTGAAGGCCGGGGACATCATCAAGGCCATCGCCCCCGTCTGCGGCGGCAAGGGCGGCGGAAAGCCCGACAGCGCCATGGGCGGCGGCACGGACGTTTTGAAGCTGGACGACGCGCTGGCCATGGTGGACGACTTCGTCGCCGGGAAGCTGCGCGGAAAGGAGCAGACACAATGCTGATCGAATTCGACAAGATGGAACCCACCATCATCCCCCGCATGCGGGGCGGCGAGAAGGAAGTCGCCGCCAGGATGTACACGGACCCGCTGAATAAGATCATGCGGGGCAGGCTGATTCCAGGGGCCACCATCGGCATGCACACCCATGAGACCGGCAGCGAGATCATCTATATTCTCTCCGGAAAGGGCAAAATTCTTTACGATGACGGCTGCGAGCCGCTGGAGGCCGGAAGCTGCCACTACTGCCCCAAGGGCCACGCCCACAGCCTGATAAACGACAGCCCGGAGGGCGGCGAGGACCTGCGCTTCTTCGCCGTGGTGGCGGAGCAGTGAGCAGCCGGGAGGATCTGCGGCGCTTTTATGCCTTGGATATCGACCACGCCGCCCTTGGCCTGGAGCCATGGGGCGATCCGTCCCAGCGCTATTTCTGCACGCCGGAGGGAGCGGAAATCTTCGCCGGCCTTGGCTGCGACGGCGTTCACTTCCTCCTTCTCAGGGAAGAGGAGCAGGTCTTCTGCGTGGACCCCATGGCGGGAGAGGGGGCTTACGTCCTGCCTGTAGCGCGGGACTTCCGGGAATTTTTGTCCTTTGTCCTCTACTGCCGGGACGCGAATCCCCTGTCCCAGATCTTCTGGATGGACGAGCCGCGGTTTCGGGCGTTTCTGGAGGAGGAGCGCCGCCAGTCCGGCTGCGAGCCCGCCGGGAAAGAGGCCGCCCTGGCCGCTGCCGCGGAGGCCCTCGGCCTGGAGCCCCAGGACCCCTTTGCGGCGGTCAAAGCCCTCCAAAGCGCGTTTGACCCCACCGGGCTGACCTTTTCCGGCGAGTACTACGATACCCTGGGACTGGAACATCCCAGAGGCGTCTTTCCAGGGGAGTTCCCTGTTTCCTATCCCCTCTCTTCCACGCTGCATATCACAACGGGAGGCGGTGAATCATGATTCCGAAGGACCCTGTGATTCTGCTGAGCTTTGTCAACACAAAGCTCCGGGACGAGTTTTCCAGCCTCGCTGAGCTCTGCGCCGCCCTGGACGCGGACGAAGCGGTGGTCCGGGAGGCGCTGGCGGCGCTGAATTACCAGTATGACGCCGGACGCAACCAATTCGTTTAAAAAAAGGAGGCGAAGCAGCCTGTCAATTCCCCATTTTCAATACCATCCCGACCCGTTTCAAACGAAGATTTTCATAAAGCGGGAACAAGCGGCGGTTTGTCCCTGCTGCGGCAAGGAGACGTATGTCACCTACGAGGGTCCTTTCTACAGCATAAAGAATGTGGAAAACCTGTGTCCAAACTGCATCGCCAGCGGCGCGGCGGCGGAGAAATATGACGGCGCGTTTCAGGACAGCGAGTCCGCAGACGAGGTCAGCGACCCTGCCAAACTGGAGGAGCTGACTCTCCGAACTCCCGGCTACTGCGGGTGGCAGCAGGAATACTGGCGCGCCCACTGCGACGACTACTGCGCCTTTTTGGGTTATGTCGGGTATCGGGAACTAAAGGAGCTTGGCCTTTTGGAGGAAGTGCTGGAGGACCCTGCGCTGGACCCCTGGTTCCGGGAAAATATCACGGAACTGTCCCTGGACGGAAGCCTTCAGGGCTATCTCTTCCAGTGCCTTCACTGCGGAAAGCACCTGCTGCACATTGACTGTGATTAGGATTTGTCTCCATGAGACGGCAGGGCCGGAGATTTCCCTGCCCTGCCGGAGTAAAACGAAGGAGGTTTTTACATGACGGATTGCCTGTTTTGCAAAATCATCGCCGGGGAGATTCCCAGCTCCAAGGTCTATGAGGACGACGTCTGCTTCGCCTTCAACGACATTGCCCCCCAGGCCCCCACGCACTTCCTGGTGATTCCCAAGACCCACATTGCCTCCGTCTCCGAGGTGACGGAGGAGAGCAGCGGCGTCGTGGCCCACATCTTTGCGGTCATCGCCAAACTGGCCAAGGAAAAGGGAATGGACAGCTACCGCGTGGTCTCCAACATCGGCGAGCAGGCCGGTCAGAGCGTCTTCCACCTGCACTTCCATGTCCTCTCCGGCCGGGACATGACCTGGCCCCCGGGTTAACCTGTTTTTCTCGAGAGAAAAGCAGGCAAAAGAGCTTTCGCGCGCTCCGTTTACCTGGTACACATCCAAGCGGAAGCGGCGGCAGCGAAGAATAATGAAAACCGGGCAGGACCCTCCCTGCCCGGTTTCTTTTTCTACTCTGCCGGTATTTCCAGCGCCCCATTGGGACCATCGGAAAAATAGCCGGGGTCCGCCTCCTCTGGGTTGTCTGCTTCAGAGGGGTCCGTTTGCGGTACCGGCGGGACTGCCGCGGGCTGGGCGGCTTCTTTTTCCACCGCCTCTCGGATATACGCCGCCACCTCGTCCAGGGTCTCCGCTTCCGCGAGCTCCGGATAGACGCTCCGGTCAAATGCCAGGCCCTCCCCGGTACCGGCGAAGACGTAGCGCATTCCCTCGCCAAGATACAGCTCCGCAAGGTCCGCGTAGCAGAAATAGCTGTCCCCTTCTTTCCAGCCGGTGTCCCGGTCTGTACGAATGGGCATGAAAATAGCCTCGCTGCCCACATCCAGGTCCTCCAACGGGCCAATGAGAGAGGTCGTCATATAGCCCTTGGCCCCCAGCCAGAGGAGGCTGTATGTCTCCCCTGCCTTCAAGCTCCCCCGGATGGGGTCTGTGACCTCCACCAGGCAACGGGTGTAATAGGTCCTCATCCCCACGGCGTCCAACTCAACCTGATAATATTGCAATTCCCGGACGGTTCCGCGGAAGATTTCCGTGTCCTGAGCAAAAATTTCCTCCGGGGACAGCCACGCCGCGCAGGAGGAAAGCCCCATCATTCCGGAATTACTCCCAGGGCCGTTCATTTCACCGATTTCCACACCGGCGGAATAGTCGGGATGGCTGGGCCGGGTCGGGCTGTCCGTCCAGTAATCGGCGCCGTCCAGGTCTCCGCCGGAGCCTATGTTCCCGGCATCTTCCGAAAATTCCTTCCCCGCGCTTGGGTTGAAGCTATATATAACGCTTGGGTTGAAGCTATATATAATGTGGCTCCACTGGGGCTGCCCTCTGCTGCGCCAAGGGAACGCGGCTGCCGTCGCTACCAACGCCAGACAGGCCGCCAGAGCGGCAAGACGCCGCCAGGGACGGCTTTGCTTCTTCACTGTCTCCGCCGCCTCGATCTGGTCCTCCCGGACCTCTCCTACGGCGCGAAACAATTCTTCTCTTGTCACGGGTCGTAACCCTCCTTCCTCAAATGCTCCCTGAGGCCCTTCCGGGTCCGGTGGAGCAGGGATTTTACCTTTGACTGGCTGAACCCCATTCCCGTGGCGATCTCCGCAACGCCCTCGCAGTACCAGTAACGCCGCAGAAATGCCAGCCGGGCCGCCGGGGACACCCCGTCCAGAAAGACGGAGATGGACTCCCCCAGGCGGCGAAAATCAAAATCCTCCTCCAGAGGCGTGCCGCCCACGCAGTCCGCCAGCTCCTCCAGCACCGCCTCGAAGCCGCTGTTCCGGCACTGGGCCGTATTGTAGTCGTAGCGGTCCAGGGCCGTGTTCCGGGCAATGCGGCCCAGGAAGGGCGGCAGGCGCTCCGGCCTCTGGGGCGGCATGGCGTTCCAAGCCCCCAGCCAGGTGTCGCTGAGGCACTCCTCCGCGTCCCGGCCGTCCCCCAGCACCCGGCGGATGATCTGCCCGCAGTACGCGCCGTATTTCTCCGCCGCCAGCAGGATGGCCTCCTCCGACCGCGCCCAAAATAGGGCGATGATGCCCTGATCCTCCATGACATGGGTCCCTCCTTTTGAAAGCCGCCTTCACCTATATAGTCGGCGGCGGGGACGGTTTGGTTGCGCCTGGGGATAAAAAATCCGGGCAGAGGCGCGTCCCTGCCCGGTGATTCACTTACAGCATCTCGTCCAGAGAATAGCGATGCAGCTTTCCCGGCGGCTCTTTGCTGCGGGTGGCGAGGCCCGCGGCGTATCCCGGGAAGGTATCCAGCTCATAATAGTATTCTCCCGGCTGCAAAGGAGACTCGGAACGCATAACGGTCCCCAGGCCGCTTCCGCTGCGCTTGGCCCGGGCCTCCCGGCGGACCCAGCTCTGGAAAAACGCCTCCTCCGTGCTCACATGAGCCAGCCGGACCATTATCCGCTGGCCCACCGGGCGGATGCGCTCGATATCCACGCCAATGGGCTGGTCCGACAAACCCACCAGCACCGCGCCGCTGGAGTGGCTCAGGTTGAAGTGTACGCCGGGATGCTCTGGAAAATAAGGTTTTCCCAGCTGGTTCAGCGCCACCTCGGGCAGGCTTTTCCAGCCATAGCGCTGCCGCAGGGCCAAACAGAGAATCAGATACGCGCAGAGGGGCTCCCGCTGCTTTTCCACTTCCCGCATACGCACAAGCCGTTCCCGCCGGGCCGGCGGCAGAAGAGGCAGAATCGCCTCCCGCTCCTGTTCCGACAGAGGACTCTCCATCCGGGCCGTCCACAGTTCAATGGGCATGGCGGACCCTCCTTTCTCGTTCTATTTTAAGCGCTCTCACCCTGGCCTGTAAAGCCCCCGCCGGAAACTTTTTAAAAAAACAAAGAAAAAAAGAGGAAATTTTAAACCTGCGGCGTATATAAAAATAGTGGTCAAATGCCCGCCTCTGCCGAAAATCCTACTTTTTCGGTATGACAACAGCATATTTCGGCTAGACTTACCAAAAGGAGGGGACAAAACGTGGCCTTTCCGCAGAGCTTTATGGACGAGCTGACCGCCCGGTGCGACATTGTGGACGTGGTGGGAAGCTATGTTCACCTCACCCGCAAGGGCTCCAATCTCTTTGGTCTTTGTCCCTTTCACAGTGAAAAAACCGGCTCCTTTTCCGTCTCGCCGGACAAGCAGATTTATTACTGCTTCGGCTGCAAACGGGGCGGCGGCGTCATCAACTTCATCATGGAGGAGGAAAACCTCCCCTTTCCCGACGCGGTGCGCTTTCTCGCCAAACGGGCCGGAATGGAACTTCCGGAGGAAGAGGAGGACCGGGAGACCGGACGCCGCCGGGCCCGCCTCCTGGCCCTGAACCGGGACGCCGCCCGTTTTTACCACCAGCTTCTCCAGCAGCCGGAGGGCGAGGCCGTCCGGGAGTACCTGCGCCGGCGGCAGATTCGAAAGGCCACCGCCGTCAACTTCGGCATGGGGGCCTCGCCCAACGCCTGGGACGCGCTGCTAACCGCCATGACGCAAAAGGGCTATACCAAATCAGAACTGCTGGACGCCGGTCTGGTGGTACAGAACAAGAGCGGCGGACTGTACGACAAGTTCCGAAACCGCCTGATGCTCCCGGTCATCGACACCCGGGGAGACGTGGTGGCCTTCGGAAGCCGGGTGCTGGACAAATCCGAGCCCAAATATATGAACTCCTCCGAAACCCCGGTGTACAGCAAGCGCCGGGTTCTCTACGGTCTGAATCTGGCCAAGAAGAGCAAGCGCCCCAATATCATTCTCTGCGAGGGTAACCTGGATACAGTCACGCTTCATCAGGCGGGCTTTGACAATGCGGTGGCCTCCATGGGCACTGCCCTGACGGCGGAGCAGATCCGCCTCCTCTCTCGATTTACAAAGGAGCTGGTGCTTTGTTACGACAACGACAACGCCGGAAAAATCGCCACGGAGCGAGCTTTGCAGCTGCTGAACGGCTCTGAATTTTCGGTAAAGGTCCTTCAGCTTCCCCGGCGGCGGACCGGGGAGGGGGAGCTGGTGAAGCAGGACGCGGACGATTTCATCAAAAATCAAGGCCCCGCCGCCTTCGAACGGCTGCTCAGCGGCAGCGAGAACGGCGTGGAGTTTCGCATGGCGCAAATCGCCGGAAAATACGACCTCGGCAGCGACGAGGCCCGCGTGGCTTACAGCCAGGAAATCAGCGAACTGCTGGCCACACTTCCCGGCGCGGTGGAGCGGGAGATTTACGCCTCCCGGGCCGCCGAAGCCGCCCGCATCACCCCCGACGCCATGAAAGTGGAGGTCCAGCGGGCCCGGAAGCGGAAAATTGCCAGGGAAAACCGGGCCGAGCTCCGAAAGGAGCTGAACCCGGCGGCCCAGTCTCAGCCCAGCCAGCGGGCCCTGCGCTATGAAAATCTCCGCTCCGCCCGGGCGGAGGAGGGCGTCCTCCGCCTGCTGCTGCTGGACGGCAGTCTCTTCCCCGATCAGCCGCCTCTTTGCGAGGCGGAATTTTCCTCCCCGCTGCTGGGCCGGGTCTTCACGCTTCTCTGGAAGGCCAGAGAAGAGGGACGGGACGCCGCGCTGCCATCTCTGGCAGCGGTGCTGACCCCGGAGGAAATGAGCCACATTACCGCTGTCTGCCAGCGGCCGGAATCCGTTCAGAATGGGCGGCAGGCCTTGGCGGATTACATACGCATCATACAGGCGGAAGCCGCAAAACGCTCCGGCGGCGCGGCGGACCCCTTGTTGGCGGCGGCAGAAAAATATAAAGACAAAAAGGGAGAAAAACGGAATGTCTAATAAACAGGAATTCACCCCCAAGGAGCTTGACCAGCAGGAAGACGCCATTTTAACCGCCGCCGATGCGGCGGCCTCTCCGGCGGAAGGCGCTCCCCGCGTCATGACCGACGAAGAGGCCAAAAAAGCCGGCATCGTCCGCCTGGACGACAAGCAGGTTGCCGCTCTCCCCGCCGCCTCCTGGCTGATTAACAACGAAAAGCTCCGGGAACTGCTGGCCAGAAGCAAGAAAAAGGGCAAGCTGGAATCCGCCGAGCTGATGGAAGCCGTGGACGATCTCAACCTGGAAGGCGAGCAGATGGATCAGCTCTACGACTCCCTGGAGGCGCTGAACATTGACATCAGCGCCGAGGAGGACCTTCTGCCGGAGCTGCCGGAGGAGGGTCCGGCGGCGGAAGAGATCGCCGGCATGGAGGAAGAGGAGCTGGTGGACCCCAACACGCTGGTCAACAGCTTCTCCATCGACGACCCTGTCCGCATGTATTTGAAGGAAATCGGCAAGGTCGCTCTGCTGACGCCGGAGGAGGAGGTCAGCCTCGCGCAGGCCATGTCCGCCGGAAACGACGCGGCGGAAAAGCTGGCGGAGCTCCGGAGACGCCGGGAGGAGGGCGGAGAGGTTGATCCTGCGGAGGAATCCCTTCTGAAAAAGCAGTTCCGGAACGGGGAAACCGCCAAGCAGAAGCTGGCGGAGGCAAACCTCCGTTTGGTCGTCTCCATTGCCAAGCGCTATGTGGGCCGCGGCATGCTGTTTCTGGACCTGATTCAGGAGGGCAACCTGGGCCTGATCAAGGCAGTGGAAAAATTCGACTGCACCAAGGGCTTCAAGTTCTCCACCTACGCCACCTGGTGGATTCGCCAGGCCATCACCAGGGCCATCGCCGACCAGGCCAGGACCATCCGCATTCCTGTTCACATGGTGGAAACCATCAACAAGGTCATCCGGGTCAGCCGCCAGCTGCTCCAGGAACTGGGCCACGACCCCTCTCCCAACGAGATTGCTGCGGAAATGAATATGCCTGTGGACAAGGTCCGGGAAATCATGAAGATCGCCCAGGAGCCAGTATCCCTGGAAACGCCCATCGGCGAGGAGGAGGACTCTCATTTGGGGGACTTCATTCCGGACGAGGGCGCGTCGGAGCCCTCGGAGGCCGCCTCCTTCACCCTCCTGAAAGAACAGCTGATGGATGTACTGTCCACACTGACTCCCCGGGAAGAGAAGGTGCTGAAGCTCCGCTTCGGCATTGAGGACGGGCGAACCCGGACGCTGGAGGAAGTGGGCAAGGAGTTCAACGTCACGCGGGAGCGTATCCGGCAGATTGAGGCGAAGGCCCTGCGAAAGCTCCGGCATCCCTCCAGAAGCAAAAAGCTGAAGGATTTTCTAAACTAACAATACAGCAGCAAAGCCTGCCAGAACTGGCAGGCTTTGCTGCTGCAAGTCATTTCAAATAACTCAGGAGCCTCCCCGCCTCCAGCGCAGCCAGAGCCCGGACGCCGTCAAAGTCCACATAGGGGTTATAAACCGCCTCCAGCGCGTCGTGGTTTTGCTTGGCTTCCTTCAGGGCGTCCACCGCCTCTTCCCGAAGCAGAGCCGCCATTCGCGTCTGAAACCGAAGGCGGGATTTCCCCTCCGTCTCCACCATGGCGTCCAGCCGGACGCGGCGGTAGGGCTTTTTGCCATAATCCATACCGGGACGGGAAGTGACAAACGCCAGTCCCAGGCCCGGAATCAGCAGATGCTCAATGCGGTCCGGGTCCTCCGGAGAGAGGCAGGCAATGGCGTCCCATCCCCGTTCCACCGCCGCGGTATGAAGCCGGGACAGCGCTGGTCCCGCCAGCTCCCAACCGTCGGCAAACTCGTAAACCTTGGGACACAGGACATCTACGCTGTCGTAGCGCCAGATATAGCCTTTATGCGTGATGCTGCCGAGGAACCGGCGAGTCGTTTTGCCGCCGCTGCCTTTGCCCCGGAGTTCCCGGGCAACGATCCCCTTCACGCGCCGGTCCAGGCGCTCGCAGTCAAATGATTTTCTGACGCCATCCACCGCGTCCAGTTCCACCTGCCGGGCGGCTTTCAGACTGTGATACGCCCGGATATAGGCGGCCTTGTACGCATGCGTACGCGATTTGACCTCTTCTGCCCCAGCTTTGGCGGCGGTGAGGTCATAGAAGCGGCCCAGGTCTACGTAGCGGTCTACCGCAGCGGGGTATTGGGGTTCGATTACGTGGGGCGACGTGCCATCCGCTACCGCGCAGTGCAGTTCCGGAATCACCACCCCGTCCAGAGAATTGGGGTCGCCTGAGCACCAAAGGTACTCCACTGCCGCTCCGGCCTTCTCCATGGTTCGGCCAATTTCCCGCATAAACGTATTTTTTCCCACGCCGGGACCGCCCTTTAAAACCATGAAATCATATGTATCCTCCATGTTCACCAACTCCGAAAAGAGATTCCGGAAGCCCTCGCCGCTGTTGGCGCCTACAAAAAAGTTGGTCACTTGTGCCATAGGTTTGCCCTCCCAAAGGTTTTTACATGTTCAGGCTATGCTGGGAGGACTTGGCCTGACAGTGGTTTTCCTGAAAAATCCCCTCTTTCCCCACTAAACGCCGCCGGGGCGGAAAAAGGGCCTCCCGCCGGGAGGCCCTCACGCTTTACAGCTCGTCGATTTTCATTTTGTCCAGCTGGTCCCGCACCCGGCGTTTCTCCCGGACCGCCCAATAGACGGCTAGCAGAACCAGCGTGGGGATATTCCCCGCCAGCAGGGTCACCAGCACCGTCAGAACATTCCGAGACACGCTGCCGGTATCCATAAGGTTCAGCGGCAGCAGCAGGGACTGCAAAAACGCCAGCAGCGGCAAAACCAACCCCGGCCAGCGGCTCTCCCGTTTGGAGAGGAAGATTTGCAGGAACACGCCCCCCGCCAGAAGCACCAGCAGAAACACCAAAAAACCAATCACAAATCTAGACGCAATCGCCATCATTCAACCTCCATTCTCTTTCCGGGCCTCCCGGTAAGCGGCAATCAGAATCTTCGCGGTGTCGAAATCCAGCTTGTCGTCCACCGCCAGACGCTTTACCAGGGAGACATAGGGGTCCGCTTCCACCGTGTCGCTGAGGCGGATCTTTTGGATCAGGCGGTCCAGACGCAGCCGGACCGTGGGATAGCTGACGCCATACTGGGCCGCCACCTCCTTTAAAGAGCCGGAGGCCAGCAAAAAGCGCTTCACAAAAGTCAAATCCTGTTCGTCCAGGTCCGCCATCCAGGGGGGCATGTTGGTCATGCTCAAGGCCTCCTTTCATAAAATTAAGTATAAACCTTAATTTTATGAAAGTCAAGATTTATTTTTATTTTCAAAAATGCAAACCGCCGGCTGAGCCGGCGGCTTGCACAAGTCTCTTGAATTGTATTTCTCAGACCGGCGCAATACGCCCTCTCCCCCGAAGAACCGGACTCACCGCAGGGCGTTCCCCCGGACACGCTCCAGCGCACTCTCTACCGCAGGAATTTTCAAAACAGCCATCGTCACCGCTCCCTCCGCCAACAGGTAACTATAGTTGTAAATGATAGGATACAGATTCCGCAGCGCCTGGGGAAAATTCTCCGGCATGTAATCCATCCAGTACAGATATCCCCCGAGAGTGTGAAACACTCCCCGAACCATTACCGCCGCAATGTAACCGGCCGCCAGTCCGCCCTTCCGCTTCCGGAAGAGCCCCGCCAGTCCCAGCGCGGCAAAGGCAAACGTATAGTCGCAGCAGACCTGGAACAGCGACAGGAAATAGGGCTCCTGTAAAAATTGCAGAATCCCGTAAGCAAATCCCACCAGCACCCCGGTCTTCACGCCATACCAATACCCCACCAGCACGATAAACAGCATGCTCATCAAGGTAACGGAACCTCCGTAGGGCATTTTGAAAACCTTGATAAAGCTCGCCGCATAGGCCAGGGCCACCGCCATGGCGCAATAGGCCAGCTGCCGGACGTCCATCCGCTTCCTCTCTCCCCGATTCGCCAGCGTCCAGCCCGCCAAAAGGCACAGCGCCAGAATCGCAACGCTCAGCCCATAACCGGCGGTTGTGAGCCCTCCCTCATGGTTGACAAACACTTGCAGCATCCCTTGCTCCTCCTTTGCTTTGATCGCAAGCCCGGTCTGCTCCGGCAGTCAAAAAGCCCTCCCAAAACCGGGAGGGCTTTGAATCCATGCGAAATGACGCACAGTGGACGGCTCCCTACGTTGGCATTACCCAAATCAGGTTACGGGTCGAAGCGTTCGCTTCCTCTCAGCCCGTTCTCACAGGCTCCCCGGCTCACAATCTTTGAAATTTTAATCTGCATTTTAACACAGCTTCCGGCAGTTTGCAAGCCCCTTGCTCCATTTTTCTTACATCTCATGAAGCCAGGTGTACCGCTCATCCTCACAGCGGTCGGTCTGAAGCCAGGGATTTCCGTCCAGATGGCGAATCATCCAAGTGGTATACATCTGAAAACCAGGAGCCACAGCCTGGGGATGAAGCGCCCCGCCGGGAATGGCGGAGAAGCTGTGGTCCACGCTTTTAAACACCTCGTCTCCCACAAAGCTGGCCCCAAATCCCTCCGGACGGTCGAAGAGGAAGAAATAGGTCTCCGGCTGGGGGTGCCGGTGGGGAAGATAGCCGGACCAGTTGCCCCGGTCATTCAGCACCTCGCCCAGAACCATGTTGGAAGCCGGGCAGATATCGTGATCAAAGATGGTATTGACCCGCCGTTTGGCCACATCGCCGAATTTCCCCACGCAGGAGTACTTCCAGGGGGCGTCCTCCGGACGGTAGAGATGGCTGGGAAAACTCCTCTCATTTTTCGTACACTGCACCAAAATCTCCGTTCCGGTTTCGGCTGTAACGGCAATTTCCACGCCGCTGGAGGCATGCACGCACCAGGGCCCCTCGCTGAAAACATTCCGGCGGGAGGCTTCCACCCTCTGCGTCTCCCAGGTGAAGACGGCACGGCCGCCGAGCAGCAGCACGGCGATCTCCTCCCCCACCCGGCAGAACTTGCGGGACTCCCCCGCCTTCAGTGTGTAAACCCGGATATCCATCATCATGGCGGCGTAATCGCCGTCGTAGGTGGTCAGAAGCATCTCGCCGGACGCGTCAAACTCGGGATAGCCAAACACCTTGCTCATAATTCCGCTCCTTTTCATTTTCAAACTGTGCCGAAGGCCCCGGCAATGCCGGGGCCATTCTGGCGCGTATTTCCAATATGCGGTTTACCAGTACTTTTCCACGTGGGCACGGGTAACCTCGGCGGCCTTTTTGATGTTCTCTTCACTGGAGAGCTTATAGTAGTCGGGCCGGAACACCTCGATGGTGCAGACGTCCCCGTCAAAGCCAATCTTTTTCAGGGTATCCGCAAAGCGCTTGTGGTCCAGGCAGTCGCCGCTCTCGCCAGGCCAGAGGCGTTTTTCGTCATTGTTGTAGGCTGCGCCGCAGGGCATGTTTTCTGTGCCGTTCAGGTGCCAGACGAAGATTTTCTTACCGTCGGCCTTCTCCAGAGTGTCCCAGCCGGAGGCCATGGCGTTAAAATGGAACTGATCCAGGGTCACGCCCACCAGGGGAGAATTCACCTCCTCCACAATGGCATAGGCATACTCAAAGCGGTTGATGGACATGGTGGGCGCGCCGCAGAACTCCAAAGACAGCTTGATGCCGTAGGGCTCCACCTTCTTCACCATCTCTTTGAGAACGGCCACGGCGTCGGCCTTGATCTCGTCCACGGTGGCATGGACCGTCAGGTCCATAGAGGGCACCACCACAATCATCTTGCAGTCCAGAATCTGGCAGCGGCGGATAATCTCATCCAGCTGCGCCATAACGGCATCCTTCTCCTCCTGGGTCTGCTTCATGTTGAAGAAGATCAACGCGTTGTAGGAGAGCATTTTAAGGTTGTGGGTCTTGAAAAAGTCGCCCAGCTGCTCCAGCGTATACTTCCCGGCGGCAAGCTCCCGGTCCAGGCACTCGGACTGGACGTCGATATAGTCAAATCCGTACTTTTCGCACAGGGCCAGGTCCTCCAGCACAGAATGGTTCTCACAAAAACGGTTGCAGCCCTCGTTGAATCCGATTTTCATGGTGATGGTCTCCTTCTTTTATTTGTAGGATGACTCCTCTTTGTTTTATCCGATATCCGCTCAATTGTCAATATGCTTTTTGTGTGAAACACCCAGCCGAACTCCGATCAAGCGTCTCACAGGGAAAGAAGCGCGTAAGTTAGGTGCCTATTTGCGGAGAAGCTCGCTTTGAATGCGCTCCAGGGCCTCGGGGGCCTGTTTGTCCATCTTCTCGGGGAAGCCGAAATAGCTGACGCAGATGATGTTGTCTCCGCCCACTTTCGGCGCGTTGGGTTTCAGCTGTTTGTTGGCAAAGTCCATCTCCCGCAGCGTCTCGAAGATGCCGTCGAAGTCCACCTCGCCCTCGCCCATGGCGGTGTGCTGGTGGATCGTCACGTCCGCCCGGCCTCTGGCGTTGAGCCAGGGGGG
>Ga0073908_1002060_pt1 | contig 25604 bp, 17 predicted proteins | sample MucameincwithD2O_FD_65484 | JGI IMG/M metagenome (GOLD analysis project Ga0073908, IMG submission 65484) | Mouse cecum microbial communities from Vienna, Austria - Mucus amended microcosms incubated with D2O | ecosystem: Host-associated > Mammals > Digestive system > Large intestine > Cecum...
TGTGCATTGGTCAGGAACCAAACTTTCGACCAAACGGCTTAGATTTTTGCAATATTCTTAATTTGTTTTAAAATCTTTCCGTTTATTTGGTTGGGAACATAGATTACAATAAGCCAGGGATGACACTAAGCTTCGTTTTAAGGAAGATGTGAACCTTCCAAATGATGATTTATTGGTATATTTAAGGTGTCGCCGTAGGGGCGGGTTCTAAACCCGCCCGATTGCAACATGTATATTTGTCGATATCGGGCAGGTTTAGAACCTGCCCCTACAGAACGACAATCATTTCGGACAACGATCTCATTCCATCACATCGATAAATCATCATTTATGGTTCAAATATGTCAAAAGATGACTTTCTTTTATCCTCACATTCAATAATTAGCAGATATAACCGGAACAATATTGCTTTTTGATTATTATTTGCTATTTTTGTCATTGGGAAAAAGAGAATGCCAAGCGGGCAACTCTTGATTGTAGGAAAATGATTTATATATTCGAAGAGATAAACTGCAACACTTATTTTCATATTGAATGTATAAAGAAGGTTCTGCAAACCCTTTACATATAAAATGGTTATATCTGTATATTTAAAATATGCAGATTTGTATCTATATAAGTAAAGGGGGCGCGGGGCTGACTTTATAATGTGAAGGGCTGTTGCAGGCCTATCTTTTCGTAAAGTTCAGTTCCTGCGCCCTTCCTGTATATATACATCAAGTGTGCAAGCGATACTTTTCTTATAAAACCACTCCTAAACGACTTCCCTTTTCTAAATCTCTCATCAATTTATTTTCATAGTATGAAAGTGACTAAAATGACATTACAGCAATATCGGGAAGTTTTGGATGTGTATGGGACCTATTTTCTGGACGATATGAAACAACTGAAAGTCGATTATGCAAAAGATCGGTTGCTTGTAAATGGAAGCATAATGCGCTATACAGATATTACCGGAATGGCGGTCATTAATAATAAATATCTGGTCGTCGAGGTTAATCATGCCGATTTGTTTCTTTTGCCGCTTCGCCGTGATGTCCGTTATCGTGTGTTTCGCTCCCCGAAATCTGCAATACTAAATAAGATTGCCTATCTGTTTGTTTTATGTCAAAAAATAATGATCTGTAAATCAAGTGTATGCTGATGATTCTACAAAATACTGAAAAAAAGTGCATATAAGGTTGTGTGTATTTCCATAGTAAGCCGACTCCATTATAAAGCACGGGATTTTATGGAAAACGACAACAATATAAAACGAATCATACAACTTTATTTCGGAAAGCATTTTTCCCGTTCGGGGCGTGTCCTGTTTGGACGCTGGCTGCGGGCGGAGGACGGGACTTTCGAAAAGACGGATATATTGCAAACCTTTTGGGAACATTCGCCGGCAGAGGCGACTGCCGAAACCCGCGAAGACTGGGATGCTTTACAGAAGCATTTACAGGTTGAACCGGTTCGCCGGAATTCCGTCCCGATGTATCGCGGGTGGATCAAATATGCGGCGGTAATCGCATTGATGCTATTGACAGGGGCGGCGACTTTTTTCGTTACGGACCGACTGAAACCCGCCCGGCATGTAGAGATGGCGGAGTTGTTCGTCCCTTATGGCGAGAGCCGGCAGGTTCTTTTGCCGGACGGTTCGCAGGTATGGGTAGATGCCGGTTCGTTGCTCGTTTATCCGAAAGATTTTACGGATACGGAAACGCGTACGGTTTACCTGACAGGCGAGGCCTCTTTCACGGTCCGGAAAAACAAGGAAAAGCCTTTTATCGTGAAGACGACCTATCTGGATGTACAGGCTTTGGGTACGGTATTTACGGTTACTTCTTATCCAAGCGATTCCTGTACGAGCACGATCCTGGAAGAGGGGAGCGTCAAAGTGGATGTGAAAGCGGATGAACACCAACCTGCTATCCTGAAGCCGAACGAACGTCTGGTTTATTCGCATACGGCGCATACGGTAATGGTCCGGCCGGTCGATGCTTTACTCTATAAGATGGAGCGTAGTGGTTACCTGATTTACGAGAATGTCTCTTTCAGTCATCTGATGGCTTCGTTGGAACGGAAGTTTAACGTGACGATCCATTATAATTCCCAAAAATATGCGGACGAGTATTACAATGTCAAGTTCGCCCCGCATGAAACCCTGGAGGATGTGCTGACTGTTTTGCAGCAGTTGATCGGCATTCATTTTAAGATAAAGGAAAATGTTGTATTTATAAATTAAAGATAGAGGAGAGAAACAGGATGAACAAAAGAAAACCGGAAAGAACGAAAGTGCGAAAATCCCTCTTTCCGGCGTTTGAAACCGAATTGTGACTTTTTAGGGCTCAACGTAAAACGTTGAAAATAATTAATATTCAATTTTCAAACATACAAATATATGAAATTAACTAATCTAATACCTATAAATGCGGGAAAAACGCTTTCCCGTCTATGTATAATTGGAGCTCTGTCTCTTGGTAGCTCGTTCGTATTTGCTCAAAATCAACAGGTTCGTTTGTCTGGAAACAATTTAACCTTAAAAGCAGCTTTCAAACAAATCGAGCAACAAACGAAACTATTCGTAGACTACAACACGCAAGACGTCAACGACTCACGCGTGATCAAAAAAGTGCCTGCCGGCAACAACGTCAAGAACGTCCTGGAACAATTACTGGAAGGCACGAACTGTTCCGTCACATTCAGCAACGGTCATGTAATCATTTCCAGAAAAGCCCCGGCATCTTCCGAAACAAAAAAAGTCACAGGCGTTGTCAAAGATGAAAAAGGCGAACCGATCATCGGTGCGAATGTTGTGGAGAGGGGGACGACGAATGGGACTGTTACCGATTTGAATGGTCAATATAGTTTGGATATTTCTCCTTCGGCTGTTTTACTGGTTTCCTACATTGGTTATGATACCAAAGAGATAAAGGTGGACGGGAAAAATGTATTGAATATTTCTTTGGCAGAGAATACGGAGAATTTGGATGAAATTGTTGTGATCGGTTACGGTACATCCAGGAAAAGGGATATTGTAAGTGCTATGTCTACTGTCAAAGGATCGACGATTAGTGCTGCTTCAACAAGTAATGTTCAGGATGCCTTGCAGGGAAAAGTTGCTGGTCTGGATATTCAGTCTGCACGATATGCAGGGGATGATCAAAAGATTTATATCCGTGGTGCAAGATCTTTGAATGCAGGAAACAATCCGCTGATTATAGTAGATGGTATTCCTGGAAGCTTAGGAAGTGTAAATACTTACGATATTGAATCAATTGAGGTATTAAAAGATGCTGCAAGCTCTGCTATCTATGGCTCTATGGGTGCAAATGGTGTTATTTTGGTAACGACTAAAAGAGGGAAAAAAGGGGTGAACCGTGAGATTAATTTTAATTCTTATGTTGGGATGAATGTTCCTCATATGATGAAGTTACAGTCGGGAGAGGAATATGTTCAGTTCCGTCGTGACGGATATCGATATGCGCATGGATGGGACAATCCTTTTACAGATGAGGATGTTTTCACCCAATCTGAATTAGATATCATCAAAAGTGGTAATTATACTGACTGGCAGGATTTACTATATCGTAATGCTTTGACACAAAGTTATCATTTGAGTATTAGTAATAGCGGAGAAAAGACTCGCTTATTATTGTCCTTTAAATATGACAACGAACAAGGTTATTATAAAACTAATGATTCAGAAAATTATAACTTGACTTTGGCTGCTGACTATGATTTAGCAAACTTTTGGACATTGGGAACAACGGTCCGTTTGAAAAGAAATAATGTTTCAGGTTTCCAGAAACTTAATACGGAAATCCTTTATATGACTCCGTTGTCTAATCCCTATTTAGAAAATGGTGATTTGAATTATTTCCCGAATCCATTGAATACATCTGGTTATAATCCGTTGGCGGATGATATACCTGGTCAATTTGTGGATGATACTCAAAACAATCTATTGAATCTGAATTTGACTTCTCATATTAAAATCAATAAATGGTTGAGTATGCACACGAACTTTGGTTATATATTTTCGGACTATAAACGCGGATATTTTTATGGTAAGAATGCATATCGAAATAAAGGGGTGAAAACAAATTCAGGGAAAGACTATAACAATTATGATCAATGGACATTGAACCATATTATTACGTATGAAAATAGTTTCGGAGACCATAACTTGGTTGTCGACTTGGTTGGTGAAATGCAAAGTCGTCGATATGATAGCGGAACGTTATCCGGAGACAATCAGTCGGTTGAATATACTTCTTATCATAACTTAGGTTCCAATATAGAAAATATTAAGATTGGAAGTAGTTTCCAAAATTGGGCTTTGGCTTCTGTATTAGGGCGTTTGCGTTATAATTACAAAAATAGATATTATTTCAATATTGCTTTTCGTACAGACGGTTCTTCCCGTCTAGCAAAAGGTAATCAATGGGCGATTTTCCCTTCCGGAGGTGTTAGCTGGAGTATGAAAGATGAATATTTTATGCAAGGTGTAAATTGGATTAATAGCTTAAAATTTCGTGTATCCTATGGTACGGTAGGCAATACGGCTATCTCCCCATATCAGACTTTGGCAACTTTGTCGCAGTCAGCTTATTTGTTTGGAGAAGAATCTTCTAATAAGTTTTACGTATATAGTCCTACTTCGATCGTGAATCTTGATCTTGGATGGGAAATATCTAAAACTATAAATGCTGGGGTTGATTTCGGGCTGTTCAATAATAAATTGAATGGTTATGTCGAGTATTATAATACAAAGACGAGTGATTTGTTAATGAAGAGAACGATTCCGTCGTTTACCGGTTTCAATGATATTTGGCAAAATATAGGGGAGACGGAAACTTCAGGAGTTGAGTTTAACTTGAATTATAATCCGGTAAGGACAAAAGACTTGAATGTTGATATTTCACTGAATGCATCCAGAAACTGGGAAAAGATTACGGCTTTGATCAGTGGGGAAGATTTACCTAATAATAAATGGTTTATCGGAGAACCGTTGGGTGTGTTCTATGATTATGAAAAAATAGGTGTTTGGCAGTTAGGAGAAGAAGAGGCTGCTGCCCAATATAATGCTAAAGTCGGTGACATCAAGATTAAAGATCAAAATGGTGATGGCTCAATCAGTGCCGCAGATGACCGAGTCATATTGGGACAGGTTCGCCCGAAATGGATGGCTTCTCTTGGTGCAAATATCCAATATAAAAACTTTGATTTCTCATTCAACTTGAACTCAAGATGGGGATATTTGGTGAAACCATCTCCTTATGATGACATTACTATGGATGGACAGCGTTGGTTGCCTTCCATAGATTATTGGACTCCAGATAATCCGTCAAATAGTTTTCCGCGTGCGGATCAGGTAAGTACTTACGATACTTATCGTTCTTGTAATGGCTATCAGAAAGGAGATCATATTAAAATTCAGGATGTGACATTGGGATATAGTTTTGAAAGCCTGTTATCGGAAAAAGTTCCTTTCAAAAAATTACGTTTTTATGTACAAATGAGAAATATCGGTTATTTGTATAGGGCTGCAGAGTTTGATATTATACCAGAGCAACCTAATATTAATTTTACAGTTCCTAGTAGTTATAATTTCGGAGTTAATGTAACATTTTAATAAGTCGTATATTATGAAAAAGATAGCAATTTTTTTATTATTTGCCTTGTCTGCAAGTTCTTTTTCTTGTGATTTTTTAGAAGAAGAACCGAAAGGACTAATTAGCGATACGTATGCGAAAACAGAAGAGGGGGTTGAGTCGCTTATTTTAAGTATCTATCATCGAAATCGTTATTTAACGGAGCGTTTATATAAGGTTGGAGATTGTGGTACAGATTTGACTACTTATGCAACGAATGGTCTTGGAACAAATTATGGAGAGATTATGTTTTATAACGATCCCCTTATGATTTCAAATGTTTATAATTCGCAATATTGGAAATATTTGTATAAAGGGTTAAATGTAGCAAATCAAGGAATAGAATATATTGAGCAAGCTTCTGTTTCATCGGAAGAAAAGAAAAATAAACTAACTTCGGAGGTCCATGCTTTGCGTGCATTTTATTTGTTTCTGATAGTTGAAACATATGGTCCTGCCTCCCATTATGTAGATACTCCATCTTATTCTGTTGTGACAGATGGCTATCAGCCGGGTATTGCTGTTTTCTACAAACGGATATTGGATGATTTGGATATAGCCTTCCAATATTTGGATCTGCCGCAAAATACACAATGGGGACGTATGAATATTGGTATATGTAAATCTATTAAAATGAGGGTGTTGATGGCATTGTCAGCTTATGATGATACGATACTCTCCAACACTGGTTATACGAAACAAAAGTGTTATGAAGAAACTATTTCGTTGTGTAATTCAATCATTAATGATTATAATTATAAATTGTTGGATGATTATGCTTCTATTTTTGATGTAAATAATCAAATTAATGATGAGGTAATTTGGTCTATTCAATACACAAGTGATTTGATTTATAACGGAATGAATGTGAGTCGTGCAGAAATGGATGCTAATGTTATGCATCGGAATTTTGTGGGTTGGTATAATAAATCTGCTAAAAATCCTAATGTTAATATTGATGGATTGTGGAGTCATTCTCGTGTATATGGGCGTGAATACCGTGCAACGATGCCTACCTTATATTATATCCGCCTTTTCAGTAAGTTTGACAAACGTCGGGATCAGACTTTCCAATCGGTTTGGTGTCGAATTCCAGATAACTGGAACAATGATCCTGATTATTCTGACACTTTACTGATTCGTACATTGGATGTGGTTTCAGATGAGTATATAAAGAGCTATGAAGATCGAGGTATTGTCGTTGATAATATTTCGGATATTTATGATATTAACACTGGAATTCCGACTATCAATGGTCGATCTTGTTTTCATACTATGACTAAATATTTAGATCCGAGCCGTGATGCTGCTAAACGGGAAGAAGGTTTTAAAGACTTGATTCTGATGCGCCTTGGTGAAGTCTATATAACTTTGGCTGAAGCGTATGTAAGAACTAACCAACCGGAAAAAGCGGCAGAAGTGATTACCCAACTGAGAAAAAGAGCTTTAGTTGATGGACATGAAAGCGAACTGAAGGTAACTGCTGCTGATATGGATATGGATTTTATCCTAGAAGAAGGTGCACGTGAACTGGGATGCGAATTGAACCGTTGGTATATGTTGAAACGTTCTGGCAAAATGGTGGAATGGGTGAAAGAACATAATCCGGATATTACATTGATCAAGGATTATCATATCTATCGTCCTCTTCCTCAAGATGCGTTGTATGAAGTGACGAACTTGGATGTGTTCGTTCAAAATAAAGGCTATAAATAATTCTATTAATATGATGATTATGAATAAAATATCACGACGACATTTTTTAGCTGCGACAGGTGCTATAACTGGGGCAGCCTTATTGAATCCATTATCGGGAGTAGCGGCAGAAACAGCTGAAGCTTCGAAAGTTGTAGGGAAAAAACTTCGCCTTGCTATTGTTGGTACTGGCGGAAGAGGAACTTCCATGTGGGGATATGATTTAATGAAAAGTTATCCTGACTACATCGAGTTTGTAGGCCTTTGCGATAAGAATGAAGGTCGTGTGGAAACCGGTAAGAAGATTATCGGGGCTTCCTGTCCTACTTATACGGATTTTGAAAAGATGATGAAGGAAACTAAGCCTGATGTGCTGATTGTAACGACAATGGATAGCACTCATCATCAATTTATTATCCGTGGAATGGAGCTTGGCGCGGATATTATTACAGAAAAGCCGATGACAACGGATGAAAAGAAGGTTCAGGCAATTTTGGATGCAGAAAAACGGACAGGAAAGAATTGTCGTGTGACATTTAATTATCGTTATTCTCCACATCGTGCGAAAATATGGGAGTTACTCCGTGCCGGTGAGATTGGCGATATTACTTCTGTTGATTTTCATTGGTACTTGGATACCTCTCATGGTGCCGATTATTTTCGCCGTTGGCATCGTCTGGTGGAATGCAGCGGTTCGTTGTGGGTGCATAAAGCCAGCCATCACTTTGATCTTCTGAATTGGTGGATTGACAGTGATCCGGAAAGTGTATATGCATTAGGTAGCTTGGATCATTATGGTAAAAATGGAACATTTCGGGCAGAGAATTGCCGTACCTGTCCTTATACTTCCAAATGTAAATTCTTCTTTGACATTACGAAAAAGAAGAATTTGATGAATTTATATGTAGCCAACGAAAAATATGATGGTTATCTTCGTGATGGATGTGTATTTAAGAACGATGTTAATATCTTTGATAAGATGGCGGCAACGATTCGTTATAAAAATGGTGTGCAGGTCGCTTATTCCTTAACAACCTACAGTCCATACGAAGGTTATCGTATAGCCTTTAATGGAACGAAAGGGCGTTTGGAAGCTTGGATACAGGAATCCCGTCCAACTTCTGATGCAAACTTTGATGAACTCGTTTTATTTAAGAATTTTGGAAAACGTGAGTATATCCAAATTCCATTCGGAACATCTGGTCATGGAGGAGGGGATGCATTGCTGAAAGATCAGATTTTCTTACCTGGAGTAGAAGATCCGTATAAGCAGTGTGCAAGTGTTCGCGATGGTGCTTTGGCTTGTTTGGTCGGCATTGCGGCGCGTAATAGTATAGCGGCTGGTCAGCCGGTGAAAATAGCGGATCTTACTTCTATACAGCCTCAGGAAAAGAAATTGTATCAGAGGATATTGTAGAGTCTACTAAAATTTAAAATAAATGCTGTATCAGGGTCAATTTTCAGTCTTGATACGGCATTTGTTTTAAAGTATGGTTGGTGTTCATTTTTGAAAAAGTTCATGTTTCCGGTTTCAATCCAAAATTTATTGTATATTTGGGCACTAAGGAGATAAACCGAATAAGAGTATGTCTAATACCACAGATGAAAAATTGATAGAGGCGATCAGGAAAGATGATTACATCAGTTATAATAAACTGTTTGAGCGTTATTATGGTCGCCTTTGCCAATATGTTTACAGCTTGCTTATGAATAAAAGTGATACGGAAGATGTTGTACAGGAGCTATTTTTAACTATATGGAAAAACCGGGGAAAAATTGAAATTAAAGAGCATGTTAGCGGATATCTTTATCGTATGGCTAAACATTTGGCATTGAATCATCTCCGTTCAAAAGTCTATTTTAATAACCTGTCGGAAACTCAGGATCAACTATCGTATGAAGACAACCGGGTCGAGTCTGAAGAATTTCGGATTGCCCTTTATGGCTGTATCGACCACCTTCCTGATCGCTGTAAAGAAGTGCTGTTGCTACACCGAATAAAAGGATTGAAGCAAAAAGAGATCTCGGAAAAACTCGATATCTCGGTAAAAACGATTAAAAATCAGATTTGGACATCTCTCCAGAAGCTGAAGAAATGTTTGGAATTAAAAGGAATATAATTTTTTTCGGGTCCGGAATAGGACCTTTTTTTATTTGTAGTGTCATATGATAAAAGCAAGATTCATGGGAGAACATAAACATATAAAAGACTATATCGTCGACTATTTACTGGAAGATGAAGATGAGAAACGTCTTGATCCGGTATTGGCTGAGTGGTTAGCCGAAGATGAATCTCATAGAAAAGAATTTGATTTGTATAAGAAGATTTGGGAAGAATCCTACCGTTATACAGAGCCTGAGATTTTTGATCCTGATCTTGCATGGGAAGAGGTTAACAAGATAAACCGACAGAAAGTATATCTTCGAAAATCTTGGAAAAACATATTATATGCTGCTTCCGGGGTTGCCGCATCTTTATTGGTAGTGCTGGCCTTATCTTTTATGGGAGCTTTTCAGAAAGGATCGGAGGTGCAGGTCAGTATGAGTGCTGATTATGGAAATCGTTCGGAGATCATTTTGCCGGACGGATCTTTGGTTAAACTGAACTCTGGCTCTGAGGTCGTTTATTCTTATGACCCGGCAAGGAAAATGCGGGAAGTTAATTTCCAGGGTGAAGGATTTTTTGATGTGTCCAAAAGTAAGGAACCTTTTGTTATAAAAATGGCCGGAGGTTTAAGCGTAAAAGTCTGGGGCACTTCTTTCAACTTGCAGGCGTATGCAGATGATCCGGTTATCCAAGCTTCTTTGGTTGAGGGATGTATCGAACTGGAGAAAGGGAACGAGAAATTGAGAATGAAGCCGGGCGAAATAGCTGTTTTCGATAGAGGAACAAATAAGATTAAACAGGTAGAAGGTATTTTGTCCCATTCTTATGGCTGGTTGGACAATAAATTATATATGGAAGATATGTCTCTCTCGGTTGTTTGCAAATATCTGGAGAGATGGTATGATGTGGAAATTGTGCTTGAACCGGGATTGGGAGAAAAGATCCGTTATAACGGAGTTATACAGGAAGAGACCGTAACAGACGTTATGGATGCTTTGTCCCGCCTAAGTAATATAAGCTATCATGTAAAAGGAAAACATATAAGTATAACCTCTAAATAGAATTGCCTATGAAGTAGAATGCCATGAATACACAAAAACGGGAAATGGTGCAACATCTCCCGTTATGAGTTTGATCGCGAAATTAGTGTTGGAAGCACTAATAATTAACTAACAATCAATATACAAATATATGAATTTTTTTAATACGTTAGAGTTGGACCAGTCTTCAACTCTTAAAAAGATATTATCTATTATGAAATTGACAGTCGTTTTTTTGATTGCATTTTCTTTGCAGATTTCTGCATCTGTATATTCGCAGACCACAAAGTTATCATTGAATGTACAGAATCAATCAATAAAGGAAGTCCTTTATTTGATCGAAAATCAATCCGATTTTCGATTTATTTATGAAAGTGGAAAGATTAATCTGGATAAAAAGGTTTCTGTTAAAGTGAAGGAACAGTCAGTAGAGGCTGTGTTGAGGCAACTGTTTAATAGTGAAGGTATTGATTATGAAATCACGAAGAACAACCTTATTCTGATAAATCCTTCGCCAGAACAATTGAAATTTGTCGGTCAAGATAAATCCCAAGCTAAGAAAAAAGTTACTGGTATTGTTAGAGACCAGAATGGCGAACCGATTATCGGGGCAAATGTTGTGGAGAAGGGAACGACGAATGGGACAATTACGGATGTTGATGGTAGGTTCTCTTTGGATGTATATTCTAAAGGAACACTTTTGGTCAGCTATATTGGATTTACTTCGCGTGAACTGGTTATTGGCAACCAGAGTAGCATAGAGGTTCAGCTAAAAGAAGATACGGAAGCGTTGGATGAAGTCGTTGTAATAGGTTATGGAACAGCGAAGAAGAAAGATTTAACAGGGGCAATCACGCAAATACGCGCTGAAGAAATAACGCAGGCGAATAGTCCTAATATCGGTGCAGCCTTGCAAGGAAAAATTCCAGTTGACATTGGAGGTGTGTGGAAACCGGGAAAAAATCCTACCATTGAAATCCGTGGCATTAGTTCCATAACGGGTTCGAATGATCCATTGTGGGTGGTGGATGGAATTCCGATGCAAAGTTCGAGTGTGAATCTGAACCCCAATGATGTTCAATCTATTGATGTTTTGAAGGATGCTTCAGCATCGGCTATTTATGGGGCAAGAGGATCCAATGGGGTAATCATTGTAACGACTAAACGGGCAGAAGCAGGAGAAAGTTCAATAAAGGCTAGTTATAATGGTTGGGTTGGATTTGACAAGGCTGCGGGAAAACCGAATTTGATGTCTGCTGATGAATTTGTGGATTTTAAGCGTATAGCATTAGCTAATGCCGGCCAGGATAATTCCGATGAGGCAATGTTCGATGATATCGAATTGAACTCATGGAAAAATAGAACTTTTACTGATTGGTTCGATGAAGTATGGGGCGGTACAGCTTTCTCCACAAATCATAATGTGACGATCAGTGCATCAAGCAAGAAAACAGCGACTATGCTTTCATTAGGCTATTTGGATCAGGGTTCATTGGTTGATAATGCCGGATATAAACGGTTTAATGTGAATTTTAATAATACATTTAAGTTCTCGGATCGTTTAAAATTTACGACGGCGGCTTTGGGGTCTTATTCTAAAAACGATGCTCTTCCGGATCGTATTTATCATATTTATCAGTTATCTCCATTAGCTCCTGCTAGAGACGAAAACGGGGAGTTAAAATTATATCCAACTCCAAATGAATCTTTGGTTACGAATCCATTGTGTGAAATTCAGAATAATCAAAATTCAGCAGATGAATATGGGGTGATCGGTTCAGCTGCTTTAGATTGGAATATATGGGATGGATTATCCTATAAATTCTCAGTCGGGTTGGATTATAGCAACACTAATAAAGGTGTTTACCAGGGAAGCGATACTCGTGATAGAAGCGGTGGAGCACATGCGGCAAGTTTTGATAGTCGTACTCGTTTGTCTTCAATCATAGATAATATTTTATCTTATAATAAAGAGATCAATACTATACATAAAATAGGAGCAATGGCTGCATTTAATGTGGAACAGTTCCAGGAAAAGTCCGTTTATCTGAAAGGCACAGATATGTATTATGATGGGTTGTATTATAATTTGGAGGCAGCCTCTACGATTTTGGATAAGAAAACAACTTTGTCGGAATGGGGGATTATGTCTTTGATGGGGCGTTTCAATTATACATTGTTAGATCGTTACCTGCTGACTCTTACTTATCGCTATGACGGTTCTTCAAGACTTTCCGATAAAAATAAATGGGCTGGGTTCCCTTCTATGTCTGTCGCTTGGAGACTTTCAGAAGAATCTTTTTTACAGGGAGCAAGATCGAAATTTTTGGATAATTTGAAACTGCGTTTTTCATGGGGTAATACCGGTAATACGAATGTAGATCCTTATGAGACATTAGGAAAATTGTCTAAAACCTATTATTCTTGGAACGAAGCTGCGGCTATTGGAACAATACCTACTGGTATCCCGAATCCGGATTTGAAGTGGGAGAAGACAGAGGAGTATAATGTCGGTTTAGATTTTAGTATGTTCAATTCTCGTTTAAACGGAACGATTGATTGGTATCAAAGAACGACAAAAGATTTGATATTAAAAAGACAATTGCCTGTCACATCTGGTTTTTCAGAGATTTATCAGAATATAGGTAGTACGCGGAATAGAGGTGTCGAACTGACTTTAAACGGTGATATTATCAGGAATACTGAATGGAGATGGAATGTTGGAATTACATTTGCAAAAAATAAGAATGAGATTTTGGACCTCTATGGAGATAAAAAGGATGATGTTGGTTCTAATTACTTTATTGGACATTCTATTCGTTCTTATTATTTATTGGACTTTGTCGGTGTTTGGCAAGAAAATGAGGCAGAAGAAGCGGCAGCTTATGGGGCTAAACCCGGATATCCGAAATACAAGGATATTTATAACAAAGAAGGAGAAGCTCCAAATATCAATTTGAATGATGATCGATATATCATTAGTCGTGATCCGAAGTGGATTGGAAGTTTAAATACTTCTGTTTCTTATAAAGGTTTTGACTTTTATATGAGTATGTATACTCGCCAAGGTGTTAGAGCTTTATCAGATGCGCATAAACAGAGTAGTGACGATCCTGTGAGATATAGAGGGTTTCGTGTGAATTATTGGACACCGGACAACCAGTCGAATGATTATCCTGCTCCTGCAATAAAAGGAACTTATACTGATTTTTCTAATAGTGATTATTTTGTTAAAGATGTCTCTTTTGTCCGTATTTCAAATATTTCATTAGGCTATACTTTACCTAAAGATTTTATCCAGAAATTTAGAATGGAAAATGCAAAAGTCTATATCAATATCAATAATCCTTTTGTCTTTACACCGTTTGATGGTCAGGATCCGCAAGTAGGAACAGATAAAAAATCTTATCCCTCTGTAACATCTTATCAATTAGGTGTTAATCTTAATTTTTAAAATCTAAAAACAAATAGAAATGAAAAAGATATTCTTAACATCGATTATGTTTTTGTCTTTATTCTTCAGTTGCGATATTTTGGAAGAAGCACCGAAGACAGTATTGCCACCAGATGGATATTATAATACTAAAACAGGTATTGAGACGCTTGTAAATGCTTGCTATGCAAGATTGCGATCGTTTTCGGCATCTACAACTAATTTATTGCAGCTGACTGAACAAGGAACAGATCTTTTTGAAGCGGGAGTGGATGGAGATGTGAACTTTGATACTTATAATATTTCTCTTACGGCAGGTCAGATCACAAAAGTGTGGGAAGAATGCTATATCGGTATTAATGCTTGTAATAATGTGACCTATTTTATTAACTCTGTCTCTGATATGTCCGATTCAGATAAAAAGTTACGTGAAGCAGAAGCTCGCTTTTTGAGGGCTTATATGTATTATCACTTGATTATGCAGTTTGGGGATGTGCACTTGTCTCTTGAGCCGACGGTTGGCGTACAGACGGAGGCGAATAGAACTGCAGTTGCACAAATACTGGATGAGGCCATTTATCCGGATCTGCGTTATGCAGTGGAGAACTTGCCTGCACAACAAACTGATTATGGACGTATTGATGTGTATGGTGCTAAATTCTTTCTTTCTTATGTTTTGTTATCTGATGAAAGGAGCGGAAAAGTCGAGTTTGAAGAAGCTGCTCAATTAGCGTCAAGCGTTATTAATGAGTCACAATATACATTGCAAGAAACAAGAGATATGGTCTTTAATCAGGATAATGATATGAATAAAGAAATTATCTGGAGTTTACAGTTTTCGGAAGATGAATCGTTAAGGGAAAATGGAAACCAGACACATTTATATTTTGTTCCGAAATATGATGCTAATATTCCGGGAATGACTCGTACTGTGGAATATGGACGTCCTTATGCCCGTTTTAAACCGACCCAGTTCATGTCGGACTTGTATGACTCTTCCATTGATTCTCGCTATCAGGCTTACTGGCGTGACACGTGGTATGCAACAACTGCGACAGATAAACTATCTGTAGGAGATACTGCTTTTTATCTTCCGAAAGATGCTTGGAGCAAGGCTCAAATCGATTCGAAAAACTATAAAGTTTTTAATCCTGAATTTAGTGAGAGTTTAGGAAGTGATTATAGTACGGTAAGTAATCGTGTATTTTTACATTTGAAGAAATTTGACGATGTAAAGCGAGCTACCATGAATGAAGAAAAAGGAACCAGAGATTGGGTTTGTTTCAGGGTTGCCGAAGCTTATCTTTTGGCTGGTGAAGCTTATTATAGAGCTGGTGATACGGATAATGCTTTGAAATATATCAATACATTACGTAGAAATTGTGCAATCGAAGGAAAAGAAAAAGAAATGGAGATTTCAGCATCCGACTTATCTGTTGACTTTCTTTTGGATGAACGTGCCCGTGAGCTTTGCGGAGAGGGGAAACGCTGGTATGATTTGAAACGATTAGGCAAACTGATCGAAAGGACTGATTTGCATAATCGGAAAGCACACGGTAATATGAAGCCATTCCATGAATTACGCCCTATCCCTCAAAGTCAGATTGATAGATGTACGAATGTATATCCACAAAATCCCCAATGGTGAGGAATAAAATGAAATGTCTTATTAGACTCGTATTGGTGTTTTTCTTTACTATTTCTATCAACTGTAAAGGAGAAGATGTGCCTATAAAAGGATGGATCATATTATCCAATAATATGGATAATGCGATCACAACGATAAAAGCGGCGAAGGATTATAAAATCAACCATCTTCAACTTTCTCATCAGATTATTCATAATCTGATGGAAGTAAAGAATGAATCAGTACGAAATCAGGTAAGAGATCTTACCCGGTTGGCTCATCAGGAGGGAATTGGGGAGGTACTTGTTTGGGATCATAGTTTTTATGCGCTGGATTATTATCCAGCGCAATTTAAAACTGGTCCTCGTGGAACTCTTAATATGGATAATCCGGCTTTCTGGGAGTGGTTTAAGCAGGATTATAGAGGAATGCTTGAACTTATTCCGGAAATAGATGGGCTGGTTCTGACCTTCATTGAAACTGGTGCATATGCGGAAAAGCAATATTCGAATCGGTTAAAAACAAATGAGGAGAAATTGGCTGCTGTAGTAGATGCCGTTGCTGATGTTGTCATTAATGAACGCGGAAAGAAGTTATATATAAGGACTTTTGCCTATTCGAAAGAAGAATATGCAAATACTGTTGGGTGTATCAATCATATTAAGAATGATAAGGTTATTTTAATGATGAAAGAAACCCCTCATGATTTCTTTTTGACTCACCCGAACGATCCTTTTATCGGTAAAATAAATAAACCTACGATAGTCGAATTTGATACGGGAAATGAATATAATGGTCAGGGAGTTATAGCTAATACCTGGCCAGAATATGTGACAAAACGGTGGACTGATTTTATTAAGCGACCGAATGTAATTGGATATGTAGCCCGGACGGATCGGTATGGAACGACAAAATTGGTGGATTCTGCCAATGAGATATTGCTATATGCTTTAAAACGCTCAACTGAGAATCTGGAAATTTTGCCTGATCAGATATATGATGAATATATTTCAACCCGATATGGAGAAAAGGCATTAGAACCGATAAAGAAAGCTTTTGAAAAAGCATACGATATCGTTTTGTCTTCCATGTATATTTTAGGGACAAATGCGGCGAAACATTCATCTATGGATTATGATCCTTATAGTAGCAGCTATGATAGGCATGTTTCGGGGCGGTGGCTGGAACCGCCAGTTGTATTTGTGGAGCATGGGATCAATAAGGAATTTCATTATTGGAAAGATATTGTCAATCATATTGCTCCGGCACGGTTTAAAACAAAAGATTCCCGCTTGGGATTAGAGGCAAGATATGTGATTGATCGGAATTGGGTTACGCCTGTAGAGTTAATGGATAGTCTTTACCTCAGCTATATTATTACAGAAAAACGGTATGGTGTAAGTTTGGCTAACGAGGCATTAGCTGATATAGAACGGGCTGAAGAACTTTTAGACCCTTCAGATTATAAGGATTTATATCGGCTTTTTAGAAGGACCGCTTTGACCGCACAACTTTACGAGGCTGTATCCACTGCCTATTTCGGATTTCGGATATATGCCAAAGGGGAATCTTATCGATATGAAAATCTTGAAGAGCAGATCAGGTCTGCTTTGAATCGAATAGATATCGTTACGGATGAAATGAAAAGTATGGAAGGAGAATATCCTTTAGGGCAATGGGATTGGCTGAAAGATGCAGAAACTGCATTGTCTTATAAAAAGAAGATTCTTACGGGATGGAAAGAGTATAATAATGTTAAATTTGAGCAATAAAATTTGAACGATGAAGTATATTGTGAATTTCCTTGTGACTGTTTGTCTGTTTATGTCTATGACACAGTCAGCAAATGCACAAAAAGACTATTTTAAAGATCTACCGGAAAATTGTTCGCCTGAAAAAGTTGGAGCTATCCTTAGCCGGCATTTTATTCCTTCCAAACACATGTGGTATGGGAAAGGAAAATGGATCCATTATGCAGAAGTTTGTACATGGTATGGAGCGTTAAGATATGCAGAAATAACTGGAGATAAACAATTGGCTGAACAATTAAAGGATCGTTTTGATCTGCTTGTTACAACGGAAAAATCTCATTTGCCTATAATGAACCATGTAGACCTGAATGTGTTTGGTTGTATCCCGTTAGAATTATATAAAATAACGAAGGACAAGAAATATTTGGAAATGGGTTTATCCTATGCTGATACACAATGGACTTTGCCGGCTAATGTAACTTCAGAGGAAAAGGCTTGGGCGGACAAAGGGCTCTCTTGGCAAACTCGTCTTTGGATTGATGATATGTTTATGATAACTATTCTTCAGGCTCAGGCGTATCATACGACAGGAAAACGTGAATATATGGATCGTGCGGTAAAAGAGATGGTTGTCTATTTGGATGAATTACAGCGTTCCAACGGGTTGTTTTATCATGCTCCTGATGTCCCGTATTTCTGGGCAAGAGGGAATGGGTGGATGGCTGTAGGCATGGCAGAATTATTATTGTCTACTCCGGAAGATAATCCGAATCATGCTCGTATTTTAGAGAGGTATCGTCTGATGATGAAAAGTTTAAAAGATTATCAGAATAAAAGCGGTATATGGAACCAGTTGATTGATAAGGCTGATTGTTGGCCTGAAACATCCGGTTCTGCCATGTTTACTTATGCGATGATTATGGGGGTGAAGAAGGGATGGTTAGATGCTGAAGAGTATGGACCTGTAGCAAGAAAAGCATGGATTGCTTTAGTCCCTTGTATTAATAAGGACGGAGATGTGGAAGAAGTTTGTATCGGTACTGGAAAGAAGAATGATCTTCAGTATTATTATGACCGCCCCAGGATTGCCGGTGACTATCATGGGCAAGCTCCGATGTTGTGGTGTACTTATGCATTGTTGTGTAAATAATGATTGTCGGAGAATTATTAAAATAGCTATATCAGGACAATATTAGTCATATCTTCCCAATAAAATCCGTACTTTTGTACTCCATTTTAATGCAGAGATATGAGCTACGTAGTAAAGAGTCCTGTTTCACTGAAAGCTTCCATCAAGCTTCCCGCGTCCAAGAGTATCTGTAATCGTGCGTTGATACTTAATGCGTTGAGCTATAGTCCGTATGAGATTCGGAATTTGTCGGATTGTGATGATACGGAGGTGATGGTGAAGGCGTTGAATTCGAATGATCGTGACTTTGATATTAAAGCCGCGGGGACTGCGATGCGGTTCCTGACGGCTTTTTTGTCTAAGGTAGTGGGCGAGTGGACGATTACCGGGACCCAGCGGATGAAGAACCGGCCGATTAAGATACTGGTGGATGCGCTGAACTCGCTCGGAGCACGGGTGGAATATATGGAAAAAGAAGGCTATCCTCCCCTCCGGATTTTTGGAAGTGCGTTGCGGGGAGGCGAGATTTCGCTTGCCGGCGGGGTCAGTTCGCAGTACATTTCGGCGTTGTTGATGATCGCGCCGCTGATGGAGAACGGGCTGACGTTGCATCTGGAAGGAACTATTATTTCAAAACCCTATATCAACCTGACATTGCAGTTGATGGAGCAATATGGAGTAAAGGCGGAATGGAACGGGCAGACCATCCGGGTGAAGCCGCAGGATTATAAACCGATACCCTTTACCGTCGAATCCGACTGGAGCGCCGCTTCCTACTGGTATTCCATGATGGCGTTGTCTAAGAATGCTGAAATCGAGTTGTTGGGACTATTTAAGAACAGTTTGCAAGGAGATGCCGCCGGAGCCAAATTGTTTGCACAGCTTGGTGTAGGCACGACCTACACAGACCGGGGCGTTATCCTGAAACACAACGGGAACAGTACGAAAAAGCTGAATTATAACTTCGTAAACGAGCCGGATTTGGCCCAAACCTTTGTCGTTACCTGTGTGTTATTAAATACCCCTTTCCGCTTTACCGGTTTGCAAAGTCTGAAGATAAAGGAAACCGACCGTATCGAAGCGCTTAAAACGGAGCTTCGCAAATTGGGGTATCTCTTGACAGACAGCAACGACAGCATCCTGGAATGGAACGGCGAACGCTGTGAGCCGGAAGCCCATCCTGTGATCGCAACCTATGAAGATCATCGTATGGCAATGGCTTTTGCACCTGCTGCCTTGGTCCTGCCGGAAGGGATTGAGATTGCCGATCCGCAGGTGGTCAGCAAGAGTTATCCGCATTATTGGGAGGATCTGAAAAGCGCAGGTTTTGTTGTTAGCTTGACAGACGGGCATCTGTTCGATTGACAGGAGCTCATCTGTTCGATTGACAGGGAACTTAGACGCGACAGGATGAAAAGTTAAAAAGGAAAAAGAACAAAGATATGTGGTACATCATTACAGGAATAATTGCTTTGGGTGTCGTTGCTGCCATTGCCGGCTATTTTCGGAACCGGAAGTTGCGGAAGATGCTGGAACGCGGGGAGATCACAGAAATCCCGGAAGCACAGGAACTCGTCACAGACGAATGTTGCGGGCAGCATGAAACCTGCGAGCGCGACAGCTTGCTGGCCGCAGTCAGCAAAAAAGTCGAATATTACGACGATGAAGAGTTGGACCGCTTTCAGGGAGTAGAAGCCGATGCATATGACGAAGATGCTGTGAACGAGTTTCGCGATGTGCTCTACACGTTGCAAGAGATAGAAGTAGCCGGTTGGCTGCGCAGCCTCCAATTGCGTGCCATTAATTTGCCGGATGCGCTGAAAGACGAAGCGTTCCTGATTGTCGGCGAACGGCGTATACATTAAGTTCCATCCCCATGGAACAGAAAAAGAATATAAGAAGATAGAAGATGGATTTACTTCAATATGGTTTTTTCCAACATGCCCTTTGGGGTAGCCTGCTCACTGCGGTCGCTTGTGGAATCGTCGGGACGTATATCGTGTCGCGACGGCTTGTTTTTATCAGCGGCGGAATTACACATGCTTCTTTCGGAGGGCTTGGGCTGGGTTTCTATCTCGGGATGAATCCGATCTTGATGGCGATGTTGTTCTCCGTGCTCTCCGCTTTCGGGGTGGAGTGGGTGAGCAAGACGCAGAATGTGCGTGAAGACTCAGCCATTGCCGGTGTCTGGTCGCTGGGGATGGCATTGGGTGTTATCTTCATTTTCCTTACGCCCGGGTATGCGCCTAACCTGTCCGCTTACCTTTTCGGGAATATCCTGACGATTTCGACGGGCGATATTATCTGGATTGCCGCTTTGGCGTTGTTGCTGGTTGTCCTTTTCTCCCTTTTCCTGCGGGAGATCGTTTATGTGGCGTTCGACAGGGATTTTGCCGTGACGCAAGGACTGCCCGTTAAGTGGATAGAATATGTGATGATGTTCTTTATAGCCGTGACGATCGTCCTCTCGATCCGTTTAGTCGGGATCATGCTTCTGATGAGCCTGCTGACGTTGCCCCAGATCACTGTAAACCTTTTTACGTCAGACTTTAAGAAGATTATTTTCGGAAGTATAGTTATCGGCTTTTTAGGATGCGTGGCGGGGCTCGTCCTTTCCTATTTCCTGAATGTGCCTTCCGGAGCGTTTATTATTCTTGTCCTTGTCCTTTTCTTTTTAGTAGTCAAGGCAATAAAAGCCCTCGGCAAGCGTTAAAGGGGAAATGAAGAAAGGTTTCTACTATATAATTGCATTATTAATTGTCTCTTTGTTTTGGTCTTGCAGTACGAAAAAGAACACCAAGGCAAGCCGCTTCTATCATGCGTTCAATTCCCGCTATAATATCTATTTCAACGGAAAGACATCTTTTGACGAAGCGTTGCTTTCGATGCAGAATGGTTATAAAGAAAGCTATTCCGATATGATCTTGATGTATCCGGTCAGCGCGCAACCCAAAGACAAGGCCGAAACCGGAGGCCCCTTCGACCGGGCGATCGAGAAAAGCAATAAAGCGATCAAGCTCCACTCCATCAAGGCAAAGCCGGCCAAGAAACCGGGATGGCGTAATGATCCCAAGCAGCGTGCCTGGCAGGAACAGGAAGAATATAATCCGTTCCTGAAAAAGTGCTGGCTGATGATGGGACAGGCGCAGTTCTATAACGCCGACTTCCTGCAGGCGTCTGCCACCTTCTCCTACATTGCCCGCCACTATGCCCATGACGAAGAAGTTGTGGCCGAAGCCCGTCTCTGGCAAGCCCGTTGCTATTCCGAGATGGAATGGTTCTATGAGGCGGAAGATATCTTAGGGAAACTGAATACGAATGGCATCCCCCGCAAGAACCTGAACCAGTACGCGACGGTCTATGCCGACTACTTAGTGAAGAACAAACAATATGAAGAAGCCGTCCCCTACTTCAAGACGGCGATCAAGGCAGAGAAGAACCGCCGCCAGCGTACCCGCATGAAGTACCTGTTGGGGCAGATCTATGCCGAACAGGATCAGAACGGACTTGCCTACCAGATGTTCGGGCAAGTGATCAAAGCCAATCCTCCGTATGAACTGGAATTTGCCGCCCGCATTCGCCAGACGGAAGTTTTTACCGGCGGGAATTTCCAGAAAGTGGTGAAGATGTTGCAACGGATGGCGAAAAGCGAGAAGAACAAGGACCTGCTCGACCAGGTCTATTATGCGTTGGGCAATGTCTATATGAGCCGTGAAGATACGGTCAATGCCATCCGAAATTATGAGTTGGGCGTGGAGAAAAGTACCCAGAACGGTTTGGATAAGGCGATCTGCCAGATCAAGTTGGGCGACCTTTATTTCCAGAAACGCGACTATGTCAAGGCGCAGCCTAACTTCAGCGGTGCTTTGTCCGGCATCCGGAAAGAATATAAAGATTATGAACGGGTCTCCAAACTGTCCGCTATCTTGGACGAGTTGGTCGTACATGTGGAGGCGGTTCATTTGCAGGATAGCTTGCAAACGCTTGCCAAAATGCCGGAGGCGGAACGTCTTGCCGTGATCGATAAGATCATCGAACAGGTGAAGAAGGAGGAAGAAGAAGCCAAAGCGCTTGCCGAGAAAGAAGCCTATCTGGCGGAACAGGAGGCAAAAGGCACCGGCATCGACCGTCCGGGAACGGAAACGGGCGGCATCACCTTGCCGACGACATCCGGCGGCTCCGGTTTCTACTTCTACAACCCGCAGGCCGTATCGCAGGGAAAGACCGCTTTCCAGCGTAAGTGGGGACGACGTGCGCTCGAAGACAACTGGCGCCGCCGCAAGAAAGAGATGTCTACTTTCAACGAGAACATGGAGGGTGAAGAAGATATGGCATCGGCAGATTCCATAGCAGTGGGAGCCGACGGACAACCTCTACCTGCCGATTCGCTCGAAGCCGGCCTGGAACCGGTCGCATCCGATGACCCGAAAACGCGCGAATACTACATCCAGCAACTTCCGTTGACGCCCGAAGATATAGAAGCATCCAACATCATCATAGAAGACGGCCTCTATAACATGGCCATGATCTATAAAGACAAGCTCGAAGACATCCCGCTGGCCACCGAAGCCTTTGAAGAACTGGAACGCCGTTTCCCGAAGCATAACCACTTGTTGGAAAGCTACTACCAGGTCTACCTGATGGCGCTTCGTTCCGGCAACACAACGCTGGCTACCGCCTATAAGAATAAGTTGGTCACGACTTTCCCGGAATCGGATTATGCGGTTGCGATTGCCGATCCGAACTATGAATATAATATCCGGATGATGGACAAGGTGCAGGATTCGATCTACCAGGCAACCTATGCGAGCTATCTGGCGGAAGACACCGTCACCGTCCGTCGCAACTACCGCAATGTCAGCGCCAAATACCCGTTGGCAGACCTGATGCCTAAGTTCATGTTCCTCGAAGCGCTGACTTATGTGCAGGCCGGGGATGCCGAAGGTTTCAAGAACGCCTTGAAAGCACTGGTTGAGAAATATCCGACCGCCGATGTGACGGAACTGGCGGGCGAGATGCTGAAAGGTGTCCTCCGTGGCCGCATGATGGTCCAGGGCGGTATCAAGGGAATGAGCTGGAACCTGCGCTTCGGCCTGGGGGAAGACGGTATGCTTTCGGCTGCCGATTCGGCCCGTACGTTCACGGCAGAGCCGAACACATCCTACCGGATGATGCTGATGTACCCGACCGGAACACTCGACCGGAACCAGTTGCTTTTCGCCGTTGCCGCCTATAACTTCGCCAACTTTATGGTGAAGGAGTTCGACCTGAGCTTTGAAGAGGCTGGGCCGATGAGTATGCTGACGATCCACGGCTTCTTCAACCTGGATGAAATCCTCCATTATTATAAGATGATCTACGGGGCAGACGGCTATGCAACCGCGCTGGACAAGAATGTCGCCATCCTTCCGATCTCCGACGACAACTACGAAACGCTGATGCGTGGAAAGACGCTTGAGGAATATGTCGACTTCTTCCAGGAGAACTTCGGCGAGGCCGCTCCCGAACTGGCCGCCCGTTGGAAAGCCCGCATGACAGCCGAACAGATCAAAGAAGAAGAAGCAAAAGCCGAGGCGGAAGAAACAAAAGCACAGGATTCTGACAACATTCCGGAGGAAACACCTGGCACAGAAGTCCGGGAAGAAAAGCCCGAACCGGTCAAGAAGACCGTCCGTCCGAAAGAACAACAGAAGCAGCAGGCCGCAGAACAGTCAGTTGTAAAAGACACGATCCCGGTTGAACTCCCGGCGGCCGACACGACAACTGTCCGCAAGGCCGAGACGATCCTTCCTGCCGTTGCTGATACCGTCATCGTGCAACCGGCTGCAAAAGATACGGTCGTTCCGGCATCATTCGACACCGTCCCCGCCGTTGTCGTTCCTGTCGAACAACCGAAGGAACTCACGCTGAAAGAGATCGAAGCGCTCCGCAAGCGCGAAGCTGCCGAAGAGGAAGCCCGCAAGGAAGAAGCCCGTAAAGCATTCGAAGCCCAGCAGAAAGCCGAGAAGGAATTGCAGGAAAAGAAAGCAAAAGAAAACGAAGAACTTCTGAAGAAGCAGAAAGCCGAAGAAGAAGCCTTGCTGAAAGCTAAAGCCGAACGGGAAAAACAACTCGAACGTGACCGCAAAGCCAAACTGCAACAGGTCGAAGCCGAACGCAAGGCGAAGCTCAAAGCCCGCGAAGAACTGCGTAAGCAGAAAGAGCGCGAGTATAAGGAGCGCCTGAAACAAAAGGAAAAAGAGCGTAAGCAGAAGGAACGTGAATACAAAGAAAAGCTGAAAGCCAAAGAAAAAGCCCGCCGCGAAGCTCTAAAAGCTAAAGAGGCGGCGGCTAAGGCGAAAAGAAAGAGGTAGGTATTTGGGGATACACACAAATGTGCTATATTTGTGGTAGTTATATAAATGAAATATGAAAACAACGGCTGAATATATTAAGTTGCTTAGGATGTATATGCAACAACATGCTTCCCGATATGGTATTGTCAGAATGGGTATATTCGGTTCTGTCGCTCGCCAGGAACAAAAAGAAAGCAGCGATATCGATATTTATATCGAGGGGGATTTGCATGGCTTTTTTGCTCTGTCTGGTATTAAAAATGATTTGGAGGAGTTGCTGGGGTGTTCGGTTGATCTGGTTCGTTTGCGAGACAAAATGGATGACTTTCTCAAACAAAGAATTATGAAGGAGGGAATATATGTTTGATAAAGGACTCATCCTTCATACATTGGGACAGATTGACAATTCTTTGCAAATAATTTTGGAACGGACTTCAGAAATTGCAATGGCTGATGATTTCTTGCTCTCAAGTAGTGGAATGACACTTTTGGATAGTGTTTGTATGAAATTGATTGCTGTTGGAGAAAGTGTTAAGAATCTTGATAAATTAACGAATAAAGAGTTACTGCCAATTTACTCTGAAATTCCGTGGAAACGGGTGATGGGAGTACGGGATATTATTGTCCATCATTATTTTGATGTGGATGCCGATGAGATATTCCATATTTGTAAGAATGATATTCCGATTCTTCATGCAGTCATTAAGCGGATGATTACAGATCTAAACTAGGGATATTCAGTAAATCCTATAAAATTAGCCAACTAATTCATACTAAAAGTATTGCGAATTAGTTGGCTTTTTTGTATCTTTAGGTATTCCCCCGTAAAATACGGTTTGACGGCCAAA
>Ga0073908_1002075_pt1 | contig 25474 bp, 29 predicted proteins | sample MucameincwithD2O_FD_65484 | JGI IMG/M metagenome (GOLD analysis project Ga0073908, IMG submission 65484) | Mouse cecum microbial communities from Vienna, Austria - Mucus amended microcosms incubated with D2O | ecosystem: Host-associated > Mammals > Digestive system > Large intestine > Cecum...
GTGGAGCAGTCCAAGTGGGTATTACCTGGACAAATTGTGCATTGCTGCCGCGCTGAAAAGGTATCCTTGCAAAATCAAAGAAAAAAGCATATAATAAAAGAAACAAAGGAGGGCAAAAAATGCCGACCACGATTACGCCCCTATCCCAACTTCCACTGTCTGACGATTTTATGTTCGGAGAGGTCATGCGGCAGCCCGAGGTGTGCCGGCTTTTCCTGGAATGCCTGCTGGAGAAGGAGATCGCCCGTATTGAATATATCAATAAGCAGGAGGATCTGTCGGACGATGTTTCCGGGCATGGTATTCGGCTGGATGTCTATCTTAACGATGCCGCTGGCACCCACTACGATATTGAGATGCAAAAAACCAGCAGCCGGGGGTTAGAGCGCCGCATTCGATACTATCAGGGGGGCATTGACCGGCGATGCCTGGGCAAAGGGCTTGATTACACGGACCTGCCAGAGAGTTATGTGATCTTTGTCTGTGATTTTGACTATTATCACGCTGGTTTGGCCCGCTATGAGCGTGTAAGCTGTATCGACGGCCGTGAGGACATCATCTATGATGACGGCAGCCACGCGATTATCTTGAACAGCCGCTATCAGGAAGGCAACGCGCCCGCGCCCATTTTGGAGTTTTTGGATTATGTCCGAACCAACAACGACCAACTCCAGTTGTCAAGTGAGCTGGTACAAAGAACCAAGCAGGCCGTACATACCGTGCGCAGCGACCGGACGAAGGAGGTATCTTATATGACATGGGCAATGAAAACCAGAGATTTGCTGAGACAGGGTCGCGAGGAAGGCCGTGAGGAGGGCCGCGAGGAGGGCCGCAAGGAAGGCCGTGAGGAGGGCCGCGAGGAAGGCCGCGAGGAGATGCGGGAAACTGGCATCAAAGCGCTTGTGGTCACACTGAAGAGACTTTCCCAGACATTGGATTTAGTCATCCAAACGGTGGCAGAACAGTTTGACCTGTCTCTGGAGGAAGCAGAGGAAAAAACGAAACAGTATTGGTACAAGTGAGTTGCCGCAATGCTTCCAAAAAAAGATTGTAATTCTCTGCTCAATCGGATATAATTGATTCATACAGTATCAGTTGATTGCAAAAGTAGTCAAAGTAGCCGTGTTACAAAGCGTCCAGAGGTTTTTCACACCTTTGGGTGCTTTTTTATTTATATATGGCCCTGCGGGGCAGAGTTTGGGACGCTGAATGGCGTCCCTTTTTCATTTTGGGGAAAGGAGGAAAAGATATCCTGACGATTATTGAACATCTGCCATACTCTGACCTTAAAACAATGCTGATCTTAGGAGGAACAAAATATGCCGAAATTTGAAGAAATCGTACAAAAAGGTACGTGTGATGTGTGTGGAAAAGAAGCCGATGTGGAGCAAATGATTAAGGAAAAGCAGGAGATTTTTGCGTAAAAAGTTGATTTCAGCAACTGAAGAAAAATTAAGTAAGGAGAAGTGACATGGACAAAGGACATATGACAGAATACATTAAGGTCAACCTCCCGTTGACTGAGCAGGACTATCTTGCAGGCAATGGGGAAGGTGTATGGGTTCTGGTAGATCGAAAGACGAAACAGGCCCACGACGATGACGCTTCTGGCGGAAGTTACGTTGGGATTTTGGACAACGACAGCTGCTATTACCCCGGTCTGAATGCTGGCGCGCTGATACCATTGGAGATGCGCGGTGCTTGTCGGCCGGTAGCTAATTTCTATTCGTTCCTTTCCAAACTGACTAAACTGACACCGGAAGGAAAGGCGCTGCTCATGGGAAGGATCGCAATGTACCAGGCTGGGAATAATCGTCCAGAGGATCCGTCCGACCCTAACTACGAGGGTCCAATTTGCTGTAACTGCCAATATTGTGGGGACAAGTACAGTTTTCCGGAGCCGAACGATTTGCTCTATATGGATCCGGAGAACCCGATATTGAAGCATTTCTATTGCTGCTGCGGCGACTGTGATCTCTACGGTAAGGATATCACCAGACTGGGTATTCACGAATGTGAGCATTTTGAAGAGCTGTGACGTAAGACTTTATCTGTTATGGCAAAGTACATCCCGCATGAAAAAATGACAGTCCAGCAGATTCAGTCCGAAATAGACCGGGAATTCCAGCAATGGAATAATATCGCCTGCAGCGGCTGTCAGGATCCAAGCTGGCCAGATGGAGTCAACATGAACCTGGTCCGAAATCATATCATTTACTGGTACAGGCTGTTAGACGAAAAGTATGTAGCCAATACGCAGACATCTCTTTTTGACAGCCAGATTGCAGAATCGCTGCGCAGACCGGTCCCGCCAAAAGTTCCTGACCAATATATGGTTGCCGAGTGTACATATTCTGATCGTTTGAATGGCAGGCATGGCCAGACTTTGGTGTGGGGAACAAAGGGGGAATACCAGGCCTGACAGCAAGACGACACCTTGCCAGCACCCAAAATTATAGCGGGGCAGGGTAAGGGCTGCATTAACATTCTTTTAGATAGGGATTGCAATTTCCCACAAGGTCGGGTATAATGCCGTCATACAGTATCAGCCGATTGCAAGAGCAGTCAAAGTATCCGTGTTACAAAGCGTCCAGAGGTATTCGTACCTTTGGGCGCTTTTTATTATATATGGCCCCTTTGGGGCAAAGTTTGGGACGCTGGAAAGCGTCCCTTTTCCATTTCACGAACAAGGAGGTGAACAAAGTGAGCAAGGAATTGACCTACATCATCTCACCCTATGCGGGGGATATCGAGGCCAATGTGGCATTTGCGATTCGCTGCTGCCGGAAGGCCATTCAGCAGGGACATACCCCTATCGCTGTCCATCTGCTCTATCCACAGATCCTGAACGACCAGAATCCGGTCGAGCGGGAAAAGGGGCTGGAACTGGGGCTGAATATCCTACGGCACTGCGCTGCCGCTTGGGTATGCGGGACCAGGATTAGCCATGGTATGGCAGGTGAGATCCAGGCAGCACAACAACTGAACATTCCAATTCAATATTTGGAGGAAATCGAATGAAACAGCTTGGAAATTTAGCGATTATCTGCGCACAGCGTCAATCTGTACTGCTGCATATTCAGGACGGTATGGTATCTGTCTTTGTGGGTGAGGGTCCGGACAGAGATGTCCTCAGCACCCGATGGGAAAATGACGCAGAAATCAGCCGCATAATCTATGAACTCAACTTTGGGAAGCATAAGGCCCAGCGATAAGGAGAGAAGTTTTATATGCCTAATTATGTTAAAAATGTGATCCAATTTAGCAAAAACGTACCGCAGGATCGGATCGCGGCCCTGTACAAAACGGTAGTGACCACCCATCCAGTCACAGGGGAGGGCGATCGGTTTGACTTTAATACCCTCATCCCCATGCCAGAAGCGCTGAATATTGAAAGAGGTTCCAATAATGATATTGGGATGCTGCTTTATCGGCTGATGCACGTAGAGACCGATAACTCCGGCTCGACTATCCAGCGTATTCTGAAGGCTCAGGGGTGTTGGGACGTTTTTTCCAAGGATGATCTTCTGACCGTTACCCGTGAATACAAAGCATACAGCAAAGAAATTCATCCTGATGTCTGTAAAGATGACAACGCCACAAAAGCTATGGCTAAGCTGAACAGTCTGTACGATTCGGCCAAAGAAATAGCTGCTGGCCGGGGATGGACACCGCAGATAGGGGATTTCCAAGAGCGATACCATCTGCCCGGTGTAGCTGATTATGTGACGAATCACTTGATTGCGTGTATGAAGCGAAACGGGATATCTCCTGGGTCTCCTGATGCTCTTTCCTCCTTCTTGAAGACAGAGGAGGGCAAGTCGCTTTATGACTTAGGGCAGCGTTCCATTGACAATCTGCACCGCTACAAAGCTATGACATGGTATGAGTGGTGCAATCAGAACTGGGGAACCAAGTGGAACAGCTGTGATAACGATATCGACATTGCGGGCCGCACAATCATTTTCTCCACCGCATGGAGCTGTCCCATGCCCATCGTTGCGGCGCTGGCAAATAAATTCCCGGATGTGGACTTTATCTGGAAGTATGCGGACGAAGACACAGGAAGCAACACTGGCCGGATTGCCTATGAGGGCGGAAATTTAGACATTACAGTGTTTGAAGATGGTTCAGCCGACGCATATGCCATGTACGTTGAATGCTGGGGTGACAGCGATTGCCTTTATCAGGATGAAAGCGGTGCATGGCAGCATTACGACTGTGACACCTGCCCCCATCCGTGCTGACGGGATACATAGATTTCACAAATTGCTCTTGCAAATGTAGCTGGGAGCGAGTATAATACGGTCATAAAGTATCTGAAGATTGCATTTGTAATCATAGTCACTGTGTTTCAAAGCGTCCGAAGACCCTGTGGTCTTTGGGCGCTTTTTTATATATATGGCCCCTTTGGGGCAAAGTTTGGGACGCTGGAAAGCGTCCCTTTTTTCATTTCACGAACAAGGAGGTGAGCAATTTGGACATACCCCAACACGTCGAATGCGACACACCAGACTGCATCCACTGGAAAGACGGCGGCTGCGCGAAAGAAACTTCGGTTACGATCCAGGAGCACCACTGCGTGGATTACGAGGAGCGCATCATTCTTCCTGCCGCCACTGTGACTATCGAGGTCAGCGGCGGTTTGGTGCAGAATGTGTACGCCAGCCCTGATTTGCCGGAGATTCATGTTGAACTTCTTGACTTCGACAACTTGAAGGAGGAGTCAGCGAAGACACTGGAGCGCGGCGAGCAGCTTCTGAAACTGGCAGAGCAAGCCCACAAGCACATTTTCTGAAGGAGGACCCTATGCTTAACAGAATGAAAACCCTGATTGCCCAGCTGCTGAAGGCCAATGCGGCCTACTACGGCAAGGACGATCCCATCATGACTGACCTGGAGTATGACCGGCTCTACAGTGAGTTAGAGCAGTTGGAACAGGAGACCGGCATTGTCCTGGCATCTTCGCCCACCCAGCGAGTGTCCGGTGAGGTTCTGGAGAGTCTGACTGCGGTGGCTCATACCAAGCCCATGCTTTCGGCCGATAAGACCAAGTCCACCAGTGAGATTTTCAAGTTCATCGGCGGGCAGAAAGTAGTCATCAGCTGGAAACTGGACGGCCTCACCCTGGTGCTGCGCTATGAAGGCGGCAAACTGGCTAAGGCCATCACCCGCGGCGACGGCCTCAAGGGCGAGGATGTCACCCATACCGTCCGGGTCATGGGTAATGTGCCGCTGACCATCCCCTGTACTGAACCGGTGGAGGTGCGCGGCGAGGGCGTCATCAGCTGGCAGAATTTCCAGGAGCTCAATGAGACATTGGGTGAAACCTACTCCTGTCCCCGGAACCTAGCTGCTGGCAGTATCCGAAAGCTGAATGCCAAAGAGAGCAAAAAGCGCCGGCTGGAGTTCCTGGCCTTCGACCTGATCAACAATAACCTGGGCGGTAGCACCAAATGGGAAAACCTGCGCTTTCTGGCCCAGATGGGTTTCACGACCGTGGGGCATTCCGTCCTGGCCGCAGACGCATCGCAGGACGCTGTGGAGCAGGCCATCGCACTCTACCGTCCGGAGGAGTATGCCTTCCCTGTGGACGGCCTGATTTTCGAGTACGACGACCTGGCCTATGGGCGCTCACTGGGCGCCACCGGCCACCATGAGAACCGTCTGATGGCACTCAAGTGGGCGGATACCCTCTACGAAACGGTATTCCGTTCTCTGGAGGTTGCCACCACTCGGACGGGCATGGTCAGTCTTACGGGGGTGTTTGATGATGTGGAGATTGACGGCACCACCGTCAACCACGCCTATCTGCACAACCTGGACATCTTTAAGCAGCTGGCTCTGGGGCCGGGGGATAAGATCTCCGTCTATAAGGCGAACATGATCATCCCCCAGATTGCGGAGAACCACACCAAGAGCGGTAGCTGTCCAATCCCGATTGTCTGCCCCTGCTGCGGCGAGATGCTGATGATCCACAAAAGCCCTGGTGGGACGCAGCAGCTCTACTGCGAGAACCCCGACTGTCCCGCCCGGTTGGTACGCAAGTTCGTCCACTTCTGCAGCAAAACCCGGATGGAGATCGAGGGGCTGGCTGAGCAGACGCTGGAAACCTTCGTACAGCGCGGCTGGGTCAAGAATTTCGGTGACCTCTATGAGCTGGAGCGGCACAAAGCGGATATCGTTGCCTGTCCCGGTTTTGGGGAGAAGTCCTTTGCCCGGCTCCAGAAGGCGATTGATAAGCGGCGCACCTGCACGCTCAATCAGTTCATCGCCGCGCTGGGTATCCCGGAGGTGGGCCGCCACGCCGGGCGCATCCTGAACCGTCATTTTGGCGGATCCTGGGAGGCCTTCGAGCAGGCCATCCGGGACGGGTATGACTTCACTCAGTTGGAGGATTTCGGCAAGGTCATGAATGACAACATTTTCACCTGGTACAACAACGCAGAGGAGGCCGTGCTGTGGCGTCCGGCGCTTAACCACATCACATTTTTGAAGGAGGACACTGTTATGTCTGAGAAAACGAACAACCCCTTTGCCGGCAAGATCGTCGTTGCCACTGGTAAGCTGGAGAACTACACCCGCGACGGAATCCAGATGAAGCTGCTGAGTCTGGGGGCCAAGCCCGCCAGCTCCGTCAGCAAGAAAACCGATTACGTCATTGCGGGCGAGAAGGCCGGCAGCAAGCTGACCAGGGCTCAGGATCTGGGCATCACCATCCTCACCGAGCAGCAGTTCGAGGATATGCTGGCCAGTGCGGAAGCGTAACAACTCAATACATCTGGTCAGTCATGACACAAGGGGTACATCCATCTGGATGTACCCCTATTCTTTACTTTATGGAGGTTTAAGAACATGGATATATTCAAAATGATGCAGACCGGTGAGGGCATTGAGCACTTGGAGGAACATCTGCTGAATCTGGATTCTGAATTCCGGTTCAAGTGCCGCAGGTGCGGAAAGTGCTGTATCCACCAGGAGACAATCATATTCAATGCCCGCGACATTTACAATATTGCCAAGAAAAAGGGCATGACTGTGCAGGAAGTAGTCAATGCCTATACTGAAGCATATATCGGCCGCAACTCCCATATCCCCATCGTCCATCTGCTCTCCAACGGACCCAAGGGGGCTTGCCCGCTGTTGGAGAATGGCCGGTGCAGCGTACATGATTGTAAGCCTACGGTCTGTGCGCTGTTTCCGCTGGGCCGGGTCATAATAGGTGAAAAGTTCGGCGAGCCCATTGAAGACCCGGATAACCTGCAGGTCAAGTATATACTCAACGAGCATAGCTGCGGCTCTGCCAAGCGGGTCAATACCGTTCGCAGTTGGCTGGCTAAGTTCGGAATCCCGGAGCATGACGAGTTCTATCTGCTCTGGAATAAAGTGCTTATGAGTCTGACCCCGGCCATTATGAAGTTGGAAGAAGCAAAAGTGTCTGAACCCGTCCTTAGTATGTTTTGGGACGCGATTTACCAGACGCTTTATCTCCAGTATGATACCAACCAGGATTTTATGCCTCAATTCCAGGTTGCTGCAGACAAGCTACTCCGCTTGAGTGAGGAAATCATGAAAGCACAGCCGCCTGACCACCTGGAGGCTTGACCTATGCCGGAATATACTGAGCCCAAACGGATCATCTGGTACGATGATCTCCCTTGCCCGGTTTGTAACGCAGAAAGGACAAATTCGTGGGAAAAGCGTATCTCCCGGGCCTTAGGGTATCAGGCAATCGTTTGCGAGGAGTGTATTGCGAAAGAGTATGGCCTGACGGTGGCGGAGCTTCGGGACACCATGGTAAATCACTTTGGCCTCGTCCCATGTCCTGGCATATGAAAGAGGTCAATGAATTGACCCGCCGCCTGCTGGCGGAGGGCTACACGCCGGAGGATACACCGCCGGGGACATGTGAATATAAATCCTACTACGGCGGCTGGACCTATACCAGCCAGGCCTTGAATCAGATGGTCTTTGAGACCCCCTGTGGGCTTCTTGTTCGAGGCTCACGCTTTACGAATGGTTATCTTGCCAGTCGGGGCGTGGACTGGCGACCGGAGAATGACAATCCAGTGGTACCTTGCCCCCGCTTTGCGTCGGGGCCCTGCTCGCTCAGACACCCTCTCTTGCAGACGGAAAAGTTATGCTGCGGCCCAGATGATGTGGTCTACCAGTGCGACTGTCATCCGACGGATCGCCCCTATACTTATGAAGGCAGTCTGGCTGAAGCGCATAAACAGGTATGGCAGGAATCGGACGAACTGTGGAAGGCGGTTGAAACCGCACACAACGGCCGGGTCTGTCGGCACCAGAGCCGCTACGGTCGGACAAGCAAAGCCTGGACGACCTATTACAGCCCAATGGAGTGTGCCAGACTGTGGCCCAGCTGCAGCCACTGCAGCGTTTTGGAGAAGGACCTGGCGCCACAGAAGGGGAATGTCTTCTATGACGTGCGAAAGACCTGGACAGAAAAGGGGATCGGCATGTTCCCGGACGAGGAGCGGGTCAGTATCGAAAAGGGCTGTAAACTGCTGGAGAAAACGGTGTCCATGACCATCTGTGAGGCCATCATACAGTACGGCCGGCGGGACGCGGAGCAACGTGCCTTGGACCGCTATCGGAGAACTATGTTTTTTGATCCGACGTTGAAAATTGAGATTCTGAACCTGCGGGCCGCCCGAATGGATACCAGGAACATCCTTCAGGATCTTCAGGACGTAGCCAACGGTATTCAAGTAACCCATGCGGCAGACAGCCTGAAGGCGGCCAAGGCCCAGAAAAAGGCGCGACGGGAGGCTGCAAAAAAGCAGCGGATCCGCAAGGTAGAACAAATGTTGTTAACCCACGGCTGGAACGGCCTGGACGATCTTTGGCGCCGCCGGGCAGAAAAGCTGCTGGATGATGAACGAATCGAGGAACTTGTTCTGCAGCGGAACGCGGCCAAAGTCCAAACACCACCAGAGGAACTGCAAGTCAGTCTTTTTTGAAGGAAGTGAAACGAAAAATGGAAAATCAAGTCAGAACGGTCACCTTTATGGGAGACCAGCGGGGTTTATGTGAGGACCTTTACCGCTGTAAAGAGACCGGGCGGGTGTATATCCGTCAAGCGTGCAGCGATAGCCATGTGCGTTGGTTCACAGCCAGTAAGTGGACTGGCGGCTATGAGGCCGATTGCCACATGAGGAGTGGACTTGCACTTCGAGTGGTCGATGAGGCAGGCAACGCCCTATTTGAGGAGAGCCTGTTCGAGCAGGAAAGCGACACCGGCACATGGGCCCAGAAAAACGGTCCCTTCAGTTGGGAGGCCATTGCTGCCTTTGCGGAGGAATACAAGGAAAAATTCGGGCTTGCTGCCTATGAGGAATGGAAAGCGTGGCTGATGGCCGATGCAAAGCCCTGCGGGTTTGAAAGCTGTTCCGACAACTGGCTGTTCGCTATGTCTGAGCATGGGATACACAAGAAATTATCCCAGCTTACTTTTCTTGGTGTGACCGCATATGCCACAGTCCGGGATGAGAAGCATAAAGTCTGCGGCAAAAGCTGGTTGTGCTACGAGATCAAGGATGCCAGCCTGGATTCTACGCTGGCCATATGCGGCTACAAATTTCAGAGTGAGGGCTGATGAAATGTTCCAAAGGAAGTGAAACATAGGAAATGGAAAATCAAAATGACAATCGGGATCAGATTATCCGCAAAGACGCCAGAAATTGTTTTGTGGAGGTCAAGAACGACTGTTTCCATCTGGACAAGGTACATCTGCAGTTTGTGGCCTATGACAAGTCCCGTCCGGCTGGACAGCGGTACACCAGCAATATCCATATCTATATTGATGTGCCGCAGTTTCTGGCTTTGGCACAGGAGGCCGCCAACGGCAGTCTTCATATGCGTATGCAGCAGTATAAGAATGAGCGAAAGTCAGATGCGCTCTATGAGCACTTGGGTGGAACCTCTGCCAAGCGGCTGGCCTACTACGGCAAGTCCCGGCCTGACGGCAAAAGCCTGTCCCGAGTCGTCAAACTGACTACGGCAGAGAAGTCTGACTATTTCCTTACTGCTGACAGCGGTCCGGGAGAGGAAAACAAGACCGGCCTGATCGTTCCCCGGTTTGGCAAGTCGCCAGAGCAGCATGTATCGGTGGTCCTCACCTGGCGGCAGCTCAACGAACTGTTGTTTACCACAGCAGCCCACTATAAGGCATGGCTGTCAGCCAGATATATGGCGGACTGGACCGCGATCCACGCGCCTCGGTTTGAGGAGGGGGGACAGCGAAAGGGCCAGAAACGCCAGGAAGCTGCATCAGAGGCTTCTCCGGCGCGTCAGCCAGATCCCCCGGCAGCGCCGCCGCCTGCACCGGCCGCAGCCCCAACGCAAGCCCCCGGTTTCGGCAGCGCTTTTGGCAGTGTTTATGGCAGTACAGGTGGCAGTGGTCAAGCCGATGACAGGCGGATGTTTTAGTGGTATACTCATATTGTCCATCCTTGTGCAAGCAGCTGGCCAACAGGCCGGAAAAGCAACTTGATAAGGAGTGGATCACAATGAAATTTTGTCCCTATTGCGGCGCTTCCCTTTCGGGGGGCGCCGCTTCTTTCTGCCCTGAGTGCGGGAAATCGCTGCGCATAGAGAAAGCAGCAGGTACCCGGCGGCGGAAGAAGCGTCCCCCGCAACAAAAATCCAGACAAGCGCCCCATCACAGGTCCAGACCCATCAACCCAATGGATGTAAATTATGATGGCTACTATGATGACATACAGCCTATTGATTGCGGCGCTCGCGGCGAGGGGATGGATCCCGAACTGGTCAAACAAATCGCGCTGGTCATCCTTGGCGCGGTCGGGGCTATTATTCTGGCGGTCACTTTAATGATGCTGTTGTAATTTTGTCGGTTGGAGCGTGTAATAAGGGCAAATAAGCAAATTGAGGTGATTGATATGATGTATCTCTCAAAAGGAGAGCTGACACGGTCCCGCAGGACCGGTCTCGACTATGTATCTCATTGCGGCTGTGTCTATGCACTGGGACCGGAGCTGGCTGGACTCTGGAAAAAGGCGAGACTCCGTCCACAGCCGGTTCCGGAGGGCAAGGAGCAGGCGGTCAGGCGGATGGAGGGCAGCGGCCTGGTCATTACCACCGAGGAAACAGGAACTCTGGCCGCCTATCGGCTCCTGACCGGCTGTGTCATTTGCCCCAACAGCAGGAAATGGACAGACTGCTTTCTGTCCAAACCGGTCCGGCGTGTCTGGAAATGGATCACCGAGTCGGGGCTGCGGCTGACGGCGAGTGAGCTGATTCGGCTGGAGGAACAGAGGGTCCAGCCAACCTCCGCACTTTTAGGCGAGGACGGCAGACAGCGGCTGACAGAGATGATCTACTTTGCAGAGACAATTCCGGACGGTATTTTGGAGACTTTGATGGAACACTCGCCTGCCCGTGACACCGTAACAGGCGCCCTGCTGGAGCTGCTGCGCACACGACGCCTGCTGCTGATTTGAAGGAGGAGCTTATGGAACGCACACAGATTCCAATGCCGCTGCAGGCACAGATTTTGATGCGGTTGGCGCTGGCCGCGTGTTCACTGATTGCGGGGAATGTTCTCCTGGTTTTCTTCACTATGACAATCGCTGCGCCTCTTTTCCTGCTGTCCCTGCTGGCAGCGGTCAGCGGGGGACATCTCTATCAGGTGGCTGTGCGAGGACACTATCTGTGTCTTACTGGCATCGTGGTGCGTGTGGAGCGCACCATGGTTCTGCGCCGTCCAAAGGCCATACTGATGGAAGCGGAAGGGACGGCCCTGCGAGTTGTACTGCGAAACCGCCACAAGATCCCGGCTGAGGGACATCAGATCACATTTTATATCCAGGACAGCACCCCCATCTATGAGTGGAAAGGAATGCACCTGCTCGGCTCCTATCTGGCGGTAACAGATGGACCTCCAGATAAATCTGCATCCAGTAAGTCCTGATGGTCTATCACATTTTTCAATACTGCATTGAAGGTATCTGGTATCGTGATTCCCATGTCTTTTCCGATGCACAGTTTGACTCCATCATGAACAGGCTGGAGTGGCGTATGCCTTCCGGCATGAGAGCATTCCATTTTGGATCGCCAGGGCCTGGATACTATCCCTTGGACAATCCCGTTGTGCTGCACCGCCCGGTTCTGTCTTTGGACCCAGCGGCGTTGGTCATGGGGGAGCTTGGGTATCAAGCTAGTCTGAACGATAGATATACTCGCAAGCGCATCCCTGTCATACATCGAATCGGACGTTTCGTGATATGCGGCAGCCAGGATATATGGCCCTGTTTTCGTTATGTGGATGGGAAACGGTATGCGCTTATTTCTGAACTGCGGATTGTCCCTCTGTCGTTTCGTGCAGCCAGGGAATATGTCCAGTGTTATCACCGCCACAATGAGGCTCCACAGGGCCATAAATTTTCTGTTGGCCTGATTTCTTCAAATGAGAGCAGATATGCAGGCGTTGCTATCGCCAGTATTCCCAAAGCGCGGCATCTCAACGATGGGTTTACCCTGGAAATCAACCGTGTATGCTGTGATTCCGCCTATTTCAATGCCTGCAGCAAGCTGTATGGAGCAGCCGTTAAGGCGGGGAGAGCAATGGGCTATACTCGATTTATTACTTATACGCTTCCAGAGGAAGGAGGCAGCAGTGTAAAAGCTGCTGGCTTCCATTTGGATGGAATCGTTCCAGAACGAAAAGATGGCTGGCACCGGAATAACCGCCGCCGCAACATTCCCAGCCGCACACCGGCAGGGCCTAAGCTCAGGTGGGTTCTTGACACCCGGCCCACAGAAAACCATGGTAACTGCGATGAATAGCATATTGACCTCTGAGAATTATCATGCTATAATCAAGACAATAGTTACCGTGTTTTCTTTGGAAAACAAAGTTGCCGTGTCACAGAGTGTCAAATAGCGCTATTGCGCTGTTTGGCACTTTTTTGTTTTCTGCCCGCGAAATGCGGGTTGAAATATACTATTTCAACGGCAGGGAAGGACCTGCAGAAAGGGGCATTACATCATGCTGAAAATGATCATCACAGAGGCTGTTGTATCCAAAGGGTACAACAACGACCCCGCCATCCGCTATTTCGATATCGAGAACAGCGGACAGGCCGCCAACTTCCGGATTGGGAAACGGATTTATGACGGCAGGGCGGAGAACAAGCACCGCTGGCTCAACTTCACAGTCAAGGCGTTCGGGGACATGTGCGAGCGCATCAAGCGCATGAAGCTCAAGGAGGGCTCGTACATCAACATCGTCGCCCGCTATGACGAGGAGACCTGGGAGACCAAGGATACCCATGAGACCCGAACGGGTGTGGTTCTGTACCTGGACGAGATCGAGTATGCCAGCAGCGGCAATGGCCAGAAGAACGGACAGACCAGCTCGGACGGCACGGCTCCCCAGGGCGGCGGCGCACCGGCTCCGCAGAGTGGCGCCCCTGCGCCTCAGTCCCAGCCGCAGGGCCATCCCCAAGGCCAGACTCCTCCGGCTCCCGATCCTATGCCCGGAGGATTTACCGGGTATGAGAGCTTCGGCGATGCGGGAAATCCTTTCTTTTAAGCAGCTTCCTATGGGGGCCAAATGAATATCAGGCGTAAAAGGCGCACAGTTCGTGGTAACACATCCGCGGTCTGTGCGCCTTTTTTGCGTTTAAGGGGGGATGTGTTTGCGTAACCAAGCATTTCAAGCAAGAACTGAGACAGAGAAGCGGAGAAAGTTGGAAGTCGTATTGAGACAACTGACCGGAAATTACCTGACAGCCCAACAACGACAGTTGATCAGTCACATGGTAGGCTGCGGACAGCAATACAACTTCCAGCTGTGCCAGGAATCCGGGATGCCAGACGTTATGGACGACCAAGCTGTAGTCCGCCCTATTTTCGGCGATACAGCGGACGGGGTCAACGGTCCGGCTGCGGTTCTCGTTTGTACCACTGATCAGGGAGAAGTGTCCAACACAATCTATATCTATCTGCCAATACCGAGGGAGGAAAAAAGGGATGACACCCGATAAGAAGAAACACCTGCTCCATGACATACTGACTGTGATCATGCTGCTTGCAGTCCTGCTCACCATTGTCCGGCTTTGGCCGCTTCTGCTGCTACTGCTGATCGGTCTGATCGCCTACGCCTTATGGGTGCTTTTCCATGTGGCCAGGCAGCCGGTCAAGACTGAGCCCGTTCCGCTGCTAATGCTGCCTGCGCCAGTAACGGAGCAATCAATTCTGGCTGCGGCGTTTGGCCTGCTGCAACGGAAGATCACGGAGCAGGTTGCCATGCGGTACCCGGATGCCAGATGGGTATGGAGTATGTCAAATGCTTTCGATCAGTTTGCTTCCGGACAGCCTTTAACAATTCTGCTCAATGGCGCTGGCGGCTACCAGAGAGCAACTGTGTGGGTCCAAAATCTCCAATTTGCCGGCCTGGTCTACACGACCATATCGGCTGCCAACCCTGAGCAGCCTGCCGAAGAGGCCCCTGAGCAAGAGGAGCCGCCCGCAGAAGCGAAAGAGGTTGATTATGGCCTGCTGTCCTTTGAATGGGTGGAAGCCAATATGCAGCGGCTGAACGCACTGAACAATGAGGCCGTTGCTGCGGGTCAGGACGGGTTCCGCATCTCCGCAGAGGAACTGCCTCACGGGGACAGTTGGCCAACGCTATGTGCCGAACTGGTTCGCAACGGGTTCACGGCAGCAGAACCGATGGCTGACGGAATCCATGTCAAAATCAAAATAACAGAATAGGAGCGTGATTTACAAATGAGTTCAAAACTGTTCGTATTTGACCGACCCCTGCCTGCGCCATTTGATAAGGGTGGGAAGAAAGTCAAGGTGTCGTCCACCTATGGGGATGGCACAGAGGCCACGCTGAGCAACACTGTTGTGAAAGCTGTGCTGGCGTACTGTGCCTGCAAGGATGGCTCCAAGCCTGGCGCCGTGGGAACCTGCAGCAGCAAGGGTGTTGCCGAGTACAAGTCGGCCTCCGGTGCGGATGCCTACCACCTGGCGGTCTATGACCCTAGGAACGGGACCGTGCTGGCCAGCAAGTATGACAGCAACACCGAGATGATGGAAACCTATTCCGTGGGGAAACGCGGCCAGGATGGCGCCGCCATAGTGCTGGCCATGATCCCCGCCCTTGCAGCTGACAAGGAATTTGGGGATAACCTGGACGCCTTCATGTCGGAGTATCAGGGCTCCTTTTCTGATTTGAAAAAGGCCACTGATTTGCTGGCGATCCTCTGCGACAACGTCTATCGCCGTGTGAGCGATAAAACCTGCCCCGCACATCTGCCAGTCAATATCGACAACTCTGGAAATGTGATGCGGGTCTCTCCGACTCATCTGGACTCCGGTAGTTTTGCGCCCAACCAAGTACTGGCGGGTGAGTTTACCATCCTGGCCCACGTCGGAGAAACGGTTGTTCTGGAGCCCCAAAAGGCAGTTCCACATAGCGATTTTGTCGGCAAATATGCGCTGGACCCCAGCCGCAGCCTCACTGTCTATGAGGAGTCTCTAGTCCCCAACTTGGCGCCATGGTATGTCCTGCCGGAGGAGGTGGTCAGTATCTGTGCCCACGCCCAGAAGTCCACTGAAAAATCCTTGCCCATGCGCAATTTTCTGCTTCGTGGTCCGGCCGGAACTGGCAAGACCGAGGGAGCCAAGGCGATTGCCGCAGGCCTGCACCTGCCCTATGTGAAATACACCTGTTCGGCCAATACCGAGGTCTACGACTTCATCGGTCAGGTTTTCCCAGATACCAACGGCCCCTCCACCGGAGACGCAGATCTGGACCGGGAGCGGCAGGAACTAAAAGAGATGGGCGGCATCACCTTTGAGAATGTCAAAAAGCTGATGGACCTGCCCGGCCTGGATGATATGGACTATGACCCGGAGGGCACCTATAAGTTGCTCACTGGCCACGCCAAAGCTGGCGCGACCTCGCAGGACTGCATGGCGGAGGTAATGGGCCGGGTGACGGACAAGATCCAGAAGCTGTGTTCGGTCAAACCTGAGACGGCAAATGCCGGACAGACCTACACCTATATGGAAACGGACTTTATCCGAGCCCTGAAGTATGGCTACCTGGTGGAAATCCAGGAGCCGACCACGATCATGCAGCCCGGTGTGCTGGTGGGCCTGAACTCCCTGCTGGAGCAGAACGGCACTATCACACTGCCTACCGGCGAGGTCATCCGGCGGCATCCTGATGCTGTGGTAGTCGTGACCACCAACGTCAGCTATGAGGGCTGCCGGGGCATGAACCAGTCGGTCTTGGACCGCATGAATCTGACGCAGGACATTGAACTTCCCGCGCCGGAGATTATGGCCCAGCGTGCTATGAGCGTCACCGGCTGCGAGGATGACTTCATGGTTTCAAAAATGGTGCAGGTAGTCAACGATATGGCTGACTTCTGCCGCAAAAACGGCATCTCCGATGGCAGCTGCGGAATGCGCAGCCTGATCGACTGGATTATGAGCACTGAGATCACTGGCGACCCCCACATCTCGGCCATGTATACCATCATCAGCAAAGCCACCGCAGACGAGGAGGACCGGGCCGCCATCGTCACCTCTGTTTTGGAGCCCATTTTCGCGCCTAAGCGGAAAAAGGCGGTTTGAACGGTATCGCTATTAAAAATAGAAGGGAGGTTCTTTACTCTTGGCAAGAGTGAACCATAAAAAAATCAAGCAGCTTATCGCGCAAAAGCAGAAGACCATCACTGACCGGCAGTTTTTTGCGTCTCGGGCCCTGGCCGCCTACTTTGAGGATATTGCCGCCGCCCAGACCAGGCGTTACGGCTACCGGCGGCGGGTCAAGGTCAGTATTGTCTGGAAGCCGAAGGAATCGGGCAGTGCCCGCACGGACAACGGCCTGATCTGGATCAACGCCGGCCATCCCAGTGTGACCATGCACAAGACCCGGCAGGCCCGGTATGAGCAGGTCTGCGGGCTGTTCGGCCATGAGCTGGGGCATGTACTCTATACTGACTTTCTCACCTCTCAGACCTATCACAGGTTTCAAGAGAGCGGGAAGTGGTACCCGGAGCCGCCGCCGCTGCGCAGCAGCAGGGATCGGAATGCGGAAACGGAATATTTTGAGCTGCTTCAGTCTGACCCCAAATGCCGGAAAGTGCTGGGCCTTATCAGTCATGACATCCTGAATGTCCTGGAGGATGGCTACATTGAGCAGCGGATGATTACGGACTACCCCGGTATCTTGGGTGCAAACCTGGAAATCAGGCGTGAAAGCACATTTGAGGTACTGCCCACCGTGACCCAAATGACGGAGCAAGAGGAGGATGGCGGCCATATCTGGCTGACAGTGCTCCAGTGTATCCTCGCCTACATGAAGTGGGGCCGGATCAAGTATGGGGAGACTCCGCTTACAGATGAACGAATCCAGTCAGTGTTCTCCCTGCTGGGGGACCTGGATACAGCCTTGACCAGTCAGGATTTCCGGGACAGGTGTCGTACCGCCAACATTGTACTGATCCGCTGCTGGCCTTACATCAAGAACTTTGTGGATTACTGCAAGGACATAGCCGATCAGGCAGCAGAAGGCGGCGGTGAGGGCGATGCCGATAACGTGCTCCAGCAGCTACTTTCGACTTTGGCTGGCAACAGCGCTGAGGGAACTGGTGAAACGGAGCCGGTCTCCGGCGGCACGCCTTCCGGCACCGACGGGGGTTCCCCGACTGCAGGTGTCCGTGCCGCTACCGCACAGCTGGCCGCCGATACAGCCAAGGAGGAGGAAGAATCTGAATCTGACGCTGCGACCGATGGCGGCGAGGAGAAAGAATATCCCGTGGAGGAAACTGCGGCCGCTGCGTCTGCTGCCCTGGAAAAAGAAGGGTTGCCGATGGAAGGGCAGTCCCCGCCGGGGGCCTGCCAATCCGTAGCTGAGCAGGAGAATGGACGTATCCCCCTGACCGACACCTCTACGCTCTCCGCGCCGGAGGGTGGCACAATGGAACGGGATGACGACTACAAAGGGACCGGATACACCGGTGCCGCGTCCGATATCCAGCGGATCCTGGAAAAAATCGCTGAGGGCAGCGTCTGCCAGGAGCTGGAGCGGCAGCGAACTAAGGAACTGACCGAACTGGCCCAGAGCATTTCCTACGGGAATATCCATGAAGGCGTCAGTATGAAGGTTCATCGGATAGCCCAGGTGGATGACGATTTGAAAGAGCAGTACCAGGAGGTTTCCGGTGACCTGCTCCACATTTCCAAACAGCTGCAGAAGTCGGTTCTGCAGCAGATGCGCGACAGCCGCCGGGGAGGGAAGCAGACTGGCCTTCTGATGGGCCGCCGTCTGGATATCCACGCACTGAGCCGCAACGATGGCCGCGTCTTCTACAAAAACGCGCTTCCAAACGAGATCCCGGCCCTCTCTGTAGGGTTACTGCTGGATGAATCAGGCAGTATGTGCAGCTGTGACCGGGCTACTTACGCCCGCGCTACCGCTATCATCCTCTACGACTTTTGTCAGGCCCTGGGTATTCCCATTATGGTCTATGGCCACTCCACTGGAAGCGGCGTCGATCTATACTCCTACGCGGAGTTTGACGCCATCGACCGGGATGACCGTTACCGCATGATGGATATATCCGCCCGAGGCAGCAACCGCGACGGGGCCGCTCTGCGCTATGTGGCGGAGCAGCTGTCCCAGCGTAGCGAGGATGTAAAGCTGCTAATGCTGGTGTCCGACGGCCAGCCGGCGGATACCGACTACTATGGGACGGCTGCCGAGGAGGACTTGCGCGGTGTCAAACAGGAATATCAGCGCAAGGGCATCCTTTTCGTGGCTGCCGCCATTGGGAGCGACAAGGAGAACATTGAGCGGATCTATGGTGACAGTTTCCTGGACATCAGCGATCTGACCAAACTGCCGGTCAAGCTGGCCGGCATCATCAAGCGGTTTATCCGCGTATAAGCAGACCAGGGCAAGGCCGGTATTCGGCCTTGCCCTGCCGTTCTCTAACAACGACGAGGAGGTACAACATGGATTTCATTGAGAGAAACGAGATTTTTATGGATAACGAGGGCATGATCCGCAGGGTAATGCGGCGCAACTGGGCACTGATCTGTGCTATGCGCCTGGATTGGGACGACGTATATCAGGAGCTGGCCATGGCCGCCCTGAGCGCCATCGAGACCTTCGACCCCACCAGGTCCGAGTGCATCCAGGCCCATATCTGGATGAAGCTGCAGTATGCCGTATTGGACATCAAGCGCCAGTACCGGCCCTGCGGACTCACTTGCTTTAGCAAGCAGCAGCGGCCCGTCGTGGTGTCCCTGGACCAGAATGAAGGACTGGAGCGGTTCCTGGCCGTTGAGCCTCAGAAGGAGGAGCTTTCCCCGCAGATGCAGCAGGCCCTGTCCCGCTTGAACGCGGAGGAGCGTAAGGCTGTCATCCGCTATCTGGACGACCAGGGGACAAAGCGGGATTCTGCGGTTAGATCCGCCCTGGACAAAATCAGGTATTACTATCTGGCCGCCGTTTCAGAGCCGCGATACACTGTGAGCGTCTGGTAAGAAAACATAAATATCACAAAACTGGAGGTTTCATGTCATGTCAGAAACGAACAACAGCACTGCCGCTGTTTCCTTGAAGGACTATATCATTGATCTGGACGGCGCCAAGCAGAAACCGTCCGTGGCCTATGAAGTTGTTCTGGAGAACAATACGGACTTCATCCTGCGGCGTCAGACCCAGAAAGTGCAAAAGGAACTGGTGATTTTGGTCAGCCAGGGCCTCTACTACATCCGCGACTGCAAGAGCGGCGCCATCGACCCTGTGACTATCGGAAATCTGCGCTCGTTCCTGCGGGATTTGAAAGATAGTTATATTGATCTTCAGCAGGTGAACTGGCTTGGCGCGCTCTTCAAAGAGTCTGCCGAATTCATTATCACCGTGACAGGAGACGCAGTCCTCACGGATATGTGCCGGCATAATGTGCCCATCAGCCATGATAAGCCGCGGAAACATGTGCAGTATTGGGAGCAAAACAAGCGGCTTTTCACACGGGTGGCACAGTTGTTCCCCGCAAATGCCACTGCTAGTGGGAAGTATCAGAACTGTATCCCGGTCATTTTTTGGATTGAGGCGCGTTACGGCACCAACGAGGCGATGTATTTTGCCGAGCAGTTGGTTCGTTCCGGGGTGCGGAATATGAGATTTGATCCGACATACCGATATAATCCAAACTGCGAACCTGATTCTTTTGTCAAGATTATGGAATCAGAGTACAGCATCAATCTAAGGCGCTTCATCGACTATATCTGTTTTGACCTCTACCGGCAGGGCTATGGCGAGGTAACTGAGAACTTCTTTCGGGAGTACATGGACTATCTCTCCATGCAGAAAAATTTCTACGGAAAGGTCAAAGAGAAATATCCGGAGCATTTCAAAACCGCTCACGATGTTATGTCTTTGAAGATCAACTTGGCCAGGGCCGCTGAACAGTGCCAAAACTTCGCTGAGCAGGCGGAACTGGTTAAGGAGCTGGAATACAGCGCCCAGGGCTACTGCATCGTGGTGCCGACTGAGCCCAAGGAGTTGGCAGACGAGGGAATCAACCTCAGCCACTGTGTGGGCAACTACATCGACCGTGTCGCGTCCGGTGAATGCCACATCCTGTTCCTGCGGCGCAGAAACGCGCCGGAACAGTCCCTGGTGACCCTGCAGCTGAGCGGCAGAAGGATCTGCCAGGCGCAGGGCATGAACCGGCGTGGCCTCACTCAGGCGAAGCGGAAGTTCCTGCTCCGCTGGGGACACGAGCAGCAAATCGAAATTGCCGTTTGACGGTGCGAGGAGGTTATTGCTGCGGAGTGGGTTTCAGTATATTTGACTGCAGCATTTACTATCTGACGGTCTAAATGCCGGTGTTTGAGGGGAGGAGGCCAGATGTCTTCTCCCCTCATATTTCAAGCAATACAAAAAATCGGAGGTTTTTATGACGTTCAAAGAATTGATTCAAACTGGACAGTGTTCCATCAGCACCATTGACGCATGGGTCGAGATATGGCGCAAAGAAAAGGGTGTGGGACAGTCCCTTCAAGCATTCCTGGGGCTAAATGACATAGAATATCAGATTTGGCTGATGCGGGGGAACGCTGGTTTGGCGCGGCAGCTCAGCAATGGGCGTTCGCCGGAGTATGAGACGGTCTACTTGGGCTGGGATGAATTGACGGCTCAGCTTCAGGAGATCGTGGATGCGGAACTAGGAATTGGCTGCACTGTCACTCTGCGCAGACAGGACTATTACTATTGGGATATGCGGCTGGAAACAGTACAGGAAATGGATGAGGCGCTTAGCGAGAAGATTTGTGAGCGTCTTGAACTGAGAGATGTGGATGTGCTGATGTTCCTTGAGGAGGACTGGGTGGACAGCGGTTATCTTTGTGGGCTGCTCTCCAAACTGACCCATCGGGAGGTTACCTCCAGCCATGCTGATGACCATGGTGTTTGGATCATCTGTAAGAGCCTGATCTGGAGCAGCCCGGAGTTCACCACCCATCTTCTTGCGAAATGTGAGAAACGGCTTCGCCGTGAAATTAGGGACCAGCGTTACTCTTGGGTTAACCCAGACACGGCCTGCCATCAGCTGTTTGGATTTATGGAGGCACTGACACTGCTTGGCCTTTTGGACCGGGATAAGTGGATTGTGATGCCCGACCATTTTGCGAATGCAGTTTCTGCCTCAAAGGAGGTGAACCGGGATGAAATCTGAGCAGCCAATGTGCTGGTGCTGTGCCTGGCGGCACATTGTTGGCCCTGGAAAGGATCCGACACTCGATTGCGGACATCCTTCCGACCATATAAGAAAACAGTTTCACGGCAGCGCTACCGCAGAGATGTGCAAGGAATATATTGAAGATGACCCGAAAATTAAGGTGAAAGTTACCCGGGATACAAGAGAAACTTTTATGAGGGCTGTTCATCAAATGGCGGTAGATGGCGGGCACTTTGCCGAAGCTGAAGCAATCCTGGACTATTTCCTGCCGGATACACGACATCTCCCCGCAGAGATCACATGCGATGAATTTGACTTCATAACCAAAGTCAATTTTGGGGGAAATGAAGGCATTTATCTCGACTGCTATGCTGAGGGACGCATTTTGCAAGATGGGGAAAAAGGCCTGTGGCATCTTGGAACCTATAAAACGCTGGGGACATCCCTGTCCGATATGCAGATTTTCGGAAAGCTGGGCGGGACGCTGACCTTTTTTGCCCGCAAGTACCTCTGGGATAATTCTGAGCGATTCCTTACCGACAGGGAGCTGAGGATACATGCTATCAAAAAGAAACATAAGGAGGGCAAGATATGAGCTACAGTACATGGCACAATTATGGCTACGGGATATGCGTTGATGATATCAGAGAACGGGATGTGGGAAAACTGAAGGAATTGCTGAACCATGCCCCTAAATTCCATGCCACAGTACAGGGATGGCTGACTGAAGTGGGCATAACCGAACCAACCTGGGATGACTATATGGAGTTTGACCAAGATTACCTTTTGGGGCTGGCTACACTGCTCCAGAAAGTGATTGAGGAGGCTGAGGGGATTCAAATGATTGCCTGCGATGATTTTGATAGCGTTACCTACCTGCTGTACTCTCCAAGCTATCCCTGGCAGTTAAAGAATAGCGAGCGTGATTTGACCGAAGAACAGCTGGTACAGCTATTCGGCCGTTATGTTCGGATCCTGACCGATGTTCCGATTGATGTTGACTATCAATTAGTGGAAAATGGCGGATGAAGAAATCCTGTCATTGCGAAAAAGGCTGTTCCTGTGTATAATGGGACCAGCCAGAAAGAAGGGAGGATCAGGCAATGGCAACTCATGGTGGAAAAACGGACTACATTTTGCTGAATAAGGATCTCCCTATGCTGGCATTCCACTGCCGGCGCAACGAGTTCGACGAGCCGGAGTTTTTTGAAGACCAGTGGCTCACAGCGCTCCGGCCGATTGGCTACCGAGGCCTGCCGGCGTTCCTGGACCAGCGGAAAGCCCCCAAGCACCGCAAGCATATCCAGCAGCTATTGGAGCAGTATGGATGCGACGACCCAGAGGGGTTCCTGCGTGTCACCCACGCGCTGTCACTGAACGATACCTTCTGGGTGCGGGAAGCGGATTCGCCGCTGACCTGGCAGGAGGTATCCCTCTATACCAATCCGTTCAGCGAGATCATCAGTGAGGCTGCCTTTGACGGTATCATCAGCGAGACAGACCTGTCCTCCACATCCCCGGAGTTCGGGACAGACGGATACTACGCCAAGTGCTGGAAACGGGAAGAAAGCGGCGTTTATCTCTATAAAAGCGGCAGCGCACACTATGAGATCGAACCGCTCTCCGAGTACCTGGCCGCGCAGTTATCTGAGCGGCTGTGCCGCGAGGCAGTGCCCTACGACATGGACTTTTATCGGGAGAAGCTTGTCAGCAAATGTCCGCTCTTTACCAGTGAGGCTGTGGGGCTTGCAAAAGCTGGCGCAGTCTTCTGCGGGGAGGAGCGTACCATACCGGAGCTGCTGGCCTATTTCGATGGCATTGGCAGCGGAGATGCGTTCCGGCGGATGTGCATACTGGACGCCATCATCCTGAATACCGACCGCCATTACGGCAACTTCGGAGTTCTGTTTGATACGGAGACTCTGGAGGTCCGGGGGATGGCTCCGGTGTTTGACCACAACCGGAGTCTGCTGCCGGAGTTGGACAATGACCAACTGGCAGACCCGTCCTGGTATCTGCGGCGATGCAAGCCCAGACTGGGCCAGGACTTCATCCGAAACGCTAAAGGTCTGCTAACGGACGATATTCGCCGGGACCTGATGGAACTGAAGGACTTTACGTTCCAGCAGCACCCCCGCATCCATGCGGAGCAAGAAAGATTGGACTCCCTGAGCAGGATTGTTCAAGGGATATACCTGATTTTGTCGGACTGAAATCACAACACGATCAAGGAGACTGTGGACATTCCCCACAGTCTCCTTGTGCTATCTGAAACAGAAGGGAGGCTGTCATCTGTTATGATGACGAACCAAAGGAACGCATTGACCACTGTCGTATCCTACCCGGAGCGCGGCGAGGGCGGCAATAACAAATACCGCGGCAACTGTTCCCCAAAACTGATTGAGGATCTGATCGCCCACTTCGGCGTCCAGGAGATCTGCGACTATATGTGCGGCAGCAATACCACCGGCGACGCCGCCCGCACCATGGGCATCCACAGCCACACCTACGATTTGCACAGCGGGTTTGACCTGCTCCACAGCGACATCCCCGAGCGGCCTCAGTTTATCTTCTGGCATCCGCCATACTGGGATATCATCAAGTATTCGGACGTCATGTACCGAGCCTTCGACGTACAACAGCGGTACGGCTATGATCCCCGCCGCTTTGACCTCTCCCGGATCCCAACTTGGGAGGGCTTTGTCCAAGCCATGAATTACTGCATGATGAAGCAGTTCTGCGCATTGGAGAAAGGCGGCCGTATGGCGGTACTGGTGGGCGACATCAAGAAGAAGGGACGCCTTTTGAGTATGCTCTTTGAACTGACCAAGCCCGGTACACTGGAGAATATCGTTATCAAAACCCAGCACAACTGCGTCTCCGACCGCCGCAGCTACAGTGGCAGATTTATCCCCATTGTCCATGAGTATGTGCTGCTTTTGCGGAAGGATAGGCCGCTCACCTACCCGTTGCTGATGACCTACCGGCTGCAAGGCGATATACGGGATATGCCTGGAGCCACATGGCGGGATATTATAGCTGATGCCATGGAGTCGTTCCATACCCCCGTTGCCTTGGAGCAGATCTATGAGGCGGTGGGCAGCTATAAGCGTGCCCAGCAACAGCAACACTGGAAAGACAAAGTTCGCCAGACTCTGCAGCATCATCCAAACACCTTTTACAGCACGGGCCGAGGCGTTTGGGGATTAAAACAGTGCGCCGCCTTATGCTAGACAACATAGCGCGAATAATATTATAAAGAGGACAAGCCCCAAGAGTTCAGGCCCTGTTCCAGTTTGTCGAAAAAGCGGCCTGCCTGGTAATTGCCAGGCAGGCCGCAACATATTGTAGAGGAAAATATACTGTAATGCCGTAAAACCTCGTCCACGGCTTCCGGGTCGCCGCTAGTCGCCTGACCAATTGTTTCATCCAGTATGAGTTTAGAATTCCCAATGTAAAAGTATCTCCACTTCTTTCTGCAACATCTGTAAAGCACTGTGGATATGATGCCACACTGTACTCCGGCATCTTCCGTACATTTCCCCGATTTCCTGCTGTGCATAACGAACGAAAAAGTAAAGGAAGATTCTCGGCATAAGTTACTTTTCCCGGACAGTTGATATACCTTTTGATTTATCTCCATTCAGCCATTGCCATTGCTCAGATAGTTCTATTTTTCCATTATCTAAAACGCGGGGTACACTATGGCATTT
>Ga0073908_1002110_pt1 | contig 25184 bp, 21 predicted proteins | sample MucameincwithD2O_FD_65484 | JGI IMG/M metagenome (GOLD analysis project Ga0073908, IMG submission 65484) | Mouse cecum microbial communities from Vienna, Austria - Mucus amended microcosms incubated with D2O | ecosystem: Host-associated > Mammals > Digestive system > Large intestine > Cecum...
CCCCCAACCTCAAAATCGTCGTTCGCGCAGGCGCCGGGTACGATAATGTCGATTTGGCCGCCGCATCGGCCCGCGGTATCGTCGTCATGAATACTCCCGGGCAGAATTCCAACGCCGTGGCCGAGTTGGCCGTCGCCATGATGATTTTCATGGCCCGCAACCGTTTCACGCCCGGCACCGGGTCGGAGATTCAGGGCAAGACGCTCGGCATCCACGCCTACGGCAACGTCGGTCGGTTGGTCGGCCGCAAGGGCAAGGCGCTCGGCATGCGGGTTGTAGCTTACGATCCGTTCGTTTCCGACCCCCAGGTCTTCGCGGCCGACGGCGTGGAGCAGGTTTCTTCCGTCGAGGAGCTTTACCGGGTCTCCGATTATCTGTCGCTCCATATTCCCGCCACTCCGCAGACTACGGGTTCGATCGGTTACGAGTTGCTGACCTCCATGCCCAAGGGAGCTACGCTGGTCAATACCGCCCGCAAGGAGGTCATCGACGAGCAGGGTGTCATGCGTGCCTTGACCGAGCGCGAGGATTTGAAGTACGTGACCGACATCGCCGCCGCCGTCCAGCCCGAGTTCGACGAGAAGTTCGGCAAGCGCGTTTTCGCTACTGCCAAGAAGATGGGTGCCGAGACCGCCGAGGCCAATCTCAACGCAGGCTTGGCCGCCGCCCGGCAGATCGTCGGTTTCTTCACCGACGGCTGCACCCGTTTCCAGGTGAACAAAGGGTAGAAGCGTTCTTTGTCATGGCGGGTTGCTTGGTTGTCATTCCGGGCCCCCTCCTCTGTCATTCCGAACTTCCTCCTTGTCATTCTGAGGAGCGTAGCGACGAAGAATCGTCCTCCTTGTCATGTTGAGCGCAGCGAAACATCTATTTGTCAGCAGCAGCATTGCGGGCAAGTGTAACGAGCGTGGCAATCTGAATATACGCCGTAACTTTTCGGGCTTCTCCCCGGCGATGTTTTACGCTGTTCCGAACACCCGCTCCGGGCTCTCGACGAACCAACCCCCGCCATTTCCACGAGTGCGGGATTTTATTAGTGATGAATTTTGTAGCTTAATTTTTTGAAAATATGGTTAGAATCAAGCCTTTCCGCGCCGTCCGCCCGCCCCGGGAGCATGCCGCCGAGGTCGCGTCGCGGCCTTACGACGTTCTGAATTCCGCCGAGGCCAAGTCCGAGGCTACGGAGCGTTCGCTCCTGCACATCATCAAGCCCGAAATCGACTTCGAGCCCATCGCCGACGAGCATTCGCAGCAGGTCTACGACCGGGCTGTCGACAATTTCCGCCGTTGGCGTAGCGAGGGGTGGCTGCAGCAGGACCCCGAGGAGTACTATTATATTTATGCGCAGACCATGGAGGGCCGGACGCAGTACGGGTTGGCCATGTGTTGCCACTTCGAGGATTACCTTTCCGGCGCCATCAAGAAGCACGAGCTCACACGGCCCGATAAGGAGGAGGACCGGATGATCCACGTCCGTAACCAGCAGGCCAATATCGAGCCCGTCTTCTTCGCTTATCCCGACAACGCCGAAATCGACGCCATCGTCGCCGGCGTGGTCAGCAGCAGCGCGCCCGAGTACGACTTCACCGCGGCCGACGGTTTCGGACATCGTCTGTGGGTCATCCGCGATCGTGGGACCAACGACCGCATCACCGAGATTTTCAAGGGCATCCCCGCGCTCTACGTCGCCGACGGCCATCATCGTACCGCCGCCGCCGCCCGCGTCGGTGCCGAGTGCAAGGCCAAGAATCCCGGCCATTGCGGTGAGGAGGAGTATTGTTATTTCCTGGCCGTCACCTTCCCCGCCGGACAGCTGCGCATCATCGACTACAACCGCGTCGTCAAGGATTTGAACGGTCTCACGCCCGCCCAGCTCGTCGATAAGCTCCGCGAGAATTTCATCGTCGAGGAGAAAGGCGCCGAGGAGTACCGTCCCGCCGCCTTGCACAATTTCTCCATGTATCTCGACGGCAGGTGGTACAGCCTCACCGCCAAGCCGGGCACTTACAACGACAGCGACCCCATCGGCGTGCTCGACGTCACGGTGCTTTCCGACCTCGTCCTCGACAAGATTCTCGGCATCGGTGATTTGCGCACTTCCAAGCGCATCGACTTCGTGGGCGGCATCCGCGGCTTGGGCGAGTTGAAGCGGCGCGTCGACAGCGGCGAGATGCAGGCGGCTTTCGCCCTCTATCCCGTTTCGATGCAGCAGCTCATCAACATCGCCGACACGGGCAACATCATGCCGCCCAAAACCACTTGGTTCGAGCCCAAGCTCCGTTCGGGCGTCGTCATCCATAGTTTCGGCGAATAGTCCGTTCCGCGGATTGCCTGGTTTTCAGAGGTGCTTGTCGAAAAGCACCTCTTTTTTGGTTATGATTCGCTTTTTTTCGTTATATTTGTTTCCGAATATTAATCAATCGGCATTATGGCTAAAATCAAAGGTACTATCGTCGTCGACAAGGAGCGGTGCAAGGGGTGCGGGGTCTGCGTGGCTTCGTGTCCGTGCAGCGTGTTGGTCTTGTCGGCCGAGGTCAATAGCAAGGGTTATCCCGTCGCACGGATGGCCGCCCCCGATGCCTGCACCGGGTGCGCTTCGTGTGCGGTGATCTGCCCCGACAGCGTCATTACGGTTTATCGTCAAAAATTCGAGTAGGACTATGGCAGAGAAAGAGGTGAAGTTGATGAAGGGCAACGAGGTGATTGCCCATGCCGCCATCCGTTACGGCTGCGACGGTTATTTCGGTTACCCCATTACGCCGCAGTCCGAGGTGATGGAGACTTTGATGGAGTTGAAGCCTTGGGAGACCACCGGCATGGTCGTCTTGCAGGCCGAGTCCGAGATTTCGTCCATCAATATGGTCTACGGCGGTGCTTCGACCGGTAAGCGCGTCATGACATCGTCGTCCAGCCCCGGTATTTCGTTGATGGCCGAGGGTATCAGTTATCTGGCAGGCGCCGAGTTGCCGTGCCTGATCATCAATTGCCAGCGCGGCGGGCCCGGTCTGGGTACCATCCAGCCGTCGCAGGGTGATTACTTCCAGGCCGTCAAGGGCGGCGGCCACGGCGATTACAAGTTGATCGTCTTCGCGCCCAATTCCGTGCAGGAGATGCACGACCATGTCGCCGAGGCGTTCGACCTCGCGTTCAAGTATCGCAATCCTGCCATGATTCTCGCCGACGGCGCCATCGGGCAGATGATGGAGAAGGTCGTTCTCGCGCCGCAGCGTCCCCGCAAGACCGACGAAGAACTGAAAGCCGAGTGCGACGCCTGGGCCGCCATGGGCAAGCCGTCGGGCCGCGGGCGCAACGTCGTCACGTCGCTCGAATTGCAGTCCGAGAAGATGGAGATCATCAACCAGCGTTTGCAGGCCAAGTACAAGGCTTTGGAGGAGAACGAGGTGCGTTTCGAGGCCGTCGGGTGCGACGATGCCGATTACGTCATCGTCGCTTTCGGTTCGTCGGCCCGCATCTGTTCCGCCACCGTCGAAATGGCGCGTGCCGAGGGTTTGAAGGTCGGGCTTCTGCGCCCCATTACCCTTTACCCGTTCCCCTCGAAGCAGATCGCCGATTTGGCCGTGCGCGGGGTCAAAGGGTTCCTCTCCGCCGAGCTCAACGCCGGGCAGATGGTCGAGGACGTGCGGCTGGCCGTCAACGGCAAGGCTCCGGTCGAGCACTACGGCCGTCAGGGCGGTATGTTGTTCAACCCCGACGAGGTGCTCGCGGCGCTCAAGGATAAATTGATTAAAAAGTAAAGACCATGGCAGAGGTTGAAATCAAACAGGAGAATCTGGTTTACGCCAAGCCGGAGCTTATAACCGACAACGTCATGCACTATTGCCCCGGTTGCAGCCACGGCACCGTGCATAAGCTCGTCGCCGAGGTCATCGCCGAGTTGGGGTTGGCCGACAGGACCGTGGGCGTGTCGCCCGTGGGGTGTTCGGTGTTCGCTTACAATTATATCGACGTCGATTGGATCGAGGCGGCGCATGGCCGTGCGTTGGCCGTCGCTACGGCCGTCAAGCGGCTCAAGCCCGGGACGATGGTCTTCACCTACCAGGGCGACGGCGATCTTTCGGCCATCGGTACGGCCGAATCCATCCACGCCGCGGCCCGCGGCGAGAACGTCGTGGCTATCTATATCAACAACGCCATTTACGGCATGACGGGCGGGCAGATGGCTCCCACTACCCTCTTGGGTATGAAGACCGCCACTACGCCCTACGGTCGTGACCCGCGGCTCAACGGCTATCCCTACAAGATCGCCGAAATGATGGCCCACCTCGACGGTGCCACTTACATCACCCGCCAGAGCGTCCATAAGCCCGCCAACGTCCGTAAGTGCAAGGCCGCCATCAAAAAGGCTTTCCAGCGTTCGATGGACGGCAAGGGTTTTTCGCTCGTCGAGGTCGTTTCGACCTGCAACAGCGGGTGGAAGCTCTCGCCCGTGGCGTCGAACGAGTGGTTGGAGCAGAACATGTTGCCGTTCTATCCGCTGGGCGACATCAAAGTGGTTGAATAAGAGCGCAGACGATTATGAAAGAGACATTGATTATAGCAGGCTTCGGAGGACAGGGCGTCCTTTCGATGGGTAAGATTCTCGCTTATTCGGGCGTGATGCAGGACTTCGAGGTGACATGGATGCCTTCCTACGGGCCCGAGATGCGCGGCGGTACGGCCAACGTCACGGTCATCCTCTCCGACCGCAAGATTTCGTCGCCCATCGCCCACGAGTTCGACACGGCCATCATCCTCAATCAGCAGTCGATGGAGAAGTTCGAGCCGATGGTCAGGCCCGGCGGCGTGTTGATTTACGATACCAACGGCATTACGCGCCACCCCGTCCGCGACGACATTTCGGTCTTCGCCATCGACGCCACGGCCGAGTGCGCACGGCTCGGGCAGGCCAAGTTGTTCAACACGATGATTTTGGGCGGTTACCTCAAGGTCCGGCCCGTCGTCGAGATGCAGAACGTCATGATCGGGCTCAAGAAGTCGTTGCCCGAGCGCGCTTGGAAAATGTTGCCCGACAACGAAAAGGCCATCATCCACGGCGGCCAGATCATCCGCAAAATCCGGTAGTTCGGCCGGGCGTTTGCCATTCGGACCTCACCTTTCGGGTGGGGTCTTTTTTTGCAGGTTGCCTGCCGTTCCGGGTTTCCCTCCCTTGTCATTCTGCCCCCAGTCTCTTTGTCCTTCTGAGCGTCAGCAAACCCACGTCCTGTCATTCTGAGGAGGGCGTTGCCCGACGAAGAATCTAAATTTGTAGCAATGTCATTGCGAGCGAGAGCAACGAGCGTGGCAATCTCTCGGTATGTCGTAACCTCCCGGGCTATATGACATGGTCCTTATTCACTATTCGTTGTTAATTATTCATCTTTTTTGCCTTTTCCTCTTGACAAACGCTTTTTCAGGTTGTATATTTGTCCCGTCCCCGCGGTTTTGCGTATCGTCGTCAGCGCGCTTGATTCTTTGAATACGACGATAGCGGTGCACAGCAGCGCAATTTCCGTCCGGGTCGATTGTTTTTCCGCAATTTTTCCCAGTCGGCGCCGATTCTTTTTTCGCTTTCCCGTTTTTCCTTTTCCGGTCGTGTCTTCCATTTTCCGACGTTTTCACCTCTTCAGGATGCGTTATGGATATATGGTCTGACAGATGCTCAATTGCCCGCCTTATGAGGTGAGGCCGGCAGCCTCGGAATTAGTCTCCCGGTGTGCTTCGTGCACCGGGGGACTTCTTGCGTCCATACTTCGCCTTGCTCATAGAAGCCCTGCCGTATAAAAAAAGAGGACCCTGCAAAGGTCCTCTTTTTCGTCGTCCGAAGCGGTTGCGTTATTCCACCGCTGCGCATTCGTTGACGAATTCTTCGGCGATTCGCGTGAGTAGTTCGTCGGTCTTCTTCTCGCCTGCCAGGATGGTTTCCAGCATCTTGCGGATTTTCTTCTCGGGCAGGTAGGCCGCCAGCGCACGCAGCGTGCCGTAGGTCGCGATTTCGTAGTGCTCCACTTTCTGGGCGGCAAGAATCAGCCCCGCGTCGCGCACGAAGCTGTTTTTCTGCGTGTCCGAAATCATGCCGTCGGCTTCTTCCAGCAGTCCCGCCATCGCTTCGCAGCGTTTGGTCTCGGGTTTTTCGCCCATCAGGCCGAAAATCGTCTCCAGTTCGGCGATTTGCTTGTCGCCTTCGTTGTAGTGTTTCTCGAACGCGTCGCGCAGCTTGGGGCTCGTCGCGGCCTTGCTCATCTTCTTCAGCCCTTTCTTCAGGTGTTTCTCGGCCCAGTAGATGTCCTTGAGTTGGTCGACGAAAAAGCAGTGGAATTCGGTCTGCGCCGGGCTGGTCCACTTGTCCGTCGTCTTGTTGCCCGGCATGCGGTAGCCTTCTTCGGTCGTTTTGTTGCCGGTCGTCGTTTTCGTGTTCGGCATCGTCTTGGTGTTGTCCGTTTTCATGGTCTTGTTTTTTTAGGATTTGACCGTTTCGCGGCAAATTGCATACCACAAACGAGCCGATGCGGGTGCCGTTCGGACAGGCACCGTATTTGCAGAGCGGGAAACACCTAAATTTTCAGACTATGGACAATCAAACCTACATGATGCCTCTGATCGGCGACAAGGCCCCGTCGTTCGAGGCCGAGACTACGCAGGGCAAAATCCGTTTTCCGGAGGATTTCAAGGGCCAGTGGGTCATCCTGTTCAGCCATCCGTCGGATTTCACCCCCATCTGTACGTCGGAGTTCGTGATGTTCGGTGCCATGCAGGCGGAGTTCGAGGCGCTCAACTGCCGGTTGGTCGGGCTTTCGGTCGGCACCAACGCCAGCCACATCGCCTGGCTGCGTTCCATCCACGAGCGCATCGAGTTCAAGGGGCACAAGCGCGTCGAGCTCAATTTCCCGCTCGTCGCCGACATGTCGATGGAGGTGGCCCGCAAATACGGCATGATTCAGACCGGGGTCTCTACTACGGCGGCCGTGCGGGCGGTTTTCTTCATCGACCCGACGGCTACGATTCGCGCCGTCATTTATTATCCCATGCAGCTCGGGCGTAATTTCGACGAGCTCAAGCGCGTGCTCGTGGGGTTGCAGACCATCGACAAGTACCACGTGGCTCTGCCTGCCGACTGGCGGCCCGGCGACGACATCATCGTGCCCGCTCCCACCACCTACGACGGGACCGACAAGTCGGCCGAGGGGATGAAGTGTTACGATTGGTATTTCTGTACCAAGCCTCTGGCGATGGACAAGGCGGACAAAGAGAAGTCCAAGGCTTACGAAAAGGCGTAAATAATGGGATGTTCGCCCTACCGAAAAGCCCGTTCCAGCAAAGGAACGGGCTTTTTTCGTTGTGAATTGTCATTCTGAGCGCAGCGAAGAATTTATGTGCGGCTTATTCGCCGAAGCGGTATTGCAGTACGTCGCGCCAGCCTAAAAGCAGGTCGCGGACGGGCAGGCGTTTCTTGCCTGCTATCTGCAATTCTTCCAGCGCTATCCAGCCGTCGGCGCACGCTGCGCGCACGAAGGTGCGGCAGTCGCTCTCCACGGTTCCGGGGGCTGCGCCGTGGGCCGTTGGCTCGAACCGGGCCTTGAATATCTTGGCGGTAGTTTCCTCTCCGCCGTCTTCCCGCCGCAGCGTGGTCCACGCCGCCGGATAGGGCGACAGCCCGCGTATGAGGTTGACGATTGCGCTGCCCTGCTGCGTCCAGTCTATGCGGCAGTCCTCCTTGAATATCTTCGGGGCGGGCCGCAGCGTCGATTCGTCTATGTGCTGCTGTTCGATGGGTGTGACGTCGCCCGCGGCGATGCGGTCCACCGTGTCGGTGACGAGCTTCGTCCCGGCGTGCATCAGTTTGTCGTAGAGCGTGCCCACGTTGTCGTCGGGCAGAATCGGCATCCGTTCCTGCGCGAGGATGGCCCCCTTGTCGATTTCGTGGTTGAGCAGAAAGGTCGTCACGCCCGTCTCCGTTTCGCCGTTCATGATGGCCCGGTTGATGGGTGCCGCACCGCGGTATTGCGGCAGCAGCGACGCGTGGAGGTTGAACGTGCCCAGCCGGGGCAGCGCCCACACGCTTTCGGGCAGCATCCGGAACGCGATGACGATTCCCAGCTCGGGTTGCCAGGCCTGGAGCGCTTCGAGGAATTCGGGCGCGCGCAGTTTTTCGGGTTGCAGAATCGGCAGCCCCAGTTCGCGGGCGGCGATCTTCACTTCGCTTTCGTGCAGTTTCTGTCCGCGTCCGGCGGGTTTGTCAGGCGTCGTCACCACCCCCACTACGTTGTAGCCTCCTTCGACCAGCGCCCTCAGCGACGGTACGGCGAATTCGGGCGTGCCCATGAAAACGATTCGTATCTGCTTGGAATCCATGTTATTTCTTGTTGAGCCCCAGCGTGTGCTGCATGCGCTCCTGCTTGGTCTCCAGATAGTGTTCGTTGTACTTGTTGGGCGCGATGACGATGGGTACGATTTCGTCGATTTGGAGCCCGTAGCCCTCCAGCCCGGCCCGCTTGAGGGGGTTGTTGGTCATCAGCCGCATGCGCCGGATGCCCAGCTCGCGGATGATGCTCGCCCCCACGCCGTAGTCGCGCTCGTCGGCCTTGAAGCCCAGGCGCAGATTGGCGTCGACGGTGTCGAGCCCCTCGTCCTGGAGTTTGTAGGCGTGAATCTTGTTGCACAGGCCGATGCCGCGCCCCTCCTGGTTGAGATAGACGATGGCTCCCTTGCCCTCCTTGTCGATCATCTGCATGGCCCGGTGGAGCTGGTCGCCGCAGTCGCAGCGGTAGGAGCCGAAGATGTCGCCCGTGGCGCACGACGAATGGACGCGGATAAGGACCGGTTCGTCGTCGGCCCATTCGCCCTTGGTCAGCGCCACGTGCTCCACGCCGTTGGATTTCTGGCGGAACGGCGTAATCTTGAAGTCGCCCCACTCGGTGGGCAGCGGTACGGTGACCCCTTTTTCGATGAGCGATTCTTCGCGCAGGCGGTAAGCGATAAGCGAAGCTATCGAGATGATTTTCAGCCCGAATTTCCGGGCGATTTCGCGCAGCTGCGGCATCCGTGCCATGGAGCCGTCCTCGTTCATGATTTCGATAAGCGCTCCGGCGGGTTGCAGGCCGGCCAGCCGTGCCAGGTCGACGGCCGCTTCGGTGTGGCCCGGACGGCGCAGCACCCCTTTTTCGCGGGCCCGCAGCGGATTGATATGGCCCGGACGGCCCAGGTCGGCGGGACGCGTGGCGGGGTCGGCAAGCGCGCGGATGGTAGCGGCGCGGTCGTGGATCGACACGCCCGTGGTGCAGCCGCCGCCCAGGAGGTCGACCGTCACGGTGAACGGCGTGCCCAAGAGCGAGGTGTTGTTCTCCTCCATCATGTTGAGCCCCAACTGCTCGCACCGCTCCTCGCTCAACGGGGCGCACAGCACGCCGCGTCCCTCCTTGAGCATGAAGTTGACGATTTCGGGCGTGATTTTTTCGGCCGCCACGATGAAGTCGCCTTCGTTCTCGCGGTCCTCGTCGTCGACGACTATGACGACCTTGCCCGCGCGGAAGTCGTCGATGACCTCCTCTACGCTATTGAGCGTCGTTTGGTTTGCCATGAAGTTTGAATTTTATCGCGTTCTTGAATTTCAGCAGCCGCGGTTCCACCTTCTCGCGCAGCGCCTTGAACTTGCCCGCGTACCAGTCGGTGTCGAGCAAAGCCGAATCGTTGGTAGCCTTGTAGGTCAGATAGACGGCTATGGGGGTGAGGATGAACGATGAGATCCACATGCCCCACACGGCCTCCCAGTTGCCCTCCTTGACCTGTTTTTCGCCCGACAGGCTGATGATGTAGTAGACCACGAAGAAGATGACCGACACCACCACCGGAAGTCCCAGTCCGCCTTTGCGGATGATGGCGCCCAGCGGTGCGCCGATGAGGAAGAAGATGATGATCGACGCGGGCAGCGACACCTTTTTGTGCCACTCCACTTTCGAGCGGTAAAGCTGGCTGAGCGTCTGCTTGGCCGTCGTCTCGTCGAACGAGAACATGTTGCGCGAGTTCTTGGCCAGCGACCGGGCCTGGCTCCAGATGCGCTCCTTTTCGCGCAGGGGCAGCCGGGCGATGGAGTCGGCGGTCTGCATGTCGCGGAAGCCGCGCTTGTCGATGCGCAGGCTGTCGGGAAGCGGCAGGACGCTGTGGTCGCGGACGAAAATCTGTTCCTTGAGCAAGGGTTCGTAGGAGCTGGTCGTGGCGGCGTTGACCTTGATTTCGAGCGAGTCGATGTCGTTTTGCAGTTCGTTGATGTTCTTCGTCTGGCTGTTGGATATGTTGTTGTCGCTGCGTTCCATGACGAAGCCGTCCATCGGAATCTCCTGCTTCTGAAGGTCGAACGTATGGTGGCGCAGGGCGCTCTTGGTGTACCACTGGCCGTTGCGGGTCTGCTCGTAGGTCTCGCCGTTGTAGAGGGTTACGAGCAGCGAGCGGCGGTCGTCCGAGAGGCGGATGTAGCCCGAATCGGCCACGATGGTGTTCATGTTGCCGCGGTTGGTCGGGCGGTTGTCGTAGATGAGCACGTCGTAGAGCAGGTGGGTGTCGGGGTCCTGGTGGCCTACGCGGATGGACATGTCGTCCAGTCCGTTGAAGAAGAGCCCGTCGCGGAATTCGAGCGTCTGGCGCTGCTGGCGGATGTCGGAGATGATGCTGTACATCTTCTTGTTGGCGTAGGGCACCAGGTTGTTGCCGATGAAGAAGCTCCCCACGGCAATCAGACTGACGAAGATGAGCAGCGGCTGGGTGATGCGCACGAGCGAGAGCCCGGCGGACTTCATGGCCAGCAGTTCGTAGTTCTCGCCCAGGTTGCCCATCGTCATGATGGCGGCCAGCAGCACGGCCAGCGGCAGCCCCAGCGGCAGCATGTTGGCCATGGCGTAGGTCATCAGTTCGATGACGATGCCGGCGCTCAGCCCCTTGCCCACCAGCTCGTCGATGTAGCGCCACACGAAGTTCATCATCAGCACGAACATGACGATGAAGAACGTGAGGATCATCGGCCCGAGGTAGGCTTTCAGAACGAGTTTGTGGATGGTTTTCATGCGGCCGTTACCGTTTTTCTGCGACGCAAAGTTAGCAGTTTTACCGCAACGAGCGTCAGGGTGAGCGTAAATATGATGGCCGCGCCGGGCGGGACTTCGAGGTGGTAGCTGGCGGCGAGCCCGGCGACGTTGCCGGCCACGGCGACGACGGGGGCCCACAGGGTCAGCGTGCGGTAGGAACGCGAAAAGGCGTTGACGATGACCACGGGCAGCGTGAGCAGCGAAATGAGCAGCACGATGCCCATGATGCGTATCGAGAGTACGATGGTCACGGCCACGAGGGCGGCCGTCAGGTAAGAAATCGTGCGGGTGCGGATGCCGCGGCTGCGGGCGAATTCGCGGTCGAAAGCCACGTACATGACGGGCCGGAGCCACAGCGCCGCGCCGATAAGCAGCAGGAATGTGAGCACGGCCAGTCCGGCCACGTCGCCGCGCGTGACGGTGATGATGCTTCCGAAGAGGTAGGCCGACAGGTCGCCCGACGTGTAGCCCGGCCGCAGGCTCATGAAGAGCGCCCCGACGGCCATGCCGACCGACCAGATGATGCCGATGGCCGAATCCTCGCGGATGCGGCCGCGGCTCCCGGCCCACTCGATGCCCAAGGCCGAGAGTACGGCGAAAAGCATGGCGCCTGCGATGGGGTCGGTGCCTAAGTAGAATGCGATGCCCAGCCCGCCGAACGAGGCGTGGGTGATGCCTCCGGCGAGGAAGACCATCCGCCGGCACACGACGTAGGTGCCTGCTATCCCGCAGGTTATGCCCGAGAGAATGCAGGCCGCCAGCGCGTTGGACAGATAGCCGTATTGGAAGAGGTCGCCGAAGAATTCCATACCGTGTTAGCCGAATGCGCGCAAATTTACGCTTTTTTCCGGGAAATGCCGCTTTTTTCCGGCCGCTTTTCGTAATTTCGCAACCGTAAATATCCTGTTATGTCACCTCGCAAAGTCAATTTCCATACCTTAGGCTGCAAACTCAACTTTTCGGAGACCTCGACGCTGGCCCGCGAGTTCGCGCGCGGCGGTTTCGAGCGCGTGGCGGCGGACGCTCCGGCCGACATCTGCGTGATAAACAGCTGTTCGGTGACCGAGCACGCCGACAAGAAATGCCGCAACCTGATTCGCAAGCTCCACCGCCGCAACCCGCAGGCCATCATTGCCGTGACGGGGTGCTACGCGCAGCTCAAGCCGCAGGAAATCGCCGCCATCGAGGGGGTGGACCTGGTGCTGAGCAACAACGACAAGGGCGAGCTGTACCGCCGGGTCGCCGCGCTCGGGGGCAAGTGCCGGGCACAGGTTTTCAGCTGCGACACCGATTCGCTGACCTCGTTCTTCGCGGCCTTTTCGAGCGGCGACCGCACGCGGGCTTTTCTGAAAGTCCAGGACGGCTGCGACTACTGCTGCTCCTACTGCACGATCCACTATGCCCGCGGAGCGAGCCGCAACATGCCCATCGCCGACCTGGTCGACGAAGCGCGGCAGATAGCGGCGGCGGGCCAGCGCGAGATCGTCATCACGGGGGTCAACACGGGCGACTTCGGCCGCACGACGGGCGAGAAGTTCATCGACCTGCTGCGGGCGCTCGACGCCGTGGAGGGGATAGACCGCTACCGCATTTCGTCCATCGAGCCCAACCTGCTGACCGACGAAATCATCGCGTTCTGCGCCTCGTCGCCCAAGTTCCAGCACCATTTCCACATCCCCCTGCAAAGCGGCTCGGACCGCATACTGGGGCTGATGCGCCGCCGCTACACCACGGCCCGGTTTGCCGAGCGGGTGGCGGCCGTGCGGCGCGCGATGCCCGATGCGTTCATCGGAATCGACGTCATCGTGGGATTCCCGGGCGAAACGGAAGCCGACTTCCGGTCGACCTACGACTTTCTGGCCGGACTGCAACCTGCGTTCCTGCATATTTTCCCCTTTTCGGAACGTGCGGGCACTCCGGCAGTGGATTTGCCGGACAAGGTGCAGGCATCGGTGGCGACGCGGCGTGCGGGCGAACTGGAAGAGTTGTGCGAACGGCTGCACGGCGAATTCTGCGCCCGTGGCACGGGGACCGAAGCCGAAGTGTTGTTCGAGAGCACGATGCGCGGCGGGCTGATGTTCGGCTACACGGGCGAATACCGCCGCGTGAAAGCCCCCTACGACCCTGCGCGAATCAACGCCGTGTGCCGGGTCCGGCTGGGCGCGATGGACGATTCGCACGATTTGTGGGGAGAAATCCGGGAATAATAAGTATATTTGCAGGCTTATACAATAATTAGAGAAAGCTATATGACGGGTATGCGCAGAAGGGTGACGATCGGATTCCTGAGTATCGTCTGCCTGCTCTTCTTTTCGGGGATGGTCTCGCTGGTGGAACTGAGCCGCCTGAGCCGCGACACGGACGGCATATTGCGGACCAACCAGCGCAACATCGAGTTGGCGAAGACGATGCTCGACGCGGCGCACGGCCACAACGTGGCGCTTATCCGGCTGGCGGTGTTCGGCGAACGGCAGTATGACAGCCTGTGCATGGCCAGCCTCGAACGGCTCGAAAGCAGCTTGCAGGCGGCCCAGCACGAAGCGCTGGAAAAATCGTTTCTCGATTCGCTGGCCTTTGCGGCGACCGAACTGCGCCTGCTGACGGACAACTATCTGGCGTTCGGCGTGTCGGAACGCCCTGCGTCGAAACCCGCGGCGGCAGGCTACGCCGACCCGGTGGGAGCCCGGTGGTACAACGACCAGTACGAAGCGGTCTACGAACGGCTCACGGCGGCTATCAAGAGCTACATGACCTCGACGCAGAGTTCGCTGGCCCCCCGCACCGAGCAGATGAAGAAGAACGCCTACCGCGCGGTGACGCCGGTGCTGATCTCGCTGTCGGTGATGATAGCCATCGTGCTGATGCTCTTTTACTTCATGTCGATATACTGCGTCAATCCCATCGTCCAGATGAACAAGGGGCTGGGCGACTGGCTGACGTTCCGGGTGCCGTTTGCGGTGAAGGGCGACCTGAAGGACGAGGTGCTCGAACTCCGTGAGAAAATCGACGCGCTGATAGCGCTTCTGAAGCAGAACAAAGCGTAGAGGGGCGATGCGGGTAGATGTCGTAATGAGGTACGTAGGCATGGTGATGCTGTTCATCGCCGGATTCATGCTGCTGTCGGCCGGCATTTCGTGGCTCGGCGGCATGGATTCGTCGTTCTATGCACTGCTTCTCGCGGCGTTGCTGACGGCGCTGCTGGGCGCTTTCCCGCTGATTTTCGTGGAGAAGAAAGAGCAGCTCACCAACAAGGAGGGGTTCTGCGTGGTGGTGGCTTCGTGGCTGGTGGCCTGCGTGGTCGGGACCTTCCCCTATCTGATATGGGGCGGCGAATTCAGCCTCGTCAATGCGCTGTTCGAGAGCGTCTCGGGCTTCACGACGACGGGCGCCACCGTGCTGACCGACATAGAGGTCCTGCCCCGCGGCATGCAGTTCTGGCGCATCTCGACGACGTGGATAGGCGGCATGGGCGTGGTGATGTTCGCGCTGGTAATCCTGCCCTCGATAGGCCGCAGCAAGATGACCCTTTCCAACGTGGAGCTCTCGACGCTGGCCAAAGACAATTATCGCTACCGCACGCAAATCATCGTGCGCATCCTGCTGGTGGTCTACGTGGGATTGACGCTGCTTTCGTCGCTGTTGCTCAAGTTGGCGGGCATGGATTGGTTCGATGCGGTGTGCCACGGGATGTCGGCGTGCGCCACGAGCGGATTCTCGACCCGCAACGCGAGCATCGCCTACTACAACAGCCCCTCGATAGACGCGATTCTGGTATTGGTCATGACGCTGGCCGGCATCCACTTCGGGCTGATATACGCCACCGTGACGGGCAAGCGCAACAACATATTCCGTTCGGAGGTGACCCGTTGGTACGTGGGTCTGCTGCTGGCGGGCGCGGCGGTCATCGCCGTGACGCTCTATGCGGCGGGGCTCTACCCTACGTTCGGGACCTCGCTGCGCTATGCGCTGTTCCAGTTCGTGTCGCTGGTCTCGACCACGGGATTCGCAACGGCCGACACCAATCTGTGGCCTCCGCTGGCGGTGGTGCTGCTCATTGCCGGTTCCATCGTGTGCGCGTCGGCGGGTTCGACGTCGGGCGGTATCAAGATCAACCGCTTGGTGCTGGCGGTGAAGATGATGCGGGCGCGGCTCCGGCAGCAGCAGCACCCCAATGCGGTCCTGCGCATCCGGCTCGACGGCGTGGTGCAGGAGACCGAATTTTTGCACACGGTGATGACCTTCATCGTAGCCTACTTCATGCTCATAGCCGCCGGAACGGTCTTTGCGGCGCTCTGCGGCACCGACCTGACCACGGCTTTCACGGGTTCGGTGGCGATGCTGGGCAACGTGGGGCCCGGATTCGGGCAGGTGGGTTCGATGAACACCTACGCCGAACTTCCGGCGGCCCTCAAACTCTTCGATTCGTTTCTGATGCTCTTCGGGCGTCTGGAGATATTCGGACTTATTCAGCTCTTTTTCATCAAATGGTGGCGATGACCAAGTTATTGCGCAATATTGGCCTGCTCGGGGCGCTTTTGTTCGGAGCCGTGGGTACGGCTTCGCAGCCTCCTGTCGAAGCCCGCATCGCGGGACTGGAGGGCAACGGCGAATACATGTCGTTGCTGGAAGAGGACGCCCGGCTGCAGGAGCGCGAGGATTCGGTGGGCCATGCGGTCGAGGGGCTGCGGCGGCGCCTGCGCGACGACCGCGAAGCCGACCGTGCGGCGCTGGCCGACGAAATATTGGAGCTGGAAAACCGCATTTTCGAGATACGCACGGCCAAAGGGCGGATCATCGACCGCATCAACACCATCGAACAGGAATGGGTGCTGGCCAATCTGAACAAGGCGACGGCCGAACCCGAACCCGCGGCGCCGCCCGCACCTGCCGTGCGGACGGAGGGGGTGCGCAACCTGACGGACAACCGCTGCTTCCGCGACGAATTGCCTGCGCAGGACTATGCCGCCTTGCAGCGGGCCCAGCAGCTCGAATGCCGGGCGGCCGAGTGGATGCGCCGCTACTGCGCCAACCATACGACCCTCGGCCAGCTGGCCGACGCCTACCGTGCGGCGACGGCCGAAGCCGAGGCGCTGGAAATCTACGCCAGCTATCAGGCGCTCGACGGGCTGAACCGCACGCTGGCCGATTCGCTGTCGGGGGCGTGGAACTACATTTTCGACAACAAGAGCTATGCCTACGACTACATGCTCGACAAGCTGGGCCACACCGAACTGCTTGCCGTGCAGGAAGATGCTCTGGCCGAAACGGCCCGCACGTTTGCCGAACTGCAAGGCACCACGGCGTCGGACGAGGTGGTGGACTACGTACTGCGCAAGCAGGTGCTGGTGGACTACGAGGTGACGGTGGCCCATGTGCTGGGACTGGCCCGGGCGGCCGATTCGCTGCGCAATGTCTCCATGCAGCTCTGCACGGTCGACTACCGGCTGCCGCGGTGCGAGGTCGAAGAACGCTATTTCCTGGTCTACGACGACATTGCTTTTCCGTCGGTGTCGCCCTACGACACCCGCCACCCGATTCCCGAGTGCCGGATTTACTCGCGGGGAACGATTTACCGCATCCTGCTGGGCCGTTTCAGCACCAAGCGCCCGGTGTCGACGTTCCGGGGGGCCGCGCCGCTGTCGTATCTGATCGACGGCGACGGCAAGTGGTGCTACTATGCGGGCGGATTCGCCACCCGCCGCGAAGCCGAGGAAGCGCAGGCCCGGCTGAAGAAACGCGGCTTTGCGCGGCCCGAAATCGTGGTGTGGCACGACGGTGAGTACCGCAACGTCTCGCTCGACGGCGATGCGGCGGCGGAAACGTACCGGGTGGAAATCGCCGCCCCGGGGCCGCTGTCCGACGAAGTGAAGCAGGCCATCGCCCGCACGGCCCGCGGTGCGGGGCTGTCGCGCGCGGGGCAGAAATTCATCGTGGGGATGTTCGACGACCGGGCCGTGGCCGAACAGGTGGCCCAGGCCGTGCGGCGCGCCGACCCCGACCTGGAAATAAAAATTGCGGAAACGGCCGAATAACCGGAAAATTTTGCTACCTTTATAACGTATTCATCAAAACCTGCGGTTATGGATATGTTCTATGTTGTTCTGCTGGTGCTCTTCGGGGTGCTGTTTCTGGTGGCCGAGCTGGTTTTCCTGCCGGGCGTGTCGGTGGGCGCCGTGCTGTCGCTGGTATGCTACGGAAGCGCCATTTACCTGGCGTTCCGCAATTTAGGCCCGCTGGCGGGCGTTGCGGCGATATTGGCCATCGGGCTGCTGTCGCTGGTGGCGACCGTCGTGTCGCTGCGGGCCAAGACATGGCAGCGCTTCTCGCTCAAGCAGGAAATACGCTCGTTGTCGATGCCCCGCCCCGAGGAAGAACTCCGCGTGGGCGACCGCGGCACCACCCTTTCGCGCCTGTCGCCCATGGGCAAGGTGGAAATCGGGGGCCGCATCTATGAAGCCAAGTCGCAGGGCTCCTATGTCGACCCGCACAGAGAAGTGGAAGTGACGGGCTTCGAGAACTTCAGCGTCATCGTCAAAACAACCGACTAAAAAACCATAAGATTATGTTGGAACCCGCATTGATTGCATTGATTGTCTTCGTGAGCCTGTTCGCCATCTGGCTCGTATTCTATTTCGTGCCGGTGGGGCTGTGGTTCTCGGCGCTGGTTTCGGGCGTGCGCATCAGCCTGCTGCAACTGATTCTGATGCGCTGGCGCAAGGTTCCGCCCTCGACCATCGTGGCGTCGATGATCGAAAGCACGAAGGCGGGGCTGAAACTCAATCCCAACGAACTGGAAGCCCACTACCTGGCGGGCGGCAACGTCTCGAACGTGGTGCATGCGCTGGTTTCGGCCCAGAAAGCCAACATCCTGCTCGACTTCAAGATGGCGACGGCCATCGACCTGGCGGGCCGCGACGTGTTCGAGGCGGTGCAGATGTCGGTGAACCCCAAGGTCATCAACACGCCTCCCGTAGCCGCGGTGGCCAAGGACGGCATCCAGCTGATAGCCAAGGCCCGGGTGACGGTGCGCGCCAATATCAAGCAGCTGGTCGGCGGCGCGGGCGAGGAGACGGTGCTGGCGCGTGTGGGCGAAGGAATCGTCTCGTCGATAGGCTCGGCCGCCTCGCACAAAATCGTGCTGGAGAACCCCGATTCGATTTCGCGGGTGGTGCTTGAAAAGGGGCTCGACGCGGGAACGGCGTTCGAGATACTTTCGATTGACATTGCCGACATCGACGTGGGCAAGAACATCGGCGCACAGCTTCAGATGGACCAGGCGCAGGCCGACAAGAACATCGCGCAGGCCAAGGCCGAAGAACGGCGCGCGATGGCCGTGGCGCTGGAACAGGAAAACAAGGCCAAGGCGCAGGATGCGCGCGCGAAGGTGATTCTGGCCGAAGCGGAGGTGCCGATGGCGATGGCCGAGGCGTTCCGCAACGGCAATCTGGGCATCATGGACTATTACAGGATGAAGAACATGATGGCCGACACGACCATGCGCGAATCCATCGCCCGGCCGGAGAAGAAATAAACGGCAGACGCCGGAAACGAAATGGCCGACCCTCAGGGTCGGCCATTTCGTTTTAATACACCTCCTCGGGCAGGGTCTCGCCTACGGGGTCGCCCTGGAGCCCGTCGCGCCACTTGACGGCGGCGTGGGTGCCGTCGCAATAGGGCTTGTTGGCCGACTGCCCGCAGCGGCACACCACCACCCGGTTGCGGAGCTCGTAGAACTCGCCGTTTTCGCGGCGCATGGGAATGCCGCCGCGAATCCACAGCCCGCCGCTGGCGCCGACGGCGGGGTCTTCGATAAGGCCCAGGCTGGGCTCGAAACGGAACTCGTAGGGAGTGCCCGAAGCCTTGTCCCAAGCCGTGAGCCGCGCGCTGGGACACATCGAAGCCTCGCGGACGGCCAGCCGCCTTGCTTCGGGATCGGAGGAGAACTCGGTCAGCGTCCAGGCCCCGCCGAAAGGATGGCAGAAGCGGGCGAAGACGCAATATTGGGGGTTGTCGGTCATGGTGAGCGTGGCGCCCTCGGTCTTGTCGGCCCCGTCGAGCAGCGGCCGCCGGGAAGCGGTGAGCTGCGGGTCCCAGTCGGCGCGGACGTGGGCCCCGTCGCAGTAAGGCTTGCGCTGCGAAGCCCCGCACCGGCAGAGCGCCGTAGGCTCCGCTTCGGTGGAGAAATGGCGCCCCTCCTGGAAATACCAACTTTCGTTGTCGGGGTCGGGCATGATGAACTGCTCGCAGAAAGGCGGCCGCCCGTAGACTAAGTAAGGCCCTTTTTCGGTGACGGTGACGGAGACCCGGCCAGCGGCCGGGTCGGAATCCGTGGGAGTTTTGTGTGCGGACATACTTGCAGGGTTGAACGGTACGTTTGTAAAGCGGACGGCAATAATTGTTCCCAACGGAACTGTTCGTGCCGCCGGATGAGTTTTAATTTTACCTTATTATTGCTATCTTTGACTTTGTCTTAGATACTTCGCTTCAACAAAATCCAAACAAGTTGGGCTTTGTATTCGGCTTATTCGTATCTTTGTACTTTTGGAAGACGATAAATTGAACGATATGAAATCATTGGCAAGACTGGCGGCCGCGGCTGCGATGGCTGCGGCGCTGCTGACGGCGTGCGGCAAGGAGAAGGAGACGGGCGACATCCGTTTCGACCGCCCGGCGCTCTATCTGTCGCAGGGCCGCACGGCGACGGTGGCTTTCACGACCGACAACATCGACCTGCGGACCCTTTCGGTGACCTCCCGTCCGACGGGCTGGGAACAAATCGAAGTGAACGCGGCGGAGAAGACTCTGACGGTGACGGCCCCTGCCGCCATAGAGGGCGAGACGGCGTCGTCGGGCTCGGTGGTGCTGACCGGCGTGCCGGGCGGTGGCGGCTTGGTGGCTTCGGGCACCCTGTTCGTGAGCATTGCGGGAACGGAAGACCTGAGCGCCTACCCTGCCAACAGCTATCTGGCGAACAAGAAAGAGACGGAATACCTGTTCGACGCCCTGCACAAAGGCGAGGGCGAGGAAGAACTGGCCACGGCCCGGCTGGGAATCATCTGGCAGTCGGCGTCGGAGCTGGTGCAGCACCTGCATTTCGACGGGCAGAAAGGCTCGTTCTATATAGGTGCCGACAAAGACGATGCGACCCGCATCAAGGAGGGCAACGCACTGATAGGCGCCTACGATGCACACGACAAACTGCTGTGGAGCTGGCACATATGGGTGGCGGACTTCGACCCGGAGGCACAGCCGCTGGTGCTGAACGGCCGCACGCTGATGGCCCGCAACCTCGGCGCTCGGACCGAAAGCCATGCGACGGCGGCGGAGAAGCTGGCTTCCTACGGACTCTATTACCAATGGGGCCGCAAGGAACCGTTTATCGGCCCGCTGACCTACAATGCTGCGTCGGGCGGCGTCTCGGCGAAGATGTACGACGGCTCGGGAACGGGCGTATCGCTGAAAGCGACGGAGTCGACGGCCGAGACGGGCACGATGGCCTATGCGGTGGAACACCCGCTGGAATTCATCACGGCGGCCGAAAAGGATGCCGACTGGCTGCAAGGCGGCACGACGGTGCGCTGGTCGGAGGAGGAGAAAACGCTCTACGACCCCTGCCCGCACGGGTGGCGGGTGGCCCCTGTGTCGGCTTTCGACAACCTGTCGATAAAGGACGACCTGGCCGCGGACGCCGACTACGCGTCGCAGTACGGCTGGACGCTGGGCGACGGAACGGCCGAATCGTACTTTGCGGGCGCCGGACGCCGGAGCTGGCGCGATGCGAGCGTGCAGAACTATTTCGACGAATCGCTACCTGCGCGGGCGGTGGAGATGCAGCCGTGGGTAGGCTACTACTGGACCGCCGGCGAGGTGGGAGCGCTCTCCCCTGCTTTCTGCTTCTGGTACAAGGCGGACGACGTGGCGGCGAGCGATGTACGCAACGGCCGCCCGATGGGCCGCGCCAACGGCATGCAGGTACGCTGTGTGAAAGACGAATAGAACTCGGGAAAGAACAAAAAACCCCGGACTTGCTTGGCAAGTCCGGGATTTTTTGTTTGGCCGGAAGGGGCGTTACTTTTTCTTCGGCTCGGGCTCGGTGTCGCGGCCGCCGCCGAGGGCCTGGTAGAGGTTGATTACGCCCTGTATCTCGTCGAAGCGGTCGGCGATTTGCGACAACTGGGCCGAGAGGAGCGACTGCTGGGCGGTGAGGACCTCCAGGTAAGTGGTGGACGAATGCTCCATCAACAACTCGGTGCTCTCGACGGCCCGCTTCATGGCCTTGATCTGCTTGGCCCGCAGCTCGCTTTTGGCGCGGGCCGTCTGGTACTGCGACAAGGCGTTGTTGACCTCGGCCCCGGCGTTGAGCAGGGTCTGCCGGAACGAGAGCTTGGCCTCCTCCTGCTGGGCCTTCATGATTTTGACGCGCGCGCGGTTGGCCCCGGCGTTGAAGATGGGCTGCAAGAGCGAAGCGGCGGCGTTGAGCAACAATTTACCGGGATTGACGATGATCGACCCGGCGCTGTTGGTCCACCCTGCCGCCCCGCTGAGGGTGATGGAGGGATAGAGCGCCGACCGGGCTTCGGCCGTGGCGTAATAAGCCTGCATCAAGGCGAACTCGGAAGCGCGGACGTCGGGCCGGTTGGAAAGAAGCTGGACGGGAACGCCGACGGTGATTTCGCGGGGCAGGTGGCGGCTGGAGAACGACCCGCGCCCGACGGCCTGCGGAGTACGCCCGAGGAGCGAACAAAGGCTGTTCTCGACCTGGCGTAGCTGGTGGTCGAGGTCGCGGAGCGAGGATTCGATGGCGTAATAATTACCCTCGTACTGAGCGACCCCGGCCTCGGTGGTCATGCCGGCCTCCTTCATGGAACGCATGGTCTCGACGCTCTTTTTCCAACGGTCGGCCGTTTCGCGGGTGACCTGCTGCTGGCTGTCGAGCATCAGCAACGTATAATAAAGGTTGGCGACGCTGGCGATCAACTGCGTGCGCACGGCCTGGCGGTACTCGATACTTTGGAGGTAGAGCGCCTTGGACTTGCGCTTGGTATTGGTGAGCGCGTTGAAGATGTCGAACTGCCAACTGGCGGTGATGGGGACGCTGTAAGTTTTGACGGCGGGGCCGTTGTCGAAACTGCTGATGTTCCCCTGCGGCGCGAAGTTGAACGACGGCAGGTAAGCGAGCCGCGCCGACTTGAGCGACGCTTCGGTCTCCTTGACGCGCCAATGGGCCGACTGCAGGTCGGTGTTGTTGGCCAGGGCCTCCTCGATGAGCGACTGCAAGTGCGGGTCGGTGAAGACCTCCTGCCAACGGACGTTGCCGAAGGTGGCGGTGTCGGCGCTCTCGGCCGAGCCGTAGAGCCCGTCGGTCGAAATCTCGGGGCGGGTATAGGGCTTGTAGATGCCGCAGCCGACCGATGCGGCCGCCAGGCACAGGATGATGAATTTTTTCATGATCAGAGCTCTTCTTCTTTCTGGTTTCTGCATGCTTCGACCTCGGCGCGGACGGACCACTGCGGGGCGGGGTCGAACTCCAACGGCTTGATTTTCTCCTGCAACGCCTGGAACACGATGAAAAGCGTCGGGACGAGGAACAGCAGGGCGAGCGTACCGACGATCATGCCGCCGACGACGCCTGTGCCGAGCGTAGAGTTGCCGTTGGCGCCCACGCCGCTGGCGAGGACGAGCGGAATCATACCGAAGACCATCGTCAGGACGGTCATCAGAATGGGACGCAGGCGGACCTTGGCGGCCGAAACAGCGGCCTGCGTGAGGCTCATGCCAGCGCGTCGGCGGTCGCCGGCGTACTCGGTGAGGAGGATGGCCGTCTTGGCCAACAGACCGATGAGCATGATGAGACCCGTCTGCAAATAGATGTTGTTCTCCAACCCCATCAACTTGGCGAAGAGGAACGAACCCATCAGACCGCACGGCACGGAGAGGATGACGGCGAACGGGATGATGAAACTCTCGTACAAAGCGCTGAGGATAAGGTAGATGAGTAGGATACAGATGCCGAAGATGATGACGGTGTTGCTGCCGGTCTGCGCCTCCTCGCGCGTGATGCCGCCGAACTCGAATCCGTAGCCCTTGGGCAGCACCTCGGCGGCCGTCTCGCGGATGGCCCGGATGGCGTCGCCCGACGAATAACCGTCGGCCGAAGTACCGGTGACGGCGATGGAATTGTAGAGGTTGAAGCGGTTGAGCACCTCGGGACCGTAGACCTTGGTGAGCTCGACGAACTGGCTGACGGGAGCCATCTCGCCGGACTGCATCCGCACGAAGATGTTGTTGAGCGATTCGGTATCCAGACGGTACTTGGGGTCGGCCTGCATGGTGACGCGGTAGACCTTGGAAAAACGGTTGATGTTGGAGATGTACTGCCCGCCGTAGTAACCCGAGAGCACGGAGAGGATCTCCGTGGGCGAAACCCCGGCGCGCTTGGCCTTGGCGGCGTCGATGTCGACGACGTACTGCGGGAAACTGATGTCGAAGGTCGAATAGGCGCGGCCGATTTCGGGACGCTGGTTCAGGGCGCCTACGAACCGGAGGTAGACATTATAGAAATCGCGGATGTCGCCCCCGGTGCGGTCCTGCAAGAACATGTTGAACCCGGTGGAAGTACCGTAGCCCGAAATCATGGGCGGTGCGACGGCGAAGACCTGCGCGTTCTTGATGTCGGCGGTGCGGGCGTAGATCTGCCCGATGACGGCATCGACAGCGTCCTGCTTGTCGGGGCGCTCCTCCCAATTCTTGAGCTTGACGATACACATGCCGTAGGAATTGCCCTGCCCGGCGATCATGCCGTAACCTGCGACCTGGTTGAAGTCGCGGACCTGGGGAATCCCCTGCAACCGGCGCCCGACCTCCTGCATGACCTTGTCGGTCTCGGCGAGCGAAGTGCCGGGAGCGGTGGTGACGTTGACCATGACGGTGCCTTGGTCCTCGTCGGGGACGAGACCCGTCTTGGTGGAATTCATCAACACGACCAAAGCAGCGAACGACAATCCGAGCGTAGCCCACATGAGCCACTTGTGCTTGATGAAGAACATGACGCCGTGCTTGTATTTGCCGACGATGGCGCTGAACGCCGTATTGAACGCCTTGCGGAAGCGGGCGGCGAAGTTGTCGCGCATCTCGCCGTTCTCGTCCATATAGGGCTTCATGACGATGGCGCAGAGCGCGGGCGACAGCGTAAGGGCGTTGAGCGCGGAGATGCCGACGGCGACGGCCATGGTCAGACCGAACTGCGTGTAGAAGACGCCCGACGTACCGCCCATCATGGCGACGGGGATGAAGACGGCCATGAAGACCAACGTAGAAGTGACGATAGCCGAAGTGATGCCCGACATGGCGTCGATGGTGGCCATGTAAGAAGACTTGTACCCGGCGTCGAAACGCGCCTGCACGGCCTCGACGACGATGATGGCGTCGTCGACGACGGTGCCGATGGCGAGCACGAGGGCGAACAGCGTCAGGAGGTTGATGGAGAACCCGGCGACGGAGAGGAACGCGAAGGTACCGATGAGTGCGACGAGAATCGAAACCGTGGGAATCAACGTGGACCGGATGTCCTGCAAGAAGACGTAGACGACCAACACGACGAGGATGATGGCCTCGAAGAGGGTTTTGACGACCTCGTTGATGGAAGCGTAGAGAAAGTCGTTGACGTTCTGAAGGCTGACGATTTCGATGCCCTTGGGCAGCTCGGCGCGGATTTCGTCGAGCAGGTCCTCGATGTCCTCGACGACCTGCGTGGCGTTGGACCCGGCGGTCTGGAAGACCATGGCGGCGATGCCGGGGTGGCCGTTGGCGTAGCCCTTATAGGCATAGGACTCGCCGCCGAGCTCGATGTCGGCGATCTCGCTGAGCCGCAGCACCTGCCCGTCGGGGGTGGAGCGGATGACGATATTGCCGAACTCCTCGGGCGTCATCCTGCGGCCGCGGTACTTCATGGTATACTGGAACGCGTTGTCGGAATTCTCGCCCAACTGCCCCACCGCCGACTCGATGTTCTGCTCGGAGAGCGCGTAGGTGACGTCGGACGGAACGAGCCCGTACTGCGCCATGACGTCGGGCCTGAGCCAGATACGCATGGCGTAATCGGCGCCCAGGGCC
>Ga0073908_1002120_pt1 | contig 25034 bp, 19 predicted proteins | sample MucameincwithD2O_FD_65484 | JGI IMG/M metagenome (GOLD analysis project Ga0073908, IMG submission 65484) | Mouse cecum microbial communities from Vienna, Austria - Mucus amended microcosms incubated with D2O | ecosystem: Host-associated > Mammals > Digestive system > Large intestine > Cecum...
CCGCAACGGCGAGATCATGGCCCGGGACGAGGTCCAGCGGGGCCAGCTCCCGAAGGTGGACTACGTGGCGGGCGTCCCGGACTCCGGCGTCCCCCACGCCATCGGCTTCGCCAACCGCAGCGGGAAGCCCTTCGCCCGGCCCTTTGTGAAGTATACCCCCACCTGGCCCCGCTCCTTCATGCCGGAGAGTCAGGACGTGCGGAACCAGGTGGCCAAGATGAAGCAGATTCCCGTCCACGAGCTCATCCGCGGCAAAAAGCTCCTCTTCGTGGACGACTCCATCGTCCGGGGCACCCAGCTCCGGGAGACGGTGGAATTCCTCTACGAGTCCGGCGCGGAGGAGGTTCACATGCGCTCCGCCTGTCCCCCCATCATGTACGGCTGCAAGTATCTGAACTTCTCCCGCAGCAACTCCGACATGGAGCTTCTCAGCCGCCGGACCATCCAGGCCCTGGAGGGGGAGGAAGGCCAGAACCACCTGTCGGAGTACGCCGACGCCGCCACGGAGCGGGGCCAGTGCATGCTCCGCACCATCTGTGAGGAGATGGGCTTTGATTCCCTGGGCTATCAGTCCCTGGACGGCCTGCTGGAGGCCATCGGCATCGACAGGAACAACATCTGCACCTACTGCTGGACCGGGGAGGAATAACCCCGTAAGGGCGGCAATCTGCCGCCCGTCCCCCGCGCCGCATCTGATAAAACGAGGGCGGCAGATTGCCGCCTTTGCAACAGGAGGTTTACCATGGAAAACTCCCATTCCGCAGCCTACGCCGCCGCCGGCGTGGATATCACCGCCGGATACGAGGGCGTACGGCGGATGAAGCCCTTTGTGGAGCGCACCCGGATTCCCGGCGTGGTCTCCGGCATCGGCGGCTTCGGCGGCCTTTTCGCCCCGGACCTCTCCGGAATGGCGGAGCCCGTCCTGGTCTCCGGCACCGACGGCGTGGGCACCAAGCTCCGCCTGGCCCAGCTGCTGGGCCGGCACGACACCATCGGCATCGACTGCGTGGCCATGTGCGTCAACGACATCATCTGCTGCGGGGCCCGTCCCCTCTTCTTCCTGGACTACATCGCCATCGGCAAAAACGAGGCGGAAACAGTCGCCTCCATCGTCTCCGGCGTGGCGGAGGGCTGCATCCAGGCGGGCTGCGCCCTCATCGGCGGCGAGACCGCCGAGCACCCCGGCGTCATGGCCCCGGAGGACTATGACGTCGCGGGCTTCGCCGTGGGTTTGGCGGACCGGCCCAAACTCATTGACGGCAGTCAGGTCCGGGAGGGGGACGCCCTGATTGGCCTCACCTCCTCCGGCGTCCACTCCAACGGCTTTTCCCTGGTGCGGAAGGTCTTTGACGTGGAACACGCCGATCTGGCCGCCCCCCTGGAGGAGCTGGAGGGCAGGTCCCTGGGCGAAGTCCTGCTGGCCCCCACGAAAATCTATGTCAAAGCCGTCCAGACCCTGCTGTCCGGCGGCGTCGCCCTCCGCGGCGCCAGCCACATCACCGGCGGCGGCTTCTTTGAGAACATCCCCCGGATGCTGCCCCCGGGCCTGGAGGCCCGCCTCTTCCCGTCCGCGCTGCCCCATCCTCCCATCTTTGATCTGATCGCCAGACGGGGGAACATCTCCCGGCACGACATGTACAACACCTTCAACATGGGCCTTGGCATGGTGCTGGCGGTTCCCCGGGACCAGGCGGAGCAGGCCCTTGCCCTTCTGCGGGCCGCCGGGGAGGCGGACGCGGCGGTCGTGGGCGAACTCCGCCGGGGAGACGCGGGCGTCTCCTTCGGCGAGACCTGCTCCCCCGCCCCATGAGCCGGGCAAGAATCGCCGTCCTGGTCTCCGGCGGCGGAACGAATCTGGAGGCCCTTTTGAACGCCCAGGAACGGGGGGAGATTCCCCACGGTGAGATCGTGGTGGTCCTGGCGAGCAACCCCGGGGCCTACGCCCTGGAGCGAGCGAAACACCACGGCGTCCCCGGCTTCGCCGTGCCCCGGAAGGGGCGCGCCCAAGCGGAGTTCGAGGCCGGGCTGACGGAAAAGCTCACCGCGTACCGGGCGGACATCATCGTACTGGCAGGCTTCCTCTCCATCCTGTCCGAGGCGTTTGTGACGCGCTGGCCGGACCGGATTCTGAACGTCCACCCCTCCCTGATTCCCGCCTTCTGCGGCAAGGGGTATTATGGGCTGAAGGTCCACGAGGAGGCCCTGCGCCGGGGCGTGAGGGTCACCGGCGCCACTGTGCATCTGGTAAACGAAATCCCGGACGGGGGGCGGATTCTCCTGCAAAAGGCAGTGGACGTCCTCCCCGGCGACACGCCGGAAACCCTCCAGCGCCGGGTGATGGAACAGGCCGAATGGGTGCTTCTGCCCCAGGCGGCGGAGCTGGTTTCCCGGCGTCTGGCCGGGGAACGGAAAGGATAGGTTTCTATGGATCGCTCTCAACTGCGTGACTTCCACCCTCAAAGCACCGGCCTGGAGCGGGATATCCAGGCCCTGCTCTCCCGCACCCGCCGGGAGCGCCGCCCCTGCGGACGGGACGCTTTCCTCGCCCTGCTGGCAGGCGTTCCCGCCCTGCGGAAAACCCCCGGCATCCCCAGCCCCAAGGAATCCGGACCGGATTCCTTCGCCACTCTGCCCCTCTGCCCGACGGAGGCCGACGCCGCCGCCTGCCGGGTCCATCTTCAGACGGTTTTTGGCATCCGGGACAAGGAGAGCCTCCTGGACTTCTGCGGCCGGCAGTTCCGCTGTCAGGACGACTATCTGGACTTCGAGGCCGTCTGGGAAGGCCGCCCCCTCTTTGACACGGCGGCGCTGAACCCGGACGCCGCCTCCTTCTTCGTCTCCGCCCGGGACTTCTCCGCCCAATTCTATTCCCTGGTGGGGCACCACGGTTATCTCGCCTGGGACGTCAGCGAGCGCATGGGGCACCTCCGGGCTGGCCTGGCCTGCGGCCTTTTGACCCGGGAGGAGTTCGACCCGCTGGCGGAGGAGCAGGCCGTCCAGGCCCAGGCCTTCGGCAGCTGGGAGGAGTACGCCGCCAGCCTGGTCTGCGGCGCGCTGTACTGGAACTTCCGCCAGGGAGCCGCGCTGCCGGAACTTCGGAAGTCCCAGCGGCTCTGGATGGACCTGGTGCGGGCGCTGCTGGCCAACGACGCCGCCTGGGACAGCGGTCTCTGGTACGTCCCCCAGCGGGAAAAGGAGTACCGCCTCTGGCCCTCGGAGATGAAGATGTACCTGCCGGACTGGGAGGGACCCAACGGCTGCTTCCTCACGGACCGGGTCGCCGTGGACGGGTGCCGGGTGGGCTGGTGCTATCGGGAGGAACCGGAGGAGGGCTTCCCGGACAGCGGCTGGCGCTTCTTCTCCGGCGACGAGAGCGAAGCGTACATCGCCGACATCCGCCACACCGGCGTTTACGATCTCAACACCGTCTGCAACCTGGACCCCGAGGTCATCCCCCTGCTGGACGCCCCCTGCCGCAGCGCCTTCGTCCGGGGAGAGGACGGGACCTTCCGCCCCGAGCCCTTCGACCTGCCGGAAAACTGAAAGGAGCCTATGTCCATGAACGAGCTGGAACTGAAATACGGCTGCAACCCCAACCAGAAGCCCTCCCGCATCTTCATGCGGGACGGCGGCGATCTGCCCATCGCCGTTCTCAACGGCAAGCCCGGCTATATCAATTTCCTGGACGCCCTGAACTCCTGGCAGCTGGCCCGGGAGCTGAAGGAGGCCACAGGCCTCCCCGCCGCCGCCAGCTTCAAGCACGTCTCCCCCGCCGGGGCCGCCGTGGGCCTGCCCCTCAGCGAGACGGACCGGAAGCTCTATTTTGTGGAGGACGGCGCGGACCTCTCCCCCATCGCCTGCGCGTACATCCGCGCCAGGGGGGCGGACCGGCTGTGCTCCTACGGCGACTGGGCCGCTCTTTCCGACGTCTGCGACGCCGCCGCGGCCCGGTATCTCAAGGCCGAGGTGTCCGACGGCGTCATTGCCCCCGGCTATACGGAGGAGGCCCTGGAGATTTTGAAAACCAAAAAGAAGGGGGGCTACAACGTCGTCCAAGTCAACCCCGGCTACGTTCCCGCCTCTCAGGAGTACAAGGACGTCTTCGGCGTCACCTTCCAGCAGGGGCGGAACGAGTATTCAATCGACGACGGCCTCCTCTCCAATATCGTAACCCAAAACCGCAGCCTCCCTCCCCAGGCGCGGACCGACATGCTGGTTGCCCTCATCACCCTGAAATACACCCAGTCCAACTCCGTCTGCTATGTGAAGGACGGCCAGGCCATCGGCGTGGGCGCGGGCCAGCAGAGCCGCATCCACTGCACCCGTCTGGCGGGCGGCAAGGCGGACAACTGGTGGCTGCGGCAGCACCCGGCGGTGCTGGCCCTTCCCTTCACGGACGGCATCCGCCGCCCAGACCGGGACAATGCCATCGACGTCTACCTCTCCGACGAGTGGGAGGATCTTCTGGCGGACGGGGCGTGGCAGTCCGTCTTTCAGCAGCGCCCCCAGCCCCTGACGGCGGAGGCGAAAAAAGCCTGGATCGCACAGCTCACCGGCGTGACCTGCGGGTCCGACGCCTTCTTCCCCTTCGGAGATAACGTGGAGCGGGCGCGGAAGAGCGGCGTGCAGTACATCGTCCAGCCCGGCGGGTCCATTCGGGACGACCACGTCATTGCCGCCGCCGATAAGTACGGCATGACCATGTGCTTCACCGGCATGCGCCTGTTTCATCACTAAGGAGGACTTTCATGAATCTGCTCGTTGTCGGCGGCGGAGGCCGCGAACACGCCATCATCAAAAAGCTGAGAGAAAACCCCCGGGTGAAAACCATCTACGCCCTTCCCGGCAACGGCGGCATCGCCGCCGACGCCGTCTGCTTCCCGGAGATCGGCGCCAAGGACATTGGCGGCATTGTGGACTTTGCCAGGACCCACGCCGTGGACTTCGCCGTCGTCGCCCCGGACGACCCCCTTGCCCTGGGCTGTGTGGACCGCCTTCACGAGGTGGGCATCCCTTGTTTCGGTCCGGACGCCAAGGCCGCCCGCATCGAGGCCAGCAAGGTCTTCTCCAAGAACCTGATGAAACGGCACGGCATCCCCACCGCCCGCTACGAGGTCTTTTCCGACCCCGCCGGGGCCCTGGCCTATCTGCGGAGCGAAGCGTCCTTCCCCATTGTGGTCAAGGCCGACGGTCTGGCCCTGGGCAAGGGCGTTCTGATCCCCCGGGACCTGAACGAGGCGGAGACCGCCGTCAAACTCATAATGGAGGACCGGGCCTTTGGCGACTCCGGAAACGAAATCGTGATAGAGGAGTTCCTCACCGGCCCGGAGGTCAGCGTCCTGGCCTTTACCGACGGCCGGAGCATCGTCCCCATGGTCTCCTCCATGGACCACAAGCGCGCAGGGGATGGGGACACCGGCCCGAACACCGGCGGCATGGGCGCCGTGGCCCCCAATCCCTGCTACACCCCGGCCATTGCGGCGGAGTGCATGGAAACCATCTTCCTGCCCACCCTGGCCGCCATGCGGGCGGAGGGCTGTCCCTTCAAGGGCTGCCTCTATTTCGGCCTCATGCTCACCCCCGGCGGGCCCAAGGTCATTGAGTACAACTGCCGCTTCGGCGACCCGGAGACCCAGGTGGTTCTGCCCCTGCTGAAGACGGATCTTCTGACCATCATGCAGGCCGTGGAAAACGAGACCCTGGGCGATTTAGACGTGGAGTGGCGCGAGGGCGCCGCCGCCTGCGTCATCCTGGCCTCCGGCGGTTATCCCGGCCGCTATGAAACGGGCAGGGCGATCACCATCCCAGAGAACCTGCCCGCCGGCGTCACCGTCTACCACGCCGGGGACAAGCCGGCGGAGGACGGGCCCCTGGTCACCAGCGGAGGGCGGGTTCTGGGTGTCGCCGCCGTGGGCGGGACACTGGACGCCGCTTTGCAGGACGCTTACGCCGCCGCAGAGGGAATCGAGTTTGAAGGCAAATATCTGCGCCGGGACATCGGCAGGCGGGCCCTGGCCGCCATGGAGGGCGGAAGATGGTAAGACGCGTATACGTGGAAAAGAAGCCCGCCCTCCGGCTGGAGGCCCGGGGACTCCTCAGCGAGCTGCGGACCATTCTGGGCGTCTCCGCCCTCACGGGACTGCGGCTGCTGAACCGCTACGACGTGGAAAACATGGACGCCGGCGTCTTCCAGCGGGCCAAAACCATCGTCTTCTCCGAGCCCCAGACGGACCTCCTTTATGAGGAGGACTGTCCCCTGCCGGAGGGTCCCCACACCGTCCTGGCCGTGGAGGCCCTGCCGGGGCAGTTCGACCAGCGGGCGGACTCCTGCGCCCAGTGCGTCCAGCTCCTGGCGGGAGCGGAGCGCCCCCTGGTGTCCTACGCCAAGGTGTACCTCCTGGAGGGGGCTCTGTCCCCGGCGGACCTCGCGAAGATCAAGAACTATGTCATCAACCCCGTAGAGAGCCGGGAGGCCGCGCTGGACAAGCCGGAGACCCTGGTCCGCGCCCACGCCGCCCCCAAAAAGGTGGAGACGCTGACGGGCTTCACCGCCATGGAGGAAGCGGACCTGTCCGCCCTGCTGGACCGGCTGGGCCTCGCCATGGACCCGGACGACCTCAAATTCCTCCAGGCTTACTTCCGGGACACGGAGAAGCGGGACCCCACCATCACGGAGGTCCGGGTGGTGGACACCTACTGGTCCGACCACTGCCGCCACACCACCTTCTCCACCCACATCGACGGCGGAGAGATTCAGGACCCGGAGGTCAAAACCGCCTATTACCAGTACCTGAAACTCCGGAGCGAGGTCTACGGCGGCAAGGCCAAGGACCGCCCGGAGACCCTTATGGACATCGCCACCATCGCGGCCAAGGCCCTGAAAAAGCGGGGCCTCCTGCCGGAGCTGGACGAGAGCGAGGAGATCAACGCCTGCTCCATCCACGTCCCCGCCGTGGTGGACGGGGAAATCCAGGACTGGCTCCTCATGTTTAAGAATGAAACCCACAACCACCCCACGGAGATCGAGCCCTTCGGCGGCGCGGCCACCTGCATCGGCGGCTGCATCCGGGACCCCCTGTCCGGCCGGGCCTATGTCCACCAGGCCATGCGCCTCACCGGCTGCGCCGACCCCCGGACGCCCATCGAGGACACCCTCCCCGGCAAGCTGCCCCAGCGCAAGCTCTGCCAGACGGCGGCGGCAGGCTATTCCTCCTACGGCAACCAGATCGGCCTGGCCACGGGCCACGTGGCGGAGCTCTACCACCCCGGCTACGCCGCCAAACACTTGGAGGTGGGCGCGGTGGCAGGCGCGGCCCCGGCGGAAAATGTCCGCCGGGAGCGGCCCGCCCCCGGGGACGTAATCATTCTCCTGGGAGGCCGCACGGGCCGGGACGGCATCGGCGGGGCCACCGGCTCCTCCAAGAGCCACAACCAAACCTCCCTCCAGACCATGGCCAGCGAGGTCCAGAAGGGCAACGCCCCGGAGGAGCGGAAGATTCAGCGTCTCTTCCGGGACGGGAAGGTCACCCGCCTCATCAAGCGGTGCAACGACTTTGGCGCGGGGGGCGTCAGCGTGGCCATCGGCGAGCTGGCGGACGGCCTTGTCATCGACCTGGACGCGGTGCGGAAAAAATACGACGGTCTGGACGGCACGGAGCTTGCCATCTCCGAGAGCCAGGAGCGCATGGCGGTGGTGGTGTCCCCCAAGGACGCGGAAGCCTTCATCGCCGCCGCGAAAGCGGAGAATCTGGAGGCTTACCAGGTGGCCGTGGTGACGGCGGAGCCCCGCATGGTCATGCGCTGGCAAGGGAAAACCATTGTCAGTCTGAGCCGGGAGTTCCTGAATTCCAACGGCGCGGTAAAGCACGCCAGCGTTTTCGTTCCGGATGTGGACAGGAAAACGCATTCCCCCTTCCAGCCATCCGGAACCTCGGACCTGCGAAGCATGGCCGCCAGTCTCAAGAGCGCCAGCCGCCGGGGGCTGGCGGAGCGGTTTGACTCCACCATTGGCGCGGGCAGCGTCACCATGCCCTTCGGCGGCGGGACCCAGCGGACCCCCGCCCAGTCCATGACCGCCCTTCTCCCGGTCCTTCCGGGCCAGGAGACGGAACAGGCCAGCGTCATGGCCTGGGCCTGCGACCCGGAGAGGCTTTCTGCCTACCCCTACCGGGGGGCCTATGACGCTGTGACTACTTCCATCGCCAAGCTGGTGGCCGCCGGCGCGGACTACAAGACCGCCTACCTGACCTTGCAGGAGTATTTCGAAAAGCTCCGTCAGGACCCGGAGCGCTGGGGCAAGCCCTTTGCCGCCCTCCTGGGGGCCATGGCGGCCCAGATGGACTTCGGCGCGGCGGCCATCGGCGGCAAGGACTCCATGTCCGGGTCCTTCCTGGACCTGGATGTACCGCCCACGCTGATCTCCTTCGCCGTCGCCCCCATTCAGGCGGGAGATGTGATTACCCCCGAGTTCAAAGAAGCGGGACACCCGGTGTACCTCTTCCAGCCCGACGGCAGCGCACAGGATCAGCAGGCGGCCTGGGCGGAGTTCCTCCGCCTCCACCGGAAGGGGAAAATTGCCGCCGCCTGGGCGGTGGAAAACGGAATGGCCGAGGCGGTCATGAAGATGTCCTTCGGCAACCGGATCGGGTTCAAGGGGATGAGCCAAAACAGCCCTGTATGGTATACCTCCCGCTCCGGGGCCATCATTGCGGAGCTGACCGAGGACATCGGCAACTGTCACCCGGACGGCTTTTGCGGGAAAATCGGCCATACCGTCACCGAACCGGTGATTACGATTGGGACTGATTCCGCCTCAATTGACGAATTGTTATCGCTGAACGAGGCCGTTTTGGAGGATGTCTACCCCACCCGCGCCCCCGCGGAAGGAGATGCCCCCGTCCTGTCCTGCCCCGCCTTCACCCGCCCCGTCCCCAAGATTGGCGTCGCGAAGCCCAAGGTCCTCATCCCCGTCTTCCCCGGCACCAACTGCGAGTACGACAGCGCCCGGGCCGCTCAGAGGGCGGGCCTGGAGACGGAGATTTTCGTCGTAGGCAATCAGTCCGCCAAGGACGTATCTGCGTCCGCCGCCGCCTTTGCCCAAAAGCTCCGGGGAAGCCAGATTCTCTTTCTTCCCGGCGGCTTCTCCGGCGGCGACGAGCCAGATGGCTCCGGCAAGTTCATCACGGCCTTCCTCCGGGGGCCGGAGACCTCCGAAGCGGTGATGGACCTTCTCAAAAACCGGGACGGTCTGGCCCTGGGCATCTGCAACGGCTTCCAGGCCCTCATTAAGTTGGGCCTGGTCCCCTATGGCGAAATCCGGGATATGGACGAGACCTGCCCCACCCTCTCCTTCAATACCATCGGGCGGCACCAGTCCAAAATTGTAAACACCCGCGTGGTCTCCAACCAATCCCCCTGGCTGGCCCGGGTGAACCCTGGGGAAGTTTACGCCGTTCCTATCTCCCACGGCGAGGGCCGCTTCCTCTGCGGGACGGAGCTCCTCCAAACACTGGCGGAAAACGGGCAGATCGCCACCCAGTATGCGGACCTTACGGGCCAGCCCACCATGGACCCGGATTTCAACCCCAACGGCTCCGCCTGGGCCGTGGAGGGCATCACCTCCCCCGACGGACGGATTTTCGGCAAGATGGGCCATTCCGAGCGCGTCGGCCCGGACCTGTACCGAAACGTTCCCGGGGCATATGACCTCCGGCTCTTTGAGGCCGCCAGGGATTATTTTTCTCTTTGAATTTCCGCGCCCGGGAACGGGCGGACACCGCAGGAGCGATTCCAAATCGCCCGATCTGGTTAGCCATCCGCCCTGGGACAACCTCCTACGAAATTAAGGTCTTGACAACCCTTCCCGGAGAATGGTATACTGCCTAAAATTTAGAAAGAACGAGGTGTCGTCCCATGGCCTACTTTTTCTCCGAGCCCTCCCACACCTTCAGCGAGTATCTGCTGGTTCCCGGCTACTCCTCTGCCGAGTGTATTCCCGCCAACGTGTCCCTCAAGACCCCGGTGGTGAAGTTCAAAAAGGGCGAGGAATGCCCCCTGACCATGAACGTGCCCATGGTCTCCGCCGTGATGCAGGCCGTCTCCGGCGAGCAGATGGGTATCGGCCTGGCCAAGGAGGGCGGCATCGCCTTCATCTTTGTCTCCCAGCCCGTGGAGCAGCAGGCGGAGATGGTCCGCAAGGTCAAAAACTACAAGGCCGGCTTCGTCACCAGCGACTCCAACCTCCGGATCGGGGACACTCTGGCGGACGTGCTGGCCCTGAAAGAACGCTGCGGCCACTCCACCATGCCCGTCACCGACGACGGCACCGGCACCGGCAAGCTCCTGGGACTGGTCACCAGCCGGGACTACCGGGTCAGCCGCCTGGACCCCGCCACCCCCGTCACGGACTTCATGACCCCCTTCGACAAGCTCATCTTCGCTCCGGAGGGCACCAGCCTGAAGGAGGCCAACGACATCATCTGGGACCGCAAGCTCAACGCCCTGCCCATCGTCTCCAAGGACGGGCGGCTGGTGAGCTTCGTCTTCCGGAAGGACTATGACTCCCACAAGGGAAATCCCCTGGAGCTGCTGGACGGCCAGAAGCGCTACGTCGTGGGCGCGGGCATCAATACCCGGGACTACGCCGAGCGGGTTCCCGCCCTGGTGGACGCCGGGGTGGACGTGCTGGTCATCGACTCCTCCGAGGGGTATTCCGAGTGGCAGGCCCGGACCCTGAAATGGATTCGGGACCGCTACGGCGACACGGTGAAAGTGGGCGCGGGCAACGTGGTGGACGGCGAGGGCTTCCGCTTCCTGGCGGACGCCGGGGCGGACTTCGTGAAAATCGGCATCGGCGGCGGCTCCATCTGCATCACCCGGGAGACCAAGGGCATCGGCCGGGGGCAGGCCACGGCGGTGATCGACGTGGCGGCGGAGCGGGACCGGTACTTTGAGGAAACCGGCGTCTACGTCCCCATCTGCGCCGACGGCGGCATTGTCCAGGACTATCACATCACCCTGGCCCTGGCCATGGGCGCGGACTTCTGCATGCTGGGCCGGTACTTCTCCCGGTTCGACGAGTCCCCCACCAGCAAGATTCTCATCGGCGGCAGCTATATGAAAGAGTACTGGGGCGAGGGCAGCGCCCGGGCCCGGAACTGGCAGCGCTACGACCTGGGCGGCTCGGCGAAGCTCTCCTTCGAGGAGGGCGTGGACTCTTACGTCCCCTACGCCGGTGCCCTGGCGGACGGCATGGCCACGACTCTGGCGAAGATTCGCTCCACCATGTGCAACTGCGGCGCGCTGACGATTCCGGAGCTGCGGGACAAGGCCAAGCTGACCCTGGTCAGCTCCGTCTCCATCGTGGAGGGCGGGGCCCATGACGTGATGCTGAAAGACTCCGCCGGTGCCGTGGGCCGGAACTGAATCGCCTCTCCAAAACGAGATTGGTTAAATATTGCTCTGAAAGAACACGCACATATGTGTAATCCCCGGAGGTTTTCAATTTGGAAAATCATAGCAGTTTTACGGCTTGGATAACAGCTGATGAACGACGGGATATTAAAATTTACAGGTATTATCTTAAGTATTGTTCTTTCTGCTATAGGTTAGTTGCTCTCCTTCTTTTGGGGTATGGGTTATTTGTATTTTTTACTATGGCAACGGAACGACACCCATTGTTTATACTTGCTTTCTTTCTAAGGTTAGTAAGGTTAGTCATTGGCTATGCGGTTATCCGCTGGGGGTATGTATACTTAACCCCGTATAACCATTATCCTATTTTACGAAGGGATGATTACCGGATCACCATTTGTAAAGATAGACTGACCATGCAAGCCGAGGGGAAACGAGAAATAACCTGTATGTTCTGTCCCAGCTGGCCTAAAAACAAACCCCCGAAAGGGAAAGGAATGGAACCTTACGTCATCACAGTGCATGAATGTGAATCAGGCTTGTACTTTTCGATACCGCTCGTTTTTGGCCCGCTGGCATTTGTGAGTAAGGAAAAGTTTAGTACCCAAGACTATAACAGATTAAAGGAAATGCTAAGGAAGGCATTTGGTGCTAAATATCGACAAGTATAGTTCCCAGGAAACTGAATCTCCTCCCCCAAACGAGAAAGGAACCCCCTCGGGGGTTCCTTTTTTTACCAGCGCAGCTCATGCTTTCCGGAGGCTTTTGGGAAGTTCCAGCGGAGATACTATCTCTCCCCGTCCTCCAGGTCCGCGCCGGCGGCTGGGGCGCTTTCTTATTTCTGCTTACACTCTCTTCCAGGCCGCCCCGCCCTTCACGTCGGTGACCTCGATGCCCTGGGCCTTCAGCTCGTCGCGGATCCGGTCCGCCTCGGCGAAGTTCTTGGCCCTCTTGGCCTCGTACCGGGCCAGGACCTTGGCGTCGATGTCCGGGTCTCCCTCGCCGGTAATCACATAGTCGCCGCCGCCGGACTGCACGGTCTGGGCCGCCTTCTCCCGAATGTCCGCCGCCTTCTCCAGGAGGCTCAGGGACAGCACCTTGTCAAACTCCCCAATGATGGCCAGCTTGGTGGCGTCATCGGTCTTGGCCTTCAGCGCGTCGAAGACCGCCGTCACCGCCATGGAGGTGTTCAAATCGCTGCCCACCTGCCGGAGAAACTTCTCCCGGCACTCCCCCAGGACCGTCTGATCCGCGTCCCCTCCGGGCCTCAGCGCCGCAATGCGGTTCAAGAGCTTGTTGTAAGCGGCGGCGGCGTTGTCCAGATTCTCCCAGCTGAACACCAGGGTCTTGCGGTAGTGGCTCTGGAGGCAGAACCAGCGGTACGCCAGGGGGTCATAGCCCTTCTCCTCCAGCAGCGAGACGGTCAAAAACTCTCCCTTGGACTTGGACATCTTCCCCGCCGGGTCGTTCAGGTGGTGGACATGGAACCAGTGGGGGCACCAGGGGTGACCCAGGTAACTCTCGGACTGGGCGATCTCGTTGGTGTGATGGGGAAAGGCGTTGTCCACGCCGCCGCAGTGGAGGTCCAGGTACTCGCCGTTGTATTTCAGGGAGATGCCGGAGCATTCGATATGCCAGCCGGGATAGCCCACGCCCCAGGGGGAGTCCCACTTGAGGGCCTGATCCTCGAACTTGCTCTTGGTGAACCAGAGGACGAAGTCGTTCTTATTGCGCTTGTTGGCGTCCTCCTCCACGCCTTCCCGGACGCCCACGGCCAGATCGTCCTCGTCGTGGTCGTTGAAAATGTAATACCGCTCCAGCTTGGAGCTGTCGAAGTACACGTTCCCCCCGGCCAGGTAGGCGTAGCCGGTATCCACCAGCTTGGAGATGATTTTGATATACTCGCCGATGCACCCGGTGGCGGGCTGCACCACATCGGGAGTCTTGATATTCAGCTTCCGGCAGTCGTCAAAAAAGGCGTCGGTATAGAACTTGGCGATGTCCATCACCGTCTTGTTCTCCCGCTTGGCGCCCTTGAGCATTTTGTCCTCCCCGGTGTCGGCGTCGCTGGAGAGGTGCCCCACGTCGGTAATGTTCATGACCCGGTTCACGTCGTACCCGGCGAAACGGAGATACTTCTCCAGCACGTCCTCCATAATATAGCTCCGGAGGTTTCCGATGTGGGCAAAGTGGTAGACCGTGGGCCCGCAGGTGTACATCTCCACCCGTCCGGGGGTGTGGGTTTTGAACTCCTCTTTCTTGTGGGTCGCGGAATTGTAAAGATACATGGTTTCATCCTCCATATTTATGGGCCGCCGCTTCGGCGGGCCGCTTTTTACTCTCACGCAGGCCGCCGCTTGGGCGCCTCTTTCCGCCCCTTCCGCGTCCGCTCCAGCTCCTCCACCCGGCGGGCCAGCCGCTCCAGTTCCTCCCGCACCGGGTCCTGAACGCTGATCTGGTCCACGTCGTCGGCGTAGTACACGGGGCAGCCGTTCACCCGGACGATCCGGGCGGGGACCCCCACGGCGGTGGACCCCGGCGGCACCTCCCGCAGCACCACCGCCCCGGCGGCGATGCGGGCGTTGTCCCCCACCTTGAACGGCCCCAGTATCCGGGCTCCGGAGCCCACCAGCACGTTGTTTCCCAGAGTGGGGTGCCGTTTTCCCTGGTCCTTCCCGGTGCCCCCCAGGGTCACGCCCTGATAGAGCAGGCAGTCGTCCCCAATCTCGGCGGTCTCGCCGATGACGATGCCCATCCCGTGGTCGATGACCAGCCGCCGGCCAATGGTCGCGCCGGGGTGGATTTCAATGCCGGTTTTGTTCCGGGCGTGCTGGGAAATCCAGCGGGCCAGGAAATACCGCCGGCGCACATACAGCCAGTGGGCCGCCCGGTGCCACAGCAGCGCGTGGACGCCGGGATAGAGAAGGAAAATCTCCAGCTTGCTCCGGGCCGCAGGGTCCCGGCGCTGGTAGGCGGCCAGCAGGCCGCCCAGACGAGTCAAATACATGGCGGTTCACTCCTTGTCAGGGCCGGGAGGAAACAAAAACGCCTCCCGTACCGAAGTACGAGAGGCGACGGATCGCGGTTCCACTCTCATTTATCACTCAAGGGGCCCTTAACGGGGGCCGGACGGAGGGTTCTCCTCTCCCGCTCACGGACGCACTTCGCAGCTTCCTCCGCAGGCGCGCTTGCAGCCGGTGACGCGCCCTCTCTGTCCTTCGGGTGAACTGTTACTCTTTCCGATCATCGCGGTATTCACTTGACTCTCTCAGTATATTAACAAGATTTGTCCGGCGTGTCAAGTTTTTTCAGTCCTCGCCCCTGAGCTGATATCCCAGCTCCTGAACCTTCCGGCGAATCTGCTCCTGGCGGACGCCGGTGGAATCGTAGTCCACCGCCACGCAGCCCCGGTCGCTGAGGCTGACGGAGGTGACGCCGGGCAGGGTGTCCAGTCCCTGCTTCAGCAGCTTCTCGTCCTGCTTGTCCGCGGCGTTCTCCAGGGAAAAATAGGTGCTTAAACGGGCCATGAAACTCTCTCCTTTCGGACATAGCATTCCCATGGCCGCCCATTTCATTCCCGAAGCCTCAGCTCTTTTCCTCCTTCTTTTTCTCCAGCCGGGAGGACAGCTCGTTCAGCTCCGCCCCCGTCTGGTCCAGCGCCCGGGGCAGTTGGGACAGCGTCACCTCAATTTTGCGAAGCTCGCCGTTCACGTGGCTCGCGGTGGACTCAAACGCGCTCATCAGGCGCTGATACTGACTGCGGAACTCCCCCACCGTCCGGCGGGTCTGGGCGGCGGCCTCCGCTTCCAGATCGTCGGCCCGCTTCCGGGCCTCGCACTCAATGGAGCCCAGCCGCTCCCGGAATTGGGCATAGGCCTCCGCGTCGGGCTTGAGCGCGTCCCGCTCGGCGGTGAGCCGGGCCACGTCCTGCTCCAGGAGCCGCAGGGGCTCCAGGTCCGCTCTGGCGGCGCTCTCCTCCCCCAGCTTCATTTGAAGCGCGTCCCGCTCTCCGGTCAGCTCCTCCAGCTGGGCGCGGAGCTGGTCCAGCTGCTCCGCCTGCTCCGCCACCTGGGCGCGAAGGGTCTCGTTCTCCTCCTCCAGCTTCCGCTGGGCGGCGGCGGCCTTCTCCGAAGCCTGCTCCAGATACCGGACCACATCCTGCTTGTCAAACCCGCCGAAGGCCACGCTTTTAAAGGAATAATTCTCCATAGGGCCACCGCTCTTTCTCATAGTTTCTCCATGATAGTAACACATACGGCGGCATTTTACAAGGGTCAGCTTTCCCCCCGGAACTGGAAGTCGCTTCCAAACCGGCCCAAACCCGCGCACCCCAGCGGGTCCGCCTCTCACCGGTACACCAGCGGCGGGCGGGTCCCCAGGCGGGACAGCAGCTCGTTGGCAATGGTCCCGCACCGCTCCGCCGTCTCCTCCGCCGTGATCTCCCGCGAACCCTCCCGGCCGATGATGGTGGCGGCGTCCCCGGGCCGGACCTCCGGAAGCTCCGTCACGTCCGCTAGCAGCTGGTCCATACACATCCGTCCCACCATAGGGCAGAAGACGCCCCGGATCAGCACGCGCCCGCCCCGCCGGGCCAGCTCCCGGGGCAGGCCGTCGGCGTAGCCGATGGTGAGCACCGCCAGCCGCGTCTCCCGCTCCGCATGGAACTCCAGACCGTAGCCCGCCCGGTCCCCGGGCCGGAGGGTCCGCACGCAGGCCACCCGGGCCCGAAGAGACAGCGCCGGACGGAGCTCCGGCCACTGCCGGACCGCCCCCTGTCCGCTGCGGACGCCGTAGAGGGCGATCCCCGCCCGGACATAGCCGCAGGGCTGGGGCGGCAGGTTCAAAAGGCCATAGCTGGCCTGGACGTGGACCTTCCCGGGGTCAAGACCCCTCTGCCGCAAGCGGTTCAGCCCGTCGTAGAACCGGGCCAGCTGCGCCTGGGTCTCCGCCTCCCGCGCCAGGTCGTCGGAGACGCAGAGGTGGGAGAAGACGCCGTCGATTTTCAGCTCCCTGCGTCCGTAGAGCCGGGCCAGGGCCTCCGTGTCCTCCGCCGGGACGCCCAGGCGGCCCATGCCCGTGTCCAGGGCCAGGTGGACATGCACGGGCCGCCCCATGTCCGCCAGGGCGTGGCCGTGGGCCTCGTCCGCCACGGTCTGGATCAGCCGCCAGCGGCGGAGCAGGGGAACCTCCTCCGGCGGCGTATAGCCCAGGATCAGAATCGTCCCACCAACGCCGCCTTTGCGCAGGGCGACGCCCTCCGCCAGACACGCTGCGGCGAAGGCCCGGACCCCCGCCTTTTGCAGGACCCGGGCGGTTGGAACCGCCCCGTGGCCATAGGCGTCCGCCTTCAGCACCGCCATCAGCTCACAGCCCTCCGGCAGCAGGGAACGGAGGGTCCTGGCGTTGTGCCGGAGGGCCTCCAGATCAACCTCCCTCCAGGCCCGGCTCCGGGCCGGAACGGGCGGGGGCCGGAGGGCGTCCGGCGCCCAGGCGGCGGCGAAGGAGGCGGCCACCACGACGGCAAAGCGAATCAGGCTGTTCTTTGCCAGGGGGCCGGCGAACCAGGGGAACCGGCCCCCCGCCCACACCAGCGCGATGAACCAGGGGTGAAGCACATAGACCCGCATGGACAGCCGCCGGGCCCGCCGGTCCTCGCCCTGGTTCCGCTCCAGCAGGAGGGAGAAGAGGAGGGCCGCGCACAGCGGCAGGGTCAGGTACATGCTGTCGTGCCGGGGCCAGCCCAGGGCGCGAAGCGTGAACGCCTCGGCCGTCATGGCCGCCAGGGAGAACAGGAGGCCCACGGAAACCGCCCGTCCCCCTCGGGGCCTTCCGGCGGCCCCCAGCAGAAGGAACAGCGGGACATAAAAGAGCCCGTTCCGGGTATAGCCGAAGACGGCGAACATGGCGTCATAAAACGCCGACAGTCCGGGAACCTGGGCGGCAAGCCCGTAATAGCTGTCCCCGCCCAGGCCGACGAGGTACAGTCCCGCCGCCGCGGCAAAGGCCGCGGGCCGCCCCAGCCGCAGCAGTCCCCGGACCAGCGGCGCCCCCAGCAGCACGGCGGGGAAATACCAGAGGTGGTACAGCGTTCCCTCCAGCAGCAGCCGCCTCCCCCACTCCAGGGGCCCGTATCCGCCGCTGTGGAGGTTCAAAGGCAGGTAGAGGAGCACCGCCGCCAGATAGGTCCCCGCCGTCTTTTTCAGGAACCGCCCGGTATGCCTCCACTCCTCCCGGGCCAGGAAATACCCGCTGACCATAAGGAAGAAGGGCACGGCGGTCCGGCCGAGGCAGCGGCACAGCCAGAAATCCGCCGCCTCATTCCAGGACGCCAGCGGCCCGGTGTGGATGCACACCACCAGCACCGCCGCCAGAAGGCGGAAGCGGTCCAGGGCGGGTCCTCTCGCCGGGGCGGTCATACCAGAGCCTCCCACACGGTGAGGATGAAGCCCCCGGCGTTGTCCCCGGAGATCTGGCAGCAGCCCTCCGGCAGCTCCACCTCCGCCGCCTCGTCCGGGCAGGCCAGCCGGAAGACCTCCACCCGCCGCCCGTTGGAGAGCACCCTCCGCTTCGGCCCGGTATCCAGAAAGGCCCCATACTCCTCCAGGCACAGCCCGTTCTCCTCCATCAGCGCCGCGTGGGGCGCGCCCACATAGCGGAAGTGCCAGGGCTCCGCCCCGATGCCGGTGAGCGCCTCCTTCTCCCGCCGGTAGCGCTGAATGAAGCCGTACCGCGCCGCCAGACGGCGCAGCGCCCCGCAGGCCCCCTCGTCCGGAAAGTCCGGGCGGAGGAAGTCCACCTTCTCCGCCCGCTTCCCCAGGTCGATGGCCAGGCCCGTCTCGTGCTCGCTGCACCCGGGGAGCGCCACATAGCGGCGGGTAAACGCCTCGCCCTCCCCGGCCCAGGCTCCGTCCCAGATGGACTGCTGCTCCGCCCGGCTCCGCCAGCCGGAGACGGGGACAATGTCCCGCTCCCCGCCAGCCGCCTGGACGCAGGCCGCCAGCAGTCCGGCGGCGCGCCGCTCCAGGAGGACGTCCGGAAACCGGGCGTCCGGGGCCGTCAGCTCCGGGGCGGACCCCGGACGGAGGGGATGGGAGGCGTTTACCAGTATCAGCGGGCCCTGGGCGGTCTGCTCCCGCCGGAGCGTCACGGCCCTCATGCCCCCGCCCCCAGTTCCACCAGCCGGTCCAGCAGGGCGGAAAAATCCAGCCCTGCGGCCCGCATCATGCTGGGATAGCGGCTGTGGGCGGTAAAGCCGGGAATGGTGTTCACCTCGTTGAAGACGAGGTTTCCCTCCGGCGTCAGGAAAAAATCCACGCGGGCCAGACAGCGGCAGTCCAGGGCGGCGTAGACGGCCTTCGCCGCCGCCTGGACCTCCGCCGCCTTTTCCGGGGCGATGCGGGCGGGGCAGTGAATGGCGGAGGTCTCGAGGGTATACTTCTCCTCAAAGTTGAAGAAGCCGCCGCGAAGTTCGATCTCGTCCACGGCTCCCACGGTCAAGGCCGTCTCCCCGGGGTTTCCCAGTACGGCGCAGCCCACCTCGAAGCCCGGCACGGCCTCCTCCAGGAGAATCCGGCGATCCTGCCGGAACGCGGCCTCCACGGCGGCGTCCAGCTCCCCAGGTCCCTCCACCCGGCTCACGCCGAAGGAAGACCCCGCCCGGACGGGCTTGACAAACAGAGGATACCCCAGGTCCGCCGCCGCCTTCCGAAGCTCTCCCGGAAGGGCCCCGGCGGAGAAAGCCGCGCTCCTCGGAACCCGGACCCCCGCCGTTTCCGCCAGCTTATGGGCCCGGTCCTTGTCCATGCAGAGGGCGCTTGCCAGAGTGCCGCAGCCGACGATGGGAATTCCGGCCAGCTCCAGAAGGCCCTGAACGGTGCCGTCCTCCCCGTTCTTCCCATGCAGGACGGGGAAGGCCGCGTCGAACTCCAGCGCCGTCCCGGAGCCGTCCTGGAGCAGCAGGGCCGTCCGCCCCCGGTCCAGCCGGAGGGCGCAGGGGACGCAGCCCGGGTCCCCCGGCCAGTCCCCGGCGGGAAGCCGGTCCACGGGACCAGGGTAATAGAGCCACCGCCCCTCCCGGGTGACGCCCACCGGCAGCGGGCGGTATTTTTCCGGATTCAAATGGGTCAGCACCGCGGCGGCGGACTGGAGCGACACGCCGTGCTCGCTGGAACAGCCGCCGAACAACACCAAGATCGTTTTCATCATCCATCAACCCTTTCCCGGGGCAGACAACCCGCCCCGACCTGTTGTCCACATGGTAACAGATCGGGGCGGGGAAGGTCTGAAGGCTTGCTGAAAGAGTTCCTGAGAAGTTCTGACGGAATTCTTGTGATTTTCTTACGGAGCCGGAAGGCGGACGGTGAAGGTGGTCACGCCCTCCCGGCTCTGGGCGGCGATGGTCCCGCCGTGGAGCTCCACAATCTCCTTGGCAATGGCCAGACCCAGGCCCGCGCCGCCGGTGCGGGTGGCGCGGGAGGAGTCCAGGCGGAAGAACTGCTCGAAAATGCGGCCCAGCTTGTCCGGAGGGATGGTGACGCCCCGGTTGGTAAAGGTAAGCAGCGCCCCGCCCCCCTCCTCCGCCTGGGCGGCGATGTCCACGGCGGTGTCCGCCTCTCCGTAGTGGCAGGCATTGCGCAGGAGATTGTCGAAGACCCGGGCCAGCTTGTCCGGGTCGCAGGGATAGGACAGGGCCTCCGGCAGGTCCAGCCGGGCGGTGAGGCCCCGCTCCTCCAGCATGGGGGCAAACTCGCTGGCCACCTGCTGGAGCATCCGGCTGAGGTCGCAGGGGCGCTTCTCCAGCTCCATGTGGGTCAGGTTGAAGCGGGTCACGTCAAAGAACTCGTTGATAAGGTCCTCCAGCCGCTCCGCCTTGTCCAGGGCCACGTTGGTGTACCGGGCCCGAAGCTCCGGGGACAGCTCCGGCTCGTCCCGGAGGAGGGTCAGATAGCCGATGACGCTGGTGAGGGGCGTCTTCAGGTCGTGGGCCAGGTAGATCACCAGGTCGTTTTTCCGCTGCTCCGCCTCCTTGGCGGCGTAAGAGGCCCGGAGGGCCCGGCTCTTGGCCAGATTCAGGTGCTCCTCCAGTTCCCGGAGCTCCGGGGCCAGGACGATGGTCTCCTCCGCCTCCGGCTGTGTCAGAATGTCCGCCGCCTCCGCCAACTCGTCCAGGAAATACAGGGGCTTGCGGATGAAGTGAACCGTGCACCCCAGCCAGGCGAGTCCCGCGCAGAGGAGAACCAGCAGAAGGATATAGTCCCGGCAGAAGTAGAGAAAATAGGTCAGGATGATATTCTCCCGCCAAAAGGAAAACGACCCGAAGAAAAACGTGCAGGCCCCCGCCAGGAAGACCACGGCCCCCAGGGAGCCAAAGAGGCTCAGCGCATACTGGGCCAGCAGCTTTCGGGAGACCCGCCCGGTGTAGTTGATCTCATTCAATGGTGTACCCCACCCCCCAGACGGTTTTGATGAATTTGGGCTTCCGGCTGGGCTCGCGGAGCTTTTCCCGCAGCCGGGCAATGTGGCTCATCACAGTGTTGTTGCTGTCCATGTACTTCTCGCCCCAGACGGCCTCGAAAAGCTCCTCGCTGGAAACCACCCGCCCCTGCCGGGAGCAGAGGTGCCACAGGATGGAGAACTCCAGGGGCGTCAGGGCCACCTCCTCGCCGTAGAGCAGGCACTTGTGGGTCTGCCTGGAAATTTGCAGGCCCCGGATGTCGAACTCCTGGTCCTCCTCCTGGGGCGGGCGGTTGTAGCGGGTGTAGCGCCGGAGCTGGGTCTTGACCCGGGCGGTGAGCTCCAGGGGGTTGAAGGGCTTGGTGACATAGTCGTCCGCCCCCAGGGTGAGGCCGGTGATCTTGTCCAGGTCCTCCACCCGGGCGGTGAGCATGAGGATGGGGAAGAGGTGCCTTTCCCGGATGCGCTGGCAGAGGGCGAACCCGTCCATGTCGGGAAGCATCACGTCCAGAATGGCCAGGTCCGGCGGCGTCTTTTCCACGTGGGCCAGGGCGGGGAGGGCGCTGGTGAACTTGTGGACGGTGAAGCCCTCGTTTTTCAGGTACAGCTCCACCAGGTCGGCGATGGCGGCCTCGTCGTCCACGACTAAAATCTCTGCGGGCATGATGAGAGACCTGCTTTCTGTAAAGTCTTTCTGCATCATAGCACAAAAAGCGCCCCGGGGCAACCGCGCCGGGGCAAAAAGAGGGGCCGCGCCGGGGCGGCCTCTCTCCGTCAGTCCCACCCTCGGGCGGACCCAATCATATAATCCAGGAAGGCGGGCACGTCCCGGGCGTCGGAAAGGCTGATGCACAGCCCCTCCGGGCCGGGGCGCATGGCCCGGAGCATCTGGCGGGCGGTGTTGTCCCGCTTCAGGTCGCAGTGGGTGTTGTCCGGCAGGTGCAGCAGCACCTGTCCCCGGCTGCGCTCCACCACGTGCAGAAAATTCTCCGTATCCGGGAGCATTATGATCTTGAACATAAACGGCCTCCTTTGATAAAAACCGGCATTTCGCTTGCGTCTCTCCGCTCTTTCTGATAGGATGATACCACCAAAATAACCGGAGCGGTAGAAAGAAAGCGCCAGATTCCTGGTACAAAACCGCCAGAATGGAGGAGGCCATGTCCCTGAGCCCCTGTAAATCCGCCACGGACCGGCAGAGCCGGGAGCTGGTCCGGCACGGCGCGCCGCCGTTCCCCATCGCCTGTTACCGCCACGGCAGAGAGACGGTCAACGCGGTTCCCTGGCACTGGCATGACGAACTGGAGGCGGTCCTGGTGGCGGAGGGGCGGGTCTCCGTCTCGGCGGAGGGGGAGACCCGGAGGCTGGAAGCCGGGGAGGGCTGCTTTTTCACCGCCGGGGCCCTCCACTGCGTCTGGCAGGAGGAGACCGGGCCGGTTCTGGTCCACTCCCTGGTCTTCCACCCCCGGCTGGTGGGCGGAAGCGTGGAGAGCGTCTTCTGGCAGAATTATCTGCGCCCCCTGCTGTCCGGCGCGGCGGAGCGCGTCCCCTGGCAGAAGGAGGCCCTGGAGGCCGCGGAGGCGGCCTGGCGGGCCTGCGGTGAAGAGCCGCCGGGGTTCGAGTTTCTGGTGCGGGAGGGACTCTCCCGGCTGGTGTTTCTCCTGTCCGCCCACCGTCCGTCCGCCAAACAGGGTCCCTCGGAGAAGGCCCTGCGGGACGGGGAACGGATCAAGACCATGCTCCTTTACATTCAGGAGCGCTGCGCCGGGGAGCTGACCGTGGCGGACATCGCCGGGAGCGCCGTCATCAGCGAGAGCGAATGCCTCCGCTGCTTCCGCGGCATGGTGGGAACCACCCCCATGCAGTACGTCCGGCAGCTGCGGGTCCAGCGGGCGGCGGAGCTGCTGGAGTCCACGGAGGAAAAAATCGCGGACATCGGCGCGGCCTGCGGCTTTCAGGAGATGAGCTACTTCGCCCGGACCTTCCGGGCGCTGAAGGGGGAGACCCCCAGCCAATACCGGGCGGCGCGGTCCGCTCCCTCAACGTGACGGCGGACCCGGGTCACCGGTGCCGCCGGCGGTACTCCAGGGGGCTGACACCCTCCATCCGGCGGAAGCACTGGGAGAAATAGCTCAAGGACGAGAAACCCAGAATCTGGGCGATGAGGGACAGAGTATGGTCCGTCTCCCGGAGGAGGAAGCGGCTCTCCTCAATGCGGCGGGAGATCAAATAGTTGATGGGGGAGACGCCGAATTCCCGGCGGAAGGCGTGGGCCAGATAATATTTATTGAGGTGGGCCAACTGCGCCAGCTGGTCCAGGCTCAGGTTCTCCTTGAAGTGGTTGTCGATGTACCGCCGGACCAGACCGCACTCTTGGCTGGTCCGGGCGCCGGCGGACTCGCCGGAGAGGGCCGCGTCCCGCTGGCGGTTCAGCCGGACCAGCACCACCTCCAGAAGACTCCGGCAGACGCGCTCGTATCCCGGAAGGGTTTCCTCCGCCTCCATAAGTATCAGACGGAGGCAGTCCATCAGCTCCTCCCAGCCGGTGTGGAGATGAAGCAGGGCGTACCCCTCGCCCCCGGCCAGGGTCTCCAGCCCCTCCACGCCCAGAACGGTGTACTCCAGGGGGCTGTCCAGCTGGCTGGCCTCCGTATGGGGCACGTTGGCGTTGACGATGACGGCGTCGTGAATGGCCACGGGGAAGGTCTCCTGCCGGGTGCGGAAGCGGCCGTGTCCCCCGGTGATAAAAAAGAGCTCGGCACAGCCGTGGGTGTGGAGGCTGGAATTCCACTCGGGGCTGTACTGGGCTTGGGAGACATAGGCCAGTCTGGTGGCTCCGCCGCCGCCGGCCGCCTCCCGCAAAAACGTGTATTGCCGCTGGCTCATCCCTCTTCCTCCCCGGTGGGGCGCAATTTTTTAAAAAATGGCAGCGTCCCGCCTCCCCTCCCATTATAACGTCTTTCTACCGCCGGCGCAACTTTCCATAAAAATTTTTCCCGCCGCCGGCGGAATTTGCGGAGAAACGTCAAAACCTTGCAGGGCAAATCTTCGAAAATATAAATTATACCCAAAAGGCAAGGATGTATCCCTCAAAAATTGGGGCAAAACGCGAAAAGAGCAATATCTATAAAAAGTTGCGCAAGATCGGGATTGCTTTGCCAGCGAGGAAGCGGCTATACTAGACGTTACAAGGCCGGAATCCGGCCTGCGGAAGCCCCTATATTATAAGGAGGTACAACCATGAAGAAGTTTTTCAGTCTCTTGCTGACTCTGGCTCTGGTGCTGTCTCTGGCCGCCTGCGGCGGGAACGGCGGCTCCGACGCCGGAACCACCACCCCTCCCCCCGCCGGTTCCGGCAGCGGCGACAGCCAGACCCCTCCCCCCGCAGAGGATGTGACCATCACCGTGGCCGCCCTGGCCTCCGGTTATGAAGAGGCCTATCCCGGCATGTGGCAGGAGGTCTGCGACGCCTTCACCGCCGAGACCGGCGTGAAGGTCAACCTGATCTGCGACAAGAACCTGGAGGATGTCATCGGCCCCTCCATGCAGGGCGGCGACTTCCCCGACGTCATCCACCTGGCCACCGGCCGGGAGAAGGGCCTGACGGAGCAGTTCATCAAAGACCGCAACATCGCTGAGCTCACCGACGTGCTGAGCATGACCGTGCCCGGCGAGAGCGTCAAGGTCTCCGACAAGATCGTGGGCGGCTTTACCGACACCTCCGTGACGAACCCCTACGGCGACGGCGTGACCTACCTGGCTCCCATGTTCTACTCTCCCTGCGGCCTGTTCTACAACGCGGGCCTCTTCGAGGAGAAGGGCTGGACCGTTCCCGCCACCTGGGACGAGATGTGGGAGCTGGCCGAGAAGGCCCGGGCCGAGGACAGCTATCTCTTTACTTACCCCACCACCGGCTATTTTGACGCCTTCCTGTACGCCCTGATGTACTCCGTGGGCGGCGCCGACTTCTTCAACCAGGCCACCACCTACGCCGAGGGCATCTGGGACACTCCCGAGGCCCAGCAGTGCTTCGACATCATCGCCAAGCTGGCCAGCTACACCAACCCCGTCACCCCCGCCCAGGCCAACGATCAGGACTTCACCCAGAACCAGCAGCTGGTCCTGGACAACAAGGCCCTGTTCATGCCCAACGGCACCTGGATCGTGGG
>Ga0073908_1002147_pt1 | contig 24830 bp, 16 predicted proteins | sample MucameincwithD2O_FD_65484 | JGI IMG/M metagenome (GOLD analysis project Ga0073908, IMG submission 65484) | Mouse cecum microbial communities from Vienna, Austria - Mucus amended microcosms incubated with D2O | ecosystem: Host-associated > Mammals > Digestive system > Large intestine > Cecum...
CCAGAAGGCCGCTCTTCTTGTTCATGATTTCATTCATTTGGTCGGGGGTGTAGCCCAAAAGCGTTTGGATGCGGGTGACCACCGCCGGGTCGATGGTGCCGCAGCGGGTGCCCATCATCAGGCCGTCCAGCGGCGTGAGGCCCATGGTGGTGTCGATGGCAACGCCGTGGTCCACCGCCGCGATTGAGGCGCCGTTGCCCAGGTGGCAGGTGATCAGGCGCAGGTCGCGCACGTCGGCCCCCAGCATTTTGGCGGCGTGGCGCGCGATGAAGCGGTGCGAAGTGCCGTGGGCCCCGTACTTGCGAATTTTGTAGTCGGTGTAATACTCGTAGGGCAGCGGGTACACGTAGGCGCGCGGCGGCAACGTTTGGAAGAAGGCCGTGTCGAACACCGCCACCTCCGGCTTGCCCGGCATCATCTCCAGGCAGGCGTGCATGGCCGCCAGCGCCGGCGGGTTGTGCAGCGGCGCCAGCTCGGAGCAGATGCCTATCTTCTCCAGCACGTCGTCGTCGATGAGGGTGGATTCGGTGAAGTATTCGCCGCCCGACACCACCCGGTGCCCCACGGCGTCTATCTCGTCCAGGTTTTTGATGGGGCCGCGGTCGGGCTCTAGCAGGGTGTTTATGACAATCTGCAGCGCATCGTGGTGGTCGTTCATGATTTCGCTGCGCTTCAGTTCGCCGAAACCGCGGTCGAAGCGATGGGCGGAGTCGTGCATGCCGATGTTCTCGCACAGGCCGCGGATGAGCACCGCCCCCGTGGCCAGGTCAATCAGTTGGTATTTCAGCGACGAGCTGCCGGCGTTCAGAACGAGAACCTTCATGGATGCACCTTCCCCGTGGGCGAACAGTCTGCGGGCGCCGGACCGCGCGGCCGCAGCGCTCAACTTCCCATTAAAACGCAGCGATGCCGCCCAGGGCGCGCCCAAACGGCATCGGTTTCCACAGTGTTTACGGGGCCAGCCGCGCGGGCGCGCCTACAGGTTGTCGGTGTCCAGGCAAATGGTGAAGGGACCGTGGTTCACCAGACTCACTTCCATCATGGCGCCAAACCGGCCGGTTTCCACCCGCGGCACGCTCATGCGGGCCAGGCTCACGAAGTACTCGTAGAGGCGTTGGGCTTCGGCGGGGGCAGCGGCATCGGTGAACGAGGGGCGGTTGCCCTTCTTGCAGTTGGCGTAGAGGGTGAACTGGCTCACCACCAGCACGCTTCCGCCGATGGCGGCCAGGTTGAGGTTGGTTTTCCCTCTCTCGTCGTCGAACACGCGCAACTTCTCGATTTTGCCCCACAGCTTGCGGACGGTTTCCTCGTCATCGCCATGGCCCACCCCCAGCAAGATGAGAAAACCGGGGCCAACGGCGCCCACCGTGGCGCCGTCCACTTCCACCCGCGCTTCGCTCACGCACTGCAAAACTGCCCGCATCGTCGCTCCTTCGCCTTTCCCGTGCCGCACCACGTTGCCGCCGAATCGCCCGCATCAGGCCCTGGCCCAACGCTGCCGCGCGCCACCCGCACCAGCTGCCGCGCGCTGGCCCGTCCGCAACCGTCTTCGTTTCGCCGATTATACCTTTTGACAACCAAGCGGTTGGGACGGCGCCTCCTTTGCGTAGAATGGCTATCACCCGAACACGGAAAGAAGGCCTCATGACCCCCGTCCAACTGACCGAAGAAGAGATCGCCAACCACAGCTACACCACCCCCGATGGCACCATCGTGCCCATGCTCAAGGGCTTCAGCCAAGAGCTGGGCATTCAGTTCGTCTCCGCCAGCAGCGAGGGGGCCGAGGCGCGCATGCCCATCACCGACAAAATCCGCCAGCCTTTCGGCTTCGTGCACGGCGGCGCCACGCTGGCGCTGCTGGAAACCGTGGGCAGCCAGGCGGCGGCGTGCACCATCGACCTCTCCGTCGAGCGGGTGTTCGGCATCCGCATGGACGTGCGCCATAAGAAGAGCGGCAAAGAGGGCTGGGTGCACGGCGTGGCGCGGCTGAGCCACGAGAAGGGCCCCCACCAGTATTGGGAAGTTACCGCCTACGACGACGAAGGGGACGTGATGTCGGAGGGCATTTTTGAAACCAAGCGGGTGACCTTGGCCTATCTGGCCGAGAAGGAGGCACGCCGCCAGGCGGAAAAGGCCGCGGAAAGCGCCGGCGAATAGCCGCGCCGCCGCCCGTTAAATCGCTTGCCGCTCACTTGAGCCGCACGCCGCGCGCATCTGAGAGGAGTCACCATGGAACTGAAAGATTCCCAATCTTGGAAGAACATCGCAACCGCCCTGAACGCCGAGGCGCTGGCCTACGTGGAGTACACCTTCTACGGCCAGCAGACGGCGAAGGACGGCTACACCCAGATTTCCAACATCTTCCAAGAGACCGCCGATAACGAGCTGCACCATGCGAAGCTGCTGTTCAAGCGCCTGCACGACGGCACCGTGCCGCCCACGCCGGAATGCCTGAAGCTGGCAAGCGCGGCCGAGCACTACGAGTGGGACGTGCAGTACAAGCAGTTCGCCAAGCAGGCCGCAGAAGAGGGGTTTGAGGATTTGGCCCGCTTCTTCGAGGGGCTGGCGGCCATCGAGCACAGCCATCAAGACCGCTACGATCTGCTGATGAAGCGCATCGAAGACAACGAGGTGTTCAAGCGCGAAGAGGTGAAGGTGTGGGTTTGCACCGTGTGCGGCCACATCCACATCGGCAAGGAGGCGCCGAAGGAATGCCCCGTGTGCAAGCACCCCCAAGGCCACTTCCAACTCCGCGCCGAGAACTACTAAGCCGGCAGCGCCCCAGCCCAACCCAACTGCATCGCCCGCGCCTTCGCCTTTGCGGAGGCGCATCACCTCATGACAGGGGACGGGGATAACGTCATAATCTCGCCTATCGAAAAGCCCTGGCCGCCCGCACCCTTCGCGCCCAGCCAGAGCGGGCGCTGGCCCTATGCCCGCCCATCTCCGCCACAGCCCGCCCTCCAAGGCGCTGTGCCTTCCGCATCGGCATCCCCTTGGCGCCGGCTTTTTGTATCGGCACCATCTTGGCGCCAGGCCCAGAATCGGCACCACCACCCGGCCCCCGATCAAACTCGCCCCGCCCTTCGCCACCGCGATGCAACCCACTCTGCCTTCGCCACCACGGAGTCGCGCGTTTGTGGCCGAACGATGTTTTTCTTGCTGGCCCGTGCGGAAACCAATCCTTCTGGCCTCCCGTTTTCCCATTCGGCGCCCCGCCCGATGCCCCGTTTTCCACTGTTCCCCTTCGACAGCGCTAAGCGTTCGCGTTCCGTTTTCCCCATTTTGGGGAAAGCTCCGCCATCGCGTTGCGCGCCAACACTCTCGCCGCAACGTCTGCCCTACTCCACACGGCGCAGCTGGTTTTCCACCGCCCCGTTTTGCCTCGGCGGATTTTCCACCGCTCCTGGTGCACCTCCTCCCAAAACCCGCATTTGGCGCCGCGCCATAACCGCCGTGACGAATTTCTGGCGAAACGGCGGCGACGGTTTGATGGAACTTTGTGTCATGGGGGGCGAAACCGTGACGAATTCCCGTAGAACAGGATCGAAATACCTGTTCAAGTGGCATATTTCCCCATTTTATCCACACCGGTAAAGCGAAAAAATCCCCGCTATAATGCCCGCAAACCCTGCCGCTCAAACCGGCAAACCCCAGTCCTGCCGCTTGGCATCTCTAGCCCCACGAAAAGGAATCCCCATGCCGAACCAGCCCAATCAAAAACACAGCGAAGCTCCCCAACTCCTCATCGCCGATGGAACCGCCGCTACTTTCTGGCGCTTTTCACCGGGCCGAAGCCTGGAAAGCGCCCGACAGCCCCTTGCCCACGCACCGCAAAAACCGCCGTCGGTAAAGCTCATCCCCGCCCTCATGGCCCAATGCCATCCGCGACTAGCGGCAAGTGGGGCTTTCCCGCTCTCCTACGATTCGCGAACTCGCAACAACGCCGCAAATGAAACTGCAAGCCAGCGCATCGCGACGCCCGCCAATCCCCACACCGTTCCGTCAGAGGAGGGCCTTTGCGCCGCTCCGTCAACCAGCGACCCCTTCGCCATCGGCACAAACGCTCGCGTGGAAGAACCTTCTCTGCTCCGTCAGGCCTTCGACGCACGCTGGCACTTTCTTGTCGACTCCCCCGAACAGCGTTTCCGCACCAAATTCGCCGAAAGCCACGTTTGCCGAAACACCTTACCGCCACAATCGGCCATCAGGCTCAACCAAGACGTGTCCATCGCTTCGCCCGAGTTCACCTTCCTGCGCATGGCCAAAAAGCTTTCCCTTCTCAATCTTGCAGCGTTTGGGTCGGAACTCTGCGCAGACTTTTACTACAGCTGGGAAGACGGCCGGACGGTTATCAAGCCACGATCGGCCCTCGTCACCCAAAACGCCCTTGCCGCGTTCGTGGAGCAGGCCAGCTTCATGGAAGGTGCGGTGAACGCCCGAAAGGCTCTTCCGTTTATCGCGGCCCATGCTCGGTCGCCCCGAGAAATACAGTCCGGTCTGGTGATGGGGCTCCCCCGTCGCATAGGCGGGCAAGGCATTGGAGCGCCGATACTCAATCACCGCATCGAACACGCGCCCACCCGAAACTGCCCCCAAGGGCACTTTATCTGCGACCTCTTTTGGCCGCTCGCCCAGGTAGACGTGGAGTACGAGGGCTTCGAATGCCACGCCAACCGATTCCTTGAAGATTCAATGCGCCGCAACGCCCTTGAGTCGCTGGGCATAACGGTCATCACCCTCACAAAAGACGAGTTTCGCGAGCTGAACGACATCATTGCCATCGCAAAGCGCATCACGGAGAAAAAGGGGATGCGGTGGAGGCCGCCTTCTGCGAAGGAGTTGGAACGCATGCGGCGCCTGCACGAGACCGTACTCTCATGGTCGAGGAACCAGGGCCAGCCGCCGAGCATCTTCGGCTGATTAAGCGCGGGCAAGCGCAATGCGGCGCGCAAATTAAGGACGGCGAATATCGGCCCGTCATGCCGGCATTTTTGCCACATCCTCGAAAAAATGACAGGGCGCGTCAAAGAAATGAGGATGTGGCAAAAGTACGGCTCCAAAATTGCCACACCCTCGAAAACGCGACACAGCGCGTCGAAAAAACGAGGATGTGGCAAAAAACCGATGCGCGCGAGGTCCATGTTACGCGAAGACGCAAGCGGGACGGCGCGAGCAAGGGCAAAGGGCGCGAAGCGGTAGCGCCAGACTGGATGGCCCGCGTCAAAGGCGCACAAACAATGGCCCAGCGAAGCGCGGGGAAAGCACGGCGTGATGCGATGGATACAAACGGGGGCTACGCGGGCCGGCGGCGGCACGGCGCGTGGCGAGCAGGAACGGAGCCGCATCGGGGGTGTCAATCGCCGGCGAAGGTCGCACGGGGACGGAACTGCTGCGGGAGCGCCGATTGCCGGCGGGGCCCTGGCCGCGGGCGCGGACAACCGAGAGCGGCGGGAGGCGCGATGGGGCGGCCAGGGCTCGGCGCGCAGTGCGGGCGGCGGAGCTACGCGAGCCGGCGGCAAAGGCGGGCGACGGGGCGGGAGGGTCGGCAACATGCCTTTAACGGGCGGCTCCCAGCTCTATGGCAATCGCGCCCATGGAGGCGGAGCGCTCCCAGCAGCGACTATGCTCGTCTTTGGCGGTTTATCAATCCCTCTATTGAAAGGTGGAATAATGACCGATATGCAGTCAACGGCCCCTTTGGCCGGTATTAAGGTAATTGACTGGAGTAATTGACTGGACCCAGGTGCAATCCGGCCCCTCCTGCACTCAGATGCTGGCCTGGATGGGCGCAGAAGTTATCAAGCTGGAGAAAGTACACGGCGGCGATCCCACCCGCAGTGAGATGAACGACGTGGACGGCAGCTACTCGCTGTACTTCCTGCAGCTCAACGCCAACAAGAAGTCGCTTACCCTGGACATGAAAGACCCCGAAGGCGCTAAGGTGCTGACCGCCCTTTTGAAAGACGCTGACATCTTTATCGAGAACATCGGCCCCGGCGACGTGGAGAAGCTGGGCTTTGGCTGGGAGCAAGTGCACCAGATCAACCCCAAGTGCATCATGGCCTCGCTGAAGGGCTTCAACCAGGGCAGCCGCTTCGAGCACGTGAAGGCCTTTGAACCGGTAGCCCAGTGCGCCGGCGGCGCCGCCTCCACCACCGGCTGGAACGACGGCACCCACCCGCAGCCCACGCAATCGAGCGCGGCCCTGGGCGACTCCAACACCGGCATGCACATGCTGATCGCCATCCTGAGCGCGCTTTTGCAGCGGCAGCGCACTGGCGAGGGCTGCTACGTGTACCAGTCCATGCAGAACGCCGTGCTCAACCTGTGCCGTATCAAGCTTCGCGACCAGCTGATCCTGGACAATCTGGGAGAGCTTTCCTACTACGCTTGCTATCCGGGCTTCAATTGGGGCAAGGCCATCCCTCGCGCCGAGAACGCCGAAGGCGGCCTGGTACTGGGCTGGTGCTACCGCGCCAAGGGCTGGGAGACCGACCCCAACGCCTACGTGTACATCGTCATCCAGCAGTCCCCGAAGGGCTTTGAGACCTTCTGCAAGGCGCTGGGCTTCGAGGATTGGCTGACCGACCCCAACTTCAGCACCCCCAACGCCCGCGACGAGCACAAGGCGGAAGTGTACAAGCGCGTGGAAGAGTACACGATGCAGTACGACAAGATGACCCTCACCGAGAAGCTGGGGGCCGCCGGCGTGCCGGTGGGCCCGGTGCTGGATTGGCACGAGCTGGAAAGCGACCCCGATCTGAACAGCGACGGCACCATCGTCACCATCGACCAGGAAGACAGCCGCGGCAACTTCAAGACCATCGGCCTGCCCTACACCATGTCGAACTACACCCCCGATTACAAGCGTGCGCCGAAGCTGGGTGAGAACAACAGCGAGATTCTTACCGCGCTGGGCTACAGCGCCGAGGAGATTGCCGCGCTCGAGGCCAAGGGTGTCATCGGTAGCAACAACGGCGTGCCGGCCGACCTGAAAAAGCCGGCCAAATAGGTGCCTTTTGCGGCGCGCGGTCCGCTAACTCGCCGCAGCCGCAAAAGACGACGGCCAAAGGCCGCACCCCCCCCCGAAAACCCGGGGCGCTGCAGAACCTCCTGCGGCGCCCCCTTTCAAACGCCCCTTCCCCAGGAAGGGCAAACTACCTGGAGGCTTCTTATGGACAACACTACCGCTGCCACCAACCTCACTGATGGCATGCACATCCTTACCGAATCGCTCATGGCCAACGGCATAAGCAAAATGTACGGCGTGGTGGGCATTCCGGTGACCGACTTCGCCCGCATTGCCCAGGCCAAGGGCATCCGCTACATTGGCATGCGCCACGAAGCCGACGCCGGCAACGCCGCCGCGGCCGAGGGCTTTCTCACCGGCAAGCCCGGCGTATTCCTCACCGTTTCCGCCCCTGGCTTCCTGAACGGCATCACCCCGCTGAAGGAGGCCACCGAAAACGGCTGGCCCTGCATCATGATCGGCGGCTCCTCCACCCGCAACCTGGTGGACATGGGTGAAGGAGACTACGAGGGCCTGGACCAGATGAATTTCGCCAAGCCCTTCTGCAAGGCATCGTTCCGCGTGGACAACTTGGAAGACATCCCACTGGCAGTGGCCCGCGCCATGCGCATCGCGCTTTCGGGACGCCCCGGCGGCGTGTACATCGACTTCCCCGGCGAAACCATGGGGCTTTCCATGGACGCCGATGCCGCCAAGGCCATGATCTACACCGTGAACGACCCTTGCCCGGCCATGGTGCCCTCGCAAACGTCGGTGGACACCGCCATGAAGCTTCTGGCCGGCGCCAAGAACCCCTGGATCATCCTGGGCAAGGGGGCCGCGTACGCCCAGGCCGACGAGGAGATTCAGAACTTCATCCACACCACCGGCATCCCCTTCCAGCCCATGTCGATGGCGAAGGGCCTGCTGCCCGACGACGACCCGCTGGCCACCCTTTCCTGCCGCGGCCTGGCCATGCGCACGGCCGACGTGGTGCTGCTGGTGGGCGCGCGCCTGAACTGGATGCTGCAGTTCGGCAAGGGCAAGAAGTGGAACCCCGATGTGAAATTCATCCAGATTGAAATCGACCCGGCCGAAATCGACAACTCCCGCTACATCGACGCCCCCATCGTGGGCGACATCAAGTCCACCATGAAGATGATGAACGAGGCGCTGAAGACCACCCCGGTGAAGGCCTCGGCCGAATGGCAGCAGCTGCTGGCCGCCGACATCGCCAAAAACGACGCCCGCTTCGCCGGCAAAACCGCCAGCAGCGAAGTGCCCATGAACCACTACAACGCGCTGGGTGCCGTGAAGAAGGTAATGGACAAGAACCACGACGTGTACCTGGTGAACGAAGGCGCCAACACCCTGGACGACTGCCGCGACATCGTGAACCAGTACCTGCCGCGCCACCGTCTGGACTGCGGCACCTGGGGCGTGATGGGCGTGGGCCTGGGTTACGCCATCGGCGCCGCTGTGACCACTGGCAAACCGGTGGTTTCCATCCACGGCGACTCCGCCTTCGGCTTCGACGGCATGGAAGTGGAGACCATCTGCCGCTTCCATCTGCCAGTAACCGTGATGGTGCTGAACAACGGCGGCATCTACCGCGGCGACTTCGAGAACCTGGGCACCGACGGCGACCCCTCCCCTCTCACCCTGGACGCCACCGCCCACTACGAGAAGATGATGGAGGCCTTCGGCGGCAAGGGCTACTTCGCCACCACCCCCGACGAAGTGGAGCAGATGCTGACCGAGGCCATCGCCTCGAAGCAGCCCTGCATGATCAACGTTCAGCTGTCCGTGCATGCCGGCGTAGAGAGCGGCCACATTGGCAACCTGAACCCGAAACCGGTGACGGGCCCGCTGGCTGACTCTGAAATGGTTGACGACCCGGCCGTGAAATAGCCTCTTGACCTTACGCCCCGGCCCCACGCCAGGACACCCTTAGGAGGGAATCATGGTCCAAATTCTTGTAAATGACATTCTGCCCATCTTGGTCATCATGATCTTGGGCTACATCTGCGGCAAGTTCAGCTACTTCGACGACGACCAGCGCCAGGGCCTGAACAAAGTGGTGCTGAACATCGCGCTGCCGGCCGCTCTGTTCGTGTCCATCGTGAAGGCCACCCGCGAGATGCTGGTGAGCGACATCACCCTCACGCTGATTTCGCTGTTCGGCATCGTGGGCATGTTCATGCTCAGCTTCTTCCTGTGCAAGCTGCTATTCCACCACAGCACCCAGGAAGCCGCCGTGTGCGCCCTGATCGCCGGCTCCCCCACCATCGGTTTTCTGGGATTCGCGGTGCTGGATCCCATCTACGGCAACAACGTGGACACCAACCTGGTAATCGCCATCATGGCCATCGTGGTGAACGCCATCACCATCCCCATCGGCTATTACCTTATTAACCTGGGGCAGGCGAAGGACAAGGCGAAGGCGCTGGCGGCCGCCGGGAAATCTGCGGCGGGCAAGGCGGCCGAGGCGGTTTCCGCTGCCGCCAACACCGGGGCGAAGGCAGTTGCCGACGCCGCTGTCGGCGATGGCAAACTGGCGATTGCCGCCGACGGCACCCACGTGGACAAGCACGGCGACACCATCACCGCCAAGGGCGAAGTGGACGTTTCCCGCTCGTCCAACAAGGGCACCAAAAAGCACCACGAGATAAAGAACCCCAACCTGGCCGCCATCGTGAACGCCCTGAAGCAGCCGGTGTGCTGGGCGCCTATCTTGGCCGTGCTGCTGGTGATCATCGGGGTGCAGTTCCCCTCCGAGCTTGACCCCTGCTTCGAGCTGATCGCGAAGGCCAACTCCGGCCTGGCGGTGCTCTCCGCCGGCCTGGCGCTGTCCACCGTGAAGTTCTCGCTAGGGGTGGAGACGCTGTGGAACACCTTCTTCCGCCTGATTCTCACCCCTGCGGTGTTCATCGGCCTGGGGCTGATCTTCGGCATGGCGGGCGATGGCGACAAGCTGTCACTGCTGGTTATGGCCGTGGCCCTGCCGCCCGCTTTCAGCGGCATCATCATCTCCAGCCGCTACAACATCTACGTGCAGGAAGGCGCGTCTTCAGTAGCGGTTTCCACCGTGGGCTTCGCCGCTACCTGCGTGCTCATCGTGTGGATCATGCCCATCATCACCCACATGTTCGCCTAAGGGCAGCTGGTCTCTTGTGTGGGCCGATTCGACAGGGTCGGCCCACACAACCCAATTATTCGTAGGGCAGAGATTCTATCTCTGCCTGGGTCGTGAGGAAAAATGGCTGCAACCCTTCTGGAGCTGGGCCGATTCGACGGGCCGGAACGAGGTTCGGCCCATCGAATCGGCCCAGCTAGGATGGAGCCAATGTTAAAGGAGACGGATCATGGTATCTGAACGCAAACCGATGGACGGCATGACCGCCGCCGCCTACGCCGCCTACGCCCTCTCGGAAGCCGCCGTAATTTTTCCCATCACCCCCGCATCGCGCATGGCCGAAACCGTGGAGGCATGGTCGGCGGCCGGCAAGAAGAACCTGCTGGGGCAGCCGGTGATGGTAAAAGAAATGCAGTCGGAAAAAGGCGTGGCGGGCATGGTGCACGGCAGCCTGGCCGGCGGGGCCCTCACCAGCACTTTCACCGCATCGCAGGGGCTGATGCTGATGATTCCCAACCTGTACAAGATTGCCGGCGAACTGCTGCCGGGGGTGTTCCACATCACGTCGCGGTCGCTCTCGGCTCACGCGCTGTCCATCTTCGGCGACCACCAGGACATCATGGCCATACGCCCCTCGGGCATCTGCATGCTGGCCTCCAATTCGGTGCAGGAATGCATGGACCTCTCGCTGGTGGCCCACCTTTCCGCCATCCAGGGCAGCCTACCCTTCGCCCACTTCTTCGACGGGTTCCGCACCTCCGACGAAATAACCACCATCGACACCATCAGCCCGGAAGCCATGCGGGGGCTGGTGGATTGGGGCGCGGTGCAGCGGTTCAAGGCGCAGGCCATGGACTGCCAGAACCCCATGATGCGCGGCACCGACCAAAACCCCGACATCTACTTCCAAAACCGCGAGGCCGCCAACCGCTACTACAACGCCATGCCGGCCATCGTGCAAGCCAACATGGACAAGGTGGCGCAACTGGCCGGGCGCGCCTACCACCTGTTCGATTACGTGGGAGCGCCGGACGCCACGCGGGTGGTGGCGGCCATGGGCAGCGCTTGCGACACACTGGCGGAAGCAGCGGCGCACCTGAACGCCCAGGGGCAGAAGGTGGGGGTGCTGAAAGTGCGGCTGTACCGCCCCTTCGACGCGACGGCGGCCATGGCGGCCCTGCCGAACACCGTGCAGGTGCTGGCGGCGCTGGACCGCACGAAAGAACCGGGCAGTCAGGGGGAGCCGCTGTTGCAAGACCTGGCGCAGGCGGCTTTCGACAGCGGCCGGAAGATGGACGTGATCGGCGGCCGCTACGGCTTGAGCTCCAAGGAGTTCTCCCCCGCCGATGCCATTGCGGTGTTCGACCATCTGCGGCTTTTCAGCGGCGAGGCGGCCGGGGCCGAAAGCGGGGCGGACAAGGCGCTGCGCCGTTTCACCGTGGGGATAACCGACGACGTTACCCGCCTTTCCATCCCTGTGGGGCCGGCGGTGAACACGCTGCCCAACAACCGCTACCAGCAGTCCATTTTCTACGGCTTCGGCTCGGACGGCACCGTGGGGGCCAACAAGCAGGCAGCCAAGATGGTGGGCGACGCCACCGGCAGCTACGTGCAGGAGTACTCCTGGTTCGACGGCAAAAAGTCCGGCGGCCTCACCATTTCCTACCAGCGCTTCTCCAACGCCCCCATCCACTCCCCTTACCTGGTGGAAGAGGCGGACTACATCGGCTGCCACAAAGACATCTACCCGCTGCGGGGCTACCCCATGCTGGACCACCTGAAAGACGGCGGCATCTTCGTGCTGAACTGCCCCTGGGGCTCGCTAGAGGCGCTGGGCGCCCACTTGCCGGCGGCTTTCAAGCAAGCGCTAGCGGCCAAGCACGCTCGCTTCTTCCAAATCGACGCCAACAAGCTGGCCCAAGAAGTGGGGCTGGGGCCGCGCATCAACATGATCATGGAGACGGCGTTCTTCAAGCTGGCGGGGGTGATGGATTTCGAACAAGCCGTTGAGCTGCTGAAACGCGACATCGCCACCTTGTACGCCGCCAAAGGGCAGAAGGTGATAGACGCCAACATCGCCGCCATCGACCAAACGGCGGCCCGACTGAAAGAGGTGCGCTACCCCGCCTCGTGGGCCCACGCCAAAACCGGCGCCGTGGCCAGCAACGCCCAGGCCATCGCCGAAGGGCCCGCCTACATCCGCGATTACTTCGCCCCCATATCCCGCCTTGAGGGCAACCAGCTGCCGGTGTCGGCCATGCACCCTGCCGGCTTCCAACCGCTGGGCTCCACCGCCTACGAGAAGCGGCGCGTTGCGGTGAACATCCCCGAATGGGACGTGGACAAATGCATCCAGTGCTACCAATGCGCCACCGTGTGCCCCCACGCCGCCATCCGCCCCTTCGTGGCCGCGCCCGCCGAGCTTGAAGGGGCGCCAGACGCCTTCGCCACCAAGCCGGCCACACTGGCGGCCCTCAAGGGCAAGCAGCTGCGCATCCAGGTGTTCCCGGAAGACTGCGTGGGCTGCGGCAGCTGCGCCGACAACTGCCCGGCGCCGGGGAAGGCCCTGGTCATGAAGCCTCTGAGCTCGCAACTAGACGCGCAGCGGGAAAACCTCGCCTTCGCCCAGAAGAACATCTCCCCCAAAGACCACCTGGCCGCCCCCACCACCGTTGCCACCCTGCAGCTGCAGCAGCCACTGCTGCAGTTCTCCGGCTGCTGCGGCGGCTGCGGCGAAACCCCTCATGTGAAGATGCTCACCCAGCTGTTCGGCGACCGGCTGATCATCGCCAACGCCACCGGTTGCAGCTCCATCTGGGGCGCCTACAGCCCCTCGATGCCCTACTGCGCCAACAAGCGCGGCCACGGGCCGGCGTGGGGCAACTCGCTATTCGAGGACAATGCCGAGTACGGCTTCGGCATCACCCGCGCCCTGGACGTGCGCCGCTCCGGCCTGACCAATCTGCTGCAGCAACAGCTGGCCGACGGCTCTTCGCAGATGGACGAGGAAACCCGCAGCTTGATTGAAGACTGGCTGGAGTTCAAAGACGAACCGAACGCCGCCGGCAACCTGGGGCGCATCATTTGCGAGAACCTGGAAGCCTACCGGCCCGCCACCAGCGAAGAGGCCAGCCGCATCCAGCGCATCCTGGCTGAAAAGACTCTCTTCCAAAAGAAGAGCGTGTGGATTGTGGGCGGCGACGGCTGGGCCTACGACATCGACTTCGACGGGCTGGACGAGGTGCTGGCCAGCAAGCAGAACGTGAACATCCTGGTGCTGGACACCGAAGGCTACTCCAACACCGGCGGCGAGATGAGCAAGGCCACCCAGCTGGGGTCGGTTTCCGGCTTCTCGCTGGACGGCAAGCCCACCCCCAAGAAGAAACTGGGGCGCATGATGCTGCAGTACGACTACGTATACGTGGCCAACATCTGCCTGGGGGCAAACATGCAACAGACTATCGACGCCTTCCGCGAGGCGGAAAGCTACAACGGCCCTTCCATCGTGGTGGCGCTGTGCCCCTGCATCTCCTGGGGCATCCACGGCGGCATGGCCACCAACATCCGTCTGGCGAAGGAAGGGGTGAAGGCGGGCTTTTGGCCGCTGTTCCGCTTCGATCCGCGCCGCGCCGCCGCCGGGAAAGACCCGCTGCAAGTGGACTACGCCCAGCCCACCGGCAATATGGAGGAATTCCTGAACAAGCAAAACCGCTTCACCGCGCTGGCCGGCCGCCTGCCCCAACACTCGGCCCTGCTGCAAAGCGAGCTGGCAAAGGAAGGTACCGACGACTACCGCACCCTCACGAACCTAGCGGGCGTTTACCAGCGCGCAGAGTGTGATTCCAGGTCGAATTCGTTGGGCAGAGATTCTATCTCCGCCTAACCGACAACCCGCATCCTGCCACAGCATTCGTTGGGCAGAGATTCCGCCTCTGCCCAACCGGTAGCCCGCGTTCTGCGGCAACATTCGTAGGGCAGAGATTCTATCTCTGCCTAACCGACAACCCGCATTTGGCCGCAACATTGGGCCAAGAAAAAAAATCTCGGCCCAACGAATGCTCAACCCCCCGACAAATCACCCCACCTAACGCAAAAGGGCCGCATGGTTCCAACCCCATGCGGCCCTTGCCGTAAGTAAATGCAGCCCTTCGGTTACTTCGCAAACATCTCGGTGGTAAGGTAGCGCTCGCCAGTGTCGGGAAGGATCACCATGATGGTCTTTCCGGCGTTTTCAGGGCGCTCGGCCAGCTTTGTGGCCGCCGCCACCGCCGCGCCGGAAGAGATGCCCACCAAAAGCCCCTCTTTGGCCGCCAGCTCGCGGCCCACGGCGAAGGCTTCGTCGTTCTCGACGGTTAGCACCTCGTCCACCACGTCCAGGTTCAGGGTTTCGGGGATGAACCCAGCGCCGATGCCCTGAATTTTGTGGGGGCCGGCAACGCCCTGGGTAACCACCGGCGACGCGGCCGGCTCCACCCCCACCACCCGAATGGCGGGATTCTGCTGCTTCAAAAAGGCCCCGGTGCCGGAAATGGTGCCGCCGGTGCCGAAAGCGCTCACGAAGATGTCCACCTTCCCCTCGGTGGCCTCCCAGATTTCCGGGCCGGTGGTGGCGAAGTGCACCTGCGGATTGGCGGGGTTCACAAACTGGCCGGGGATGAAGGAGTTGGGGATTTCCGCTGCCAGCTCGTCCGCCTTGGCGATGGCCCCCTTCATGCCCTGAGCGCCAGGGGTGAGCACCAGCTCGGCCCCGTAGGCGGCCATTAGGTTGCGGCGCTCGATGGACATGGTTTCCGGCATGCAGATGATGAGGCGCAGGCCCTTCGCCGCCGCCAGCGCCGCCAGCCCGATGCCGGTGTTACCGGAGGTGGGCTCGATGAGCACGGTATCTTGGTTCACCTTGCCGTCGCGGATGGCGCTGTTCAGCATGTTAAGGGCAATGCGGTCCTTCACAGAGCCGGCGGGGTTGAACGATTCCACCTTGCCCACGATTTTAGCCGCAAGGCCGTGGTTCTTTTCGTAATTGGCCAGCTCCAGGAGCGGGGTGTTGCCAATCAGCTGCTCAACGCTGGTGTAGATCATGAGCTCTCTCCTTTTAGCTTCTCTACCCTGTTCGTTTCCAAACCCCGTATCCGGGCGGGGGCGCGCCCTGACTGCCTGCGGGGTTTTCACCGGATTATAGACTATTCCTACCAAATTGCTAGACTTTATTTTCCATTGGACGGATTTTCCTGCGGCCGCCCAGCTACTCTCCCAGGTAACTGGCCTGTTGCTGCCGCGCCAGCTCCAGCCCGCGGGCCACATAGCCCTCGCCGAATTGGTGGCGAATCTTCCAGGCGTAGCGGTTTTCCGGGTTCTCGAACTTCGCCCGCTGAAATTCCAAGCACTCGGCCACCTCGGGGCCAAAGCCCTCATAGAACGCCTCCATCTGGTCGATTACCTTGCTGGCGGTTTTCACCACCGAGAACGCGTCGCCGTTGGGCATCACGATCTTCACCGTCTTCAAATCGAAATGGGCGGCGTTCTTGAAATTCTGCACCGCCTGCACCTGGTCTTTCGTGGTCAGCACCTCGTCGGGCGTGCTGGCCATCCACACCAATAGCAGCTGGCTGAACAGCACGTCGCGCACATCGATGCCAGCCCGCACCAGCGGGTTCAGGTCCACCATGCGCAGCTCGATGTGGCTGATGCCCTCCTTCAGCGCCTGCAGCCCGTAATCGCCGCGCGGCTTCAGGCGAATGGGGTAATACAGCTCGGAGGGGTAGCGAATCAGCCCGCTGTCCACGTACTGTTGAATGCTGTCAGCATAGGCCTCGGCCGAACTGTAATCCAAAATGGGGGCAAAGAAATTCCAGTAGCCCAGTTCAGAGCAGCGCACCGTGGCAAGCCCTTGGAACAGCTCACCGCCGATTTTCCCCTTCTCCACGAAAGACGAATCCATCACCGGGCTGGCGGCCATGACGGCGGTGAGGATCCAGCCGTAGATGACCGATTTCTTGGCCAGCATCACATACAAGTCGTCCCGGTAGCGGTCGAAATCCTGGCAATCGGAAAGGGCGAAGTCGGCCCGCAGCAGCTCATCGGCGAACGAATAGTTCAGGTGAATGCCGGAAAACGCCATCTTGTAGCGGCCGTAGCGGTCGGACAGGTACTCGCGGTACACCGTCTTCGATGCCTCGGCGCCGGTGTACTGGGCAATGGGGATGTCCCGTTCGCTGCGGATGTAGGGCGGGTTCGAGAACGGCCACAGGTACTCGCGCTCGTCCATGTGGCGCAACGTTTTTTGCACCTGGGCGGTGTAGCTCTCCAGCAAATCCACCGCCGCTTGAGGGGTGGCGGCAATCTCGGTGTTCACCTCAACCTGGTTTTCCGAGAAGTCACGCACGATGTGCACGTTATCGGCGAAGTGAGCCGGGGTTTGGGCCAAGAAGCCGCCGCCGTCGATGCGCAGGCTCTCCTTCTCCAACCCGAAGTTGCCCTTAAGCAACAGGGCCCTCACCTGGGGGTGGTTGGCGCGAAGCATGGTCTCTCCTTGCAATGGGGCGCCCGGGGCGCGGGCGCCAATGCGGCCCGATGCGTGGGGCAGGGCCGCTCCGATAAATTGCCATCAGTGTAGCAGTTCAACGGCCCACCCCTCTCCACGGTTGCAAAAGCGGCACCCAACCCCCTGCGCGGCGCGGCCCCCCCGTCCCGCACACCCTCGCCGCACCGCGGCCGCATGCCCCGCGCCCTCGCCGCCACGGCCGTTCGGCGCGCCCTCCCGGCCCCTCGCCGCACACCCCTACCAAAGTCGCGAAAATGCGCGCGGCGCATCGCGTTTTTTCAACTTTGGTAGGGAAAACGGCGCATTTTAGCAACATTGGTAGAAAAAGCGCATCTTCGCAAGACAAAACCCCAGCTCGATTAATTCTCCGGCACCAAAACCCCTACCAAAGTTGAAAATTCGCGCAAGCGTGTCAGGGGAGGGAGCGTCATGCCCCCGTGTCAGGCGAACGCCATGCCCCCGCGTCAGGCGAACGTCCCCCTGACACGCCCCTTGCCCCTGTTCTGCCATTAGGCAAATTGGACACAGGAGAGAAACATTGGTTGCGTAGACTGAAAGGCAACGAGAAAGGACTCACATGGAACGGCAACCGGTCATCGGACTCACCTGCACTTTGGATGAAGCGCAGGGGCACGAACGGGTGAACTGCGAATACATCGACCGCATTGCAGCGGCCGGCGGCACCCCCATCCTGCTTTCCCCGGTGGCCGGCGGCCGCGAAGCCAACGAGGCCATGGCCCAGCGTTACCTGCAGCTGATCGACGGCCTGCTGCTCACCGGCGGCGGCGACATCCACCCCCGCCACTACCCCGCCCACGACACCACCTCCGAAGCCCTGGCGCTGGTGGACTTGGTGGACGAGAACCGCGACTGGCTGGAACTGGCGCTGGCCCGCAGCGCACGCATGGAGGGCACGCCCACGCTGGGCATCTGCCGCGGGTGCCAAATCATCAACGTGGCGGCCGGCGGCACCATGCACGCCGATTTGCTGACCGACGGGCTGGCGGAAGCCTCCCATCGCCAGGAGCCCCCTTACACCGCCTGCACCCACGTGGTGCGCTACGATGCGGAAACCCACATCGCCCTCAACTGCCGCCGCTGCTCCGCCTGCACCACACCGCAGCAGAAAAACGCCGCCCCTGCAGCCGCGGCCGATGCGGCCCCCTGCTCCGAACCCGCCAGCACCCTGTGCCGCAGCTGCGCCGTTGCCACCACCAACAGCATGCACCACCAGTGCCTCGCCACTTTGGGGGAAGGGCTTGCGCCGGTTGCGTGGTCGGAAGCCATCACCGAGGGCATCTACGACCCAGAACACCCCTTCTACCTGGGGGTGCAGTGGCATCCGGAATACTTAGACAGTCAGTCGGCCATCTTCGCCGCCTTCGTGGAAGCCTGTCGCAGCTAGCCGCACTCCCCCAGCGCGGCTCTTTGGCCAGAAAACCCACCTATGTCAAACAGCTGCGCTGAAAACTAACCGTTTGAAATAATTTATTGCCCTGCGAGACCCTTAAACGACGCGCGAAGGCCCTGCAGGGGGCATTTTGGCGCCCGTTGCCGGCGCCCGCCTCTAACAAAGATGGGGTTTTTGGCCAAAACCGGCGGCTACGCCGCAACCGCTCCGCTGAAAGCGGGGGCGGCTAGTCCCCCAGAGCGCTGCGGGCACCGTCGGCATCCGTCGGCGGCACTTCCGCGTCGGGACGGCGGTCTTTCGGCGGCACCACGAAGATGAACAGCAGCACGCTGGCCAACAGGCAGAAGGGGTAGAACAAGAACGGGATGATCTGGAAAGCCGTTACGGCCTGGCCCAGCGAGGCGCAGGCGGAAATGGCCACCAGCATCTGGGCGCCGTAGGGCAGCAGGCACTGCATCACGCAAGAGAAGGTGTCCAGGATGGAGGCGGTTTTGCGGCGGGTGATGCCGTAGGTTTCCGCCATCTGGCGGGCGATGGGGTTGGCCATCACGATGGCCACGGTGTTGTTGGCGGTGGCCACGTCCATGGCCGCCACCAGAAGCCCCATGCCCAACTGGCCGCCCTTGCGGCTTTTGAACAAGCGGCGGATGCCGTTCAGCAGCGCCGTGAAGCCGCCGTATTCGCGAATGAGGGCGCAAATGGCGCTCACCAGCACCGCCACCATGGTGGTTTCGAACATGCCGGCCGCGCCGGAGCCCATATTGGCCAGAAGGTCGGTAGCGGCCACCGAACCGGTAGCCACCACAATCACCGCACCGGACACGATGCCCAGCAGCAGTACGATGAACACGTTGATGCCCACAATGCCCCCCACCAGCACGATGATGTAGGGCACCAGCTCGATGAGCTGGTACTCGTGGGCCACCTCGCTGGCAACGGGGGTGCCCAGCGTCATGACCAAGATCACCACCAGGGTTACCACAGCAGCCGGCAGGGCTATCTTGAAGTTCTCCCGAAACTTGTCCTTCATCTGGCAACCTTGCCCCTGGCACGCGGCGATGGTGGTATCGGAGATGAACGACAGGTTGTCGCCGAACATGGCACCGCCCATCACCGAAGCCACGCACAGCGGCAAGCTGAAGCCGGAAGCCGTGGAAACCGCCACCGCGATGGGGGTGATAAGGGTGATGGTGCCCACCGACGTACCCATGGATATGGACACGAAGCAGCTGACCACGAACAGCACCGCCACTGCGAACTCGGGCGGAATGATGTCCAGCATGAAGAACGCCACGCTCTCAGCGGAATTGCGTCCCACCGTGCCCACGAACACGCCGGCGGTGAGGAAGATGAGGATCATGGTGACGATGGTTTTGTCGCCGATGCCGCGCCCCATGACGGCCAGCTTGTCGTCGAAGGGCAGGCTGCGGTTTTGGAAACAGGCCACCAGAAGCGCCACTAGGAAAACCACCACGATGGGTATGTTGTAGAAGCCCATGGAAATGCCCATGCCGTACTCGAACAGCACCCCCAGCCCCAGGTATAGCACCAGGAACACCGCGATAGGTAGAAGCGCCTTCACATTGCCTTTTTCCATGAACCCTCCTTGAATGAACAAACGGATGCAGTTTAATGCAACAGCAGGCGCCCGCTGGCCGGGAACGGCTAAAATAAGAGGTTCGATATTATCTTGAAGCTAAAGGACGCCTCCCATGCCCGCTGAAACCGAAAACCCCGCCTCCCCCGCCGATGCCGGCGACGCCTTCGCCTTCGGCTCGCTGGGACGACTGGCCCCCTCCTGGTGGGTGGACGAGGGGCAAACCCAAGAGCAGCTGGAAGCCGCCGACCCCTTCATGGGGGAAGAGCAAGCGCTGGAAACCTTCCTGGAATGGGTGGACGCCCGAGGCATTACCCCCTGGCCCCACCAAGAGGACGCGCTTTTGGCGCTGGCGGCCGGCAACCACGTGATTCTGGGCACCCCCACCGGCTCGGGCAAATCTCTGGTGGCGGAGGGCATGTGCTTCCTGGGGCTTGCCACCGGCAAGCGCTGCTACTACACCGCCCCCATCAAGGCCCTGGTCAGCGAGAAGTTCTTCCACATGGTGGACATCTTTGGCCGCGAGAACGTGGGCATGATCACCGGCGACAGCTCCATCAACACCGACGCCCCCATCCTCTGCTGCACCGCCGAGATTCTGGCGAACGTGGCGCTGCGGGAAGGGGCCGAAGCGGACGTGGGCTGCGTGGCCATGGACGAGTTCCACTTCTACGGCGACCCCGACCGCGGCTGGGCCTGGCAAGTGCCGCTGATAACCATGACCAACACGCAGTTTCTGCTGATGAGCGCCACGCTGGGCGACACCAGCGCCATCGCCGCCGCCCTCAAGGAGCGCACCGGCCGGACGGTGGACGTGATAGCCCATGCCCCGCGCCCGGTGCCGCTCACTTACCAGTACACGCTGGATGCGCCGGAGGCCACGGTGGAGCTGGGGCTGCGCAAGGGGGAAGCACCGCTCTACATCGTGCACTTCTCCCAGGACGAAGCGCTGGGCACCGCCCGCAACCTGGCCAGCTACGGCGTATCCACCAAAGAACAGCGGGAAGCCCTGAAAGACGCTGTGAAGGGCACGAAGTTCACCACCCCCTTCGGCAAAATTCTGCAGCGGCTGCTGCAGGCGGGAGTGGGGGTGCACCACGCCGGCATGCTGCCCCGTTACCGGCTTTTGGTGGAACGGCTGGCGCAACAGGGGCTGCTGCCGGTCATCTGCGGCACCGACACCCTGGGCGTGGGCATCAACGTGCCCATCCACACGGTGCTGCTCACCCAGCTCACCAAGTTCGACGGCGTAAAGATGCGCCGCCTGCGCTCCCGCGAGTTCCACCAAATTGTGGGCCGGGCCGGCCGCGCCGGCTTCGACACCGAAGGCATGGTGATTGCCCTGGCGCCGGAGTTCGAGATTGAAAACCACAAGGCGATGGTGAAGGCGGGCGACGACCCCAAAAAGCTGCGCAAGCTGAAAAAGAAGAAGCCGCCCGAGGGGTTTGTAAGCTGGAACCAGCAAACCTTCGAGCATCTGATCGAGAAGCCGCCAGAGACGCTGGTGCCCCGCATGCGCATCACCCACTCGATGGTACTCTCGGTGGTGAGCCGCGGCGGCGACGCCCGCGAGAACGTGCGGCAACTGATTGCGGACTCCGCCCAAACCCCCGAGGAAAAGGCCCAGCTGAACGCCCGCGCCGATGAGATTTTCGCCACCCTTTTGGAGGGGGGCGTGGTGCTTGAGCAGCAAGACGAGAAGGGGCGCGCCAACTATGTGCTGACGGTGGACCTGCCGCCCGACTTCGCGCTTGACCAGCCGCTTTCCCCGTTTCTGCTGGCGGCGCTGGACTTGCTGGACCCAGAGAGCGAAAGCTACGCGCTGGATGTGATTTCGCTGGTGGAAGCCACGCTGGAAAACCCGGCGAAGGTGCTGCGGGCACAGGAGAAGAGGGCCCGCAGCGAAGCGGTGGCCCTCATGAAGGCAGACGGCGTGGACTACGAGGAGCGGGTGGAGCGACTGCAAGAGATCACCTACCCCAAGCCGCTGGAGGGCCTGCTGGCCCAGGCCTTCGGCATCTACTGCGAATCAGTGCCCTGGGCCCGCGACTACCAGCTGGAGCCGAAGTCGGTGCTGCGAGACATGGTGGAAACCGCCAGCGACTTCAAAACCTACATCGGCCGTTACAACATCGCGAAATCGGAGGGCACGCTGCTGCGCTACCTCTCCGACGCCTTCCGGGTGCTGGTGCGCACACTGCCACCAGATGCGCTGGACGAGCGGCTGCTGGACATCATCGCGTGGCTGGGCTTCATGGTGCGCACCACCGACTCCAGCCTGGTGGAAGCGTGGGAGAACGCCGGCGACGTGCCCGAGGCCCTCATGCCGCAACTGGACGCCACCGCCATCGTGGCCGACCGCCACGGCATGGAGGTGATGGTGCGCAACGCCCTGTTCGCCCGCGTGCGACTGGCGGCGCTGGGCAACGTGGCCGAACTGGGACGGCTGGACGGCGAGTGGGGTTTCGGTGAGCGCCGCTGGCGGGAAGCGCTGGAGGATTTCCACGCAGCCCACGAGGCCATCTCCATCGACGGCAACGCCCGATCGGCCGCCTACTTCGTCACCGACCCGGCCAACGAGCAAACCGACCACACCTGGCACGCCACCCAGATTTTCCTGGACGAAGAGGGCGACGGCGACTTCCGCATCGAGGCGGACGTGGACCTGGACGCCACCCAAGAGACCGGCGAAGTGGTGTTCAAGAACTTCCGCGTGGGCTTCTTCGAGGAGCTTTAGAGCGAACCCAGCCAGCCAGTGGGAGCGCCTTTGGAGATGAGGGTGAGGTGCGAGGTGGCGCGGGAAACGGTGGTGTAGAGGCGACGGCGGGCGATGTCTTCCCCAGCCGGGAATACCGTCTCCGACACATCCGGCACCACCACGCTGTCGAACTCCAGCCCTTTCGCCAGCTTCAGCGGCAGCAGCACCACCCCTTCGGCCGGCAGCGTGTCCGCATCGGTGAGGGGCAGCACCCCCTCCCCTTCCAGCTGGGCGGCCGTGCGCTTCAGGTCGCTCTTCCAAGGCACCACCACGGCGGCCAGGCCGCCCGCCTCCCGCGCGGCCGCCACCGCGCGGCGCAGGGCCTGCTGCTGCTCGTCGGCAGTTTCGCACCGCACCAGCTGCACCTCTTCCACCGCCGGGCGCACCGACGATATCTCCATGCGGGCACCGTCGGCCGCCAGGCGCGCGAACAGCGCCGTGATTTCGGGGGAAGAGCGGTAGCTGGTCATGAGGCCGCATTCGCTCACCTGGCCGAAACGGGCCCCCATCAGCGCTTTCACTTCATCGAAGCTGGCGGTGTGCTCGTCGATGGCCTGGTTGGGATCGCCCAGCAGCAGGAAGTGGGCGCGGCGGAAGTAGGTGGCCAGCACCAGCAGCTGCGCCTCGGTGTAGTCCTGCACCTCGTCCACCATCACAAACCGCGCATCGGGGTTGGAAAGCCCCGTCACCAGCATCTTCGCGAACAGCCACTCTAGCGAGCCGATGTTGCCGCCCGCCAAACGGCGCCCGATGGCCTCGATGTTCAGCCACTCGTCCCGCTCCACCATGTCGAAGGCCTCGGCGAAGCGGTCGCGCACGTACACCAGCGCCTGCTCTCGCGCCTCCTGCTCGGTAGAGGGGTCGTACAGCTCCCCCAGAATGCGCAGCTGCTCTTCGATGGAGAGGGCCGAAATCTCGTCCTGAATGCCATCGGAAGCGGCCATAGACCCCAACCGCGACTCCAGCTTGCTCCACAGCTCCTCGCGCATGAGCGCCACCCGGTGCGGCCCGGCCGGCAGATGCCCGTACTTCTCCGACACCTTGCGCGCCTGGTCGGCAGCGATGAGCCGCGTGCCGAACAGGGTTATGTCGCAGAAATCGCCGTCGGAAAACTCCAGCTGTCGCACCGCACGCTCCATAGCCTCCAGCCGCTGCAACGGCACCGCCGGAGAGCCGGCGCCGCGCCCCTTCGGCAGGTGCGCCTGGGCGAACTGCTCCCAGGTGAGGGTTTCGGGGTTGGCCTCCCCCATCTCCGGCAGCACGTCTTCGATGTAGCGGGCGAACAGCGGGTTCGGCGACAGCAGAAACACGTCTTGGGCCTTAAGGTCGCTGCGGTTTTGGAACAGCAGGTAGGCGATGCGCTGCATCATCACCGAAGTTTTGCCGCTACCGGCGATGCCCCTCACCAGCAGCACCGGCACGTCTTCATGGCGCACCACAGTGTTCTGCTCCCGCTGAATGGTGGCGGTGATGGCCCTCATGTGGGCGCTGCGCTCGTGGGCCAGCGACGCCAAAAGCAGCGGGTCCTCAATGGCCACCGTGGTGTCGAAGTAGGCGTTCAAGCGGTTCTCGTCGATGTCGAACTGGCGCCGCAGCTGCAGCTCCACCTCGATGGTGCGCCCGTCCACCTTGTAGGAAGTGGGGCCTTCCGACTGGTTGTAGTACACCTCGGCCACGGGGCTGCGCCAGTCCACCACCAGCCGGCGGTAGTCCTCGCCGGCAATGCCCGCCGCCCCGATGTAGAGCTCCCGCTGCTTGCCGGTGCTTTTGGGCGTCACCACAATCTTTGCGAAATAAGGACGCTTCAGCAGCAGCTCCACCGTCTTCAGCTTCTCAGCGTTGGCGGTTTGGGCCAGGTTGTAGCCATCGATGATGCGGTCCATGGCGGCGAAGTCAGCCCAGGTTTCCAGCGCATCATCGGCAGTGGCGAAGTTGCGAGCCAGCTCGTCGGCCATCGACTCCTTGTCGGCCGCCGCCTTAAGCGCCGCCTCTTCCAGTGCCTTCGCAGTGGTGCGGCCAATCTGCTGCAGCGCTCCGTACGTGGCCGAGAGGTGCGCTTGTTCCTCGGCGAAAACAGGGTCGTTCATCTGGGCGTTATCAGTAGGCTGAGCCATAGTTCAAGCGCTCCTTCGCTGCAGTTCTCGAAAAATGCGACTAACTATTGTAGCAGTTTCCCCGCGCCCACTCCCTTCGCCACCCATCCGTTGGAAAACCTATAGGTTTTTGGGAAACCTCTGGAGGGTGGGCCGACCCGACAGGCCTGCGCTCGACGCTCCGTACGAGGGGAACTAACTCGACCTGCGGTCGAGTGGATTTCCCCTCTACTCCGCTTGGCCGGACCTCGCTCCGACCCGCCGGGTCGGCCCAGCCAGGAT
>Ga0073908_1002150_pt1 | contig 24799 bp, 17 predicted proteins | sample MucameincwithD2O_FD_65484 | JGI IMG/M metagenome (GOLD analysis project Ga0073908, IMG submission 65484) | Mouse cecum microbial communities from Vienna, Austria - Mucus amended microcosms incubated with D2O | ecosystem: Host-associated > Mammals > Digestive system > Large intestine > Cecum...
TTAAAAGCATGGCACATAAGTACTGCTTGATATTGCGAATTGTGACCAGATTCTCCAACATACAGTCTAATACAAAACTGATATACTTTATCCGGCAAATTATAAATACGTTTTGTATATTTTACCTTTCCATTCTGGTGGCTTTACTGTTTCTTAGCCAAAGAGACGGGGAAAAAGATAGGAAGGGAAAGGAATAGATATTTTGTAAATCAGTATTTAGTATATCTTTATTTAATTGCATTGGATTTTCCGACGTCGGATAATCCGGTATCGGAAAATCCAATATCGGGTTATCCGGTGTCGGGTTCCCAATATCGAGCAATATCGGTTGAGGTTCTTTTGGAAAACAGCCATAGCTTCAGCACTCCTTTTGCTGTGGGTATGTTACGCAATAGAATGCCATTTTGGCGGGGATAGGCATAAATCCTTATCTCCGGCAGAAACACACCCGCAAAACCGCTTGTAGCAAGTCTCTTTTTGCTTCTATCGCGTAACATGAGGGTATATAAAGCGGCGTTCCCGTTTTCCCTGTTATGGGATAGAGAAACGCCGTGTCTGTGTCGTATTCAGTTTTCATTTATTCTTTCAATGTCGTACTGATATTGGAGTTTGCAGGATTCCGGGCGGCATATCAAGGCTCTTTCCCTTAAAAGTCGTAAATTGGTAGTAAATTCAGCTTGAAATCCTGCTTGTACGCCCGTAAATCAAGGCTTTTTTGAGATAATCAAGCGTTTTGGCTTAAAAATTTAAAAAAAAGTGTTGCAAAGAAAAAAAAGATGTGCTAGTATTGGCTAAAATAAAGAATCAGGAAATGCAAAGAAAGAGACTCTTGTTAAGGAAAGCGACAGGAATACAGCGTCACCGACTGAGAGCGCTGTTTGTGGGAGATAACAAAGGGAACACTCTGGAGCAGATTTTCCGAACCATCCGGGAAGCTGGGTGCAGGATGCATACTGTAGGCGGCTGCATGCGGATGATAGGGAAATACGTGACACGCGTTAAGTGTAAAAGTGGGCAAGGCGGTTCACACATCTTGATGGAGATGTCGGCTTGTCAATGCGGGTGGTACCGCGGATATGATTTTTGTTTATTCGCCCCGGAATGCAGATAGCTGTGTTCCGGGGTTTTTTTGCGCAGGGGCGCAAGAGGAAATCAGCCGTTTCACGGCATGCGCCCCGCGCGGCGGGCAGAGAAAAAGGCATTCTCCGCCCGATGGAAAGGCAGGGACGCAAAAGGAAATCAGGAAAGAGAGGAGACAGGATGATGGATAAGCATGTTTACAGGGATGTGGCGGTAAAGGATATAGATGAGTCTTGTATTGGCAGGACGGTGAAGGCAGCAGGGTGGGTAGAAAATATCCGGGATCATGGGGGAGTGTGCTTTTTGGATTTGCGGGATATGTACGGTGTGCTTCAAGTGGTCATCCGGGATGGGGAGATGTTAAAAGGGATTACGAAAGAAGCCTCTGTCTCTGTGGAAGGCCCTATACAGCAGAGGGATGAGGAAACCTACAATCCCAGGATTCCTACGGGTACAGTGGAGTTGGAGGCCCATAAGATTACCGTTTTGGGGAAGGTTTACAGGCAGCTTCCCTTTGAGGTGATGACGTCGAAAGAGACGAGGGAGGATGTGCGGTTAAAATACCGTTATTTGGATCTTAGAAATGCTAAGGTAAAGGAAAACATCATATTCCGCTCCAAAGTCATTGCTTTTCTGAGGGAAAAAATGACGGAAATGGGTTTCCTGGAAATCCAGACACCGATTCTATGCGCATCTTCTCCGGAAGGGGCAAGGGATTATATCGTGCCCTCCAGGCGGTTTAAGGGAAAATTTTATGCGCTTCCCCAGGCGCCCCAGCAATATAAACAGCTGTTGATGGTGTCCGGATTTGATAAATATTTTCAGATTGCCCCCTGTTTTAGGGATGAGGATGCCCGGGCGGACCGTTCCCCGGGGGAATTTTACCAGCTGGATTTTGAAATGAGTTTTGCGACTCAGGAAGATGTATTTCGGATAGGGGAGGAAGTTTTATCCGCCACATTTGAGAAGTTCGCCCCGGAAGGGTTTCAGGTGACAAAGGCGCCTTACCCGGTCATCAGCTATCGGCAGGCGATGCTGGAATTCGGTACGGATAAACCGGATTTGCGCAATCCGCTGAGGATTGTGGACGTGACGGAATTTTTCCAGCGCTGTACTTTCCGGCCCTTTCTCGGGAAGACGGTAAGGGCCGTAAAGGTACATGAGGAAATGTCCAAAGGATTCCATGAAAAGCTGCTGGCATTTGCGGTTTCCTTAGGGATGGGCGGCCTGGGGTATCTGGAAGTGGAAGAGGGCCTAAGCTATAAAGGACCCATTGACAAATTTATACCGGAAGAGATGAAAGGGGAACTGGCGGACTTGACAAAGCTTTGCCCGGGGGATACGATTTTCTTTATAGCGGATAAAGAAGAGAGGGCAAACTATTATGCAGGGCAGATTCGTCAGGAACTGGGGGTTAAATTGGATTTGTGCGAGAAAAATGCATTCCGTTTCTGCTATGTGAATGATTTTCCCATGTTCGAATTGGATGAGGAGACGAAGCAAATCGGCTTCACCCATAACCCTTTTTCCATGCCCCAGGGCGGTTTAAAGGCATTGGAGGAGGAAGAAGCGCTGGATATCCTTGCCTATCAGTATGATATCGTATGCAATGGGGTGGAACTGTCCTCCGGGGCGGTGAGAAACCACGATATGCAGATTATGGTGAAGGCGTTTGAAATTGCAGGATATGACGAAGAAACGCTGAAAAATAAGTTCGGCGCGCTGTATCAGGCTTTCCAGTTTGGTGCGCCGCCCCATGCGGGGATGGCGCCTGGAATCGACCGGATGATTATGCTGCTGCGGGGGGAAGAGAATATCAGGGAGGTCATCGCTTTTCCTATGAGCGGTTCAGGACAGGATTTAATGTGCGGCGCGCCTGGGGAAGTGACGGAGACTCAGCTTCGGGAAGTGCATATTAAGGTACGGGGATAGCAGGCAGGCTGCGGGAATATTCCGCAGGGTTATCCGTTTTACAGATACCTATGAAAAGTTAGTAGGAGGAGAATGGAGATGGCAAACGTAATTAGTGATGAGACGATAGAGTATGTTGGGATTTTAGCTAAGCTGGAGCTTTCCGGGGAAGAGAAGGAGCAGGCTAAGGCGGATATGGGAAAGATGTTAGACTATATTGACAAACTGGCGGAATTGGATACATCCCAGGCGGAGCCTATGTCACATCTATTTGGGGTGCAAAATGTATTCCGGGATGACGTAGTGACGAACGGGGATATGCGTGAAGATATGCTGAAAAATGCGCCAGGGGAGAAGGACGGGATGTTTGTGGTGCCGCGGACATTTGAATAGGTATAGTGAGGAATTGCGAGGGGCTGGGAGCAGACTAAGGTAAGGAGACTGGCGCTGGAATTGCCTGGAAGGTGGCAGGGAAGAGATGGGGGATATGGGAATGCCGGCCCGGCAGTCAGGCCGGGCAGGAAATAGGAAGGAGCGTGGATTTGGGCATGGATTTGTTGGAATTGACGGCTGTGGAGCTTTCGGGGAAGATAAAGGCTGGGGAAGCTACGGTGATGGAAGCGGCAGCGGCAGTTTTGAAGAGAATAAAGGAGAAGGATGGGGCGTATCGGTGTTATATCACGGTGGATGAGGATGCTGTGATGGAAAGGGCAAAGGAGATACAGGAAAAGATTAATAAGGGCCATTTGACAGGGCCGCTTGCCGGAGTGCCGGTGGCGGTGAAAGATAATATATGTACGAAAGGGATGCTTACTACCTGCGCCTCAAAGATGCTGGGGAATTTTGTACCAGTGTATACGGCGGAAGCCGTTTTGCGGCTGGAGGAAGCGGGGGCGCTGATGATTGGGAAGACGAATATGGATGAGTTTGCCATGGGTTCCACAACGGAGACCTCCGCTTACGGGGAAACGAAAAACCCTTGGAACACAGGAAGGGTTCCAGGTGGGTCTTCCGGAGGTTCTGCGGCAGCGGTGGCCGCCAGGGAGTGTTTTGCGGCGCTGGGCTCGGATACGGGGGGCTCTATCCGCCAGCCGGCATCTTTTTGCGGAGTAGTAGGGATAAAGCCTACCTATGGTACGGTATCCAGATATGGGCTGATTGCCTATGGCTCTTCTTTGGACCAGATAGGGCCTATCGGTAAGGATGTGACGGATTGTGCGGCATTGCTGGAAGTGATTGCTTCTTATGATAAAAAGGATTCTACTTCCTTAAAGCGGGAGGATACGGATTTTACATCGGCCTTGGTGGACGATGTGGAAGGGATGAAAATCGGTATTCCCAGGGAGTATTTTGGGGATGGGCTGGAGACCGAAGTAAAGGAAGCGGTGCTAGGGGCGGCACATATGCTGGAGGAAAAAGGCGCCGTCCTGGAGGAATTCGATTTGAGCCTGGCAGAATATGCGATTCCGGCTTATTATACTATCGCCGCGGCGGAAGCCAGTTCCAATTTGGAGCGGTTTGATGGAATTAAATATGGTTACCGCACAGAGGATTATGAAGGGCTTCATCTTATGTATAAAAAAAGCCGCTCCCAGGGCTTTGGCGCAGAGGTGAAGCGAAGGATTATGCTTGGCTCGTTTGTATTAAGTTCCGGTTATTATGATGCCTACTATTTGAAGGCGCTTAAGGTAAAAGCTTTGATAAAGCAAGCGTTTGATGAAGCCTTTGCCAAATATGATTTGATTTTAGGGCCTACGGCACCTACTACGGCGCCGGTATTGGGAAAGAGTCTGGCGGACCCGATAAAGATGTATCTGGGGGATATTTATACGGTTTCGGCGAACCTGGCGGGATTGCCGGGAATCAGCCTTCCCTGCGGGAAGGATTCGGAAGGGATGCCTATCGGGCTGCAGTTGATGGGGGATTGTTTGAAAGAAAAGGATATCATTCGTGCGGCGTACGCTTATGAGAAAGCCAGGGGACCTTTTGGCGGCGCGGAAACGGAGTAAAGATTGAAAATTAAAAATTTTCAATCCCAAGTTTGTGCCTGCATGGCATCCACAAACTTGACATGCGCTGAAATGCAGCGCAGAAACGGAGTAAAGATTGAAAATTAAAAATTTTCAATCCCAAGTTTGTGCCTGCATGGCATCCACAAACTTGACATGCGCTGAAATGCAGCGCAGAAATGGAGTAAAGAATGAAGAAACAATATGAAACAGTAATTGGTTTGGAGGTTCATGTAGAACTTGCTACGAAAACAAAAATATTCTGCGGCTGTTCCACGGCATTCGGCGGCGCGCCCAATACTCATACCTGCCCGGTATGTACCGGTATGCCGGGAACTTTGCCGGTTCTGAACAGGCAGGTGCTGGAATATGCGGTAGCGGTAGGACTGGCGGCCAACTGCGAGATTACCAGATATTGCAAGTTCGACAGAAAAAATTATTTTTATCCGGATAACCCTCAGAACTATCAGATCTCCCAGCTGTACCTGCCCATTTGCAGGAACGGCTATGTGGAAATAGAAACGGAGGGCGGGAAAAAGAAAGTGGGCATTCATGAAATCCATATGGAAGAGGATGCGGGGAAGTTAATCCATGATGAATGGGAGAACTGCTCCCTGGTAGATTATAACCGTTCCGGCGTGCCCTTGATTGAAATTGTATCGGAGCCGGATATGCGCAGTGCAGAAGAGGTAATCGCTTATCTGGAAAAGCTGCGTATGATGATTCAATATCTTGGCGCATCCGACTGCAAGCTGCAGGAAGGCTCTATGCGGGCGGATGTAAACCTGTCGGTGCGGGAAGCGGGAACGGAAGCTTTCGGAACACGGACGGAGATGAAAAACCTGAACTCCTTTAGGGCCATTTCCAGGGCTATTGATGGGGAACGGGAGAGGCAGATAGATCTTCTTGAAGCGGGGAAGGCCATTACCCAGGAGACGAGACGGTGGGATGATGCCAAGGGGGAATCTTATGCCATGAGGAGCAAGGAGGATGCGCAGGATTACCGCTATTTTCCCGATCCGGATTTGCCGCCGGTGGCAGTGGATGATAGATGGCTGGAAGAAATGCGGGCTAAACAGCCGGAATTCCAGGAAGAGAAGATGAAACGCTATAAAGAAGAATACGATATTCCGGAATATGATATCGGCATTATTACGGCATCGAAATTTATGGCGGATTTATTCGAAGAAACGGTAAAGCTTTGCGGGCAGCCAAAAAAAGTATCCAACTGGCTGATGGTGGAGACTCTGCGGCTGTTAAGGGAAAGGGGAATGGAGCCGGAGGATATTCGTTTTTCACCAAATAATCTGGCAAAACTTATCCGGCTGGTTGATGAGAAGGTGATTAACAACTCTGTGGCAAAGGAAGTATTTGAGGCTATGTTCGACAGCAATACGGATGCGGAAAAGTATGTGGAAGAAAGGGGCTTAAAAACGGTAAGTGATGAAGGTGCTTTGAGAAAAGCGATAGAAGAAGTGATTGCCGCAAATCCTAAGTCAGTGGAAGACTACCGGGGCGGGAAGGAAAAAGCCATCGGATTTCTGGTAGGGCAGACCATGAAAGCCATGAAAGGGAAGGCTGACCCTGGGAAGGTGAACGAGATGCTGAAGGGGATGCTGTAGGGGAATACCGTTATCTATTAAGGAACTGTTGCAAAATGGCATGTGCACGCAATATATGGTAGGGATATCTGAGAAATTTCAGCCATATATTGCGTGCACATGCCATTTTGCAACAGTTCCTTTTTTGTGCATTCCAATACCATAAATGGCAGGATTCTTTGTTGTATCTACATATTCGTATGTTTAACTGCTGCAATGTAATCGTAACAGTTCAGCCCAGGACTTTGCACTTGCTGCAAAGCCCGTACCAATATGTAAATGCGACAAGGAATCCGGCCTTTTGCCGTAGGCAAAACTCGAAATGGACGGATTTCGTAACAGGGAAGCCGAAAGGCTGAACTGTTACATGTAATCATTAAGTTTTTTATACTTTCTTGAAAAAATTGGAAAATTATGGTAAAAAAGGAGTATCGTATAAAAGCGGGCACCGATATACTGTTTCAAGAATGGAGGCAACCAGGGTTATGATTCGGGAGTATGAAACACAGAATGTATATGAAGCGACTCAGCAACGGCTAAAATATATTTTTGAGGAGTTTGACAATATTTATCTATCCTTTTCCGGGGGAAAGGACAGCGGGCTGCTGTTAAATATGATGTTGGACTTTCAGAAAAAATATTACCCCGAAAGGAAAATAGGGGTTTTCCACCAGGATTTCGAGGCCCAGTATATGGTTACCACACAATATATTGAGCGTACCTTTAAGCGGTTGGAAGGGGAAGAGGCAGTGGAATTGTATTGGGTATGCCTTCCTATGGCAACGAGGACGGCGCTGAGCAGCTATGAAATGTTCTGGTATCCTTGGGATGATGCCAAGAAAGAGGCCTGGGTAAGGGATATGCCCAAGCACAAATACGTGATTAATCTGAAAAATAATCCGATGACAACTTACCGTTACCGCATGCATCAGGAGGATTTGGCCAAGCAGTTCGGCAGGTGGTACCGGATTTCCCATGAGAATAAAAAAACTGTCTGCCTTCTGGGAATGCGGGCGGATGAGTCGCTGCAAAGGTACAGCGGGTTTTTAAATAAGAAATACGGTTATAAGGGGGAGTGCTGGATTAGTAAGCAGTTTAAAAATGTGTGGTGTGCCTCCCCTATGTATGACTGGAGTTTAGAGGATGTATGGCATGCCAATTATTTATTTAATTATGATTATAACCGGCTCTACGATTTGTACCATATGGCGGGGCTGAAAGTTTCCCAGATGCGCGTGGCATCCCCGTTTAATGATTATTCCAAGGACAGCTTGAACCTGTACCGGGTTCTGGATCCGGAAATCTGGGCGAAGCTGGTAGGAAGGGTGCAGGGGGCGAATTTTGCCTGCATTTACGCCCGCTCCAAAGCACTGGGATACCGCAGCATTACTTTGCCGGAAGGGCATACATGGGAATCCTATACCAGATTTTTGCTGGAAACCCTTCCAGTCAGGCTGAGGAACAATTATGTGAAAAAATTCAACACTTCCATAAGGTTCTGGCATGAAAAGGGGGGCGGTTTAGAGGAGGAAACCATAAAGGAACTGGAAGAGCATGGCTATAGGATTAAGCGCAACGGGGTTTCGAACTATACGCTGAATAAAAAATCCCGGATTGTTTTTCTGGAAAAAATTCCGGACAATACGGATGATATCAAAAGCAGCAAAGATATCCCAAGCTGGAAGCGGATGTGTTACTGCATTCTAAAAAATGACCATATTTGCAGGACGATGGGATTCGGGCTGAACAGACAGCAGCAGAAAGCGATTGACGCAATCAGGGAAAGGTATAAAGGATTGGAGGATATCAATGGAGAAAAGTAAGAGCCCGGTTTATAATATAATTGCAGTACCGATACACAAAATAAAACCGAATAACTATAACCCTAATGTGGTAGCGCCGCCGGAAATGAAACTTCTTTACCAAAGTATAAAAATGGATGGCTATACAATGCCGATTGTATGTTATTATATAAAGGAAAAGGATGAGTATATTATTGTGGACGGATTCCACCGTTATAGGGTAATGTTGGAATATGAGGATATCTTTGAACGTGAAAAGGGGATGCTTCCGGTGTCAGTGATTGACAAACCCATTGACCATCGGATGGCGAGCACGATTCGTCATAACAGGGCGAGGGGAAGCCACAATGTGGATTTAATGAGCAATATTATAAAAGAACTGCATGAAATAGGCCGGTCCGATGCATGGATTTCCAAACATTTGGGAATGGATAGGGATGAGATTCTCAGGCTGAAGCAGATTACCGGTCTGGCCGCCTTATTTAAGGACGTGAAATTCGGGAAAGCGTGGAGGCCTATAGAGGAAGAGGGAAATAATGATATTTAGCTGGCAAGGTTCGGGTGTCAAAAGCCTTGGCGGGGAAAAGTGGGCTGTTAATTGCGGGTCCGCAAAAGCGGGCATGGGGTATAGGGATGGATTTAAAACGCGAATTGGTGGTGCCGAATGCGGATCTTCCCTTCAAAATGTTTGTGTTTGAAGGGAAGAACGGTAATTACCGTGTGACAAAACATTGGCACGATACGGTGGAAATATTTGTTGTATTTGAAGGGGAGATTGACTTTTACATTAACACTTCTTATTATGATTTGCTTAAAGGAAGATTTATTATTGTGAATTCCAATGAAGTGCATTCTGTTGAAGTGCCGGAAGAGAATTTTACGGTGGTCATACAGATTCCCCCGGAGGAACTGGAAAAATTCAGGGAGGATGAGTATATCTTATTCCGCCATGTACCGGAAGGGTATAAGGAACAGGATGCGGAGTTTGTAAGGCTGGTGAAAAGAATGTACACTTCCTATGCGGAGAAACGGTACGGGTTTGAACTGGAGGTGCTGAGCAGTTACTATAAGATGCTATACTTTCTCGTTACCCGATACCGCAAAACCGATGTGGATAAGGAGCAGATGAAGAAAAGCAGGCAAATGGAAAAGCTTCATAATATTACATCCTATATACAGGAGCATTATAGGGAAGATATGGCGCTGGAAAAGGTAGCAGGGATTTTCGGCTTCTCTCCAACCTATCTCTCCAGGATATTCAAGAAATATGCCAATGTAAATTATAAAACGTATATTTTGAATGTGAGGGTGGAGTATGCGTTTAAAGAGTTGGTAAATACTGATAAATCCATCAATAAAATAGCGGAAAACAGCGGTTTTCCGGATGGGAGAAGCTTTACGAAAGCTTTTGCCGCCCGGTTTGGCATCACGCCGGATAAGTATAGGAAGGAGATGCGGTGGAGGAACTGACTTATCTTTAACCTTTACGAATAAACCTGATAAAAGAGGGCTTGACAAATATGCAATTAGTATGTTATCATACCGTCAGTCGGTTTGGAGGAAGAGAAGCGATGGCAAGGAATAAGAATCCGGAGGAAACAGTGAATAAGATATTGGATGTGTCTTACCGTCTGTTTATGGAGAAAGGGTATGAATATACATCCATCCAGGAGATTATCGACCAGCTGGGGGGACTTAGCAAGGGGGCTATTTACCATCATTTTAAGTCGAAAGAGGATATTCTGGTGGCAGTTACAGACAGGATAACGGGGGAATCGAACCGGATGCTGGCAGATATCCGTGACCGAAAGGATTTGAATGGCAAGGAAAAATTGATGGCAATCTTTAAAGGATCTCTTCTAAGGCCCGAGTTAAATGATATTTTTTCCACAGCCCCGAACTTCCACAATAATTCCAAACTGCTTTTCAATATCCTGCATGATACGATGGAGGAAGTGGCTCCGGACTATATACTGCCGATTATTAAGGAGGGGATAAAGGACGGTTCTATTCAAACAGATTATCCCAAAGCATTGTCGGAACTGGTAATTTTTGTGTCCAATATCTGGATGAATCCGATGATATTTGATAATACGGTGGAGGAAACCCATAACAAATTTATGGTATTCCAGCAGATGATGCGTGGGTTTGGCCTGGATATTGTGGACGAGGAAATGATGAACAGGATACAGGATCTCACATCTATTTACCAAAGTAAAAGATAAAATCTGCCCTGAGAAATGGGCAGATATATTTTCACTATTATACATACCGACGTGCGGTATTTAAAATGTTTTAAGGAGGAACAAGAAAATGCAAGAGAAATTATTCACAAAAGACTTTACTATGGTAGTGATAGGGCAGGTTATATCGCTATTTGGAAATGCGGCCATAAGGTTTGCACTGCCGCTTTATTTGCTGAACCAGACAGGCTCGGCCATGCTTTATGGAATAGTGACAGCGTGCGCTTTTATCCCTTCTGTCCTGCTATCGCCGGTAGGCGGCATTGTGGCGGACAGGGTGAATAAGAAGAATATTATGGTGGTATTGGATTTCTTTACGGCGGCTGTAATAGCGGTTTTTGCTCTGCTTAAGGGTGGAGTCAGCCTAGTTCCGCTGCTGACGGCTACGCTGATGCTTTTATATGGCATTGCAGGCGCCTACCAGCCTTCGGTGCAGGCCAGTATTCCTGCCCTGGTGGGCAGGGAGCATTTTATGGCGGCCAATTCGGTGATTCAGACAATCAGTTCTTTTTCTTCTTTATTAGGGCCTGTGATTGGAGGGGTGCTGTATGGCGCTTACGGGCTGGAATTGGTATTGTGGATTTGTATCATATGCTTCCTGACATCCGCGGTAATGGAGATTTTTATAAAAATCCCTTTTAAGAAGCAGGCCCGCGGCAGCAGCATATGGGAGACCGTGAAATCGGATTTTGGGGAAAGTTTACGGTTTATCAGGAAGGAAAAACCCATTGTAGGTAAAGGCGTGTTGGTCGCTTTCGGGATTAATTTATTCATGTCTTCAATGCTTATGGTGGGTATGCCGTATATCATAACGGAGGTATTGGATTTGGGAAGCCTGAAAGCAAATCAGCTTTGCGGCTTTGCGGAAGGTGCACTGGCGGCAGGCGGGCTGTGCGGGGCAGCCTGTGCAGGGATCTTTGCCCGAAGGCTGGCAATACAAAAGGCGGGAAACCTGATTGTATCTTGCGCCATATGCGTTTTCCCTATGGGGTTTGCCCTGATGTTTATCCCTTCCGGGCTGGCAAATTATATAGTGATGGTAGTATGCTGCTTTATGATGATGATATGCTCCACCATTTTTACCATACAAATCATGTCCTTTGTCCAGGCAGAGACACCTCAGAACTTGACCGGCAAAGTAATCGCTGTGATTTTTGCCATTTCCATGTGTGCACAGCCGTTAGGGAGTGCATTGTACGGGGTGTTGTTTGAACTGTGTGGAGGGATGGAATTTGCGGTTGTTTTATTCGCCGGTCTGGTATCGTTTGTGATTGCATTTTGTACGAAGAAGATATTTGCTGCTTTATGTTGAAATGCAATAATAAATTAAATCTTCTGTAAAAACTCCTGCACATAGGGCAATGCGGCTCCAATGGAGATATTATGCCGGGGCATCTTGCTGATTAAGAGGAAATCAGAAGGCTCAGGAAAGGGTGTCATTTCCCGGATTTGTTCATGGAGGAAGGAAAGGTCTTCTTCGCATAAGTAGGGGGCCAGATATCCTCCGAGAATGAAGTCCGTGTCATAAATCAAATGGAGCATATTGACTGCTTTGGACAAGTTGATAAGGAAAAGTTCCCAGCGTTTTCGGGCAGCGGGCTCGCTGCTCCGTACTTCCCGGAAGAAATCTTCCAATTCCTCACCGTCATTGAGCAAAGCGGTCAATGACAGCAGTGTCTCCATACATCCCTGCCTTCCGCAGTAGCATAAAGAGCCGCCTGACTGCATCTGTATATGCTCTATCGTAGAACTATGCCCATGCTTCCCATCCAAAATGATACCTTTGGAAATGATGGCAGCCCCCAGGTGCTTGCTTAAAGAGAGATAAAAAGCGTCCGTAAGCCCGGGCGATATCCATAGCTCGGAAATGGCAGCGCTGTCCGCATCATGGATAAAGGAACACGGATAGGGAAGATGCTTGGAAAATTCCGTGATGGAAAGTCCGGTACAGGAAAGGATTTTTCCATACAAAACGGTTTGTTTGTCCGGCGTTATGAGCCCCTGCATGGCGAAGCCGATGCCCAGGATCTGTTCGTCCTTTGCCCCGAATGCACTTTTGAACTCTATCAGTTTATCGCATACGGCTTTGAAGTAGGATTCACTGCGTTCAAAAGGGATTAGAGAGGCCGTACGGCAAATTTTTTCGCCATAGAGATTTACCGCAATCATTTTTATTTCTTTCTTTAGTATTTCTATGCCGACGGCGATGCGGTAATCGGCTACAATGGAGTATGCGGAAGCTTTTCTTCCTACAAATTCCGTATCTATCTGCCCGTTTTTGCAAATCAGCCCTTCTTCTTCCATAGCCGATAAATTGGCGGTAACGGTGGGGCGGCTTAAATGCAGGGCATAGGAGATATCCTGTTGGGATACTTTTCTGTTCTTATATATAAAATGATAAATCAGGCTTCGATTATTCTGTTTAATCTGATTCGGTGTGATGCTTTTTTCCATAATATAACCATAACCTTTCTATGAATGGCAAACTTGACATACGCAAAAAATAATGCAGAAATAGGGAGAAATATGTAAAATTCCCTATCCAATGTTTTGTAAAATGATTTTACAAATTGATATTATAGCATATGCAGGCAAGAAAAATCTATCGGATATTTAGCCAATTTCAGAAGGAAAAAACTGTGTATTATTACAGATTGACGAAATGAAAATATTCTAATATTATGTAATTAATTTTATAAAATATATTTACAAAATAGAATTGGGTAATTGTGAAACTTTGGGTTGAGAGAATATTCTAACAAGGTTATTGGTTTCGCAAACACCTGAACGGTGAAAGGAGAGCATCATGGGAATTATTGAAAAAATGAGACTGGACGGAAAAAAAGGATTTGTAACGGGGGCAGCAAGGGGAATAGGGAAATGTACGGCAACGGCCTTTGCAGAAGCCGGTGCGGATGTGGCCATTGTGGATATTGATTTTGAAGAAGCGGAAAAGACAGCGAAAGAACTGGCGGATAAGACAGGCAGGAAAATCATTGCCATTAAGACCGACTGCACCGATAAAGAGCAGGTGGATGAAATGGTGGAAGAGGTGGTAAGCAAGCTGGGCGGGCTGGATTTCTGCCATAATAATGCGGGTATCTGCATCAATGCCCCGGCGGAAGAAATGACCTACGAGCAGTGGAGCAAGGTGATTAACATCAACCTGAACGGAATCTTCCTCACGGATATTGCGGCCGGGAAATATATGCTGGCCCATGGGGGCGGTTCGATTATCAATACAGCTTCCATGTCGGCCCATATCGTGAATGTGCCCCAGCCCCAGTGCGCTTATAATGCATCCAAGGCGGGTGTTATCCAGCTGACCAAATCGCTGGCCATCGAATGGGCAAAGAGAGGGGTGCGCGTAAACAGCATCAGCCCGGGCTATATCGGCACGGAGCTTACGTTGAATTCCCCTGCTTTGATTCCTTTAATTGAAAAATGGAATGAGATGGCGCCCCTCGGAAGAATGGGGAAACCGGAGGAACTGGAATCCATCTGTGTATATCTGGCGGGGGATACCAGTACTTTCACAACAGGCTCTGATTTTATTATTGATGGGGCGTTTACTTGTTTTTAGGTAATAATTGGACTTTATTCGCAGATTGAATCTTCCGCATGCAAGATAGGTGATACTAAGTAATTTAAATAAAAATAAGATAAAAAGAGATGCAGAAATGAGGTGTCTATGGAAATAAAAAGGTTAATTGAAGAAGGCAAAACAGCGTTAGGGATAGAACTGGGCTCTACCAGGATTAAAGGGGTGCTGATTGATTTAAAAGGCCGGGTGCTGGCAGTGGGGATTCATGACTGGGAGAATTCTTTTGTGGATAATATCTGGACATACAGCCTGGAGGAAATCCATACAGGGCTGCGCCAGTGCTACAGTTCTTTGAGGGAAGCGGTGGAAAAGGAATACGGAGTTCGCCTTAAAAAGATTGGCTCTATCGGCATCAGCGCGATGATGCACGGCTATATGGCCTTGGACGGGGAGGGGAAGCAGATTGCCCCGTTCCAGACATGGAGGAATACAAATACACAAAAAGCGGCGGATGAACTGACGGAACTGTTTCAGTTTAATATTCCGCTCCGCTGGAGCGTGGCCCATCTGTACCAGCGTATCCTTGATGGGGAGGGGCATGTGGCGAAGCTGGATTATGTGGCTACGCTAAGCGCTTATATCCATTGGAAGCTTACCGGAAAGCAGGTTATCGGTATCGGGGATGCTGCAGGGATGTTTCCCATTGATTCGGATGCCCTGGATTATGACCAGGGAATGGTGGAAAAATTCGATGCCCTGATGGCTCCCTATGGATATTCCTGGAAAATGAGGGACATTTTCCCCAAGGTGCTCGCGGCGGGAGAAAACGCCGGGAGTTTGACGGAAGAAGGGGCAGCCTTTTTGGATGAAACAGGCGCTTTGGAGGCCGGAATCCCCATTTGCCCGCCGGAAGGGGATGCAGGAACAGGTATGACGGCTACCAATTCAGTGGCGCCCAGGACAGGGAATGTATCCGCCGGCACCAGCACTTTCGCCATGATTGTACTGGAGAAACAGCTTGGCAGGGTGTACCGGGAAATCGATATGGTGACAACGCCCACAGGCTTCCCCTGCGCTATGTCTCATGCCAATAACGGAACCTCGGATTTGAATGCCTGGGTAGGGCTTTTCCAGGAATTTGCCCGGCTGATGGGGATGCAGGCGGGAACAGGGGAACTGTTTGAAAAATTATATACGAATGCGCTGAACGGAGACCCGGACTGCGGCGGGCTGCTGGCTTATGGCTATTATTCAGGGGAAAACATCACGATGCTGAACGAAGGACGCCTTGCCTTCCTGCGGACTGCGGAGAGTAAGTTTAACCTGGCCAACTTTATGAAGGTTCATCTCTATACTTCCCTTGGGGCGGTAAAGCTGGGGATGGATATCCTGATGGAGGATGAGAAGGTGAAGGTGGACCGGATTATGGGGCACGGCGGATTCTTTAAGACCAAAGGCGTAGGACAGAGATATCTGGCAGCAGCGGTCAACGCCCCTGTAACGGTGATGGATACCGCCAGCGAAGGCGGCGCATGGGGGATTGCATTGCTGGCGGCCTATATGATGGACAAAGAGGCGGATGAGAAGCTGGAAGATTACCTGGAAAAGAGGATTTTCGGGGAACTGTCCGGGGAGACAATAACCCCTTATAAAGAAGATGTGGAAGGCTTCCGAATCTTTATGGAACGCTATAAAGCGGGGCTGGCGATTGAGAAGTCGGCGATTGAGGCGATGGATTGGTAACGGATGGGATATTAAAAAAAGATGTGGAACTGATGAACCGGGGAGATACTTCCCGGTTTGTCGGCTTTTGTACCCATATAGGAAAGTCCGTCATCAGACGGACATGAATTGACGAAGAACCGAAGCCACTTTTTTAGCAGGCCGATGCGGCACAGGGAAACCAATTTTCATGTCAGTGATGATGACCAGTATTGCCAGCGAAATGAGGGAAAAAGAAAGCTGGATTGTGGTAGAACTGAATCCGGCCAGAGACCTTCTCCAAAGCCTGGCAGCCAAACTGTATAGCTTGGCGGAATTGCATCCATATTTTATCCAGGCAAAGCTTGATTTTGCGGCATTTGGAATAGGCGTGTCCCTGGAAAATGCGATTGAATTAATGTTGGCTGAGATTCAAAAACGACATATGAAATTGCTCATTACAATTGATGGAGTTACAAACTGTGAGTATGTTAGGATATTTTCCGGTTCTTACCAGATTTTTTTACGGCAAGGATATCTTATTTTTTTGCTAATGACGGGTCTGTACGAAAATATTTATGACTTGCAGAATGAAAAATCACTGACCTTTTTATACGAAGAGTATGTGTATAGCAAAATCTGGTCTGGACTTTCAGGGATGGATAGAAAGATATTGGCAGCGATGGCTGTAAGCAGGGAAACAAAAGTTAAAAATATCAGGGCTAATATGGGAATGAAATCGGAGCTGTTTTCCGTATATAGGGAACGGCTGAAAAGGAAAGGCATTTTGGATACGAGCCAAGAGTGGTGGGAAGCGGATGATGACGTGACGCTGATTACAAGGCCGAGAAGGTTCGGGAAAAACCTGAATATGAGTATGCTGGAGAAGTTTTTCTCTGTGGAATATGCAGGCAGAGGGGAACTTTTTGAGGGGCTTTTCATATGGGAGGAAAAGCATCCTGGAGGGGAAAATAAATACCGTAAGTTGCAGGGAACATGGCCGGTAATTTCGATAAGCTTTGCGAAGGTGAAAGAAACAACTTATATCAATACAAAGAAAAAGATTTGCCAGATTATCACAAATCTGTTTAATCATTATGATTTTTTACTGGATGGTGATATGCTAAATCCACTTGCTGCAAAGCCTGCGAATGCGTAAAAGATGGGCAAAACATGAGATGATGAGAAAAAACATTGATAATATTCGCAAATGGGATTAAAATATAATGAAGGGAGGAACAATTATGGATTATTTATCAATACAAGAATTTTCCAATAAATGGAATATAAGTAAGAGAAGAATACAGGTCTTGTGCAAAGAGGAACGTATAAAAGGCGCAAAGATGATTGGAAATATGTGGGTAATCCCTGCAGATGCAAAAAGGCCAAATGATGCGAGGGTAAAATCACCAATAAAGCCAAATTTGGAGAGCGTGTCTGAAGTACGAAGAGAATTAAAAAAAGTGCTTAAGAAAATGTATGACATTACGGATAGACTTCAGATAAAGGCAGAAGAAAAAAAGTGTGTGGTTTTGGCTGCAATAGCTTATTCCTTATACGAATTTTATGCAGGTGGTATAGAAATATATAAAATGTATGAAAACATTTATAAAGATATTTCAGGGAAAGAGAAAGAAATGCCTTTAGATGATTCAATAAAGGAAGTTGTATTTAACTTTATAAAGAAATATTGTGAGGCTCCAGATATTAATAATATCTTATCTTGGGCGTATCAATATTCTAATAAAATTATAGATGGGAATATATATAGCCAGACTCAATTTTTTACAGAAAAATATATGATAGATTACCTTGTCAAAAATGTTGTTGATTATGACAGCGCTAAAAAAATAGTTGACCCATGTGCGGGCGGCGGAAATTTCCTGGTAGAATGTTTGGACTATTTATGTGGCTGTTTAGGTGAAAAAATAACTATTGATGATATTATGTTAAATGCAGGAAAATTGTACGGATATGATATTGATAAGTCAATAGCCAGAGTAGCAATCGTGAATATTAGGTTAAGAGCAATCTCTGTAATGAAACGGGCTGGTATCGACTACACAAATGAACTTTGGGAGCAGATATGCCCTAACATTTTCGTTACGAAAAATGAAGATATAATTTGCGGTTCTTTGGCAAAAGATAATCGGGTAGTGGTTAATCTCGTAAATGGAAACGAGTTAAGGATGGATGACGCACTTTCAAACGCAGATGTAGTAATTACGAATCCACCATTTGCCACCGTTAAGGGGATGCGTCAAGAAGAAAAAGAATTTTTAAAAAAATATTATCCGGATGCAAACTGCGATACCTGTGTTTCGTTTATGGCTGCAATACATAGAATGCTGAAAATAACCGGTGTATGCGGAATAGTATCTCAAAATGCATGGATGCACTTAAAGTCATTTAAAGAAATAAGAAATGCCTTCTCAATGCAATACAATATTCAAAAAGTGGCAAACTTAGGGTCGGGCGCTTTTTTTGACCTCAGTGGAGAAAAATCAAATGTTTCGCTCATTGTATTTTCGAATAAATATATATTGGGCAATAGAGTTGAAGTACTTAATTTGTCTTCATTTTCATTAAAAGAGAAAATTGAAAAACTTATCAGCAATGATGACAGGCTGTATATTCAGCAGGATATGTTAGATGGAGCAAATGGTTATGATTTTTCCGGTAAAGGAACCTTAAATGCAATGGGGATAAATAAGGAACTGTATCGGGATGTTGCAGTACCGATGCAGGGAACATCGACGGGCAATGCGAAAGAGCTCGTGGGTTATTTTTGGGAACATTTTGGTGAAACCGACTGGGTGGTTGTAAGTAATGGGGGCGGTTACTGCAGATGGCAAGGATTAAATGACAGTGTAGTGAAATGGGGGAAGGATGGAGAGTATATTAAGTCTCAAAAGGGTTCTGCACTAAGGAATGTTAAATATTTTGATGACACTCAAATGGTATTCAGCGATACAGGAACAGCGGGGTTAAATGTCAGAGTTTTGCTGGATAACCAGATTTTTATTGCATCTGGTCCGGGAATCAGGGTAATTGAAGGGAATGAATATGCTCATCTGGCTTTCCTGAATTCAAGAATAGCAGCATATTATGTGAGGATGATGTCTCCCAAATTGACAATAGCGGCCGGATATATTGGACAAATCCCTATCAATGATAAGATATATTCTTCCGTTGTCCTTGAAAAAGAAGCCCGGTTATGTATTGAACTGAAAAGGAAAATGTTATCAGCAAGGCCTAATAACATAGAGTATGAGTCCGCATTTATACAAAACCTTAGCGGTAACCTGCTTAATGATGCATGGCGAATGCTTAATGATGATTTGACGAATGAACTGCTTAAATTAGAAGTGGAAAGTAAGATTGACCAATATATTTTTCAGGAGTATGGGCTCTCAGAAGAGGAAGAAAAGCACCTTCAAGATAGCGTGGGAGAATGTGCATATCTGATTGACAGAACGCAGGAAATAGATATAGGAAAACTGGATAAATATCTGGAAAAGCTAATGGATGCGTCATGTTGCTTAAAGAGAACAAGGGCATCGAAGAATTCATTAGGCAGTGATGGAATTCTTGAATATATTGCGAAAGATTTAGGTGTTAATCCGGAAAGGGTTGTGGAAAAAATACAAGAAAAGCCATTTGAAATGAAAAGAGTATTAACTAAGTATATGGATATGATTTTACATAATTTTGTTTTATACAAACTGGGCTACAATACTGATAATGGCGTGCAGATTCCCGAATGTACAATAACTGAAATGGTATCTGATTTGACAGACAGATTTGGAGAAGATTTTGATTATGGTAAATGGCTACAAAAATCCTTTAATAAGGTGCACAGCGAGATATTTAAAGGAGTTCCTTATCTGCAATATGAAAATGGGGTGATTCATAAGTATGATAGTAAAGCTGCATAGTTTAGTTGCGAAATATATGAATAAAACAATCAACTTAGAAGTATGGGAAGATATCAGGAAAAAATATTTTGAGTATTCTTATTTGACATTTATGACCCTTTGTGCACATGAGATGAAATCGGATTGTGCTGCTAATGAAATAGGTGAAATAATTGGTACAAATGGTATTGTTGAAGAAGCGATATTGCCGTATATCATAAAAATAAAAGATTCATATGAATTTATTTCCGAAGTATTATCTATTATCAATGATTATGAAGATATCGATATAAACTGTTTATACCAAAACTATATAGCTACAGACTTTTCCGTTGTTGATGGTGAAGTGAAATTTCAAGGGGGAAAGGACAGCAGGGATATATTGGGTTCGTATTATACACAAGAAGAATTTGCGTATGAAATTACTCAAAAAGCAATTGAGGAATTTTTGGATAACAATCAGGAAGAAATAAAAGAGTTGAAGATAGCCGATTATTCTTGCGGCGGTGGGGCATTTTTGATTGTAGCATGCCGAATATGCAATCAAAAAGGAATAAAGGCAGATATTTACGGATATGACGTAGACCCGATTGCAGTAATGATAACAAGACATAGATTACATCTTGAAAAAGGTTTGAAATATAAAATCTTATTAGGAAATCCGTTATTGATGATAGAGAATGATATAGAACCGTTAGAGAAATTTAAGAGGGCAGCGACAGGAAGATTTTATTCGTTGGAAATGGGGGTTGTATCAAAAGATAAAGTTATGATTGCGCTAGGGAATCCACCTTGGGAAAAAATACGATTTGAAGAAAAAAAATTTTTAATGCATTATGCAGATAATCAGGAGATTGGATCAAAAGCGGGGAGGGAAAAATATATTCGAAAGATTTCAGAGGTGAACAAAGCTTTTTATCATTGTTTTATTGACGATTATGAAAAGGCTAAAAAACTAATAAAAAAGGAGGAGTGTTTTTGTTTATCAAGTTGCGGTGAACTGAATACATATGCAATTTTTACAGAGTTATGCCGGAATATGGTGTGCCGCGGAGGTATTATCGGATTGATAGTGAAAACATCACTTGCCAAGATGCCGGTGTATAGTGCTTTTTTTAGGGATATGACAAAAAAGAAAGACTTGTTTGAGATTTACATGTTTAAAAATCGGAATAAGATTTTTAATATTGATTCTCGTGAAGAATTCTCAGTAATTTTCCTGAAAAAGAATAATACCAAAAATCTTAGAGTAGCATTAAACATAGAGCGGTATGAGAACTTTGCTGATAGAGAAAAAATTGAATTGCCATATGATTTATTGAACAAACTAAATCCTGAAACGGGAATGATTCCGAATATAAGCCATAATGAAGAATTAGAATTTCTGGCGGACATTTATGAAAAGCATGATACATTTGCAATGCATTATCCGGATTGTAAATTTGGCAGATTAGTTCATTTGACAAATCATTCAGGGAGCATAATGAAACACAGTGACAATGGTTTTATCCCTATATATGAGGGGAAATTTATTGAACTATATACTGCTAAATATGCTACATTTTCAGGGATGGACGAAAGCGATAAGTATAAAAATAAAGCTTCGGCCAGAATGATTTATGATATAGATGGGGAAGAGTACCCGGAATCCCGTTTTTTTATAAAAGAAGAAATTTGGAATAATTTAGCCAGAAATTTTAGCGATGATTGTGTAATCGCCTGGAGAAGTTTGACATCGGCCACTAATAGAAGAACGATGCTGGCAACGGTTCTCCCATTGATTCCTACATGCCAATCTGTTCAGATTTTGCAATTGCCAAAAAAGGAAATGTTACACATTTTAGCATTATTCAATTCAGTTGTATTTGATTATATTGTGAGATTAAAGATGGCGGGGCTTGATTTGACGCAGACGATAATTAAACAGATTCCTGTTCCGGATACAAAATTATTTGAAAAAGAATTAGTTTATATGGGGGAAAAGGCAACTATCGAAAAGCATATTAATTCTCGGATAAGAATGCTATACGCAAGTGACCGAAGGCTGGATGATTTTTTTGCGGATGTGGATATTTATTCGATAAAGAGAGAGGTTTCCAGAAAACAATTGATAGCAGAAATAGATAGACTAGTCGCATTGATATATGAGATAAAAGAAGATGCATTTGAAAATATACTGCATAAGTTTAGTAAATATTATTCAGAAAAGGAAGTTGAGGCCTATTTTTAGGCGTCAACTTCTTTCCCATGCCCTGACAAAAAATCAGGCGCTAAAATTCATTGTTATTTTCGCAATGAAGTGACTAGAGCATGCCATATGCTCTTGAAGTAGCCCTGTTTCCATTGCGAGCCCATACACGGCTTAGTGATTTTACACGTTCAAGTTCGCTTTCATCTAAGAGGGAGAGGACATAATAATCGGTGTTTATTTTTTCAAATATAAGTATTTTATGAAAAAAATCACCACGGTTTCCGTATTTTGATAATTTTTCTGAACCATCGTTTGGAGCGCCTTTTAATTGGATTCTCCAGTTCCCGTTATCTGGAGCAAATTTGATTGTCGAAGGGAAATAATCCTTTCCGAGATAGTTGATGGTGATATTTTTTTGTCTTGAAGTATCTTCCGGGTCGATATCGAAAAATTTTATACCACCATACATTCGGGCTGAATCTGAATGCTCATAAGGCGTTCCTTTGACAGAACCGGATTCTATTTGCCCAAGTTTCGATAAATCCAGAATATTTCTGGAACCACCTGTTGGCTTTCTCATTTCAAACCAAAACTGCTCATTGGTAAAAGCAGGAACATTTTCTGAGATGGGATTAAATACATAGTCGGCATCTGGAGAAGATGATTTAATAAAAGGTTCATGAGGGGATTGAGGGGTTATTATTGTTGGGATAACAACCTTTTCGGAACCAAATAGACTGTTTTGCTTTTGTCTTTTTTTCTGAGATACCCTTTTGTTTATAGTATCAATTTTTTGAGATACTTCTTTGGTAATATAATTTGCTTCTAATAATGTGTTGATGTCATCAATGGAATTGATTCTAGTGGAGCAAAAATAGTCGGTATCAGAATATTTGTCTATGATAGAATAAATGTTTTCTAACTCGCTTTTTTCAGTCGATAAATTATATGACTGAATGGAACAACTCTCAAAGTTTGTCCAAAGGCCGCCGCCAGTCAGATTGTTTGAACCAATCGCACACCAAGCTGTAGTTGGGCTTTCCATTAAGTAAATCTTGCTATGATAGGTTGTTGAAATGTTTTCGGAATGGATAACATACAGTTCATTGCACAGCGAAAAGAGATTTAAAAGCGCTTCGTAAGAAGTACCATCTAAGTCTATTCCAATAAATGCGTTTACATATCCGCCATTTGATTTGAATTTTTCAATAGAATCTTTTAACCTTAAAACTCCGCTGTTTTTGGCAAAGGCTGAGAAAATAGTAAACTCCGTATAGTCTTTTTCTAATTCTGAAATTATAATATTGCCGAGTTGGCCTTGAAAAGGCTGGTTGATTATTGGCATAGTATTTCCCCCTTTTATCATATATTTACTCGAATTGTATCACACAATATCTTGATTTGATACATTTTTCGAAAGGAAATTAGATAATTTAAACTAATAGATAAGTTCCAAATTGTGTGATAGAATGAATTATATTGATGGGACATTGGGAAACGGATGATGATGTGACGCTGATTACAAGGCCAAGAAGGTTCGGGAAAACGCTGAACATGAGTATGCTGGAGAAGTTTTTTTCTGTAGAATATGCAGGCAGGGGGGAGCTTTTTGAGGGGCTTTTTATATGGGAAGAAAAGTCTTTAGGCAGAGACGAAGCCCATAGTGGACAAATATCTTCCGGTGGGGAAACTGATACGGGAAGGGAATTCCGATGTGAAAAAGACCTTTGAACATTTGCTGCAGGGAGAGAGCATCCCAAAGGAGATAGATGAGCAGATTGTCTATGACCAGTTGGATGACGATGGGCAGGCGGTATGGAGTCTGCTTCTGGCCAGCGGCTATCTGAAAGTGAAAAATTTCAGGGCATATGTGACTGATTTTGGGGAATGGAAGCAGGAATATGAACTGGAGCTGACGAATTTTGAGGTAAAAGTGATGTTCCGTAAAATGGTGAGGAAATGGTTTGCCGGTGCATCTTCTAACTATAACGATTTTATCAAGGCGCTGTTGCTTGGAGATTTAAAAGCAATGAACACTTATATGAACAGGGTAACAGTGGAAATGTTCAGCTATTTTGATACGGGAAAAGGGCCGTCCGGGGATGAGCCGGAGCGTTTCTACCATGGCTTTGTACTGGGGCTGATGGTGGACCTGGCTGACCGTTATGTGATTACATCGAACCGTGAAAGCGGATTCGGGCGGTATGATATGATGTTGGAACCCAGAAAAGCGTCGGGAACCAATTCTTTTATAAACGATGCGGTTATTATAGAATTTAAGGTACAGGATGAGGAAGAGAGGGAACTGGCGGACACGGTGCAGGATGCTCTGCGGCAGATAGAAGAGAAAAATTATATAGCATCGCTTGTGGCAAGAGGGATTCCGGAAGAACGGATACGGAAATATGGGTTTGCTTTTTGCGGGAAGAAAGTGCTTATAGGAAGGGCATGAAAATTGCAATGTCTAATCAATCAAAGCGGAATGCTGCATGAACATTAAGGAGTCTATGCGGCATTCCGCTATTCATATTTTCAGCCCAATTATTTGAGGAGGCTTTTGTCAGGCGTATATAAATTTATGAGGAGGGGGAAGATGGGAGAGATGTTGGTGCAGCGGATATATCAGGGGAGTTTTCTTTCTGTTTCCATCCACATGATGCAACTATGATGCATGAATAATATAACTCAAACTTCCCACATTAAAAATGGGATTTGCTCCTTGAAAAATCAATACTTTAGCTCACAAAATAGCGCTCAGGCAGCCGCTGAACCGCACTCCAATGCTTTTTGCATGTACTTT